>Ga0082212_10012389_pt1 | contig 10745 bp, 8 predicted proteins | sample TergutNt197P3_FD_71548 | JGI IMG/M metagenome (GOLD analysis project Ga0082212, IMG submission 71548) | Neocapritermes taracua P3 segment gut microbial communities from Petit-Saut dam, French Guiana - Nt197 P3 | ecosystem: Host-associated > Arthropoda: Insects > Digestive system > Gut ...
AGGCCCTGGCCCAGGGAGCGGACACCCTGATCACCTGCGGCGCGGTACAATCCAATCATTGCCGCCTGACCCTGGCCTGGGCCTGTAAAGAAGGCCTGGACTGCCATCTGATTCTGGAAGAGCGTGTGCCGGGTTCTTACAGCCCCAAAGGCAGCGGCAACAATCTCCTGTATCATCTCCTGGGGGTTTCCAGCCTTCGTGTGGTTCCGGGAGGAGCCGACATGCTGGGGGAAATGCAAAAAACCGCTGACGACCTGCGAAAAGCCGGCAAAAAGCCGTTCATTATCCCCGGCGGCGCTTCCAATGCCACGGGCGCTCTGGGCTATGCCCTCTGCGCCGAAGAGCTGATGGCCCAGATCAATGAAACAGGGATCAAGGTTGACCACATCGTTGTCCCGTCGGGCAGCGCCGGCACCCATGCCGGCATGCTGGCCGGCCTTTTCGGCAACAATGTCGGCATTCCGGTGACAGGCATGGATGTCTCCCGCCCCAAAGATGCCCAGGAAGCGCTGGTGCATAAATTGGCGCTGGCTTTGGCGGAGAAACTCTCCATCCCCGCCGTGCCGCGCGATCTGGTGGTCTGCGCCGACGAATATGTCGGCCCCGGTTATTCACGGCCCACCGACTCCATGAAGGAAGCAGTGCTTCTTTTCGCCAGGCAGGAGGGAATTCTGCTGGATCCGGTGTATTCCGGCAAGGCCGCCGCCGGGCTTATCGACTTTGTGCGCAAAGGCAGATTCCCCGAGGGCGGCACCGTGGTCTTCCTGCATACCGGCGGATTGCCGGCCCTGTACGCCTACCTGGAAACCTTTCTATAGCGTCAACACTCCCTAAGGTCTTTATCATCTGGAGGCAGGATTCGGATGAGCAAGGAAAAAATCGTCGGCATCATCGGCGGAATGGGGCCGGAAGCCACCGCGGATCTGTTGCAGCGCATCGTGCGCCTCACTCCGGCCGAGGATGACGCGGATCATATCCGTTGTCTGGTGGATAACAACCCCAAGGTTCCTTCCCGGATCAGGTTCATTGTCGAAGGGGCCGGGGAAAGCCCGGGGCCGTGCCTGGCGGATATGGCCCGGCAGCTTGAGGCCTGGGGCGCGGATTTTTTGGCCATGCCCTGCAATACAGCCCACTACTACCTGCCGGACATCCGGGCTGCGGTTCGTATTCCCGTTTTGGACATCGTCGCCGTCACTCTGGAGAGCGCCCGCCGGGTTCTGGAATCCCATCGGGGGGCCTTGCCCTCCGGCAACCCCCCAAGTCCGCGGCTTGTGGGGCTGCTGGGTTCCCCGGCGTTGCGCATCACCCGCCTGTACGAAGAAAAGGCCCGGGCCGTGGGCACGGAAATACTCTACCCTTCGGACGCGGATCAGGATCGGGTTCTGGATCTGATCAAAGCGGTCAAGGGTGGGCGAAAAACAGCAGAAATGTCCACTGTTCTGGCGCAAACGGCAGATAATCTGGCGGCGCGGAACGCATCCGTCGTCGTCCTTGCCTGCACGGAACTGGGGGTGATTCCCCTTGCGCAGCGATCTGTGCCGGTTCTGGACGCATCGGAAGAGCTTGCCCGGGAAATCGTGCGTCAGGCCAAGGGAGAATAGGAACCGGCTCAGCCCTATGTGGGCGCGGTCTGCGAATGCGGATTCGACGGTGCGGCGTGAAGCGTTGCATGTCAGGAAAAGGCGTGGTACAGTAAACGCTTATATACCAAAACAGCGTTTCAAATCATGGTATTTCTGGACAGGCGCAGCGATGCGTGAAGCTCCACTCATCATCCACAGGGGGATCTATGGCTCAAGTCATTACTCCGGAAAAGGCGGCCACCTTTGTCAAAGACGGATGCCGGGTCATGATCGGCGGATTCATGAACTGCGGCACGCCGCCGAAAATCATTGACGCGCTGCTCGCCTCCGGCGCGAAAGATCTGACCGTCATTGCCAACGACAACAGCATGACCGGCAAGGGCATCTCCAAGCTGGTCGCGGAAAAACGCCTGAAAAAGACCATCTCCACGCATCTGGGCCTGAATCCGGAAACCGGCGTGCAGATGGCAGCCGGCGATCTTGAGGTCGAAGTCATGCCGCAGGGCACCTTTGCCGAGCGCATCCGCTGCGGCGGGGCTGGGCTTGGCGGAGTGCTCACTCCCACGGGCGTGGGCACCGTCATCGAAGAGGGCAAACAAAAATTCGTCATTGACGGCAAAACCTACCTTCTGGAACTGCCTCTGCGGGCCGATGTGGCGCTGCTGAAAGGCTGGAGGGCCGACAAGCACGGCAATATCGTCTACCGTCTGGCCACCCGGAACTTCCAGCCCATGATGGCCATGGCCGCGGATATTGTGATTGTCGAGGTGGACGAGATCGTTGACGCCATCAACCCGGATCACATCCACACTCCCGGCATCCTGGTCAACTACCTGGTTCAGGGGTAGTCCGGCGTCCTCCGGCAGCTTTAGTCCCCCTTCAACAGCCCTTCCAGCGAGGTATACTATATGGATCTGAAAAATTTTATCGCCAAGCGCGTGGCGCAGGAATTCAAAGACGGCGACGTGGTGAACCTGGGCATAGGCATTCCCACCCTGGTGGCCAATTTTCTGCCGCAGGGCGTCAGCATCGTTCTGCACGCGGAAAACGGCTTTGTCGGCGCTGGCCCCGCGCCTGATCCCGGCGCGGAAGACTGGGATCTCGTCAATGCCAGCGGCCAGCCCGCCACCCTGTTGCCCGGCGGCTGCACCTTTGACAGTTGCACGTCCTTTTCCATCATCCGCGGCGGGCACCTTGACGTCACCGTGCTCGGCGCCATGGAGGTCGATGAGGAAGGCAATCTCGCCAACTGGTGGATTCCCGGCAAAATGATGGCCGGCATGGGCGGCGCCATGGATCTGGTCGTGGGCGCCAAGCGGGTGATCCTCGCCATGGAGCATACCGCCAAAGGCCGCCCCAAGATCCTCAAGAAATGCACCCTGCCCCTCACCGCGGTCAAAGAGGTGGATCTTATCGTTACGGAAATGGGCGTGTTCAAATATCTGCCGCAGCTTACCCTGGTGGAAATCGCCCCGGATATCTCCGTTGACGACGTGAAGGCCGCCACCGAAGCCGGTTTCGCCGTGGCGGGGGATCTGAAGAAAATTACGGTGCAGTAGGTAACCCAGCGGGCGCGCCGGGCTGAGCCGGTTCGCGGAGCCCGGAGATAATGAGACGCCGTAGCGCGCATAAAAAATGGGCATGTTTTGGGGCGATGCTGGCCGTTCTCTGGCTGGGTCTTGCTGTGCGTCCCTGTTGGCCCGCCGATCCGGGGCGCTTTGTCCTCTCTGCCTTTTCCCTTGAATACCGCGACGGCATGGCGCTTGTCAGCCTCGGCGTCGGTGTTGAGGATATGGAAGCCTTGCGCGTCATGCTCAAAGACGGCGCGCAGATGGAACTTTCCAGTGAAATCCGGATTGTGCGGCCGCGCACGCTGTTGCCGGCCGCGGCCATCGCCGAACGGGAATTTTCCTTTCTCCTGCGTCACGACGCCTTGACGCGCGACTTCGAACTGCGCCTGCCCCGGCAAACGCTCGCGGACGATAGCGGCCCGGTATTCCGCAACAAGCAGTTGGATCGCCTGCTCGCCGACACGGTGGAACGCCTGCTGATTCCCATGACGCCGGTTTCCTCGTTTGGGCGCGGCGTCAGGTATCGCGTGGAACTGTCGCTTTCTCTCCGCCATACGGACGTGCCTCCCTGGCTTTCGCGCACCCTGCTGTTCTGGTCGTGGGACGTGGTGCCTCCCTCCTCATACAGCAAAGACTTCACGTACGAGGCGCAGCCATGAACGGCGCGTCCACCATCATCAAAACCGACGCCAACGCTCCGGACGAGCGCCGCCGCCGCCGCCGCGAACTCGTTGCCGCCATCGCCATCCTGGTGGCGGTGCTGATCGCCACCTGGGTAGAGCTGAGCCTGTTCGGCGGCGATTCCTCCCTTGTCCTGGTTCTCTTCAACATCAACCTCATCCTCCTCCTGATCGTGCTTTTCGTCGTGCTGCGCAACGGCATCAAGCTGCTGCTCGACCGCCGCCGCCGCGTTCTGGGATCGCATTTGCGCACGCGCCTAGTGCTCGCTTTCATGGGGCTTTCGCTCATCCCCACGGCATTCATATTCCTGATTTCCTTCCGCGTGGTGGAAAGCTCGGTGGATCACTGGTTCAAAAACCAGGTGGATGGCGCGTTGGAAAGCGCCCTGGACGTGGGGCAGAGTTTCTACACGGCATCGGCCGAGCGCCTGGACGAGCGGAGCGCCTGGGTGCTGCGGGAAATCGCCGCCCAAAGGCTCGCTTGGGGCAGCCTGTCCATGGACGCCCTGTTTGCGGAAAAACAGAAGGAATACGGCCTGACCCTGATCGGCCTGATCAATCCGGCCGGGAGGGAACAGAACTGGCACGCCGAAAAGGGTTTTGAAGCTGTCTGGCCCCAGGCGCGCGGACGGATCGCCTGGGAGCAGGCCGCGCAGGATCGCTATCGGTCGTTTCTCTGGAAAGGCAGTGACGCCGACTATGTGATCGGCGTGACTGCCGTGGATCAGGGCCGCGCCGGCTATCTGGTTGTCGCGGAAAACATCGGCCAGGGCCTGATGCTCAAACTTGAAGGCATCGTGAAAGGCTTTGAGGAGTATAAAAAGCTCAAAACCCTGAAAGATCCGCTCCGGGTTTCCTTTTTCTTCATCCTCGGCATGTTGGGCCTGGTGATCATCCTGGCTTCCATCTGGGTGGGTTTCCGGCTTTCGCGCGAACTCGTAGCCCCGATTCTCGCTTTGGCCGAAGGTACGCAACGTGTCGCGCGCGGCGATCTGGTGCGGTTGGAAGACCATGCCACCGACGAATTGAGTCTGCTTATCCGATCCTTCAACCGCATGGCCGCTGACTTGGCCGCCAGCCGCCTGCGCCTGACCGAGGCCAACGATCTGCTCGAACGCCGCAACCAATACATCGAAGCCGTGCTCGACACCATCGGCGCCGGCGTGGTTTCACTTGACGCCGAAGGGCATGTCGGCACCATGAACAAGGCCGCGCGCGTCATGTTCGGCCGTGAAAGCGCCCCCAACGCCATGCCGTTGCCCCTCAACGAAGGCGACGAGCAATACTGGGCCTTCTTTCGGCTCATGGAGGAGGGCGTACGCAAAAGCGCTGACGGCCGCTGGCAGCAGCAGATCGCCTTTCAGCACGCCGATCGGGAATGGACGTTGCTTATCACCGCCGTGCGCCTCGATACATCCGAGGGCGCGTACCATGGCATTGTCACCGTGCTCGACGACATTACCGAGCTTGAGCGCATGCAGCGCATGGCCGCCTGGCGCGAAGTAGCCCGCCGCATCGCCCACGAAATCAAAAATCCGCTCACCCCTATCAAACTCTCCGCCCAGCGTCTGGAACGCAAATTCAGCGCGCTTATCGCTGATCCGGTCTTTGCCCAGTCAACCGGCCTGATCGTCCGGCAGGTGGAAAAGCTACAGGATATGGTTCAGGAATTCTCCGCCTTCGCCAAGCTGCCCGAAGTCCATCCCGTGCCCGGCGACCTCGCCCCGCTCCTGCGCGAAATCGCCGATTTCTTTCGCACCAGCCACAGCGCGATCCATTGGGATATTGATATTGACGATGCTCTGCCCACGCTGCCTATTGACGCCAAAGCCATGCACCGCGTCTTTCTCAACGTGCTGAACAACGCCGTCGAAGCCCTCGACGGCAAAGCCGGCGGCCGCATCCGCATCCAGGCCCGGCATGACGGCAAACGCCGCCTGGCGCATGTGGATGTCAGCGACAACGGCCCCGGCCTCACGCCCGAAGAGCGTTCGCGCCTCTTTGAACCCTATTTCTCCGGCAAATCCGGCGGCACGGGCCTTGGGCTTACCATCGTGCGTTCCCTGGTCGCCGACCACCACGGCTACGTCCGCGCCCAGTCGCCCCAGGAAGGTGGCACTGTCATTACCATAGAGCTGCCGCTGGAATAGAGACCGCTGACGACGGGGTATAGGTCATCTCAGTCACTTTTCAGGAGTTGGTATTACATCTGCGGATTACAAAAGGCTACAAGCCCTTCGCTTGATTTTTTTTGCAAAGTATCATCAGTAAAAAAGATACTGCGCTGTTGCCGATATTTCAAGTGCGGACATTGCCGTATTCCTGTTGCCCGCGCCCGGCTCGACGCCTGAAATGGACGAAGTACATGCCTCCCGCGAGAACCGGGCACAGGGTCAGGATGAGGAACATGGCGCTGTAGCCGGCGGCCGAGGATAAAAACCCGGCGATGATCGAGCCGAAGGCTATGCCCGCGTCGAAACCCGTGAAATAGGTGGCGTTTGCCGCGCCGAAGCGCTCTTTTGGGGAATTTGTGAGCGCCGTGATCTGTGAGGCCGTTTGCATGGCGCCCCGGCCGACGCCGAAGAGCGCGCCGCTGATCAGGAACAGGGGCATGGAGTGGGCGCCCGCCAGCAGGGCGAGGGAGGCGGCCATAATCGCGGCGCCGTATAGCGTGAGCTGTCCAAAGCCTTTCGCGTCCCCCAGCCTTCCCGCCAGCGGCCGGCTGACCATCAGGGACAGGGCCTGCAACGTGAAGAAAAGTCCGATGTTTTCGATGCCCCGTTGTGCGGCGTATAGCGCGGTGAAGCTTGTGACCGCGCCGTGGGTGGTGGTGACCAGGAATACGATCAGCGACGGCATGACGGCGGCTTTTTCATACGGAAAAAGTCGCGTGCTCGCCTGCCGCGTTTTCGGTGAGCAAGGGCTGTGGTGTAGAAACACAGACAGGCAAAGGGCCAGGGCGATAAAAGCGGTGGCTGTCCAGATCATGGAGCCGGGCGAAAGGGAAAGCGCTATGGCTGGCGCGACGGCCATGGCGATGCTGCTGGAAAGGCTGAAATAGCCCATGCCTTCGCCGAAACGCGTCTTGGGAATACATTCGGCGACGAGGGTATTGCTGGAGGTGTTGGCCAGGCTCCAGCCGATGCCGTTGATGAAGCGTATGGCGAGCAGAATGCCCACAATCGGGAAAAAGTAATAGGCCGCGCTCGTAAGCAGCATGACGAAAAGCCCGATCACGTAAACACCCTTGCGTCCCAGCCGATCCAGGGCCATTCCGGCCAGGGGGCGCGTCAGGAGCGTGGCGATGGTGGCGATGCCGGTAAGCCAGCCGAGCACATGATCGTCCACTCCCCAGGTTTTTACCCAAGGCGGCAGGGCCGAGTGGAACATGTAGTAGTTACAGAAAACGGCCAGGTTGAGCAGGGTGAGCAGCAGGAAATTCCTGCTCCACAAGGCGGGGGGCGCTGCTGTTCGCGCGGATTCCGCCGGGCGTTCGGCCATGGGCAATCCTTGATGAAAACGCTATTCCGGGCTGCTCGCGATGAGGCGCCGCCGGGGCGTCGTCGCTGTCCTCGCTGTTGTCTGCGGTTCCGGGGGCGTAAAAGCGGGGGCGGGCATCCGGGGTTCGGGCAGGCTGTTGTAAAGCGTCCAGAACGCGGGCAGAATATCCGTCAGGCAACCGGGGTTGGAAAGTGAAAGACCCGGCCGGATGAAGGCGCCCAGCGCGAAGCCGATGGCCCACGCGGCCGATGGAGCCGCCCACGGTTCGGCATCCGGACTGCGGCTATCCGGCCGCGCATGCCGGAGCAGGATGGGATCGCCCGGTTTTGCCGGCGCTTCCAGCGCACAGCCCAGGAGGCCGAGAAATTCCTCGGCGATCAGCGCATCCTGCGCGGAAAGAATCGGCAGATCCACCGGGCACGATCCGTTCAGAACCGCGTTATTGGCGGCCAGGGCCAGACTCAGGGGCAGGGCTTCGACAGGCGGTTCCGCGTTGCTCTGCGTGCGCCCGGCCGGATTCGCCCGTGTTCGTTTTGCGGCAAGTCCCGTGTCAGTGCGCGAGATTTCCAGGCCCGCGCCGCGCAAAAGATCCATCCAGGCGCGGTTTCCCGGAAGCGCGGCGTCCCAGTGCCCGGAAAGCCGGCTCTCTCCACCGGCAAACGCGGGCAAAGCCAGGAATGAGGCTGTGAGCAGCGGGTCCAGGGGCAAGCGCGGACTGGCGGGAATTTTCAGGGTGGCGGGCCTATAGTGCGTCACACCGTCCGTTTCGCTGAACTGCGCGCCGCACTCCATCAGCAATGGGCAGGCGCGGGCGCGGCAGACCGCCGCTTCCGGATGATCCGAACAGTCAACGGCAATGGCCGTGTTCCAGGTTGCGACCAGAACCAGGAGGGCCGTCAGCGCGTCCGCCGGCAACGCCGAAGGCACGGAAATCACTTCAGGCAGCAGGCCGGAACATTCGAGGCGCGCCGGCAGGCCTTTGCCGCCGGGAACCACCGGAGCGAGCCGCGCGCCGAACTGCGGCGCGAACTGGCGCAAAGGGGTGATATCCAGGTTCCGCAAATCCGGGCCGCCCATGAATTTGATCCTGCCGAGGCGCGGCGCGGCCAGAAAGGCCGCCAGCCAGACGGCAAGCGGCTCGTTGCCCACGAAGATCACGGCATCGGAAAAGTCCAGGGCGCCGCCGGAATGCGCCCGCAGAACATGGTCAGCCTCCCAGGCCAGCTTGCCTCCGGCCTGGTTGAGGGCCTTGAGCGCATCAATGGTGCGATCGCCGAGCGGAACATTCGCCAGGCGCAGTTCGGCCCCCACGGCCGAGGCCAGAGCCAGCCAGGCGGCAGTCTCGAAACGGGATGCCGGACCCGGCAAATTGACATGCACCGGCCGCCGGGGCGGTGAAAGCCGGAAGCCGGAGGCTTTCGGCCGCTCTCCCCCCGCATGCCCGGGAATGGAAATATTCTGGAGCAGGGCGAAAAGTTCGCGCGCTAGGCGCTGATCCGGGCTGATCCGCGCAGCTTCGGCCTGCCAGGCCGCGCGGAGGGTTTTTTCCACGCGCGTGCGTTCGGACGGCCGTGAATCCGAGGAGGGCTTCCGTTTCACCGGGCGGGAATGTTCCGCATCGGCCTCGCCGCCGGCGTGCGGGCCGGCATAGGCCGCGTTCAGCAGGCGCGTCCGGCGGGCGACCAGGTGGAGGATATCTTTATCCATGACCAGCAGCCTGGTCATGGGATCGGGCGGCGCGGCGGCGCGGCGGCGTGGGCGATCGGCTTCGGGCGGTGATTCCGGGCGGCTGTCTGGCGTTTCTTTCTCGGACATGCGGCATTGCTCGTTAATGTATTTCAATAATGCGGAACCACCCTATATTGAAAAGCGCCGCCCCGCAACAGGAATATCCCCTTGCGGGGCAAAGCGGGGTTTGCTACAAAAACGCTTTTCATAATGGTGTTATCGGCCGTTTCACGGCATGGGGCGCATATGCTGGCGATTCTTGAATATGGGGCGGGCAACCAGACGAGCGTGCGCCGGGCGCTTTCCTGGCTTGGCATTGACTCGGTCATCACGGCCGATCCCACGGCATTGCTCAGTGCTTCGGGTTTGATTTTTCCCGGTGTGGGCGCGGCCGGGCAGGCCATGGGCCGCTTGCGCGCCACCGGGCTTGACACGGTGCTGAAAGAGGCGGTGGAGAAAGGCATCCCGCTTCTGGGCATCTGCCTCGGCTGCCAGATCCTGCTTGAACGCAGCGAGGAAGGCGACACGCGGACTCTGGGCATCCTGCCCGGCCTGTGCCGGCGTTTTCCGGACACTGTGCCGGACGAGGCGGGCGGATCCCTGTGCGTGCCGCACATGGGCTGGAACGAGGTTCGCCCGGCGGGCGGGTCCACCTTGTTTGACGGCATCGCGCCGGACGCGCAGTTCTATTTCGTGCACAGCTACTACCCGGAACCGGCGGCCGAGCGCGTGATAGGCAAAACCCGCCACGGGATCGAATTCGCCTCGTTTTTCGGCCGGCCGGGCTTATGGGCCGTGCAGTTCCACCCGGAAAAAAGCGGCCGGCCGGGATTGCGCCTTTTGCGGAATTTTTTCGCATGGTGCGGAAATACTGCCGGTTCCAGATAGAATGTTTCCGGCGGCAAAGCCCCGTTGTTCCCCGTTTGGCGGCAAGCGAAGGCCATTGACGGCTTGTTTCGGTTCTTGTTTTTTTTTCGGCATTGCGGTATAATTTCAGATAATTTTTGCACAGGGGGAGCTACATGACTACGAAATATAAAATCATCCTCGGCTTTGTCAGTATGATGGTCATTTTGATCGTGGTAGCCGCCCTGGGGTACCGCGACCTGAGCAACACGGAGGAGGGAATTTCAGATTACCGCAGAACGGCGCGGATAAACACGCGGCTCAGCCAGGCCGATACCGCTTTGACCGCGGCGGGAAGCGGGGCCATGAGTTTTTTGGCGTATTACAACAATGATTTCATGAAAGCGGCCATAGAGGCCGTGGACAGGGCGAACTCCTTTTTCGAGGAAGCCAAGAAAGATATGGATGCGGCGCACAGAGAGAGCGTGGACGGTCTCCTCAAAAACGTGGCCATTTACAAGGACGGCCTGAACAAAGCCATGGCTGCGGTTGACGCCCTGCTGGAGCAATACCGCACCAAGATGCTTCCCAACAACAAAATCATGCAGGAATCGTTTGCGTTCCTGTCGGAAGCCGCTGTGCGGCTTAAGAATGAGGATGTACAGCTCGCGTTGTCGCGGATCTCAAATGACTATGCCGAAATGCTCTTCGCCATGGGGCGTTTTGTCTATACGCGCGACGACGAGGATGCGAAGCAGGGCAGGGCGACCATCGGCAGGTTGATGCCCGCCATAGAAGGAATGGAAAACTTCTTGGTCTCGGAGGAAGGCCGTCAG
>Ga0082212_10012390_pt1 | contig 10745 bp, 13 predicted proteins | sample TergutNt197P3_FD_71548 | JGI IMG/M metagenome (GOLD analysis project Ga0082212, IMG submission 71548) | Neocapritermes taracua P3 segment gut microbial communities from Petit-Saut dam, French Guiana - Nt197 P3 | ecosystem: Host-associated > Arthropoda: Insects > Digestive system > Gut ...
AACGCCGCCCCCTTGTTTTTTCAATCAGAATGCTTATCTTTGTCCCGAATTAATGCCGTAAGGTATTATTTTTAATGCAAGGAGCGTCTTCTGTTTTGATGGCGCTTTTTTCGTTAGTTGAAATTAAATCGGCAAAAAGTCGGCAAAAAAGAAATAAAAAAACCCCAACTTTCTATTTTACAGACCGTTGGGATTTTCATTGTAGCGGGGGCAGGACTCGAACCTACGACCTTTGGGTTATGAGCCCAACGAGCTACCACTGCTCCACCCCGCAATTTATCTTTATAATTGTATATGTTTTTTTGCGCTGCAAAGATAAAACAAAAAGATAATATATCCAAAAAATATTGTATTTTTTTGGATCAGGAGTCAGAAATAATTGTATAATTTGTTTGAAAATCAACTGAGCAATTAGTTTTTTACTATTTTTGCAATAAAAAATATCATGTTATCCATTCGTAATTTACAGGCTTCCATACAGGGCAATCAGATATTAAAAGGCGTCGACCTCGAAGTGAAGGCGGGGGAAATACATGCCGTTATGGGGCCAAACGGCGCGGGGAAAAGCACATTGGCATCGGTGCTTGCAGGGCGCGAAACTTTTGAAGTAACCGGAGGAAGCGTGCTTTATAAAGAAACCGACTTATTGGGAATGTCGCCCGAACACCGCGCCCATAGCGGTATTTTCCTGAGTTTCCAGTATCCGGTGGAAATACCCGGCGTCAGTATGGCCAATTTCATGAAACTTGCCATCAACGAACAGCGGAAATACAAAGGGTTAAAGCCTCTGTCGGCGTCCGAATTTCTGAAGCGTATGCGCGAAAAAGCAGCCTTAGTGGAACTTGACTCTTCATTGATCAGCCGGTCGGTTAATGAAGGTTTTTCGGGAGGCGAAAAGAAACGTAACGAAATCTTTCAGATGGCCATGCTCGAACCTGATTTAGCCATCCTCGACGAAACCGACAGCGGCCTCGACATCGACGCACTGCGAATTGTCGCTAATGGCGTGAATGCGCTCCACACGCCTGCAAATGCGGCCATCGTCATCACGCATTACCAGCGGTTGCTCGACTACATCGTACCGGATTTTGTACATGTGATGGTCGACGGACGTATAGTGAAGACTGGCGGAAAAGAACTGGCGCTCGAACTCGAAGAAAAAGGATACGACAGTTTTAAAGAGATTAATTACAGGTGAAACAGACTGGTACTCAGATATTTTTCGCCTCTGTCTGGGAAAATCACCACCATCACGCCGTGATCAAGTTGTTCGGCGGTTTTGAGAGCCGCCAGCATGGCTGCGCCGCTGCTCATCCCCACGAAAATACCTTCCTCGTTGACGATACGCCGCGACATCTCAAACGCTTCCTCCGACTCAACCTTGACGCTCACATCAATCTGCGACGGATCGTAAATCTCAGGTACGATGGCTTCTTCCATGCTTTTCAATCCCTGAATGTAATGTCCCCGTATGGGATGCGCCTCAACAATGCGGATTGATTTGTCTTTTTCGCGCAGTCCCATACCCACGCCCATCAGCGTACCCGATGTGCCCAGCGACGATACAAAATGGGTAATCAATCCCTGTGTCTGCGTCCATATTTCCTCTGCGGTGGTTTTGTAATGCGCCATTTTGTTGTGTTTATTGGAAAACTGGTTGGGATTGAAATACTTCTCTGGGTTTCGGGCAAGCAGTTCCCTTACTTTTATAATGGCGCCATCGGTTCCCAATGCAGGGTCTGTCAGGATGACTTCGCCGCCGAAAGCCTTGACCATCTTTTGCCTTTCGATGGAAACAGCCGAACTCATCACGATCTGAACCCTGTACCCTTTCACACGACCAATCATCGAAAGCCCGATACCCGTGTTACCAGAAGTTGCTTCGATAATGATCTGGTCTTTGGTCAGTTCGCCGGTTATTTCGGCCTCCTCAATCATTTTCAGCGCTACCCGGTCTTTGATACTGCCCGTAGGATTGAACCCTTCTAATTTCGCATAAAGATGAACGTTGGGATTACGGTTCATGTTGTTGATTTTCACCATCGGCGTATTGCCTATGGTCCATAATATATTATTGCAGTGCATACGTTTTTGTTTTTTTGACCTTATCATATACGCTTGTTTGATGAAAATGTTACAATTAAGACGTGAAAAATAATCAACTTATCCATTGATTCGACGCCCGGAAAGGGAATCGTCGTTCAATTAAGAATATTTTATCTGCCAAATGTATGATTTTTTAGATACATTTGGCAGATAATAAAAACATATAATCTGCCAAATCATATATTTTTTATATATTTGCGGCAGATTATAAAATGATATTACCATGAAAATCATCGGACGATATGAAGAGCAAATAGCTTTGCAACAGTATGTTGATTCTGAAAAACCTGAATTTGTCGTTGTATATGGACGGCGGCGGGTTGGGAAAACATTCCTCATCAAAGAATTTTTCAATCAATCATTTACATTTTACCATACAGGTCTGGCAAATGCAATCGCTACGCAATAAACGGGAGGCATTTGTTCGGGAAACGAAAACCCGCAAGGCAATTCATCTGACCATGGTTACTACTTACGGCGTGAGACAAAACGACTATAATAGCCTGATACAGTCGGAAATAGAAATGAATGACCTGTTTTATAACTTGCCAAATGTATGATTTTTTAGATACATTTGGCAGATAATAAAACTGAATGATTTCATCATCCGGAGACGTACCGGTGCAAGAATTGGTAATGAGGCCTGTTTTCCGTTATTTGGATTTTTTTTTCAAATCAAAACCAAAACGAATTGAAATATCACTTTTTGATGTATTTTTGCCCATGAAAAAGTTTTTTGATTTTATACAATAATAATGTCAATCAAAAATAAGAACATGTCAAAAGTTTTTTTCACCAATTTACGGATCGCCAACGGACACAGCCTGTTAGACAAACTCGAAACATTAGTCATGAAAGCGGGTATCGGGCAGATTGATTTTGCGGGAAAGTTTACTGCCGTGAAGATTCATTTCGGCGAACCGGGCAACATGGCGTATATCCGTCCGAACTACATTGCAAGGTTGGTACAGTTCCTGCAAAAGAAAGGAGCGAAGGCGTTTCTGACCGACGCCAACACACTGTATTGCGGTGGCCGCTCAAATGCTGTGGATCACATACAAAGCGCGATGGAAAACGGGTTCAACCCCATTGCCGTACCATGTCCCGTGATTATTGCCGACGGCCTCAAAGCCATCGACTACCGCGAAGTAAACATCAACGGCGAGTACTGCAAAACAGCCAGGATTGGCACGGCTATTGCCGACGCCGACGTCGTTATTTCCATGTCGCATTTCAAGGGACACGAACAGACCGGTTTTGGCGGAGCGCTCAAAAACCTCGGTATGGGTTCGGCTTCGGCTGCCGGTAAAAAGGAAATGCACTCGTCGTCGCAACCGCGCATCGATGAGGAAAACTGTACGGCATGCGGGCAGTGCGTTAAATATTGCGCGTCAAAAGCGATGACGCTCAACAAACGCAGAAAAGCGGAGATCGACCGCGAGAAATGTACCGGTTGCGGGCAATGTATCGCCGTTTGCCAGTACGACGCCGCACAGGTAGTGTGGAACAATTCGGCGAACATTACTTCCTTCAAGGTGGCCGAGTATTCATTGGCCGTGGTGAAGGATAAGCCGCATTTTCACATCAGTTTCGTTATGGATGTGTCGCCCGATTGCGATTGCTGGGGTTGCAATGATGCACCCATCGTTCCCAACATCGGTATAGCCGCCTCATTCGATCCAGTGGCCTTGGACAAGGCTTGCGCCGATATGGTAACCGATGCAGCAGCCAGCACAGACAGTTGCCTTGGCGTACACGAACACGGCAAATTGCAGGGCGTGGACAAATTCAAACTCATTCATCCCAAAACCGATTGGAAGGCTGGGCTGGCTCATGCCGAAAAAATCGGTCTGGGAAGTATGGATTACGAGTTGATTACCGTATAAAATTACACAACGTACTCTGTCGATACGGTATTACCGCCGCGTCCCGTCCAGTTGGTATGGAAAAACTCGCCGCGCGGTTTGTCGATGCGCTCGTAGGTGTGTGCGCCGAAATAATCGCGTTGCGCCTGCAACAGGTTGGCCGGCAAACGTTCCGAACGATAGCCGTCGAAATAGCACAGCGCCGAGGTAAACGCCGGAATAGCAATACCGGCGCTCAGGGCCTGGGTGACTACGTTGCGCCATCCTTCCTGTGCTTCCATGATTTTTTCAGTAAAATAAGGGTCGAGCAAAATATTGGCGATATTCGGGTTTTTGTCAAACGCTTCCTTGATTTTGCCGAGGAACACCGAACGGATGATACAGCCGCCACGCCACATCAAAGCGATGCCGCCGTAGTTGAGATCCCATTTGTATTCTTCGGAAGCCGAACGCATCAACGCATAGCCCTGCGCATACGACACCAACTTGGCGGCAAACAATGCGCGGCGCAGATCTTCGATGAAAGCGCGACGGTCGCCCTGAAATACAGGTTTCGGGCTGTTCAGAATTTTCGACGCAGCCACGCGTTCGTCCTTTTGCGCCGACAGACAGCGGGCAAATACGGCTTCGCCAATCATGGTCAAAGGAATACCCTGATCTAATGCAGCAACGGCAGTCCATTTACCTGTGCCTTTCTGGCCGGCAGTATCGAGAATCTTATCCACAACAGGCGCGCCATCGACGTCCTTGTAGGCAAGGATATCGCGGGTGATTTCGATCAGATAACTGTCCAGGTCGCCCCTGTTCCATTCGGCAAATACTTCGTGCATCTCGCCGGCGCTCATTCCCAGCAGGTCTTTCATCACCTGATAGGCTTCGCAAATCAGTTGCATGTCGCCATATTCGATACCGTTGTGCACCATCTTCACAAAATGTCCGGCGCCATCGCGGCCTACCCAGTCGCAGCAGGGCGTTCCGTCGGCAACCTTCGCGGCAATAGCCTGAAAAACCGGTTTCACCGAAGGCCATGCAGCAGGCGAACCGCCCGGCATGATGGAAGGACCGAGCAAAGCGCCTTCTTCGCCGCCCGATACGCCTGTACCGATGTACAACAGCCCTTTGCTTTCGACATATTGCGTGCGGCGGTTCGTGTCGGGAAAATGAGTATTGCCTCCGTCGATAATAATATCGCCCGCTTCGAGATGGGGGAGCAGGAGTTCGATAAAGTCGTCCACCGCTTTTCCCGCCTTCACCATCAACATCACCTTGCGCGGACGTTTCAGCGAAGCCGCCAAATCCTCGATACTGTGAACGCCGACAATCTTTTTGCCTTTACCGCGTCCGTTTACAAAATTTTCTACTTTTTCAACCGTGCGGTTGTACACACTCACCGAAAAGCCCTTGCTTTCCATGTTCAATACAAGGTTTTCGCCCATGACGGCCAAACCTACCAATCCAATATCAGATACTTCTTTCATTTTTGATTTACAATTTAGATTTTATTAAATTTTTAACTATGGAATGTAAAACTATCAACCTGTAACATTTTCTTCTCTGTGAAACTTTGTGTTCTTTGTGCCTCTGTGCTGATGTTTTCAACACAGAGTTAAAGAGTTACACAGAGACTTCACAGAGAGTGACATGTTTTAATTTTTGTGTTTAGACAACATGAAACCCCAATGCCTGTAACCGTTCTTCGATTCCGGAAATTCCTTTTTTTACATGAACGGTAAAGGCTTCAAATTCGCGACGGACGGGATAACCGCCCCGTTGCTTTTCAAATGTTGCAGGCGCGGCGCGTAGCCGTCCGTCGTCGTCGTTGACGGAATAAGCGTGCCAGACGGCTTCGCAAAGGCATTGCTGTAAATCCTTTCCTCCGCAGTCGAGTTCAAAATGAAGCGGCTGTACGGGTTCGGGAATTTTTGCAGGATACCAGCCGGCGAGCGGCAATCCGAAAAAACGGCTTAAAGCCTGCACGCACATCGCCGTTCCGTTGGCTTTACCATCAGCCGAATATCCGGCTATATGCGGCGTGGCAATATTCAGCAACGGCAATAATTCGAGGTCGACATCCGGCTCATTCTCCCATACGTCGAGTACGGCAGCGCCAATGCTTTTACGCTTGAGCGCGTTTTTCAGGGCAATATTGTCCACCACCTCGCCCCGCGAACTGTTGATGAGTATTGTTCTGTGTTGCAGAAAACTGAATGTTGCGTCGTCGAACAGATGATACGTCTGGTGAGCGCCGGAAGCGGTCAACGGGACATGCAGGGTGATGAGGTCGCTCGCGTGCATGATCTCGTCCAAGGGAACGAATTGAGCCAGTCCTTCTTTTTCCGCCCGCGGCGGGTCGTTCAGCAGCACCGTCATTCCCAATGCTTCGCCAAGTTGCGCTACCTTGCTCCCCACGTTACCCACGCCAACCACGCCCAGCGTCTTATCCCCGAGCTTAAATCCGTAATGCGCCGACAAGGTAGCCAACACCGAAGCCATGTATTGACGCACCGAACCAGAATTGCAACCCGGCGCATTCGTCCATGCAATTCCGCTGGCTTCGCACCATGACGTATCAATATGATCGTAACCGATGGTGGCAGTGGCGATAAATTTCACCTGACTGCCTTTCAACAACGATTCGTTGCATTTGGTACGGGTACGGACGATAAGCGCATCGGCGTCTGTAATGTTGTCGCATGAAAACGCCGCGCCGGGCAAATAGACAACCTCGGCGTATGGTTCCAGTACGCCTTTGATAAACGGAATTTGATGGTCTACAACTATTTTCATGTTCAAATCAAAAAACCTTTGATCTGAAGTCAAAGGTTTTTCCGAATATTACAATGATAATCAGGATTTAAAAAGCCCTGTTACCCTTTTTTGCCGTATAACTGATTCTCAACGCTCCGCATTTTCGCAGGGTTTGCTTCACGTCGGTCACCAAGCCCATCCTGACTTCTTCGTCAATTTTCAGGGCAGTGGTCATCAGTTTCTGGTCGTTCTCGCTTCTCTTTTCCCTTTCGCTGGCAATGAAATCCTGTATTTCGTCAACTTCGCAGAACTTGTCGTTCAACTGAATACGTGTGGCTGTTCCCAACAGGCCCTGTTGAGATTTAATCGGCGCGCCAATGTTGATGAAACTGACCAACGATTTGTTTTCCAACTTTTTGACTTCCGTTGCAGTCGGAAAAGCCTGATTCACCATCACAGTCGATTTACGCATACTGGTGGTCACCATGAAGAAGAAAATCAACATGAAGATAATATCGGGCAACGATGTGGTTGCCAACTCGGGGGTTTCGCTGATGGTATCTTTTTTAAACTTTGCCATGATTATCTACTTTTTGGTTTTTCCAATATCTCTCGGCTCGGCTTCGGAAATAGACATCGGATATACATCCTTGCTCACGACGTCCTGCTGCTCCTTCGAACAGTCGTCGAACCTGCTGCCAAAGCGTTGCATACAAAATTCATCGCGTAATTCGCGCACGGCTCCGGCCAATTCATTTTGCACCTGAATGTAGGTTTTGTATAAAGTGCTGCGGTCGTTCTGCAACGAAACAACCGCCGTTTTATTAGCCATTACCGTCCCTATCAGCGGTAATTGTTTTTCTTCCTTTTCAGGAAATTTTTCACCCACAGAAGAGAGGTTATAAAACTCTTTGGTCTTTGCACGAACCTCGCTAATGTCCGTAACAGCTCCTTTAACCATGATATTGTTAGATTGATTAACACTCACTACAAGGATATTACGTTCATTAATTTTATCTGTTATGTTTTTATCATTAGAATCTTGCCATGGGGGCAACATCCTGATCAGCCCCCAATCCGTTCCCATGGTGGTTACCATCAGGAAGAAGATAAACAGGATGAAGGATATGTCGGCCATGGAGGCGGCATTGATCTGTGGCGTTTTTTTAAGAGTTGCCATACATCATATTATTTAAAATAACTTGAAATGGTCGAATACAGGATAGCGCCAACAGAAGCGAACAGTGTTGTATAAAATGCATATAAACAGGCTTCTATTACTTTCATTTTGCTTCCGGCAACATGAATCTGTCCGATGGTGAAATCGCTATCACCGGCCATTGCATAGCAGATAATGAAAATCACAACCAATGCGCCAACTCCGATAAATGCGTTTCTTGCCTTTTTCAGGTCGCTGAACATCTGGATAAAAGGAAACGCCAAGGCTGATAAGGCTGCTATTCCAAAGGCGATATATGCCAGCGGTATTACGTATGATATAATAAAATCACTCATAATTACTTAATTTTTAGCTTTATACTTCACTAATATATCCATGATGGAGATAGACGAATCTTCCATATTGTTCACTAAACTGTTGATTTTGTTGAGAAGGTAGTTGTAGAACACCTGAAGAATCATGGCTGTGATCAAGCCGAAAACGGTTGTCAACAGGGCCACCATCATACCTTCGGCTACAATGTTCGGGGAGATGTCGCCGGCTTTGGCAATATCATCGAACGCCCGAACCATACCAATAACTGTTCCCAAGAACCCCAACGAAGGCGCTAAAGCGATGAATAACTGGAGCCACACCATTCCGCTCTCTAATTTGCCCATTTGTACGCCGCCATACGACACAATGGCTTTTTCGGCCATTTCAACACCTTCTGCGTAACGATCAAAACCTTGGTAAAAAATACTTGCCACAGGGCCGCGGGTATTGCGACATACTTCCTTGGCAGCATCAACACCACCGGATTCCAACGCTTCCTCAACTTTCTTCAAAAGTTTTTCGGAATTGGTCGTTGCCAGATTCAGATAGATGATACGTTCGATGGCAACAGCTAATCCGATGATCAACAAAATAAGGATTGGAGACATAAATGTCACTCCTCCTTGTACAAACTTATCTTTCAACACATTATGCAACTCGGAAAGTCCGCCTCCCGAACTTGCTTCCTGCGCGAACAAACATGATGCGTTAACGAAATATATTCCGCATACAATAACAAATGAGACAAATTTTTTCATGGTAAAATTACAATTTAGGTTATAACGATTTTGGTTTTTAAAATTTATTTATTTAACAATTATTTATTTAATTAGCGGAGAGAAAGGGATTCGAACCCTTGGTACCCTTTTGGAGTACACACACTTTCCAGGCGTGCGCCTTAGACCACTCGGCCACCTCTCCGTTCTGAATTATCGCCGTCATACAGAGGACTTTACGTCAAATTTTCGGCTTTTTTCAGAGTGCCAAGTTACAAATAATTTTTATATTTCATAATATTTTTGAAATTTTTTTTGAAATTTTTTTTTGAAAAAATTCGACAAAATTTGCAATTGGCTCATTATTTAAGTGTTATGAAACAACCTCATTCCTCTCCTAACCTCGCCCCCGATCCCTCTCCACAGGAGAGGAGGCTGGGGTGAGGTTAAAAAGCCGTCCGGCATTGGCGTCAGTTGCATCTGCCACCTCGCTTACCGGCATGGATTTCAGTTCTGCAATTTTTTGTACTATATTATATATGTATGCGCTTTCGTTTCTTTTTCCACGATAGGGCGCCGGAGGCAGATACGGGGCGTCGGTCTCGGTAAGAAGACGTTCAATGTCTGTATGTTGCACTACGGCAGCCATTTCCGCATTTTTGTAGGTCGCCACGCCCCCGATTCCCAGCATGAAGCCAAGCCGGGTAACTTCGTCCGCCTGACGCACATTACCGGGGAAACAGTGAAAGACGCCGGTTAATAATCCGTCCTGTTCTTTTTTAAGTATGGCGATGATCTCGTTATACGATTTACGGCAATGTATCGATAGCGGTAAGCCGTATTTCCTCGCCCAGCCGATATGTATGCGGAAAGCCTCCGTTTGCTGACCGATGTATTGCCTGTCCCAATACAAATCTATGCCGGTTTCGCCGATGGCTACAACTTTTGTATGCTCTAAATACGATTCGACGATCTCCAATTGTTTCTCAAAGTCCTCATTGACAGAAGTCGGGTGAAGTCCCAGCATCGGAAAACAGCGGCCGGGATATTGCCTGCACATTTCCAGCATCGGTTCTACTGTTTGCAGATCAATGTTGGGCAACAACATACGCCCGACGCCACAAGCCACAGCACGGGCAACAACCGCATCGCGGTCGCTGTCGAATTGTTCGTCATACAAATGTGCATGTGTATCTGTCATATCTTACAGTCTCACAGTATTTTTCACGCGAGCCATTTGAGCAGGATATTTTGAATGTTATCAGGGCTTAACGGTTTGGGCACATGTCCATTCATACCGCTATCGGTAATACGTTTGAGATTTTCTCTCGTCAAGGTGGAAGTCATGGCGATAACCGGCATTTTGTATCCTTTCTGGCGCAGTATTTCAACGATTTCAAAACCATCGTTTGGCGGACATTTTAAATCAATAAAAACAATATCATAATTTTTTTGGTTGATTTGGTTGATCAGGGATAAACCGTTTTGAACGAGATCGACTTCGAGACCTAATTTATTGAATATCATTTGAGCAACAATCTGGCTCAACTCATTGTTTTCGGCAATCAATATCTGAGGATCCTTATCTGCCAGATCCGCCATTGTTACAGTATGTTTATCCGACAGACCGGGGAAATGCGTTTGCAATATCATATCATATATTGACAGGTCGTCGCTTTTGTTGGAATAGTAATCTATATTCAACGACTTTGCCTTCATGTAATTTCCTCCGCGACTGTCGGCGTCGACCAATAAGAACAGGCAATTATTTGATAAATGGCGCTTATGGATTTCCTTAGCGATGGCAAAAGTAAG
>Ga0082212_10012391_pt1 | contig 10744 bp, 14 predicted proteins | sample TergutNt197P3_FD_71548 | JGI IMG/M metagenome (GOLD analysis project Ga0082212, IMG submission 71548) | Neocapritermes taracua P3 segment gut microbial communities from Petit-Saut dam, French Guiana - Nt197 P3 | ecosystem: Host-associated > Arthropoda: Insects > Digestive system > Gut ...
TACTAATTGGTTGTGCAATTGGTGGTTTTATACTAGGCGGCAAATATTTAGGGGACTGGGGGTTTAGTTTTGGATATGGCATTCTTGGGCTATTTGTTGGAGGCTTTATCGGGCTGATAACTGTTATTTTAAATGGTGGTTTAATTGCCAATTTCTTAAATATGGTAGATAACACTGAAAGGCAAACTTCTCTATTGAACCAAATTAAAGAAAAATATTTTCAAAGATGTCAAGAATGATGTCGCGCCTGTCACCCCAATTGTCTATGGTATGCGTAACAATACGCTGTCTGTAGTGGTTTAGGGGTGACAGGTTCAATTTGTCCGTCTATGAGTGGCGCGTAGTGACTGACACCCAAAAGCCGTAGTGTCGTTATGTGTAACAGTACGCTATTTGTGGTTAATTAACTCAGGAGCGCGATCTCTGATCGGTTAGATTATTTATGAGGCAACCCAGAACCCCTTGACCCAAATTAATTTTTTGGCTTTAATAATGATGTAATGGAAAACTTGTTAATATACATGGAGGAAATTGAAAATGGTTAGCCAAGTATTAGCAAGGGATATGAATTCCATCAGGAGATTGGGGATAGATGCCTTAACGGAAAAATTGGGTCCCATTGGAATGATTGAATTTATTCGCCAATTTGATTCGGGATATGGGGACTATACAAAAGAACGCCATACCTGGCTTGACAATTTGACAATCGAAGATATAAATAAAGAAATTAAAGAGAGACATGGTTAATCGTCGCGAATGAATAAAAATTAATTTATTATTAAATCGGTTTTTGAAATTATAGGTATTTCAATATTTTCAACAATGATTTTTTCTTTTCTTGAATAACAATCTTCAAAATCTATGCCGTCAGCTTCATTAATAATATCAATTTGAATGGGGGAAACTCCCAGTCTGATAACATGGCCTTTTTCACGAAGATAATCAATATCAACAGAGGGAGCGCCAAAATTATTTAATGCTTTTTCAAGATTCTTCAGATTGGTATTATCTATAAGAATAAAAAAATCAATATCTTTTGTTGCTCTGGGATGTCCGTGTAATCCAACCGCCCACCCCCCGATAAGTAAATATTTAACATTATTTGAGTTTAGACATAGTATAAAATCTTTGAAGTCTTCCGGTAGTTGCTGTTTTTCCATAAAAGCACTCCCTTAAATAGGTGATTGTCTGTAATTTTATCTGTATTTGAGTATATTCCATGTGTTCTAAAGATATTTCATTTCTCCTTGACATTTACTCTTGCCTTGTATAATATGGAATCAGAGTCCAAATTATACAAGCACTAAGGAGCTCAGAAATGGCGGATTTAGAAAGAACTTTACAGCCTGTTGTCGAACAAACATCCAAAGGTTTCCGTGTTGTTTTGTTGAACGGTCAACGGCAGGTCGGCAAATCAACTTTGATGAAAAATATGGCTAAAGGAACAAAGCGCGGTTATATTTCGCTGGACAATATGAAATTCAGAAAACTGGCCCAGACCGACCCTGAATTATTTTTGCAGCAGAATCCACCGCCGATTATTATTGACGAAGTTCAATACGCGCCGGAATTATTTCCGTATATCAAAATTTATGCCGACGAACATCCCGGACACAAGGGGGCTTTTTGGCTTACAGGTTCGCAAAAATATAAACTTATGCAAGGCGTACAGGAGTCTCTTGCCGGACGCATAGGCATTTTGGATTTGATGGGATTGTCATATCGCGAGAAAAGCAAAAAACCGTTTTCCGGAAACCCTTTTCTGCCCTCTATGAACAAATCAAATGACGGTAAAAAATTGACAATTAAAGATGTGTACAGATATATCTGGGAAGGAAGTTTGCCCGAAGTGGTTTTAGGCAAGAATATTGACCGCGAAAGATTTTACAGTTCTTATGTCCAGTCTTATATCGAACGTGATGTAAAAGATTTCTATAATGTAGAAAAGCCAATACAATTTTTTGATTTTCTTTCTGTAGTTGCGGCACAGACGGGACAGTTGTTGAATTATACGTCTATCGCCAGAGATATCGGGATTGACATAAAGACCGCGCAGAGCTGGATGGGTATTTTGGAGCGATCGGGGTTGGTATATTTATTACACCCATACTCGCCGAATATAACAAATCGGATTATAAAAACCCCGAAAATGTATTTTTTGGATACAGGATTATGTTCATATCTTACAAAATGGATAACGCCCGACAATTTACTGGCCGGTTCCATGGCTGGTGCAATACTAGAAACCTATGTTATTGGAGAAATCCTGATGTCCTATTATCATAATGGCAGAGAACCGGCAATGTATATGTATCGTGATAAAAATCAAAGAGAAATAGATATTGTTCTTGATGAAAATGGTACATTGTACCCAATTGAAGTCAAAAAAACGGCAAACCCGGGATCGAACGATTACGGTAATTTTGACCTGTTGGCGCGATTTAATAAAAAAGTAGGATTGGGCGCGGTCATCTGTCTGCAGCCGGAACGAATCCCGCTTTCGCGCGAGGTGGTCTCTATTCCGATCTGGGAAATATAGGGGGGCGTTATGAATATATACCCAAAAACAGAGAAATATGAAAAAAAATGGATTGAAGAAAATTGGATGGGGCCAAATCCGCTGCAATTGCTGGAAGAATTATGTAACAATCTAAAATTGACATCAGGTATGAAAGTTCTGGACATGGGTTGCGGGAAAGGGTTAACTTCAATTTTTCTTGCAAAAGAGTTTGGTGTAACGGTATTTGCCAATGATTTATGGATTGACGCAACTGAAAACCTGGAACGGTTTGAAGCGGCAGGCGTGGCTGACAGGGTATTTCCTGTACATTCAGAGGCTCATGCCCTTCCGTACGCCAAAGGTTTTTTTGATGCTGCAATCTCAATTGATAGTTATCATTACTATGGCGCGGATGAGATGTATTTTCCGTGTACTTTCTCAAAGTTGGTAAAACCCGGCGGTCAATTTGGAATTGTTTGTCCGGGATTAATTCGGGAATTTGAAAACGGTTATCCTGATACCCTTAAAGCATTTTGGCATGAAGATATGTTTTCTTTTCATAGCCTGGATTGGTGGCGCCGATTATGGGAAAAAACAGGCATTGTTGATATTGTTTCCGGTTACAATATCCCTGATCCCAAGGCAATATGGTATCCCTGGGCCCATTGGGCAAAAGAACATCTTAAATTTGATGATGTTGAATTTTTGGATGCGGATACGGAAAATCAAATAACCTTATTTGCACTTACCGCTGTAAAAAAATTGTAAGATAAGGGCGCCATATTCAGCGGACAATGATCGCTCCGTTTAAACGCTTTTGGTTCAGTTTTTTCCCATCTTCGGAACGATAGGGGTTCCGCCGGTTACGCAAAAACGCCTGATAGGCGGCGCTGCTTTCGTAATAGCCGTCCAGCCCCTTAAACGATGATGATTCGTCGCAACGGTACAGTTCCATCAGGATCGGAAACAGCGGCGAGGACATTTTCTCTGCGGTGCGGAAAAGCGGCAGCCGGGGCAGGGCGGCGGGAAGCATATGGTTCCTTACCAGAAAGCAAACGTCGGTTGTCAGTGACGCGCTAAAACCCAGCCGCTCAAGGAACCGGCGCGCCTGGGCTTCTCCCAATTCGGCGTGGCCGTCAAAACGGCGGCTTCCTGCGGAGACGGAAATGGGTTTCCCAGTATCGTGCAGTAAAAGCCCAAGTGAGAGCCGCAGATCAGGGGCGCCTTTCCGGTGGCGGAATGTTTCCATCGTGTGTTTCCAGGCGTTTCCTTCGGGATGAAATTCCTTGGCATGGTCGGCCCTGTCCAATATTGCCAATTCGGGCCAGAATTCGCCGATGAAACCGGAGGTTTTCAGAAACTCCAGGCCCAACTCCGGATTGGGAGAGGCCATCAGGGCGCAGAGCAGAAAACGCTGCTCTTCTTTGCCGGGGGCGGCGCCTTCGCGAAGATCGCGTAACAACCCTTCAATTTCCCTAATACGCCGTTCCGCCTCGCTATCCTCGCTTCCCTGAAGCGTGGGGAAATACTTTGCCAGAATCAGCGCCGCATCCGTCAGGGCGCGGATACGTTCACTGTTGGGGTTTAGCCCCTCCCGAAAAATTTCCAAAGTGTCAACGTTAACGGCCTGCGCGGTTCTGTTCTGAATACCCCGCCTGATTCCGGCAAGCAGGGGATACACTCCATGGGGATCATAAAAAGTGCGGGATTTGCAGTCCTGATAAAATTCCAGCAGGTTGAATGAAGGATGATTATCTTTAATGGAATCCGCACAGTGAAAATACCAGGTACGGTCTTTGTCATCAAGCGCGGCGTCCGCAAGACCCGCGCCGGGATAGCGCAGATCTTCAAAAAGCCTGGCCATGTCCGCAGGGTCGGCATTGGTAAGTATTTGAATACCGGGCCCGCCTTCCCTGCCCAGCCAGGAATCTATCGCGCTATGGCTGTGCAGGTACGCTGAAAAACCGGCAGTACAGAGCGGCTCCGGCGGTTTTCCCGAAAAATTGGCCATGGCGCATTCCTTTTTCCTGCACAAAGGCAGCGCCAGGCGCCGCCGTTTAAATCAATCTCATCTTGCGTATTCGGTAATCCGCGTCTCGCGAATAATCGTCACCTTGATGCGGCCTGGATAGCGAAGATCATTCTCGATCTTTTTGGCAATATCCTTTGCCAGATCCCTGGTCTGCTCATCGGTAACGGCCTCGTTGTTTACAATGATGCGTAATTCGCGGCCGGCCTGAATGGCAAAGGACTTGTCCACGCCCGTAAAGCCCACGGCGATATTCTCAAGATTTTCAAGCCGCTTGATGTAATTGTCCAGAGTCTCTTTACGCGCTCCCGGACGCGCCGCGGAAATAGCGTCTGCAATCTGAACCAGAACAGCCTCGATACAGGTCGGCTCAATATCACTATGGTGGCTGCCGATGGCGTTGATAATGCGCGGGTCTTCGCCCATTTTGCGGGCCATGTCCATGCCGATTTCCGCGTGGTTAAGGTCTGAATCGGACTCCACTCCCTTGCCGATGTCGTGTAACAAAGCGGCGCGCTTTGCAAGTTCGCGGTTGCAGCCAAGCTCTGCGGCGAGCATTCCCGCGATAACTGCCACTTCCTTTGAATGGTAGAGTACGTTCTGACCGTAACTGGTGCGGAAGTACAGCCGCCCCAGGGCGCGGACAGCATCCTGCTTGATATTGTGGATTCCCATATCAAAGAGGACTTTTTCGCCTTCCTCGAATATTTTCTGGGAGATGTCCTTGCTGACCTTGATAACGATTTCCTCGATCCTGGCCGGGTGTATCCGCCCGTCCAGAATAAGCCGCTCCAGCGCGACCTTTGCTATTTCCCGGCGAACCGGATCAAAGCACGAGATAACCACCGCTTCGGGAGTATCGTCAATGATGATGTCAACGCCGGTGAGGGTTTCCAAAGTGCGGATGTTGCGGCCTTCCCTGCCGATGATCCTGCCCTTCATTTCGTCATTGGGCAGGGTAACGGTGGTGACAGTCACATCGCCGGTAACCTCGGTTGCAAGCCGTTGGATCGTGGCGATCAGGATGTCGCGGGCTTTTTTCTCGCCTGCCAGAGCGGCTTCCTGCTCGATCTTGTTGATCAGCGACTGGGCGTCATGTTTGGCTTCGCTTTCCAGATCGCGAATGATGATCGCTTTGGCTTCTTCGGAGGTAAGCCCCGAAATACGCTCAAGCTCCGCCCGGTATCTCTGCTCTTCTTTGGAAAGCGCATCTTCACGCTGTTGAAAGGCTTTGTCCTTTTCAGCGTGCATCTGCTCGGTTCGCTCAATTTGAGCGATTTTCTTATCTATTGTTTCTTCTTTCTGAACAACGCGGCGTTCATACCGCTGTAATTCTCCCCTGCGTTCCCGAGTCTCCCTTTCCTGCTGGTTCCGTTCACGGATAACTTGATCTTTTGCCTCAAGAAGGATCTCCTTCTTTTTAGCCTCAGCTTCTTTTATCGCGTCTTGTTTTATACGTTCAGCGTACTGCTCCGATGCCGTAAGTTGAAATCTGGCATACAGCCATCTTATAAACCAGCCTAAGGTTAACCCGGCAAGAGGGAGGATAATAAACCATATCCACATACTTAGCCCCTTACCGATGATAATTCTATGTCCATAATCAGAATAAACCAAAAAAGGGGAGGTGTCAATATCTCCTGTTGATTTTTATGGTGTTTTTTGGTAAAATAAGCCCCAAAACGCGTGTCTGGGGGTAAAAATGCCGGTATCATTGAATGATGTAAGAACGATTTGCGAAAAGAACAGGGTAAAGATGGCCGATTTCATGATGATCGACCTGAACGGCAGGTGGCGGCACCTGACCATGCCCATTGAACGGTTAACGGAAGACACCCTTAAAAACGGGGTCGGCTTTGACGGCTCCAATTACGGATTTGCGCTCGTTGAAAAAAGCGACATGGTCTTTATCCCCGACCTGGAAAGCGCCCGTATGGATCCCTTTGCGGAGATTCCCACGCTTTCCATGATTGGCGATGTCTATGTGATAGATCTGCCTGAAAACCGGCGCTTTGATCAGGACCCGCGCAATGTGGCAATCCATGCGGAAGAGTACCTGCGCTCCACGGGCATTGCCGACGAAATGCGAATCGGGCCGGAGTTTGAGTTTCACGTTTTTGATCATGTAAGCTACGCAGTGCATGGGCATTATTCCGGTTACAGAGTTGACGCTGCCCAGGCGGAATGGAATACCGGATCGGCAGACCATAACCTGGGTTACAAAATCCCGCACAAGGCCGGTTATCACGCGGCGCCGCCCCTGGACAGGCTTAACGGTTTTAGAAGCAAGGCCGCCATGATGATGGAAGAGCAGGGCATAGCGGTAAAGTACCATCACCATGAAGTAGGCGGCCCCGGCCAGGTAGAGATTGAGGTTGAGTTCGGCGGGATGCGGGAAATGGCAGACAAAACCATGCTTGCCAAATACATACTTAAAAACGCGGCAATAGCAGAGGGAAAAACCCTAACCTTTATGCCGAAACCGATTTTCGGCGAAGCCGGAAACGGGCTGCATGTGCATATGCACCTGTTCAAAGACGGCAAGCCCCTGTTCTATGACGCAAACGGTTACTCCCAGCTCAGCGAGACGGCGATGTATTTCATAGGCGGCATACTTAAGCACGTGCGCGCTCTGTGCGGTTTTACCAATCCCAGCACCAACTCTTACAAGCGGCTCGTTCCCGGGTATGAGGCTCCGGTTACGATTGGTTTTGCCACTTCAAACCGCAGTTCGGTTATCAGAATACCGGCGTACGCCAAAGACCCCGATAAAAAGCGTTTCGAACTGAGAAGCCCGGACGGAACCTGCAATCCGTACTACGCCTATTCCGCTATACTGATGGCGGGCATTGACGGCATTAAAAGCAAAATCGATCCGCAGAAAAAAGGCTACGGCCCCTACGACTTTAATCTCTATCATCTTTCCAAAAAAGAACAGACAAAGATCAAATTCCTGCCCCAAAGCCTGGACGAAGCGCTGGATGCGTTAGCTGATGATCATGATTTCCTGACGCAGGCCGGCGTGTTCCCCAAACGCCTGATCGAGATTTGGATAGAGAACAAGAGGAAGGAGTCTGCCCGTTACAAACAACTTCCCCACCCCTTTGAATTTGAAACTTATTTTGACTTATAAAAGGAGAATGTTCCCTGACAATTAAAATTGTCAGGGAATTCCGATTAAACGTGTTTGTCGTTGCACGACAAACTAAATTTAAGGAGTATATATGGCAACGATGCAAGTTTTTTTTGATTACGAATGTCCCTACTGCAAGAAAGGATACGAGTACCTGCTGGAACAGATAGGCGATCATCCCGACATCGAGATTGAATGGCGCCCGATTGAATCCCATCCCCTGCCGGAGGATCACCCTCCCCACACCTACCTTGCGTGCCAGAGTTACTACATCGCCAAAGAGCTGGGAGCGGATATGCCCGCCTTCCACGCCGCAATGTATCAGGCCGTTTCCATTGAGCGGCAAAATGTTGAAAAGCCCGAAGTGCTTTGCAGCATACTCAAGGACATCGTGGACGCCGCCAAGTTCCGCGCCATTCTGGACTCAGGCAAATACGCCAAACAGATAGACGAGAACAACGACCTCGCCTACGAAAACAGCGGCGTCTGGTTCGTCCCTGCTTTCAGAATGGACGGCAAAAAACTCGACGCAAAAGGCGGCATTGGGATCACCCCTGAGGAATTGCGCGAATTTCTGAAGGGGTGAGGATGGAAAATGGATTATCCCTTTATGGCTCATTCATAAGAGAAATAAAAGACCTCATATACCGCCGCCAATACGAGGCGATGAAGAAGGTCAATACCGAATTAATACAGCTTTATTGGGAAATCGGCGGGGAAATTGATCGTCAGCAACGGGAACAGGGGTGGGGAAAATCTGTTGTTGAAATTCTAGCAAAAGAGCTTCAGAAAGAGTTTCCCGGTGTTCAAGGTTTTTCGGCGCGCAACCTTTGGCTTATGCGGAGTTTTTATATTGAGTATTCACAAAACACCAGTCTGCACCCGCTGGGTGCAGAAATTCACCGCCCATCTCTGCCTGCTTTATTGGCAGAAATAGGCTGGAAGAAAAACTGCGTTATTATGGAAAAATGCAAAGACCCGCTTGAACGCGAATTTTATCTAAAAATGACGAAGCGATACGGTTGGACTAAGGATGTTTTGATTAAGCGATTGATTTGAAAATCGGCGAATTCAAGCCGGAGTACGCGGGAAAAATGCAGTTCTATTTAACCGCGCTTGATGAAACAATGAAACTGACAGAAGAAAATCCCTCAATCGGCATTATCATTTGCAAAAGTAAAAATCGTACGAGAGTCGAATATACGCTGAAAGCAGCAAACAAGCCAATTGGCGTTGCAACGTATTCTTACTACGACAATATGCCGGAAGAAATGCGCTCCCTGCTTCCATCGCCGGAAGAAATAGCTGCGATTGTCGCGGAGCTTGATGAAGATGCATAATGAAACAGCGGAAAAAGCGGCTACGGCCATGTTGACGGATTAATTTTTATGGTAGGATGAATGATGGGTATATTCAAAAGGGAAGAAAATGTTTACGAAAGCGGAACTCATGGCGGGGCTGAATGTGTCATTATCATACAAAAGGCGGAACTTAAAATGGGAAGGGCTGCGGTAAGTAAATTGTGCGGAGCGTGTCCAATTAAAGATGATATGATTCGGTCAAGGCTTCAGGGTAATCACCAAAGCGGTCTTTATATGGGTAAAGACGGCCAGCCGCGATTGAAAGACTGCAAAGTAAGCGCCGCGGCTTTTGACGGCGTAAAGTCGAGGTTGTAACGGTAAAACACAAAAGTAATCGTACTTCATAGCGAAATAAACTGGCGGTTAAAAACTCTTTGCAGCTTTTCAATGGTTCCAAGCGTAGGGTTTGTCCTTCGAGGATTTTCTATGCGTTGATAATATGTCCAATTTACATTTAATCGTTTCGCGACATCTTTTTGAGATAACCCCAGACGTTCCCGTTCTTTTTTCAAGGTAATTGCAAAAGCTGTTTTGAGTTCGGGTTCGATATAATATATTCCTTTTCCTTTTTTTGTCGAAGGTGTTGGAATATTCATCTTTCTGGAATCCAAACTGTACAACATGGCGGAAAGTGCTTCTCTTGCCATTGTTTTTGCTTCTTCCAGGGTATCCCCTTCCGTAACACAGGAAGGAATATCAATAAATTCTACAACATAGCCGCCCTCAGCGGCCTTTATAAATTTCGCCGGATATGTAATCATTTTAAGCCTCCTAGTTTTAAAAGTTTTTGTTCCGTACCTTTTTTCAGCTCTTTGCTATGGACAGGAATAGAAACAGAAGATTTACCTTTTATCACGATATGGTGAGATCCGGTAACATGATCCAATGTCCAGCCGTTTTTCAAGTATAATTTTAGCATTTCTTTTCCGGTCATTGGCATATTTTCATTATACTACCTAAAAGTAGTATTGTCAACAAATGTATATTGTTATTTTTTTCGCCGGTTTTTATATAACTGCATAATAGAGAGGATCATTTTCCGGTCGTCTTCGTTTAATAGCTTGAAATTCTGAACTAATGCCCGAATTTCCGGTCCCAGGGAGGATTTGTCCGGGTTGTTTTCATCTCCTGTTACCAGGTATTCCACTGAAACCCCCAGCGCATGGGCGATTTTTACCGCTACGTCAGCGGTAGGCATATGTCCCCGGACATTGAGGTAATTATCCAGTGTATGTCTGCTTATTCCGGTAAGTCCAGCCAATTCTTTGACAAATATATCCTGATAAGCCAATTCCGATTTCAGATTTTCCCTGAATCCCATATAAAAAATATACGCTAAACAGCATAATTTTCACTTGACAACATTCATATCTGATGTATATTATTGAACTGATATAAGCTAATTAGCTGTATTTTTTGTATTTTAGGTATATAAGCATAAAGGGGAAAACAATATGTTTTGGGGAACTTGGTTAATTGGTGTTCTTTTTGTTGTAATTGGTTTCTTCATATTATCAGCAATACTTGAAGTAGTTTCACATTTTTCTGGAGTAAACCTATCTATAGCTGAGCCTGTGTTTAATGGTTTATGTCGTGTATTTGATCTAATTAGCGTTCAAGGAGGAGTAACTTATATGGGAGAAACTAAAAACACAGGAGGAATGAAAATGGTAGTATTAAAATCGGGCGTTTCGCTTTCGGAAGGTGAAACAGTGGTAATG
>Ga0082212_10012392_pt1 | contig 10744 bp, 9 predicted proteins | sample TergutNt197P3_FD_71548 | JGI IMG/M metagenome (GOLD analysis project Ga0082212, IMG submission 71548) | Neocapritermes taracua P3 segment gut microbial communities from Petit-Saut dam, French Guiana - Nt197 P3 | ecosystem: Host-associated > Arthropoda: Insects > Digestive system > Gut ...
TCTTTCACCATACGAAAACCTTCTATATCCAAAGGAGCGGCATTGATGTTCACGCGCCGGATTTCACCACCGGCTTTCTTTACGCTATATACAGTACGTACCGTATCGGAGATAAATTCAGGCGAGTATTGTTTGTGTTCGCCAAAGACCAAAATCAAGCGTTTCTGCCCTTCATCTTCCAAGGCTTCCACTTCATGAATCAACTGTTCACGGCTCAACGTGACGCGTACCGCTTCTTTGTTTTTCATGCGGAATCCACAGTAAACACAGTTGTTCATACAGTAATTACCCACATACAAAGGAGCGAACAGGACAATACGGTTGCCGTAAACGGCTTCTTTTAAATCCTTGGCAGCTTGCTTGATGATAGAAATGCTTTCGGGTTCGTCGGCTTTAATCAGGGTGGCAGTTTCCTGCAAATTCAGCCGTTGTTTGTTGAGTGATTTGGCGATTACCGCTTCCACCTCCCGCCTTCCGGGTTTCGGACCGGTAAGAAAATCCTCTATCTCCTTAGCGTCGATGAAAGGCGTCATAGGTATATCGGGCAGTCGATACTTTTCAGGTGAAAATTTCATCTTCTCGATAATCCTGCTTTTTTCACGAGCAACGCAAAACCCTGCCTACTCTCAGGATAGTTTTGGTGTTAATACCGTTCAAGCGGCAAAGTTGATTAACTGATACCCTGTATTGCTGCGCTATTTTTGATAATGAATCGCCTTGACGTATTTTGTGGTATGTTATAGTTCCGTTTGCGGCAGTGTATGTATTTTCGTTGGCTTTTGATTTTTGGAAAACATACGAATCATCGAAAGTACAGAAGTTACTGAAGTCAACTATGTCGGCAGGATTGATTGCCTGCCCCAGTAAACGACACTCGAAATGTAAGTGCGAACCGGATGAACGGCCTGTATTTCCTCCTAAGGCAATCGGTTGACCGGCTTCGACCGTTTCATCTTCAGCTACCAAGTATTTGGATAAATGTCCGTAAACCGTTTCCAAGCCGTTGGGATGACGAAGTACCAAATAATAACCATACCCGCTTCGTTCGTATTGCTTCACCCTTACTTTTCCATCAAAAGCAGCAACAACGGTATCTCCTACATATAATTTAATATCTGTTCCGTAATGAAATCTTCTTCCTCGAGGGCCGAATTGCGACGTTACTCTCCCTTCAATCGGCATAACGAAACTTGAAAGGTCAACCCGGAAAGAATCGGGGATTGAAACACCGGAATAGGCTTTTACATATCGATTGTTCCACATCCCGTCATACAATTCGTCGGCCGGCGACATTTTTTCTTCTTCCCTTATTTCAAAAAGCATCATGATTGAATCAATAACAGCGGTCTCCATCTTAACGTCAACCTTATCGACCAATAGCTTGCGATCGGTACTTAGTATTTGTATTTCTTCCTGAGTTATTTCTCTTTCCAAAGAAGATTGTGCATAGATTGTATTAAGTGGGAACGTTAAAAGAACGGTAAATATAATTCCCAAAAGAGTGTTTCCTGTTCGTGTCATTTGTAATAGTGATTTTTATTATGCGTATTCATCATCCGCATATAAGTTTGAAAATAAACTCAAATTGTAGTTAAACAATTCATTATCGTTAAAGAAACGTTGTATTTCTTCAATTGCAGTTTCCGGCGAATCAGAGGCATGCAGGATATTTTCTTGCATACTCATACTAAAATCACCTCGAATGGTACCCGGCAACGCTTCGCGACTGTTGGTGACACCCGTAAGCGTTCGAACTACCTTGACAGCATCTCTTCCTTTCCAACAGCAAACAATTACCGGACACACTTTCATCGAATCTTTTACCCTTTGAAAAAAAGGTTTATCCTTTAGATGAGCATAATGTTCACTCAGGATTTCATCACTTAACCAAATCATTTTCAATCCGATAAGCAATAATCCTTTTCTCTCGAAACGATGGATTATTTCACCGATCAATCCCCTTTGAATTGCGGAAGGTTTGAGAATAACAAGTGTTTTATCTGCCATGAAAAACGAGATAAAGATGTTTAATACAATTATTGAACTTGCAAAGTAAATAAAAAATAATAAAAATAACAAATAATTAATTGTTAAATTATGTTAAGCACGCATTTTTCAAGCAAGACAGGAAATATTTTATTGACTTTATAGCGACATTTTTCTCCTTCTATAAGTATGGTAATCTTTATCATGTACGGTTGTTCGGTTTACTAAACTCACAACCGCAATAGGTTTGGTTGTAGAATCCGTTTACCTGAAGCAGGACGCGACGCCGTTCGCTCAAGCCTTCTTTCCGCCAATTCTTTTCCCAAAACCGGATTCCGGGAAACTGTCCGGCAGCCCAATACCCCGCTTCGGCGATTTGCTTCAAGTCTTTCCAACGGGAAGATCCCAAAGTGGTAGCAAATGTGTCCAATCCCTTTTCATACGTCAAACGGGCGGCGGCAAATAAACGCATCTTGAAACAGGACAAGCATCTTCTGCCCCGCTCCGGTTCGTTTTCGAGACCATCAATATCTTTCAACCATTCTTCATGCTTGTAATCACCGTCTATTATTTCTAATCCCAAGGATTGGACATAAAGTGTACATTCGTTTTTACGCAATTCATATTCTGTTAAGGGATATATATTCGGATTAAAATAAAACAAAACGGGACGAATCTCCTGCGCAAGCAAGTATTCTATTATTGCCGCGGAACAGGGCGCACAACAGGTATGGAGTAGCAATTTCATATACGGAATGCAAAATTAGTACATTTGTTATGATAAAACCATATTTTTGCTTAATTTTGATGTCAAATAAATGTTTATATCGAATTATTATGGATACAACAAAAATCAAATCTAAATTCAACGAGTTATTTGGCGATGCCGGAACGCTTTACACTTCTCCCGGCCGCATCAATTTAATTGGCGAACATACTGACTACAACGGAGGTTTCGTCCTTCCGGGCGCCATCGATAAAGCCATGTATTGTATGATTCAACCCAACGGGAGTGAACAGGTGAAAGCTTTTGCGCTTGATTTAAATGAATCATCGGAGTTTAGTCTGAAAACCGAAGAGGACAAGCCGGCGGAAGGATGGGCAAAGTACATTTTCGGCATTTGTCGAGAGATGATTAAGAAAGGAAAAACAATTCCGGGTTTTAACATAGTGATTTCGGGTGATGTTCCGCTGGGCGCCGGCATGTCGTCGTCGGCTGCTTTGGAATGTACCGTAGGATTTGCTTTGAATGACCAGTTCGGATTGGGTTTTACACTTCAGGAAATAGCATTGATGGGACAGGCTACCGAACACAACTACGTAGGCGTGAAATGCGGCATCATGGACCAATTCATTTCCTGTCTGGGAAAAGAAGGTTCGTTGCTCCGCTTGGATTGCCGTTCATTAGAATATGAATACATCCCATTCAAACCTTCAGGCTACCAATTGGTTTTATTAAATACGGGCGTTTCCCACGAATTAGCCTCATCGGCTTACAACAAACGCCGCGAATCTTGCGAGCGGGTTGTGGCGGAAATCGCAAAAACCTATCCGGAAGTTAAATTGCTTCGCGATGCTAACTTGGAACAATTGAAAGAAGTAAAAGATAAAGTAAGCGAAGAAGATTACACCCGCGCCGAATTTGTGATTGAAGAAATCCAAAGGCTGTTGGATACTTGCGAAGCGTTAAAAACAGATGACTTTGAAACGGTTGGTAAGAAAATGTATGAAACGCACGAAGGACTAAGTAAGAAATACGAAGTAAGCTGTCCCGAGTTGGATTTCCTGAACGACCGGGCAAAAGAATACGGCGTCGCCGGATCGCGCGTAATGGGCGGCGGCTTCGGCGGTTGTACAATCAATTTAGTGAAAGACGATCTTGTGGATGCTTTTGTGAAGAAAACTTCGGATGCGTATGAAAATACATTCGGTTTTCGTCCGAAAGTGTACGAGGTCGTAATTAAAGACGGGGCGAGGAAATTATAAATTAAGGCTTTTGTCATTGCGGGCTTGACGCGCAATCCCTTGAATCCGCCTGTCATTGCGGACTTGACCCGCAATCCCTTGAATCCGCCTGTCATTGCGGGCTTGACCCGCAATCCCCTGATGGCCGATTACAGTTTTTCAGGAGATCCCGCATCAAGTGCGGGATGACAGTACAAATGAGACAGCCGCCACGATTATAGGTAACAAATGAGCAAAGGAACGAAGAATATCATCTTTTACGTCGTAATGATTCTGCTTTTCGGCTCGTTGATGTATATTATCAATAAAGAGGGAAAATATCATCAAAAAGCCGAAGTAGTTACAAGTACGACTGCTGCACCGGAAAATCTGTTGGAGGGATTGGATATTTATACCAAGCTTTTTGTAGAACAAGTTCAATCCCCTTTCGGTATTCTCCTGTTGCAAATATTGGTTATTCTTCTTTTCTGTCGTATTTTTAGCGGATTATTCCGGCTGATTCACCAACCGACTGTTGTTGGCGAAATATTAGCGGGTATCATATTGGGTCCCTCCATTCTCGGACATTTTTTCCCAAAAATAGCTACATTCCTTTTCCCTCCCAGCTCATTAATGAATATTGAACTGTTGAGTCAATTCGGATTGATTCTCTTTATGTTCGTTATCGGCATGGAGTTAGATATCGGTCAGGTACGTAAAAAACTGAAAGAGACCATACTGATAAGTCATACCAGTATCATTATCCCCTTTTTTCTGGGAATGTTAATCGCTTTTTTTGTTTATGACAAATATGCTGCAAACCAAACCCCCTTTCTCCCGTTTGCCTTGTTCATAGGGATAGCAATGAGTATTACCGCTTTTCCGGTATTGGCGCGGATTATTCAGGAAAAAGGACTCACCAAGTCCAAATTAGGAACTATTTCCTTAGCCAGTGCAGCCAATGGCGACATAACCGCTTGGTGCCTGTTGGCGATTGTTGTGGCGATAGCCCAGACAAACAGTTTATTAAGCGCTGTTTACAATATTCTCTTTTCAGCTGTTTACCTATTAGTTATGTTCTCGGTCGTCCGTCCTTTTCTCCGGATGGTCGGGCAAATATACCACAATGAAGAAGTGATGGACAAACGTTTGGTCGCTTTCATCTTTCTTATTTTAATCGCATCGGCTTTTCTTACGGAAATAATAGGTTTGCATCCTTTGTTCGGCGCTTTCATGGCAGGAATAATCATGCCCGCCGATATTAAATTCCGTAAGATTATGTCCGAAAAAGTAGAAGGCGTTTCACTTTCGCTTTTTCTTCCTTTGTTTTTCGTATCAACAGGATTAAAGACGGAAATCGGACTATTGAATACCCCTGAATTATGGCTCACTTGCGGGATGTTCATCTTATTCGCCATCTTGGGGAAATTCGGCGGAGCAACACTGACCGCCCGTTTTGTCGGCGAAAGTTGGAAAAACAGCCTGTATATCGGCGCCCTGATGAATACGCGCGGATTGAATGAGTTAATCATCCTTACCATCGGCTACCAAATGCATATTTTGCCGCCGCCTATTTTTGTTATGCTGGTGTTGATGACAATTGTCACCACGTTCATGACTACCCCTTTGTTGGCTTTTATTCAATTCTGTTTCCGGTATGGAAAAAAACTGACTGAAATCAAAAAACCGGAACAAGCGATAAGTACATTAAAAATCTTACTCTCTTTCGGCAGGGCAGGCAGCGGACAAACCATGCTCAACGTTGCCCACCAAATGTTTGCCCAAGGCAAGAATAAACCGGAAATAACCGCCCTGCATTTCACCTCGAATACAGATGTGAATCCTTTACAACAACATAGTTTTGAAATAGTGAGTTTTGGTCCTATCTTGGAAGAAGCGAAGAATCTGGGTATGCAAATCCAAACGCGGTATGAAATTTCCAACAACGTCGGGCAAGATGTTACCGACCTGACTAACGAAGGAGGCTATGATTTCCTGTTGGTAGGCGCCGGAATCACCTGGAGCAATTTACCGAACGACATCGCTGCCAATCAATATTGGGATTCTAAGAAAAACCGTCATTTCAAACTCGAATCATGGTTTTTACCCAACGAGTTATTAAAAGATAAAACCAAATTGTTTATCGAACAAACCCTGTGTCCGGTGGGTGTTTTTATCAACCGGAATTTCGACAGGGCGGATAACGTACTGTTGGTTCTCGATTCGGAACAGGATTTGTATCTTCTGCAATATGCTCAAACCTTACTGGAAACAACCAAGGGCTCAATCGCTATTCTCGACCGTACCACTCCATCAAGTTACGGTCATGAAATCATACAAAAACAGTTGATGCTCTTTATCAAATCCGTAAAACAAGTCAGCCTGCTGTCAGAGGAAGAAATCACAGCTTCTCTGTTGAATTGTTATAATTTCATGCTGATAAGTTACCTCACATGGAACGATGTTTCGGAACATTATAAAGAAGCGTTGCAACTGATGCCGTCTACTTTGATTATTAGTGAATAAATACGTATTTCTTATTTTCAAGTCATTTCCTTGGTTGGCACTTCATCGAGATTCTCCCATTGTATACCTGTACGGCGGAGGGCGTAACCAATTTCTCTGCGATAATCGCCATAACAGGTCATCCAATGGAAACCGGGTACTCGCTCAGCAAGAAGACTGTCAGAAACGTCGTACTTGATGTCGAACTGCGTCCGGCAAATTGGTCGGAACGGAACATCGACAATTTTCCCTTTCAATCCGACCCAGCGTTCGGAGTTGAAAGCGGAAGCGATATGTGTAGTCACAGTACCGAGTGGGGCATCAACCCAAGGAGCGGCGCCGTAGTCTGACTCGAAGTGCGTGACAATTCGAACCGGGTCGAAGTTTTTACCGTCCATCTTTCGTGGAGCGGTGCAATGGGAGACCGTGATGATATTTTCGTGCGGGTAGGTCGGATTGCAAAGAAAAACCGGTTTGCCTGTTATGTTACCCAACAATACGCCGCCTGGAATCGCAACAAAATCTGACTCGCAAAAAGCTAAGTAGCCATCGTCGTTGAGCGTGGTCAGCGTGAAGCAAGCTGTTGTCTTTGATCTTGGAATGATGGCGCCCATGCAGGAATTGACGGTAATCATATTCGTATCGACTTTCTTCATCAGTAAGCGGAAAATCTCGTCGAGCACGAAACAGGAAACAAAGAAGTCCTCTTTCGTTTCTAATTTTGTCCCCGGAATCTTGAGATAATCGTTGGCTCTTTTTTTTGCTTTTGCCATAACTGCGCTATCGGCTTTTGCCTCATCTATTAATTTCCCCAGTTCATCGTAATTAACATCATGGTATTCAAACTTCCAGATTTTTTTAACAAGTTCGGGAACAACATCTGCCGGTTGCGCCCAGGCTCCGGCTCCGCCGATAGTGACAATTTTTGACCCCATTGTGTTCTTCAGTCCGCAGAGGGCGCGAAAACGCCAGTCAAGCTCTTCGATTTTATCAGTGACAATGTCGGAATGCCGGATACCCGGCACTACTACGGCATCCGTATGCTGACGGAGAAAACGAGGACTGACAATTTCATACTGGAGGTAGACAGGTCCGCTTCTCCAACGTTGAAAGATGATAACGTCTTTACCGAAATTTTGAACGCCGTTTATGCTATAACCCGCACCGTAAAGAAGGATTGTGTCGCATTTGGCAATGTCGGAATGTCCGTTCATCTGGTTGATGTTTGTTACCATCGAGATTTCGAGGAATTCGATGGGGTAATCTGCCCTTGCCTTGAGATTGGAAAGTTCGGTTAGGATTCGACCGGTTTCTTCCTGTGCTGCATCTTTGGTGTGAATACCACCCCAATTGCGCCATGAAGTTTGATCCCGGCGTTCAGGCAAATCGTAAACGAGAATTGGTTTGACAATCAGTGGTTTTCTTGGTTTCGGCATAGCAAGGGTGTCATCCGTTCCTGCGGTATTAACATCGTTACGCCCCATTTCAGAAGCAAAGACACTGTTCTGTAAACCCGACAGGGTGAGACCACCCAGTAGTACGCCACCCATTGCAACGAAATTGCGACGTGAGATTGTCCCCTGAGTTCCGGAAGATGACTCTACAGAGGATTGCGGACAACAATGGCAGTTGTGATTTTTTGTGTTTGTCGACATATTAGATGAAAGTTAATGTATTAATAAAAATGTTTTGCAAATATAATATATGTTTTTCACATTTCCATGGCTCACGTGCAAAATCCTGTGTTGTAGAAAGGATTTTGCAGGTGTGCTGCGCTAAGGATACTCAGGTAGCAGTCGGTACATCATTCGTGTAGCGGCTGCTACCTTGTCTGTGTAGCGACTGCTACATTGTCCGTGTAGCGACCGCTACCTGACCAATATGTAAGGGGGCTTTTTAAATGAATAAACTAAGTCCCTCTTCTGCTTAAAGGGAGTTTCTTCTCAGCCTTGACTAAGCATCCGGCGTATGCTAACATTAGGGGAAACAGGCAGAAACCATTGATTTTGTATATCCTATAATAATTCTAAATTATAATATTAAACAGGTTTTACATTTTACAAAAACGCAATGGTCCTTTCCAACTGATTGGTTCTTGAACCTTTAATCAGAATATGAAATCCGGAAAAGCGTTCGAACTGAAGGTAGTTCAACAATTCCTGCGTATTTTGAAATACCACCCATTCCGGAGCGATAGAGTGGGTATTTCCGAAACTTTCCCCACACAGAATCAGCTTGTCAATAGCGCTTTTGAGTAAACAATCAACCAATCTTTGATGCTCTTCCCGACAGTATTTCCCTAATTCTTTCATTTCCCCGATAACCGCCATTTTTGGAGATACTTTCATGGACAAAAAGTTTTCCAACGCTACCTGCATACTGCTCGGATTGGCGTTATAGGCATCGATAATCAAATGATTCCTTTGGGTTTTCAAATGCTGCGAACGGTTGTTTGTAGGAGTGTAAGCGACGAGCGTTTGATTTAATTTTTCCACATCAACTCCGAAATATACCGCTACACATATAGCCGCCAAAACATTTTCAAAGTTGTAATTGCCCGCCAATTGTGTCTTTATCTGACTCCTCCCCCAGCCCCTCTTACTCCCCTCCCTTTGTGGGGAGGGGTCAGAGAAGAGGTGGTATTCCACCTCCAAACAGGAATCCGAGTCAATGATTTGTCCTTGAACAAACGCTTCCGGAGATGTTCCGTAATAAATGGTTTTTGCATTTTCACTCCGTTCTCTTAAAATCGGATTGTCCAAATTAACAAAAAGTAATCCTTCCTTTTCACGTATATAATCATACAACTCTGTTTTTGCACGAACGACTCCTTCAAAAGAACCGAATCCTTCCAAATGCGCTTTGCCGACATTGGTGATAAGTCCGAAGTCAGGATCGGCAATACGGCACAGTTCGCGAATCTCTTCCGCGTGATTCGCTCCCATTTCGATGACTGCAAAATGATGTTCGGGCTTCAACCGGAGTAATGTCAAAGGTACTCCGATATGGTTATTCAGATTCCCTTGTGTAAACAAAGTCGGATAAAGGGTCGATAAGGCAGCTGCAATCAATTCTTTTGTCGTTGTTTTTCCGTTAGTTCCCGTAATGGCTATGACTTTCGGATTGATTTGTTTCCGGTGGTAATTGGCTAAGTTCTGCAGGGATTGTAATGCGTCATCCACAACGATAATCCGGCTATCTTGCGACAAACCGGCACGGTCGCCGACAGCAAAAGCTGCTCCGTTATTTAATGCCTGCTCGATATAATCGTTCCCGTCAAATCTTTCACCTCTCAATGCAAAAAATATTGAAGCGGACGGACAATTCCGGCTATCGGTCGTGACGACCGGATGTTTCAGGAAGATGGAATATAAGTCGATTGTTTGCATTAATTAAGAAATACAAAATGAACAACAAAGATAAGGATTATTTATTACATCAACTGAAAAAACCACCGTAGATGATAGGTACTGTTGCCCTCATACCAACTGCTGCTCCAACGCCATCCGCACCAATTCAGCAGCATTGGAAACATTCAGTTTGAGCATAAGGCGTTTCCGGTAAGTTTTGATAGTTTCATAACCAAGATTCATGCTGTCGGCTATTTCGGCGCTCGACTTTCCTGCAACGATCAGGCGCAACAGCTCCTGTTCGCGACGCGACAGCAAGATTGTATGATAATCCTTATCTTTTAGTAACCGTTTGGTTTCTTTACATAGAAACTGTTCACCGGATGCTACTGTCTGAATACCCTCTATGATTACTTCTGCCGAAGCATTTTTCATAACATAACCAGAAGCGCCATTGTCAAAAGCCCGTTTGATGATGGGAGGTTCGGAATGGCTCGTAAGCATCATCACTTTCAAATCAGGGTAAGATGCTTTGATTTGCGGAAGAAAGTCTATACTACTGCCGTCGGAAAGACTGACATCCAACAAAAGTACGTCCGGTTGGCTTCGTGCAAGCAACTTCATACATCCCGACAACGAATATGCCTTGCCGATAACCCCTGCGACGCCGGATTCGTTGATTAAACGCTCAAACCCTTCCGCCACCGCCGTATGGTCGTCCACGATCGCCACCCTGATCAGTTGAAAGTTGAAAGTTGAAAGTTGAAAAATGTCCATTTTAGTTGAAAATTGAAAATTGAAAGTTGAAAATTATTTTTGTTCAGAAAACATTTTTTCTTATATAATCATTTAATTGTATTGCTAAATGATTTATTTTTTGTACAAATATAGTGAAAGCTATGCAACAGGCCAAAATATGGGCGCTTTTTTAACATCCGGATAATAGCTACTGACACTTG
>Ga0082212_10012393_pt1 | contig 10743 bp, 9 predicted proteins | sample TergutNt197P3_FD_71548 | JGI IMG/M metagenome (GOLD analysis project Ga0082212, IMG submission 71548) | Neocapritermes taracua P3 segment gut microbial communities from Petit-Saut dam, French Guiana - Nt197 P3 | ecosystem: Host-associated > Arthropoda: Insects > Digestive system > Gut ...
AATGCCCTGGTATGCCAGGGAAAAAGCTCCCCCTGGCGTTTTAGCGCGGACCCCGCTTTCACGATACTCAAGGCGCTGGAAGGGAAAATACCTTTATGAAAGATCTGGAGCAAATCAGAAGCAAAAAAGCTTTTCTCATCGATATGGATGGGGTTATTTACCATGGGAATCACCTTCTCAAAGGGGCCGTGGAATTGGTAGAATGGCTTGAAAAAAACAATAAAGCATTTCTTTTCCTTACCAATTCCAGCGAACGTTCCCCTTTGGAGCTTTCACAAAAACTGGCTCGTCTTGGCATTAAGGCAGATCCCGCGCATTTTTATACCAGCGCTCTGGCGACGGCTGGTTTTCTCGCATCCCAGAAGCCCGGGGGTTCCGCGTATGTAATCGGCGAGCCCGGACTTATTCAGGCTCTCTACGACGCGGGGCTTACCATGAATAACGTAAATCCCGATTATGTGGTGGTAGGCGAGGGCCGCGCCTATTCCCTGGAAACCCTGGAAAAGGCGGTGCATCTGGTTTTGGGCGGCGCCAGGCTCATAGGGGCCAACCCGGATCTTACGGGGCCTACCGAGACCGGCCTGGTTCCCGCCTGCGGTTCTCTGGTGGCCCCCATAGAATTATCCACGAACACAAAAGCCTACTTTGTGGGCAAACCCAATCCCCTGATGATGCGCCACGGCCTTCGCCGTCTTGCTTCACAGCGTGAAGAGACAGTCATCATCGGTGACAGGATGGACACGGATATCGTAGCCGGTGTGGAATCGGAAATAGAGACCGTACTGGTCCTGTCAGGCGTTACGCGCATGGAAGACATTCCACGATTCCCCTACCGGCCTGGTCATATTCTGGAAGGAGTGTTCGAGATCCCCGATTAGGGTAACGAATGTCACAAGTTACTCAAGCCAAAAATGACCATCGTGAAATAATCACCATATTCGTTTATCTTGCCTTTGTCCTGTTTGTGTGGACTGGGTTAAATTCCATGCCCAAAGCGGATATTGCCATTGCACCAAAATTGGAAAGCAAAGCCGTGTTTGATTTGCGTTCCGCCGATTTCGCAAAAACAATATATCGTAACAACGGTTACCCTGATTGGGAAAGCTGGCAGGAAAAACTGTATACGCCGGAAGATTTTGACAACGGAATCGTGGGAGCCGGGCAGCATTTCTACCAACCGGAATATGAGCGTACCCAATTTTTCACCCATCGCGTGACACTGCTTTTAATACCGGGTGAAACCTACGGTATTTCCATGAGGAGTTCCGATTATTCCATGCGCCTGTTTGTTGACGGCAAGGAAGCCGTCCTTGTGGGTGTTCCGGGCAGGACAAGAGCGGAAACCGTTCCCCGGACAGGTAATGTTGTCCATTATTTCGTGCCGCGATCCGAATGGGTAGACGTCATTGTACAAACAGCCAATTTTGTTCATAACGACGGAGGTCAGCCACCCAATATTTACGTCGGCTCGGCTAAAAATATAGACCGGCAGAAACTAACCGATTCATTTATGTCGTATATGATTATCGGATGCCTGCTCACCTCCGCACTGTATCACCTGGCGCTGTTTTTAATGAACAGCAAACGCAAAACGGAGCTTGTCTTTTCAGCATGCTGTTTTATATTTCTGCTTTTATCCGGAAAGCCTATTGTTACATTTTTTCCCGAATATAACTGGCATATCGTTTTTCGCATCGAGTATCTTGCGTTTTACGCCGCCTTTGGAATAACAGTACTGTTGTTTGACATGCTGATGCCAAAACTCCTTTATAAATGTGCCGTTAGAATTTTTTTAATTGTATGCGGGATAGGCATATTAACGGTTCTTTTGTTCGATACGACCGTATTTTCAAAAATCGTTCAGTATTTCCATGTTGTAGGCATATCAATGTGCCTGTACATCCTGATACGTTTGGGAATGACATTAAAAACCGGCAAGACGCAGAATTTGCTGGCGTTTATCGGTTTGCTTGTTATAGGCTGGTTCGCTGTGAACGACGTTATTGATATTACGATAATGCCGGGTATTGAGAGCATAGGCAGTTTCGTTTCCTATTCCGGCATTCAGGTCACCACATCCATCGCCATGGTTTTTTTTGTGTTTTGTTACGCCTTGCTGCTGGCGCTCAAATACGCCAAAACCGAGCGTTTCGCCATGGAGGCAACCACAAGGGAACAGGTTATCGTCGCCGAAAACACCGCCCTGGACAAGCTCAACAGGATGAAAACAGAATTTTTGCAGGATATAAATCATGAGGTGAGAAACCCTTTGCACGTGATAACCCTCCGTACAGACATTGTGAATATGTGTATGGATACGGGAAATATGGCGGAAGAAGCGCGTAACGCACTGGGTATTATACAAAATGAGGCTATTCGGCTCGGGCGTATGGTAAACGGCATGGTGGAGCTGGCGACTATGAGCTACAGCTCCGTGAACCGCGAAAGGATTGACTTCGCAGCTGTACTGAACCGCTGCGCGGAAACGGCGCGGCCACTAATCGAACAGAAACGCAATGTCTTGCACACCCGGATAGCAGGCGAATTACCGTATGTCTACGGGTCGGGTGAACAGCTGGAACGAGTCCCCGTAAACATTATAGAAAACGCAAATAACTGTACAAACGGCGGAGAAATAACCATTGAAGCGTCGGCAGCCGGGAACTATATCACGATCCGGGTAAGCGATACCGGCGAGGGCACAGAGACGGAACTGCTGCCCCACGTGTTCGAGCGTGGCGTTTCCGGAACCGGCGGCAGGGGTTACGGTTTATCCATCTGTAAAACAATTGTTGAAGCCCACGGCGGGGTGATTGAAATAGAAAGCGAAAAAGGCAAAGGTACAACTGTAACATTCACGATACCCACCTACGGCGGGCAAAACGAGGCTGGCCCACCATGAATAACAAAGTGATATTATGCGTTGAGGACAATTGGGAAGTGCAGATGTGCAATAAGCCACTCCTCGAAGCCAAAGGTTTTACGGTCATTCTGGCCATGACGCTCCATGAAGCTCGTAGTGCGATAGAACATGAAATGCCGGATTTGATAATCCTTGACATACACTTACCGGACGGCAACGGCCTTGACCTTTTACGAGAGCTTCGTAAAACATCGGCCGTGCCCGTTATCGCTCTCACGAACAACAAAGAGGAACAGGACATTATTAAGGGACTTGCAAGCGGCTGTGACGATTACATCCCGAAACCGTATACCCTTCCTGTACTGTTAGCCCGAATAAAGGCATTATTACGCAGAGCGGGACAGGTACCGGAAACGATAACCAAAGACGCACTGACTTTAAACCCGATAGCCGGGCATGCATTTTTGAACGGCGTGGATTTATTGCTTTCTCCAAAGGAGTTTTCATTACTGTTGATGTTCGCCCAGCATGAAGATGAAACCTTGAGCGCGGAATATATCTATGAAAAGATATGGAATGCGCCGCTTATAAACAATGCCCGAACGCTGCGGAAGCACATATCTGAACTGCGGAATAAACTGAATAATAACGGTTCCGACTATACTGTGAACATGGTTTACGGCAAAGGATATTGTTACCAAAAAGATATATAGATTTGAATTGTGAGTTTTTCGTAACAATTCACTTTTTCCCCTAAAGATCCTCTATAATAAAGCCATTAGGACAAAAACCGCTGGTAAAATAGATGAAAGTAATCTTTATTGTAGACGACAATACCACAAATCTGGCTATGGCAAAAAAAGCGCTGGACGACTTATACAGGGTGTTCGCCCTGCCGTCTGCCGCGAGGATGTTTAATCTCTCGGAGAAAATAACACCCGATTTGATATTGCTGGATGTGGATATGCCCGAAATGGACGGATTTGAAGCACTGTCAATTTTAAAATCAGACGAAAAGCTAAAAACGATCCCCGTGATTTTTTTAACGGCAAAAAATGACCCGGAATCAGAAATTCGCGGCCTGGAAGCGGGCGCGGTTGATTTTATTATTAAGCCATTTTCGCCGCCGATTTTAATCAGGCGTATCGAAATGCACATCGAAATGGACAGGCTGATAAAAGAAAGCTTGCAGTCTGTGCGGAAAGTACATAACGCGACCATCAACGTTATCGCGAACCTGGTAGAAAACCGCGACAAAGTAACCGGCGGACATATAGATCGGACACAAAAATATCTGTCTATTCTGGTGGACGAATTGCTTCGCGCCGGTATTTATACCGAAGAGGTTTCGACCTGGAATTTGGATATGCTCTTACCGTCGGCGCAGTTACACGATGTGGGTAAAATTACAGTAAGCGACCTGATTCTCAATAAACCCGAAAAACTGACAGATGAGGAATACGATCTAATCAAACTGCACTGCGCCGAGGGTGAACGGATCATAGAAGAAATGATCGATAAGGCGGAGGAAGACAAGTTCTTGAATCATGCCAAGAAATTCGCCGGCTTCCACCATGAAAAATGGAACGGTACAGGTTATCCGAGGGGGTTGAAGTGTGAAGAAATCCCGCTTGAAGGACGCATCATGGCTATCGCGGACGTATACGATGCGTTGGTATCCGAGCGCCCGTACAAGAAACCTTTAACTCATGAACAAGCCATAGAGATCATTAAAAATGAAAGTGGTACACATTTTGACCCCAAAATCGTAGAAGCATTCCTGAATGCCGCGGATGATTTTTGGGTACAATCGATGAGTGACAAATAAACGAAACGCAGTAACAGAGAAAGGGAGGCGATACGATGCGAATAATAACGCACCGCTGTTTGCGCCTGGAAACAATAATCGCACTGCTTCTCGGTGTATCGCTCGCTCTGTTAGCGGGATGCACTGGTGACAAAAGTGTCGAAATTGACACGGTAGTATTTACCTCTTTCCGTGACATTCCCGGAGTCACAGAAGACAAGCTCAGAGAAGTCGAGGCGCTTATATCGCAAGGCAGTCCTTTTGTATACGGAATGATGTCAAGTACAGAATCTTTTTATGGCATAAACGGCGAAATACACGGGTTTGCGGCTTTGTTTTGCGATTGGTTGACCGGGATGTTCGGCGTTTCTTTTAAACCCCAACTATATGAATGGGAAGAAATACTGACAGGTCTTGAAAACGGTGAAATTGACTTTACTGGCGAAATGACCGCATCTGACGAAAGACGGAAAAAATACTTCATGACAGATGAAATTGCCGTTCGTCAAATCATAGTCACGCGTATGGCAGGAGAAAAACCATTACTTGAAATCGCTAAAACACGAACTTTACGCTATGCTTTTTTGGAAGGAGCTATTACTGTTAACGAAATTTCCGAATCCGCAAGCGAAGAGTTTGAGGCGTATTTCGCTGCCGATTTCTCACATGCTTACGCTATGTTAAAAAGCGGAGAGGTAGACGCGTTTTTGGGTGAATCAACCGCAATATCTGTTTTTGACATTTACGATGATGTGGTATTTGAGGATTTTTTTCCGTTTGTTTACGGGTCAGTTTCACTGACAACGCAAAACCCGGCAAATGAACCAATAATTTACATTGTCCAAAAAGCTATTGAGCATGGCGCAATCCGGTACTTAACAGAGATGTACAACCTTGGGATGCGCGAATATGCAAAACACAAATTTGCCACACTCCTCACCGGAGAAGAGCGTAAATATATAGAGAATCATTCTACGATTGGGTTTTTGGCGGAACATGATAATTATCCAATTAGTTTTTACAATACGCATGACAGGGATTTTCAGGGGGTAAGCCATGATGTAATCAGGGATATTGAAGAACTCTCGGGGATCCGCTTTGAACTAAAGAATGATCAGTATACCGACTGGGCAGACATATTACAAATGCTTGAAAGAGGCGACGCGTCCATTGTCACCGAGTTGATCCGAACTCCGGAACGTATAGGACGTTTCCTGTGGACGGAAACCGCTCTTCTGACAGACTATCATGCGCTTCTGTCAAAAACAGAACATCATAATATAATGATTAACGAAATTCTGTACATGAAAATCGGATTGGTCAACGGCTACTCCCATACGGAAATGTTTAACCGATGGTTTAAAAATCACAGGAATACAGTGATGTTTGATAATTTTGGCCAGGCTTTCACTGCTTTAACAACAGGCGAGATCGATATGGTAATGGGGAGTCAGAACCAGCTCCTTGTTCAGACTAATTTTCACGGGCAACCTGGTTACAAAGCAAACCTTACCTTTAATTATCCTTACGAATCAACCTTCGGGTTCAATAGAGACGAAACCATTTTATGTTCAATTATCGAAAAAGCGCTTCAATTTATCAGCATTAAAAATATCGGAGATCAATGGACAAGTAGAACTTATGACTACAGGGTACAGTTTGAGCAACAGCGAAATGAACAACAGCTACTTTTGTGGGTTTTCTCGGCATGTGCACTGCTATTGTGTATTATCTTTCTTTTTATTCTTTCAAAAGCCAAAAAACGGCTGGAAAAGGAGAGTAAATATAAATCACAATTTCTCGCTATGATGTCTCACGAGACACGCACGCCTCTTAACGCAATAATCGGTATCTCACAAATTGAGTTGTGTAAGGATGAACCGCCGGCTAACGCGTCGGCATTGGAAAAAATATATAACTCCGGCAACAGTCTGCTTGGGATTGTTAACGATATTCTGGATATGTCAAAAATCGAAACAGGTAAGCTGGAACTCAATCTCTCAGAATACGATCTGCCAAGCCTGATAAACGATACGGTAAAACTCAACATCGTCCGAATCGGATCGAAGGCAATTGAATTTGTGCTTGAGATAAACAAAAACCTGCCATTTTACCTTAATGGTGATGAATTGCGGATAAAACAGATTCTGAATAACCTGCTGTCAAACGCCATCAAATATACCGAAAACGGAATCGTAAAGCTATCGGTCAGCCATGCAGAGGAAGACGGAAACGTAACGCTATGCTTTGCCATAGAGGATACCGGGCAGGGAATGAAACCTGAAGACTGTAAAAAGCTGTTTTCGGAATATTCACAGTTTAATATCGAAGCCAACCGCGCAAATGAGGGGACGGGACTGGGCTTAAGCATCACAAAAAGACTTGTGGAAATGATGGACGGTAATATCAGTGTAGAAAGCGAATACGGCAAGGGCAGCACTTTCACCGTGACAGTAAAACAAAAAGCAGTGGAGTGTCCGGCCATAGGAGCGGAATTATCTGAAAGACTTCGTAGTTTTACATTCAATAACGAGCGCAAAACAAACGAACTGAAAATCACCCGTGAGATTATGCCATACGGAAGCGTATTGGTCGTGGACGACGCGGAGACAAACCTGTTTGTGGCAAAAGGGCTGCTCACACCGTACAAACTGAAAATAGAAACCGCGGATAGTGGTTTCGCGACGATCGAAAAAATTGAAAAAGGCAACACTTACGATATAATCTTTATGGATCATATGATGCCTCGTATGGACGGCATAGAAACCACGCAAAAACTTCGCGGACTTGGTTATAAAAGTGTGATCATTGCACTGACGGCAAACGCACTAGTAGGTAACGATGAGATGTTTATACAAAAAGGGTTTGACGGATTCATTTCAAAACCTATTGATATCAGACAATTGAATGACTTATTAGTTAAATATATCCATGACCGTCACCCGGAAGAGGCGGGCAAATTCAATCAGGAGATAGCGCATACCAATACTTCCGGAGTAGACACCAAGATGTTGCAAATTTTCAGTGGAGATGCGGAAAGAGCCATATCTGTTCTGCGGGAAACATTCGCGAAAAGCGACATTAAGCTGTACATAACCACCGTTCACGCTATTAAATCAGCGCTGGCGAACATTGGAGAAATTGAGGCATCTTCTCTGGCATCCGCATTGGAAAATGCAGGGCTGAACGGCAATATGGAATATATCTCCGCAAATACTGAAAGTTTTATTGAAACACTTGAAATCCTAATCAGTAAATTCAAACCAGCTAAACAGGAAGATACAAACGACATAGATACAGAAGAAGATATAGAATATCTGAAGGAACAATTACAAATCATCAAGTCAGCATGTGAAGGCTATGATGAAAAAGCTGCGTATGCGGTCATTGACCGGTTGAATGTGAAGCGATGGAAACCGGAAACTGTAAAAGCGCTTGAACACATTCGGGACATGCTTTTTTATTCCAGCGACTTCGACGGCGCGGCGGATATGGCTGCGGGCCTGATTTTACGGGAGGGCAAATCGTAATGTCACGCATTGAGGAATTTAAGCGGGACGGCAGAAACCTGATTTACTTCGATTTGTCAGGGTTTCAATCAAACGATGAGTTTATACGGCTTATTGAAGAATCCAAGCTGGCGATCAGGAAGTATGCTGAAAAATCTTTATATACAATTACGAACATTGAAGGCGTAAAGTTTGATACAAAAACAAAAGAGCTTGTCGCGGAATGGACGGCGCATAACAAGCCCTATGTGAAGTTCGGGGCTGTGGTCGGAATGGACGGTATTAAAAAAATCATGGTCAACGCGATATTCGCCATTAGCGGACGGAAAAACATGAGCTCCGCCTCGACGAAGGACGAAGCCGTAGAGCGGCTGTCAAAGCAGGAGTAACTCCCTGTCCGCCGCGGGAAACCACCCCGCCGCTTCGCGGCACCCCTCCAAAGGAGGGGAATGGGTCTGGCGTGTCTTTTAATGTGTTTTTCGCGCCGAAGGCGCGAAAAACACAAGTTGAAACAGACCCCTTGCGAAACCGTCGGGAATGCGGTCGGGCATGGAAACCCGACCCTACGAAACCCCCGCATTTGTAGGGGCGAACAGCGTTCGCCCGCGGGCGCCGTTTGTGCGCCCCTACAGGGGAGGGGAATGAAAATCACCCGCGCCTGCGGGCGGGTACAACGGCGCGCCGAGGGCGACCGTTGCCCTACGGAGAAAAACACCCGGCTCTGCGGAGCCACCCTCTTTGCGAAAGAGGGCAGGGGATGGAACGGCGGCGCGCCATAACCCCGCGCCATAACGCCGTGAACCTGAGAAAATTTTTGATTGACACACTGTGTGTTTTGCTGTATACTGTCCGAAGTGAGCAAGTTGCGAAACGCGCTTCCGTAGCTCAGTTGGTAGAGCAGCTGATTTGTAATCAGCAGGTCGTCGGTTCGAGTCCGACCGGGAGCTCCAAGTAATAACCCTGTAGTATCAGCAACTACAGGGTTTTTGTTTTGCTCTGTTTCATATTTGTCACTCACTCATGCACACCCATTTCCACTAATAAACGGTGGAAAAATTAGTGGAACAAAACCCCGCCGATTTATAACCCGGCGGGATTCCTTCACATCAAGTCCCTGTCGTCGCGGCTGCCGCGACCTCCGGCGTTTTGATACACTGCGGATGCGGTTTGCTGACCAAAACGAAACGCGGCGTTCCGACCGAGATGTATTTCAGTGTCAGCTGTTCCCTGCGGCGCAGACAGCCGACCGTTACCGGGTTGCCGTCGCGATCCATTACGTCATAGACAGCGTCGATGTCAATGCCGCCCGTTTCACCGACGACACCGAGCGCGGACAGCCATTTGCCGGACATTAACGGTTCGACCAACTTTTCCGCGCGGCTCTTCGCAAGGTTGAGGGTTATCGCGCCGAGGACAAGGCGGCCGCCGTCCTGCGCCGGGAGCATTTCGGTTTCAATGAATCCGAAAACGCACTCTATAACCTGTTTTGTCGCAAACATGATTAAAACTCGCCGCAGTCGTCACAGCCGTCAGCGTCGCCGCCGCGCTTGATGTCGGCGTACAGCTTCGGCTTCACGCCGTGGTAGTTGATTTTCCTGCCGTCCATGAAGCCCTTCTCCTGAGGTATGAACGTGCCGTTTACGTAGTTGTAAACGTCGGCGATGTCGCGCTGTTCGGTTTGGATGAAGCAATCCAGCTTGTTGTTGGTGTTCACCGCGTTCAGTCTCAGGGCGTTCAGCTCGGTTTGGAGCGGCGCGACTGCGGCGGCCACGGCTGCCGTCGTGTTGATTTGCGCGTGCTGGGCGGCGATAACGCTGTCCTTCGCCGCGCTCTGCTGCATGAGTTCGGCCTCCCGCAGAGTAACCAACCCGCTGCCGCCTCCGCCGCCGCCCAGAATACCCGCGAGTCCGTCGTTGTTCAACGCTTTGAGCGCGAGCGCGGTGATACCCGTAATCATACCCGCTTTGGCAACGCCCGACGATCCTGTTCTTTCGTGATCCATGATAAAACTCTCCTTTCATATTCGGCATCCCTTATGGGATTCCTGTGCCGAGCATAACACGCGGGCGGCAAAAAAAGAGGGTTGCAAGCCGGCTGTCAGCCCGTTTGCAACCCTCTGTGATTTATTTTGACAAAACTGTTACACGAATTTCGCATCATTTTCCGCTATCTCTTTGAGCGTATCTTTCACGCGGTCATCTTCATCAAATAATAACCACAACAGCCTTGCTAAACAACTATGTTTACATCTCTCTAATGAATTACCACGGTCGCAACACTGAACACGTATACAATCAAGTTTTTTCTTAATAGATAAAAAATTACTGCGCCCACAAATCACATAATAAGCCTTATCCTTAAATAGCGTATCATTGACTGCCGCTAAAAAAGCATCTTCATAGCCAAAGTCACCTCTATTTAACACAACGGCGACACGCTGGGCTTTTGCTTCTTTTTTCAATTCAATGACCTTGTTGAAAAGCTTTTCGCTTAAATCTTCCGACAACTGCATATGTGCGGTTTTCACTGATCCAACTTGTTTCAAGGCATCGCTTTCCGCTTCA
>Ga0082212_10012394_pt1 | contig 10743 bp, 13 predicted proteins | sample TergutNt197P3_FD_71548 | JGI IMG/M metagenome (GOLD analysis project Ga0082212, IMG submission 71548) | Neocapritermes taracua P3 segment gut microbial communities from Petit-Saut dam, French Guiana - Nt197 P3 | ecosystem: Host-associated > Arthropoda: Insects > Digestive system > Gut ...
CCCTCGTCCGTGATCTTCTCGGGCCCCCACGGCGGCATCCAGACCCAGTTGACGCGGAAGTCCGCGACGAGCCCCTCGAGCGCGGTCGCCGACTGGTCCTCGATGACGTCGGTGAGCGGGCACGCCGCCGAGGTGAGCGTCATGTCGATGGTGGCGTGGTTGTTCTGGTCGATCTGGATGCCGTAGACCAGGCCCAGGTCGACGACGTTGATCCCGAGCTCCGGGTCGATGACGTCGCGGAGGGCTTCCTCGACGTCGGCCACCGTGGTGGCGCCGGGGGTCGGCACGTACTCAGACATGGCTCTCCTTCACGATGCCAGCGCGCCGCTGCGCGCCAGCGAGTCCTTGAGCGCGGCCCAGCCGAGCAGCGCGCACTTGATGCGGGCGGGGAACTGCGACGTGCCGGTGAAGGCGGTCGCGTCCCCGAGCAGGTCCTCGTCTTCCTCGTTGTCGAGGCCCTTGCCGCGCGACTCCATGAGCCGGTGGAACACGCCGTCGAGCTCGGCGACCTCGGCGAGGGTGCGCCCGGTGACCAGCTCGGTCATCACGGACGTGGACGCCTGCGAGATCGAGCAGCCCTGGCCTTCCCAGGAGACGCCGTCGATGGTCCCGTCGGCGACGGCGACGCGGAGCGTCACCTCGTCGCCGCAGGTGGGGTTGACCTGGTGCGACTCCCCCACGGCGTCGCCGGCGGGCGCGTCGACGAGGCCCCGGCCGTGCGGGTTCTTCGCGTGGTCGAGGATGACCTGCTGGTACATCTGGTCGAGGGCGCTCATGCTTCTCCGTTCACTCCTCACCGAAGAACGCGCGGACGCCGGCCAGCGCTTCCCTGAACGTGACGACGTCGTCGAGCGTCGTGTAGACCGACGCGGACGCGCGGGCCGTCGCGGCGACGCCGAACCGGCGGTGCAGGGGCTGCGCGCAGTGGTGCCCGACGCGCACCGCGATGCCGCGGTCGTCGAGCACCTGGCCGACGTCGTGCGCGTGCACGCCCTCGACGACGAACGAGACGACGGCGAGCCGGTCGACCGCGTCGAGCGGACCGACCACGCGCACGCCGGGGATCTCGGCGATCTTCAGCAGCTCGGCCGCCAACGCCCTCTCGTGGGCGGCGACGGCGTCCATCCCGAGCTCGCCCAGCCACTGCGCGGCGACGCCCATGCCGACGGCCTGGGCGACCATCTGCGTGCCGGCCTCGAACCGCTGGGGCGGCGGCGCGTAGGTCGTGGTCGCCATGGTGACGACCTCGACCATCGACCCGCCCGTGGTCACGGGCGGCATGTCGGCGAGCAGCTCGCGCCGCCCGTACAGGGCGCCGACGCCGGTGGGGCCGAGCATCTTGTGCCCGCTGAACGCGGCGAAGTCGACGCCCAGCGCGTGCAGGTCGACGGGCAGGTGCGGCACGGACTGGCAGGCGTCGAGCACGGTGTACGCGCCGACGGCCTTGGCCCGCTCCACGAGCGCGGCCACGGGCGCGACCGCCCCGGTCACGTTGGAGGCGTGACCGAAGGCCACGATCCGGGTCCGCTCGGTGACGACGTCGGCCGACAGGTCGAGCCGGCCGTCGTCGGACAGCGGGAACCACCTCAGCACGGCGCCCGTCCGGGCGCACAGCTCCTGCCACGGCACGAGGTTGGCGTGGTGCTCCGCCTCCGTGACCACGATCTCGTCGCCGGGCCGCAGCGCGAAGCGCGACGACGCCGGGGCACCCCGGCCGAGCGTCGCGTTCGAGAGCGCGTACGCGACCAGGTTGATGGCGGCGGTCGCGCCGGAGGTCCAGACGATCTCGTCGTCGTCCGCCCCGACGAACCGGGCGACGGCCGACCGCGCGTTCTCGAACGCCTCGGTGGCCTCCTCGGCGAGCTGGTGCGCGCCGCGGTGCACGGCGGCGTTGCGCTGCTCGTAGAAGTCCACCTCGGCCTCGAGCACGACGTTCGGCTTCTGCGAGGTCGCCGCCGAGTCGAGGTAGACGAGCGGCCGCCCGCCGCGCACCGTGCGCCCGAGCAGGGGGAAGTCGGACCGGACGGCGTTCCAGTCGATCCCCGCGGGTGGTGCGCCCAGGCGCACGGTGTCGGTGCTCATGTCAGCTCAGCCTCACGCCATCGTCGCGCCGGTGCCGACGAACCGGTCGTAGCCCTCGTTCTCGAGGCGCTCGGCCAGCTCGGGGCCGCCCTCCTCGGCGATGCGACCGTCGACGAACACGTGCACGAAGTCCGGCTTGATGTAGCGCAGGATGCGCGTGTAGTGCGTGATCAGCAGCACGCCGACGTCGGTGGTCTCCTTGGCGCGGTTGACGCCCTCGGACACGATGCGCAGGGCGTCGACGTCGAGGCCGGAGTCGGTCTCGTCGAGGATCGCGAAGTGCGGCTTGAACAGCTCGAGCTGCAGGATCTCGTGGCGCTTCTTCTCGCCGCCCGAGAAGCCCTCGTTGACCGAGCGCTCGCCGAAGGCCGGGTCGATGCGCAGGTTCTCCATCGCGCCCTTGACCTCCTTGCCCCACGTGCGGAGCTTGGGGGCCTCGCCCGTGATGGCGGTCTTGGCGGTGCGCAGGAAGTTCGCAACCGACACGCCCGGCACCTCGACCGGGTACTGCATGGCAAGGAACAGGCCGGCGCGGGCGCGCTCGTCGACGGTCATCGCGAGGACGTCCTGGCCGTCGAGCGTCACGGTGCCCGAGGTGACCGTGTACTTGGGGTGCCCCGCGAGCGCCGAGGCGAGCGTGGACTTGCCGGAGCCGTTGGGGCCCATGATGGCGTGGGTCTCGCCGCTCGCGATGGTCAGGTCGACGCCGCGCAGGATCGGCTTGGCGCCCTCCTTCGTCTCGACGGAGACGTGGAGGTCGCGGATCTCCAGGGTGGACATGTGGTTCTCCAGGTTCTTCAGGATCAGACGGCGAGCGGGGCGTCGACGTCGACCAGGACGTTCTCGCCGTCGATGCTCACGGGGTACACGGGCACGGGCTTGATCGCGGGCAGCTGCACGGGCTTGCCGGTCCGCACGTCGAACTGCGAGCCGTGCAGCCAGCACTCGACGAGGCAGCCGGTCACCTCGCCGTCGGACAGGGAGACGGCGCCGTGCGAGCAGATGTCGCTGATGGCGTGGAACTCGCCGTCGGCGTCGCGGATCATCGCCACGGGGACGGACTGGCCGTCCGCACCGTCGAGCTCGACGAGCATGGCCTCCTCGATGGCGAGGTCGCCCGTGGCGATGGCGTACTGGAACGTCATGCCTCACCCGTGATGACGCTCATGGACTTCTCCAGCTCGGCCTCGATGGAGGCGAGCAGGCGGTCCTGCACGGCGGGCACGCCGATCTGCTCGATGAGCTCGGCGAAGAAGCCGCGCACCACCAGGCGGCGCGCGTCGGCCTCGGGGATGCCGCGCGACTGCAGGTAGAAGAGCTGCTCGTCGTCGAAGCGGCCGGTGGCCGACGCGTGGCCGGCGCCCTCGATCTCGCCGGTCTCGATCTCGAGGTTCGGCACGGAGTCCGCGCGCGCCCCGTCGCTGAGCACCAGGTTGCGGTTGAGCTCGTAGGTGTCGGTGCCCTCGGCGTGGTGCTGGATGAGCACGTCGCCCACCCACACGGCGTGGGCGCCGACGCCCTGCAGGGCGCCCTTGTACGTGACGCGCGACTTGCAGCGGGGCTGGCCGTGGTCGACGAAGAGGCGGTGCTCCTGGTGCTGGTCGGTGTCGGCGAAGTACAGGCCGTCCATCTCGACCTCGGCGCCCTCCCCGGTGAACGACGCGTCCGGCGTGATGCGCACGACGTCGCCGCCGAAGGTCACCACGACGTGCTTGAGGCGCCCGTCGCGGCCCACGGAGGAGCGATGGGAGGAGGCGTGCACGGCGCCGTCGGCCCAGTCCTGGACGGAGACGACGGTCAGGTGCGCGCCCTCGTCGACCACGATCTCGACGGTCTCGGTGAGCAGCGCGTCGCCGACGTGGTCGACGACGACGACGGCCTCGGAGAACCGCTCGGCGTGGATGAGCAGGTGTGCGGCCGTGGCGTCCTTCGACACCCCGGACACGCGCACCGCGGTGACCTCGGAGGCGACGGCCTCGGCGGGGATGGTCACGACGGTGGACTGCGCGAACGCGTTCCACGCGGTCACGGCGGTGCGGTCACCAGGCTTGCCGGCGGTGCCCAGGCGCGCGTCGTCGCGGTCGACGGTCTCGACCTTCACCTCGGGGGCCGGGACGACCTCGACGGTCACGCCGTCGGTGCCGAGCTCGGCCGCGAACAGCGGCTGGAGGCGCGCGACGGGGCTGAAGCGCCACTCCTCCTCGCGCCCGGTGGGCACGGGGATGTCCGCGAGGTCGAACGACGTCAGGCGCTCGGCACGCGACCCGGCCGGGACGACGCCCTGGCCGAAGGAGTGCGAGTGGGCGCCGTCGGCGACGGCACGCGAGTGATCGGTAGTGAGGCTCATATCAGCCGACGGACCCTTCCATCTGCAGCTCGATGAGGCGGTTCAGCTCGAGCGCGTACTCCATGGGCAGCTCGCGCGCGATGGGCTCGACGAACCCGCGCACGATCATGGCCATGGCCTCGGTCTCGGGCATGCCTCGGGACATCAGGTAGAACAGCTGGTCCTCGCTCACACGGGACACCGTGGCCTCGTGGCCCATCGACACGTCGTCCTCGCGGACGTCGACGTACGGGTAGGTGTCCGAGCGCGAGACCTGGTCGACCAGCAGCGCGTCGCACAGCACGTTCGACGCCGAGTGCGCGGCGCCCTCGAGCACCTGCACGAGGCCGCGGTAGGAGGTGCGGCCGCCGCCGCGCGCGACGGACTTCGACACGATGGACGACGACGTGTGCGGGGCCGCGTGGACCATCTTGGCGCCGGCGTCCTGGTGCTGGCCCTCGCCCGCGAAGGCGATGGACAGCGTCTCGCCGCGGGCGTGCTCGCCCAGCAGGTAGATCGCCGGGTACTTCATGGTGACCTTGGAGCCGATGTTGCCGTCGACCCACTCCATGGTGGCGCCCTCGGCCGCCGTGGCGCGCTTGGTCACCAGGTTGTACACGTTGTTCGACCAGTTCTGGATGGTCGTGTACCGCACGCGGGCGTTCTTCTTGACGATGATCTCGACCACCGCGGAGTGCAGCGAGTCCGAGCTGTAGATCGGCGCGGTGCAGCCCTCGACGTAGTGCACGTACGAGCCCTCGTCGGCGATGATCAGCGTCCGCTCGAACTGGCCCATGTTCTCCGTGTTGATGCGGAAGTAGGCCTGCAGCGGGATCTCGACGTGCACGCCCGGCGGCACGTAGACGAACGAGCCGCCCGACCAGACGGCGGAGTTCAGCGCGGCGAACTTGTTGTCGCCGGACGGGATGACGGTGCCGAAGTACTCCTGGAAGATCTCCGGGTACTCGCGCAGGCCCGTGTCCGTGTCGACGAAGATGACGCCCTGCGCCTCCAGGTCCTCGCGGATCTGGTGGTAGACGACCTCGGACTCGTACTGGGCGGCGACGCCGGCCACCAGGCGCTGCTTCTCGGCCTCGGGGATGCCGAGGCGGTCGTAGGTCGCCTTGATGTCCTCGGGCAGCTCCTCCCAGGAGGACGCCTGCTTCTCCGTGGAGCGCACGAAGTACTTGATGTTGTCGAAGTCGATGCCCGTGAGGTCGGCGCCCCAGTTCGGCATCGGCTTCTTGCCGAACAGGCGGAGCGCCTTGAGGCGCTGGTTCAGCATCCACTCCGGCTCGTGCTTGAGCGCGGAGATGTTGCGCACGACGTCCTCGGACAGACCGCGCTGCGCGGTGGTGCCGGCCACGTCGGAGTCGTGCCAGCCGTACTCGTACCCGGTGAACGAGGCAATGATCTCGTCATCGGTGCGCTGCTCCGTCGGTGCAGTCATCGTGTTCCTTCCGGGGTGGCGTTCGGGGCGATGCCCAGGGGCAGGTTCGTGACGCAGGCGTGAGCTCCGCCCGCGATGGTGGCCAGGCGCTGGACGTGCGTGCCGAGCAGCTCCGCGAACGCGCGGGCCTCGGCCTCGCACAGCTCGGGGAACTCCTCCGCGACGTGCTGCACGGGGCAGTGCCCCTGGCAGAGCTGGGCGATGGGCACCAGCGTGGCTGCGGCGACCGGCCGCACGGAGGCGGCGTAGCCGTCGTCGGAGAGGGCGGCGGCCAGCTGCGCTGCCCGCTCCTCGGGGTCCGTCGCCGTGAGCAGCGGGGAGAGCCGCTCGACGACGTCGTCGAAGCGCTGCGCCGCGAAGCTCGCGACGCCCGCCTCGCCGGCGGCGGCGCGCAGGTGTCGCAGCGCCTGCACGGCGATGTCGGAGTAGGCGTCGTGCAGCTCCGTCTGGCCGTGCGCGGTGACGACGTAGGCGCGGGCGGGCCGCCCTCGCCGCACGGGGCCGATGCCGGGGGTGGCGTGGACCGTGATGGTCCCGTCCTCCTCGAGCTGGGCCAGGTGGCGGCGCACGCCGGCGGAGGTCAGCCCGAGGCGGGCGGCGAGGTCGGCGGCCGTGACGGGCCCGTCGCTCGCGACCAGCTCGAGCACGCGGCGGCGCGTGGACTCGGCGTACTCGTCGACGGTCGTGTCGGGCACGACGTCGGCATGCGTGGTCACAGTCGTCCCCCCTCCTGACGTCCCCGGCGATGATGCGGCACCGACCCGGGTGCGCGCGATATAAGGAACATACCTGTTGCGTAATCACGCCTGTCAAGCAAGGTTTACCTCACAAGCGGGACGTCCTCGCAGGTGCGCCACGTACGATCCGGGCATGCCCGCCCTCTCCGTCGACCGGCTCGTCAAGCGTTATGACGGCCGCGCCGTCGTCGACGGCCTGACACTGACGGCCGCGTCCGGCCAGGTGACCGCGGTGCTCGGCCCCAACGGCGCCGGCAAGACCACCACCATCGAGTGCTGCGAGGGCTTGCGCAAGCCCGACGCCGGGACCGTCCGCGTGCTCGGCCTCGACCCCCACGCGGACGCCGCGGCCCTGCGCCCCCGGGTCGGTGTGATGCTCCAGGACGGCGGGCTGCCCAGCGGCGCGCGCGCCCTCGAGGTGCTGCGCCACGTCTCTGAGATGTACGCCTCACCGCGCCCCGTCGACGAGCTGGTCGAGCGGCTCGGCATCGGATCGTTCGCCCGCACGTCCGTGCGGCGCCTGTCGGGCGGCCAGCGGCAGCGGCTCGCGCTGGCGTGCGCCGTCGTCGGGCGGCCCGAGCTCGTGTTCCTCGACGAGCCCAGCGCCGGCATGGACCCGCAGTCCCGCCACGCGGTGTGGGCGCTCGTGAAGGAGCTGCGCGCCGACGGCGTCGCCGTCGTGCTCACCACGCACCTCATGGACGAGGCGGAGTCGCTCGCCGACGTCGTGCACGTGGTCGACCACGGCGCGGTCATCGCGTCCGGCACCGTCTCCGAGCTGCTCTCCGGCGGCTCCGACGCCGGCAACGAGACCACCGTCCGCTTCACCGCACCGGCCGGCCTCGACCTCGCCGAGCTCACCAAGTGGCTCGCCGAGCGCGGTGTCACCGATCCCGCCGTGACCGTGGGGCGCCGCACCCTCGAGCACGTGTTCCTCGACCTCACCGGGAGGCACCTGCGATGACGGCCATCGTCCCCTCGCAGGCGGCGCCGGCCTGGCGCCGCGTCGCCGCGCAGGCCGCGTTCGAGACCCGCACCATCCTGCGCAACGGCGAGCAGCTGCTCGTCACGATCGCGCTCCCCTTGTTCCTGCTGGTGGGCCTGGCGCGCACGTCGATCTTCGAGCTCGACACCGCCGGCGCCACGCGCATCGACTTCGCCACGCCGGGCGTGATCGCGGTCGCCGTGATGTCGACGGCGTTCACCTCGCAGGCCATCGCCACGGCGTTCGACCGCCGCAACGGCGTGCTGCGGCTGCTGGCTACCACTCCCCTGGGCCGCGGCGGGCTGCTCGCCGGCAAGGTGCTGGGCGTGCTGGCGGTCGAGGTGGTGCAGGCGGTCGTCATCTCCGTCGTCGCGCTCGGGCTCGGCTGGCGGCCGCACGCCGCGGGCATCCCTGCCGCCCTCGGGGCGGGGCTGCTCGGCACGGCCGCCTTCACGGCGCTCGCCCTGCTCATCGCGGGCGTGCTGCGGGCCGAGGGCGTGCTCGCGGTCGCGAACCTGGTGCTCGTGCTGCTCATCGCGGGCGGCGGCGTGCTGGTGCCGCCGGACCGCCTGCCCGGCCCGCTCGCCGACCTCGCCACCTGGCTCCCGTCGGGCGCCCTGGGCGAGGCGATGCGCGGCGCGCTGCTGGGCGGCGGGGTCCCCGTGCTCTCGATCGTGGTCCTCGCCCTCTGGACGGCGGCGTTCGGCTGGAGCGCGGCCCGCCTGTTCCGCTGGCAGTAGGCGAACCGGGGGAATCTCACACTTCTGCCGCCCGGCCCGGGCCCGGAGGCCCTTCCGCCGGGCGCTAGCGTGAGCACCGTGGCCGAGACTCTCGTGAACGCCCCGACCGAGCCCCGCGACCGCCTCGCGCGGTTCCGCCCCTGGACCCGGGGCGTGCTCCTGGCCAACGTCATCGGCCAGGTCGCGATCATCGGCACCGGCGGTGCCGTCCGGCTCACCGACTCGGGCCTGGGCTGCTCGCGCTGGCCGCTGTGCACGCCCGGCCACTTCACACCGCAGTACCACCCGGCCACGAGCTTCCACCCATTCGTGGAGTTCGGGAACCGCACCGTCACGGGCCTGCTGATCATCATCGCGCTCGCGGTCGTGCTGCTGGTCTCGACCGACCGCACCCGCTCGCGCGCCTACCGCGCGCTCGGCTGGGCCCCGATCGGCGGCGTGCTCGCGCAGGCCGTCATCGGCGGCATCGTGGTGCTCATCAAGCTCGACCCGCGCTGGGTGTCCGTGCACATGGGCATCTCGGCGGCGCTCGTCTGGTTCTCGGCGTACCTGCTGCACCGCCAGCGTGAGGGCGACGGCGCCCCGGTGCCGCTCGGCGGCCCCCGCGTGCGCGCCGCCGGCTGGGTGCTGGGCCTGCTGCTGATCCCGGTCGTCACGCTCGGCACGCTGGTGACGGGCTCGGGCCCGCACTCGGGCGACACCACGGTCGGCTACCGCTTCGCGTTCGACCCGCTGGTCATCACCAAGTCGCACTCGGGCTCGGTGTGGCTGTTCGTCATCGTGCTCGCCGCCCTGCTGGTGCTGCTCTACCGCACCCCGAGCACGCCCGCCGTCGCCGCAGCGCGCCGCGCCGCCTGGGTGCTCGCGGGCACCACCGTGCTCCAGGGCGCGATCGGCTACACGCAGTACTTCACGGGCCTGCCCGCCTGGCTGGTGGGCATCCACCTCGTGGGTGCCGGGCTTCTCGTCTGGGCGACGGCGAACGCGACGCTCCACCTGCGCACGCGCGCCTGACGGTCAGCCGCGCCGCCCGGTCAGCCTCGCGGCACCAGCTGCTGGAGCGTCCAGCGGTTCCCGTCCGGGTCGGTGAACGTCACGAACCGCCCCCAGGGCTGCTCGTCGACGCCCTCGGCGGCCACGCCGCTCGCCCGCAGCTGCTCGAGCGCGGCGTCGGCGTCGGGGATCACTGCCTGGATGACGTCCAGCTTCCCGGGGGCGATCTGTGACATCCCCAGCCCGGTGCCGAACGCGAACGAGCACGCGGACCCCGGCGGGGTGACCTGCACGAACCGCAGCCCGGGAGCGGGGGTCTGGTCGTGGTCGGCGACGAACCCGCACTGGTCGACGTAGAACGCCTTGGCGCGGTCGACATCGGTCACGGGCAGGTGGATCAGCTCGATCTTCACGTCCATCTGGAGCGGCATCACAGGTCTCCTCGGTCCGGGCGGCGCCTCGGTGCGCGCGCCAGACCCAGTGGACCACGCGCCACCGACAGGCGCTCAGCCGCGGCGGATCCCGGCCACCAGCTCCAGGGCCACCCGCCGGGCAGCCGCCCGACGCTCGGCCGGGTCGCCCGGGAACGGGACGGGCGCCTCGCCGTCGCCCACGAGCGCGATCATCACGGCGGCGTAGGTGAGCGTGGCGCGCAGGCCGTCCTCGGCCGAGGCGCCCGCCCCCGTGATGGCGCCCACGAGGTCGACAAGCTGCGCGACCGTGGCGTCGTGCTGGGCCCGCCGCAGTCGGTGGTGGGGGCCGCGACCGGCACGGCCGGGTTCGTGCGGATGCTGGGCGCCGCCGCCGGCACCGGCGCCCTCGGGTCGCTCTTCACGCACGCCGTCGCACGCGGGCTGCCGTCCGGCGTGGACGCCTCGTCGCTGACCCCCGCGGCCGTCGCCGGGATGCCCGACGGCGTCCGGCACGCCGTCCAGGTGGCGGTGGCCGCCGGGTCGTCGTCGCTCTTCTGGGTGACGGCGGCGATCGCCGTGGTTGCGGTCGTCGCCGCGCTCGCCCTGCCACGCCGGGCAGCCCCGTCACCGCTGTCACCTGCTGACACCGCCGCGACAGCCGGTGACAGCGTCATGACAGACCGGTGACAGCCGCCCACCGCATCGTTCCTGCCATGAACACTCCCGCGATCGAGGCCGAGGGCCTCGTCAAGGTCTTCGGCGAGAACCGCGCCGTCGACGGCGTGGACCTGACGGTGGCGACCGGCACGGTCTACGGCGTCCTCGGCCCCAACGGCGCCGGCAAGACCACGACCATCCGCATGCTCGCCACGCTCCTGCGGCCCGACGGCGGCCGGGCCCGCGTCTTCGGGCACGACGTCGTCGGCCGGCCGCAGACCGTGCGCTCCCTCATCGGCGTGACGGGCCAGTACGCGTCCGTCGACGAGAACCTGTCCGCGACCGAGAACCTCGTGATCT
>Ga0082212_10012395_pt1 | contig 10742 bp, 3 predicted proteins | sample TergutNt197P3_FD_71548 | JGI IMG/M metagenome (GOLD analysis project Ga0082212, IMG submission 71548) | Neocapritermes taracua P3 segment gut microbial communities from Petit-Saut dam, French Guiana - Nt197 P3 | ecosystem: Host-associated > Arthropoda: Insects > Digestive system > Gut ...
AATCCGTATTCGTGCGACAGAAGTTGCTGCTGGAATAATCTGCGATGACGATGACTGCAATAATTCAGGAGTAGGTTGTGACTGTGACCGAAATATGGCTGTAGCTATTCAACACAGACTGGTTCATGGCACTGGAACTCGTAATGGACGTAGTCGCACTTCTGATGTTTTGCAACTTCATGTATCTGATGTTGTGTTCAACCTTAGCCAAACCACTATGAACTTCAGATATTATGCAAATGAAACAGTCATTAACCCTAATGCACCGAATAGTAATTTCACTAATGTGGTTTTGACAAATACTTCCACTCGTGAACCTATTAACTTTGCAAGCCTTACTCGTACGATTACGAATATGAGTACTTTTACGCCAAGTGCAAACGTACCTGCTCTGTTTGAAATCTATGATTTGCCGAATACCGGGAATCTGGCCGCAAATGCTACTGGTAACGCTACTCATACCTTTAGAGTAAGACCTACTCAAGCGGCAATCAACCATCTTGCACCTGGGACGTATACGGCAACTCTTACACTTACGCATACTGTAGGAAATTCGGTTATTACTGAAACCATAGGGCTAACTCTGATTATTGATGCGGTGACGTTTACTGCTGTAATCGGTTGTAATCGCCCTGCAAGTGGTGCTGGTGCTTGTGATGACAACTGTGGAACAGTCACCCTCGAATGGGGAGAATTAGCGTCAGCACACGAGCGTACGCTTACTTTGACTAATACTTCTACCCGTATGTCAATTGATTTGTCAGATGTGGATACTTCACCTTATATTTTTGTAAGTACTGGCACGACTGATGTAGTATTTGAGATTGTTGGTGGCTGGGACAATACAATAATTCTTGCCCCAGAAGCAACGCACACTTTTGTGCTTAGAGCGATTACTCCAACGACTTCAAATGGACGTGTGGTTCGTACACCTGGTACGTATAATAATGAAATCCGCCTGTCATATGCGAATGGGCGGCATGGCTCGGCTATGGTTTTACCGATTACTCTTGTAATTCAAGAAGCAAATGTAAGCATTTCGCCAGCTTCACTCGCATTTGATTTATATGTTGGCGAAGACCCGACTTTGACAGCACGTCAACGTACAGTGACAATTACGAACAATGGTGCTGGTGCAATTGACCATGCGTTACTGACCCTTTCGATAACTGGAACTAACGCAAATAGGTTTAGAATCGTCGAAAGCACTCTACCAACTACTCCGATTGCACCAGGGGGGTCTGTGACAGTTACTCTCGAAACCACAACCGCTCCAACAATTGATGATATGGTAACTATTCGGCAAATCTTGCAATTACGTTAAATAAAGGTGGAACTACTCCACATAGTTTGGGGAATGTGGCATTATCACACCAAGTTCGTCCGATGAACTTTACAGCGTCGGTTAATGATGATGAAATCACGATGCAGTGGGGCGAAGATGTGACGGCGACTGCACATCAGCGGACGTTGACTTTGACTGCGAGCTTTACCAGAGGTTCGATTACCCTCGCTGACTTAGATTTGACAAACTTTGACGGCGTGTTCAATCGTGGAAACTGGTCTGCTACGACTTTAGTTCCAGGCACTCCTGTTACTGCGACTATTACGGCAGTAGGCTCTACTCGCACGGTCTGCGATGACTGTGATGGCGATGATTGTGCGACTTGCCCTACCTGTGATGATGACTGTGATTGCGAACCAGATATTGGTATGGACAATCGCATGACTCGTGACCCAGGCAGGTATGAAGACACGCTCGAAATCGGTTATGCACGTAGCACAACCGCTAGTCGTCACGAAATTGACATGACGCTTATTGTCACTCAGCCGTCGTATACGATGACGATTGATAATAGCAATTTCAACCTATATGTTGGAGAAAATCCAACAGCGGCGACTGCGTTACCGACTTCTACCCGCACAGTGACAATTACAAATACTGGTACTGGAATGCTTGATTTGCGTGAGTTTGAACTCAATTTCACGGGAGCAGGAGCAGGATTTTTCCGCATATCAACCACTCCAAACCCACTGCATCAGACGCTTGCACCTAATGCAACCGCTACTTTTGATGTTCAAATCGTGAGTGCTCCGACTATAACAAACGTCACTGGAGATACTCCACACACAGCGATTTTGACACTTAATAGCGACTTTACAGCTACTCCGAATGTGACATTAAGTTATGAAGTTCGTCCGATGAACTTTACAGCGTCGGTTAATGATGATGAAATCACGATGCAGTGGGGCGAAGATGTGACGGCGACTGCACATCAGCGGACGTTGACTTTGACTGCGAGCTTTACCAGAGGTTCGATTACCCTCGCTGACTTAGATTTGACAAACTTTGACGGCGTGTTCAATCGTGGAAACTGGTCTGCTACGACTTTAGTTCCAGGCACTCCTGTTACTGCGACTATTACGGCAGTAGGCTCTACTCGCACGGTCTGCGATGACTGTGATGGCGATGATTGTGCGACTTGCCCTACCTGTGATGATGACTGTGATTGCGAACCAGATATTGGTATGGACAATCGCATGACTCGTGACCCAGGCAGGTATGAAGACACGCTCGAAATCGGTTATGCACGTAGCACAACCGCTAGTCGTCACGAAATTGACATGACGCTTATTGTCACTCAGCCGTCGTATACGATGACGATTGATAATAGCAATTTCAACCTATATGTTGGAGAAAATCCAACAGCGGCGACTGCGTTACCGACTTCTACCCGCACAGTGACAATTACAAATACTGGTACTGGAATGCTTGATTTGCGTGAGTTTGAACTCAATTTCACGGGAGCAGGAGCAGGATTTTTCCGCATATCAACCACTCCAAACCCACTGCATCAGACGCTTGCACCTAATGCAACCGCTACTTTTGATGTTCAAATCGTGAGTGCTCCGACTATAACAAACGTCACTGGAGATACTCCACACACAGCGATTTTGACACTTAATAGCGACTTTACAGCTACTCCGAATGTGACATTAAGTTATGAAGTTCGTCCGATTACAATCAGCTTTACGCCAAACGCTCCGTTTGTTAGCGTAGACTTTGGTGACCCTACCGAACTTCTCCCAATCACTTTGAGGAACGAGTCTACTCGTATAACAATCCCTCTTGGTGAGCTTATTCGTGAAATTCGCCCTTGTAGCGAAAACATCACACGATTCAGCGTTGACCCTACTGACATTAGATGGGGAGGAACGCCAGACGAAATCGCACCAAACTTCCCGGACGTTGACCTCATTCATAATGGTGGAACGGTTACGATTCATCTCAAAGTCGCATCTTCTGATGTTGATGGTCCGCTTTATGGGGTTGTAACACACTCATCTGGATTAAACCACTTGCGATTGAATCACGCAGCACTAGGAATAATTGATTTTGATATTCCGCTAACTCTTTACGTGAATCAAGACATTGATACAAACGCACCAGGTTATGATGAGGGCGAACTTGAGTTTAATCTATATGTAGATGAAGCTCCAGCAGTTCCAACAGTTGATGATGCTGCTGAGCATAGCAACTTCTTGTTGAATTTCGAGAACAATAATGATGGTGGTGCGTTCTTACTTGACAACATTAGCTTTGTATTCCTTGATGAAGACTTAGATGAAATCGTAGAAATCTTTGAGATTGTGGAAGATGAATTCTATGAAGCGTTTACAGGAATGCTCCACCCAGGTCAAAACAGAAGCCTTAACATCCGTGTGATTGACACACCAGTCTTTGCGGACATTGGAGAACACGTGGTTTACCTTGAAGTTCGCAACGCAATCGGTGGCGGAGAAACTACTTTGGTTCAAAGAATTAGGCTTGTGCTTGAAGTTCGCCCAGTCAACTTTGAGGCTGAACTCCACGTGCCATCTTGCCTAAACGATGATGACGGTTACTGTGAGCCTGATTGTATTTGTACCGCAGACGTAGAAATGTACTGGGGCGAAAATACAGCCGACCATCTCCGCACTCTAACATTAAAAAGCCTGTCAACCCGTATGACAATTGATATGAATGATGTTGATTGGGAATTTGTCGGAATAAACGCTACTCCTACTGATGCCGACAAGTTTGAAATTTTGGGCTGGACTGGTACGCTCACCCCTGAACAAACTCGTGAGTTTGTGGTGCGTGTAATCCCGAACGCAGCAGGCAGAGTTGTGTTCGACATTGACACCTATGAAAACAGACTAAATCTTCAGTACGCACGAAGTAACAATCTTCCGAACGGTACGACTACAACCGTTTCAACTGATATCAACCATTCGTTTGATGTAACGCTTGAAATTAAAGAAGTTCCGTTCGATTTGCCAGACCTTGACTTCACTTTTGATGCGTATGTTGGTGAAGACGTTGACGACCAAGACTTGTTGTTTGAAATTTTGACACCTGGTAATTTTGGCTCAATCAATCTGACGAACGTTGATTTTACAATCACTGGTAGCGGCGCGGAGTTCTTTGTGGCACCTGAATCAGTTGGAAGTGTAATTCATAACGGAACTCTACCAATCGCACTTTCGAGAATCCCAACCGCTTCAGACATCGGCACGCATACTGCGACTTTGACTGTTACGAGAGGTACTGACGAATTTGAAATCACGCTTACTTTAGTGGTAACACCAGTCAACTTTACCGCAGAATGGGCGGATAGCGATTCTGACACAACATCAGTAACACTTGAGCGTGGTGAAAGACCAGAAGACCATGAACGCACAATCATAATCACCAACCAATCGACAAGAATGCCGATTAGCTTAAATGCGATTGCTCGCCAAATCAACGGAGTAAGCGGAAGCAATGTAGTGTTTGAAATTATCGGAAGTTCGACCGAAATTGCACCGACCGAAACGGCTACTCTTACTGTGAGAGTGGTTAGCGAAAGCAATGACAGTCACGCATTATATGGCAGAGTGTCCTTACCAGTCGGGGCGTATGAAAACGCATTTGTGTTGACTTATGTCCGCACTGATGGCACAGAACGTACTCTTAACGCAACGCTTACAGTAGGCGAACATTCAGCTGTGGTAGCAGAAACGTCGCGTGATTATCAGGTGTATGTTGGTGAGGCTACAACCTCTGCTTATGCGGTGAGAACACTCACTATTCGTAACACTGGTGCTGGTGCAATCGACCTTAGTGAACTCGGTTTTGTTTTTGACACTGACGCTGATGGCTGGTTCGTAGTCGAGCCACCTACTGGAACGCTGTTACCAGACAGCGAAATCGCAGTTAATGTCAGAGTTTCGAGAGTTCCTGTAACTGCCGACATTGGAACTTATGAAGACGAGTTGACAATCAGCCTAAACGGCGTTCAAATCAGCGAAGTTGCGCTTACTTTAGTGGTAACACCAGTCAACTTTACAGTAACTCCAAATGACAGAATTGAATTTGAAATGCAGTGGGGCGAAAACGTCCGCAATCATGAAGCAGAACTGATTGTGACTAACCTCTCGACTCGTATGAACGTAAACGTTTCCGATATAGTTCGACAAATCGTAGGTGATGAGTTTGTGGTTGAAACTGACGCTGTCACACTCGCCCCTAATGGCACAATTACGCTGATTGTTCTCCCGCGTGGTATAACTGGAGATGACGGAATCACACGTGTTCTGAACGAACTTGGCGAGTATGAAAATCTCTTGCAAATATCATACGCTAATGGTAATGTTTCGCACGAAATTGTATTGAAATTGACGGTACATCCACCAGGTGCAATCATAGTTCCAGACTTTGGCGACGCACTTGAGTTTGAGCTATATGTAAGCGAAAACGCAGAAACGTCAGACTATGGTACGCATTATCTCACCATTAGGAACAGTGGCGAAGGTCTGCTTGATTTATCTAACATTTCGTTTGCGTTTACCAACACGACTTCAAACGGTGATAACGGAACTGACAATGGTTCTAATGGAAGCGATAATGGTGCTCACGGTTATGCTCCAGTCGGCGAATTATCGGGAACTGATTATGGCACCGACACCTTGAATTCAAGTGATAGTTTCTTCAAGGCAGGCGAATTAGAAGGAATCTTGTCGCCAGGTGAGGAAGTGATTTTCCCAGTAAGCGTTTCGCGCACACCAGTCGCTTCGGAAATAGGCACTCATACAGCAATTCTCACAATCACTAATTATGACCAACTAGTCGGAACGGTTGATTTGGTGTTAGAAGTTCTGCCAATAATCATCACCGCTGAATGGCTTAACAACAATGACAGCATAACAGTTCTTGCGAACGCAGTCGCTAGTGCTAATAGGCTTGTATTAGTCGTGAACAACGAGTCTACAAGAGTGGCATTGGAACTTAGCGAACTCCTACTAACTTTATCTGGCATAAACGGCAACCAAATCGCATTTGAAGCGTTAGAACGTGAAGGATTACTTGAAGCACTCGGAAGCCGTGAAATCATGTTCCAACCAATTAGTAATGACAATGGGCGAATTCCGTTTTCGGCTGGTCGGTTCGAGAACGAACTTAGGGTTACTCACAATTTCGGTGGTGACAACAAACTGATGCAATTAACACTTGTTGTTCAAGGTCAGATTGAACGCCCACAACCACCAACAAGTTTTACTATGCAAAACTTTACGCTTAACCAAGGCAACCGCTGGAATCAGCAACGTTCCGCTAGTGGTAATGCTACAGGTGCGATTACGATTACTAATCGTGGTAACTTGCCGAGTTGGGTGAACCTCACTACAAGTGGCGGAAACCTTAGAGCGCAAGTGACTAGTAGAGCACCTGAATCGTTCCCTGCAAGCAGCCACAGAATCAATATACGTCGCGGAAATGTGACGATTACGGTTACTATTTCAATCACTGCACGTAGAGTAGATGGAGGAATAGAAGACCCAAGAAGACGATTAGTAGGAGACGTTGATTTAGATGGTAGCATTACAATTAGTGACGCATTGCAAATTTTGCGTTTCTTAGTAGACCTATCATCAACAATCGACCCAGACCCTGAACGCGATTACGTCCTCGCAAGATTAAACGCACAAACGACTGATGCCGAAAACGCAACCGCTGATGGTATGGTTACCATTGCGGACGCATTACAAGTTCTGCGTTATCTGGTAAATCTACCGACGATTGAGGGTGGCGTTGGTTCTTATGTCTATGGGCATTGGTGAGTTATCTAAAAACAAAAAAGCACGAGTTAAAAACTCGTGCTTTTTTGTTTTTAGAGCCTATCTTATAGTAACCTCTCCAGTTCCTTAGCAGAAAATCCAACAATCGCATTTTTACCACATCGAATAATAGGAGTTTTGAAGAGTTCGGGGCAATCTAGCAGTTTATCAAACTTGCCCTCGTCGGTCAAATGCTTGAACAGATGATAATCTTTTGCTTTTTCGTTTGTAAGAGAATCAATGCTACCAACAGCGTTCAAAACCGAAGTGAGTTCGCCTTTACTAAGCCCTTTATCTAAGATGTTTATTAAATGGAATTTAAGCCCTCGTTCTTTGAGGAAGCGTTCAACTTTTTTAGTATCAAAACATTTGGTTTTCCCGAATACTTGTAAATTCACAGAACTCAACCCCTCAACTTTCTGCTTGAATCTGTGAAAACACGTCTTTTGAACTCCATCTTATCGAGTGCGAATGCAATTATATAGAAGAACACAATGCTCCCTCCTGCCTGCATAAGTAACCCTGGTAGAGATACTATACCAGCAGTCCAAGCAGAAGTGCGGTCAGAGGTCACCCCTAAAAATCCGAGCGAGAATAGTGCCATGTTCGCAAAGAAGTATAAAACGGTGTTTAATGTTCCAGCAATTACTGGTGCGATATAATTGCGATATTTGGGTCTGTTTCCTAGAATATGCGTTCCTCGATTAGAAAAGCATAGAGCAGTAATCGGTTTGATTATGACGGTAAACGGAAACCAAAATGGGCTTTCGCTAAACAGATTAAACAACCCAGGTCCGATTGCCGCCACTAATAACCCGTAAGGGAAGGGTAGCAGGGCCGCTGATAGGTAAATAAGCGAGTCACCAAAATGGATAAATCCACCTAATCCGTTAGGGATTCTTGTTACGGTAATTGAAACAAAAATTAGTGCCGCAAAAACTGCCGAAAATGTCAAATGCTTGACTGTATTGTTGATTTTCATTTGAAATTATAACTCCTTTTTAGTTGTAAGATAAGAGCGCATCCCGTAGAGGCGGTTCTGCCGTCTCGTAGGGATTAGCTCGACAAAGTCGCAATATTCAAGGGTGGATAGTTCCACCCTTGAATATAGTCTAAATTTTAAAAGCCTAATCAGCTGTAAAAGTCGTAGAACTCGCTGCCCAGCCTGATGACATTTCTCTACATGGTAGCCTCACCAACTCTCCAGTGATTGAGCGTTTGGCAACCATAATTTCGTAAACACGTGTAGCTCCGTTATCCAAGAAAGTTCCTTGTACAACTCGCCATATTTTATCTACACCACAATCGACACAAGGTGAAACTTTTGCCGTAATCAATGTCGAAATTAACACTGGCGGTAACGGCGGACAAGTCGTGCAATTAGGAATAGGACAAGTGTCACGATTACCAGTACAGGTCGGAGTACAAGTGCAATCATCGAAAGGTTGACCACAGTCACTGCATAGAGTTCCACAATCAGGGCAATTTGGAACTTGGCAGGTTGCAGGGTCACCAGTGCAAGGTGGTGGGCAGACACAAGGGTCTTGGTCGCACGCAAAGCAGACGTTTACATCACCGCAATCACACATTGGATAATCTGGACAACATGGCGGGTCATAATCGCAAGTTCCGCCACAGATGTTGATGCGGTAGATTCGTAAGTTAGAAATGTCAGCGTAGTTACCAGGGCTTCCAAAATTGAAGGCGAACCCTCCACCAGCTTGAGTTTGTGTCCAGGTATGCGTTACGTTTTGTGATACTGGTGTAAGACGAACTCTATGCCTTTCGGGTGGAGAAGTGTCGTGATTGTTTCCGCGCAACCCCAAACTACCGTTCCCTGAAACAGCAAATCTAATTTCATACATTTGTCCAACTTGAGGGGCAAATCCGTCCGCAACGTCACGTGTTGCAGCGTGAGTTCCTCCACCAAAACCTACATCAATGTTCAAATCTCTACCAGCATCAGCACTCCATCTAAACGCTGTTGTATTTGGATAACCCACTAAAGTGAGGTTGTTATCAGCACCAGTCTGTCGGCGAATGCCAGGGCGATAACGTGGCGTAATACTTCCGAGTGCTCTGCCGTCAGCACCAGATTCAGCTCCCCATGGGCTAAGCCGTGAATAATCTAACGTAAATACATTAGTAACACAGGTTCTACAGATATACGCCGCTGTGCTAACCATAATCGTGACGGTTAAAGGAATGCTGTTGGGGTTAGAAATCTTGTGCGGATTTAGTCGCACAGTTCCAGTGACCTCAAAATTTTGCGCTAACGGGCTGTCTGGATTATAGTTAATGCCATTCAAGTTCCAAACAACAGTCGCAGGTAGAATTTGCCCTGATTCGGTTCTGACTTGTATACCAGCAGGGAGACCTAATCCAATAACAGTAGCAGGTGCACCGAGAGGAGCTTCAATTGCTTGAGGTTCGATTATTTCGGCGAGTACGGGAATAGTCCCCGGTATATTTATTCCGAAAGGTTGGGTGTAGATTACTCCACGGCTTGCATTGATTCCAGCCGCTCTAACAAAGCTGGTATCTCCAACTGTATTTATGTTTAGAACGTGTGGGCTTGATGTAGTTTCGGCAATAAATCCGTTAGAACCGTACCAACGCACTCTATCCACGCGTGAAGTTGAAAGGCTAATCGTACCAGCGGTTTGATTAACGTCTACACTTGTGATTTCTGGCACGCTCATTTCAAGTACAGCGTTTCCATCGGCTTCAGAAAGCCTTCTGCCATACCAGTGGTGAGGTTCTATTCTCCCTGGGAATACACGATACTGTCTATCAACTCTCGAAAAAGCGAAAAACGCACCTGTCTCCATTGAAGTTCTAAAATTTTCGATGGATAAATCTGGCATTAGCATAAGATTATATGCAAATCCGATTGAACGGCAAAAGTGCGAGTCATCAGTAGCGTAACCCCATACTGGTCTGCCTGCTGGCATGGTTTGACCAAGTATGTTGTCCCAAATAACACGGTCGGCTTGAGTTTCGGCATCAAACTTTGTGTTGATTTCCATGCCGATTAGGTTTTGGTGGTTTATGAAGAGGTCGGCGTACGGCATATAGTTGCGTGGGTCATTAGAAATGTCTCTCGCTCTATTCCAGGCATTTTGGCTCGTACCAGTCAGCCCGATTTCTGCACCAGTATTTCGCCCGATGTGATTAAGGAAAGCAAGTCCTCCGCCACCCTCAATCTGCATACGAGTAAGGAGGCTTGGAATAGGCTCTCTGCTTTGGTTTCCTATTTGTGTCCAGAAAGTATTGATGTGATGCCCTCTTAAAGGGGTTACCTGCTGAGTAAGCTCATTAAAAATGAGGCTCGAACGCTCATTCGTGTGGGGTACTGCGAGCATTCCACGTCCATCAGTACGCCCGACACCGTTTGCCATCTGTTCTAAGCGGTTAGGGGTGATTAGTGGCTCACGATTTTGACCAGCGTTTACTGAGTTAGTCGCCAGTCCAGTCAAAGCACGGTCAGGAGTGGAGATATTGACATTGTGGTCAGTAATCGCCGCAATATGAAAACCAAGTCCATACATGGTTTCGAGGGTAGTCGCCACTCTGCTCGCCCCGTCAGAGCTTCTTGTGTGGCT
>Ga0082212_10012396_pt1 | contig 10742 bp, 10 predicted proteins | sample TergutNt197P3_FD_71548 | JGI IMG/M metagenome (GOLD analysis project Ga0082212, IMG submission 71548) | Neocapritermes taracua P3 segment gut microbial communities from Petit-Saut dam, French Guiana - Nt197 P3 | ecosystem: Host-associated > Arthropoda: Insects > Digestive system > Gut ...
GCGGGCGCCACCCTTTACGCCTCGGTGGCCGCCGGCATCAACGCGCTGTCCGGCCCGCTGCACGGCGGGGCGAACGAGGCGGTGCTGGCGATGCTGGAGCGCATCAAGTCTGGCGGGCAGTCGGTGCGGCAGTTCATGGCGCGCGCCAAGGATCGCAACGATTCCGAGCGGCTGATGGGCTTCGGGCACCGCGTCTACAAGTCGTACGATCCGCGGGCGGCCATCGTCAAGAAGCATGCCCACGCCGTCCTGGCGGCGCTCGATGCGGCCGACCCCCTGCTCGACATCGCGCTCGGCCTGGAGGAGATTGCGCTGGGAGATGACTACTTCATCGAACGACGCCTCTACCCCAATGTCGACTTCTACACGGGGCTGATCTACAAGGCGATGGGCTTTGGTCCAGAGATGTTCACCCCGCTGTTCGCCCTCGGCCGGATGCCCGGTTGGATCGCGCAGTGGCGCGAGATGCTGCTCGACCCCGCCACCCGCATCGGGCGGCCCCACCAGGTCTACATCGGGCCTCTCGAACGCCAGTTCGTGCCGATCTCACAGCGCTAGCGCGGCCAGGCCGCGGCGACCTGCCGTGAGCGCACTCGGAGGCAAGTTGGACATCCGCCGGCCGGGGTTCACGGCGGTTGCTCTTGCGGCCTTGCCGGTGTCTGGATGTGCCGAAGTTGAAGGCGGTGCGGCTTCGCCCTGACAGCATGAGCTCAACCGGATTTACAAACAGTCTCCGAGCGACTTTGTTTGCTAAGTTGTTTCTGATGTCGGGTTGACCATCGCTGATATGAGAGAACTAGTTGTCAGGGCCATGTGGTGCCAATCTGCGCGCCTGTGTTGTTGGCCCCTTTCGTCACTCGCGGTGCTGGCCGCGGCATTTCCGGAACAGAGAAATCATGACAGCCATATTCGATTCGATGACTGGCACTGCATTCAGTTTCTCATTTCCAAGTAAAACAGACCCCTCAGCGATCATAGAACGTATTAGCCGTCGGCGGTTCGGGTGATGCGCACCCCCGGCTTGACCCCTGCCATGGAGCGGCCTGGGCTCATCAGGCCGCGAGTCAGCGGGCCGCGCGGGGCGGGGCGGTCCGGGGTGACCCCAGCGGGGGAGACGATGGCCTGCTGGGTGGCCGAGATGCCCTCGACTAGCAGGGTGGCCGTCGGTTCTGCCGTGCGCTTCAGGAGGGCCAGGCCGATTGGGCCGAGTTCAAAGTGTTGTGCCACCGAGGTGACCCTGCCCACCTCGGCCCCTTCGGCGGTGGTGACGGCAGACCCAACTGGGGGCAGCTCATGTCCGGAGCCGTCGAGGTGGAGGAAGGTCAGCCTGCGTGGCGGGTGGCCGAGGTTGTGGACGCGCGCCACCGCCTCCTGCCCGCGGTAGCAACCCTTGTGCAGGTGGACGGCGGTACGCAGGCAGTCGAGCTCATGGGGCAGGGAGCGGTCGTCCACCTCGGTGGAGAAGCGGGGCCGCCAAGCGGCCAGGCGCAGGGCGTCCACCGCCAGGGAGCCGGCCTGGATCAGGCCGACCGCCTTCCAGGCCTCCACTCGTTGCGGCTCCCTGGCGGGCAGCAGGTGGACATGCCACCGCCATCCCCGTCCCGGATGTTCCTCGGTCGAGGGGCCGTAGCGGGTGCCGCCGGTGGTCACCCCGGGCCACGGGTCACGCCAGACCACCGCGCCGGGCCCGCCGGAGGCCGCGTCCGGGAGGCGGCGGCAGGCACCGAACAACGCCCAGTCGGCGGTGACGTCCTCGACCTGGACGGCAGAGCGGAAGCGCATCGAGGCGAGCCAACCGGCCAGGGTGGGGGCCGTCTCGGTGAGGAGCCAGGTGGCCTGGCCGTCGTCGATTACCGCGGCGGTGTGCTCGATTCTTCCCTGCGGGGAGAGCACCAGGGTCTCGGTGGGGGTGTCCGGCCGTAGGTTCGCCAGATCCTGCGAGGTGAGGGCGTGCAGGAACGACAGGCGGTCTGGGCCGGTGACCCGTACCACCGACAGGTGATCGAGCAATGCGAACCCGGTTCCGTCGGTCAGGGCCCGCTGCTCGAGCAGGGGGCTGCCAAAGTGGAGGCTCAAGCCTCGCCGTCCTGCCCGTCGCCGCCGAGGCGATCCAGTTCGGCGGAACTGAAGGTGCGCATCGGCTCGCCAAACGCGGCGAGATCCTCTGCCCACATCAACCGGCCTTCAACCAGGCCGTACACCCGTTTGGCGGCGGTGACCTCGGCGCTGGTGGCGGTGCGGGCCACGAAGTCGGTGGCCAGGTCGACCCGACCATTGCCGACCCAACCGAGAAACAGGCTGAGGCGACCGGAGGCGTCCGCGAGCAGCACCTCGAGGGCGTGGGTGCCCTCGGGCAGGCCCTCGGGCCGGTCGGGGGAGATGCGCCAGTAGCCGGTCTCGGTGGAGAACACGTTCTCCAGGGTGGGGCCGTCGGGACCCGCCTCCTCGACCGTGCGCAGCGTCGAAACGAAGCGCAGGTAGGGACCGCCATCGTGGTCGAAGACGATCTCGCTGGTGACGGGGCGCCTGCCGACCGCCGGGTGGTTCAACTCGCCGGTGCCGTGCCAGCGGCCAACCAGCCAGGCCAGCGGGTAGACCTCGGGCGCCAGGTCGGCGGGAAACTCAAAGACCATGGACAGATTCTAGCCGCGCCCGCCCGCCCACGCGGCGGCGGTCAGGGGACGAGGACTGCCGCCACGGCCCCGGCGGTGGAGGCGGCGGAGAGGGCGGGAGCCTCGCGCGGGTCCACGGCCAGCAGCACCAGGGGAGCGGCCGGGACGGCCGGGGCGAGGCCGCCGAGGAGGCCCCCGCCACCATCGACCCCCGGACTGCGTTCGTTGGGGAGCGCCAGGGCGCGCTCGGCGAGGACGTTGACGGTCTCCCCGTCCCAGGAGGTGGAGACGAGGGTGACGTGATCGCCCGGCCGCAGCAGGTCGGCGGTCTGCTCATCAAGGCGAACCGGCACCACCACGGTGCCGGGAGGGGCGAGGGCGGCAACGGAACCACCGGCCACCAGGGACGCCGACAGCGGCACCCCCGCCTCCAGGGAGACCACCGGGGTGCGCCCGACCACCGCCTGCAGGTCGGTGATCACCCCTGGAGGTGCCAGCTCGGCAGGCACCTCCACCGCCCGCAGGTCGGCGGCGGAGACCTGGGTGCCGGCGGGCAGGGTGCGGGCCGGCACCAGCACGGTTGCCAGAGGGGGTGCTGGGGGTGACAAGGACTGAACCAGTGTGATCACCGCCAGGCCGCAGCACAGCGCGGCCAACAGGTGTCGCCTCCGCCACAGCACGCGCCGGGCCCACCGCCGCAGGCGCGGAGGCTGACGGGACTGACGCGGACGGCTCATGTGGCCACGCTAGGTCACACCCGGCGGGCCGTCACCACCCAGGCTGCGGCGCGGTGAACGTGCCCATCGATGGGGCCTGTGGACAACCCGGCCGCCCGTGGCTCACGGTATCTTTGGGGGCATGCTCTCCCCAGCCGCCGACTACACCGCCGCCCTCATCGAGGGCCCCTGGCGGCATGAGTTCGTCTCGGCCAACGGCTCCCGCTTCCACGTCGCCCTGGCCGGACCGGACCAGCCGACCCGGCCCCTGGTGGTGCTGCTGCACACCTTCGGGCAGTTCTGGTGGAGCTGGCGATCCCAAATCGAGGCGCTGAGCGCCGCCGGCTACCGCGTGGCCGCCATCGACCTGCGCGGCGTCGCCGCCTCCGACAAGCCGCCGGTCGGCTACGACATCCCCACCCGCACCCGAGACATCGCCGGGGTCATTCGCGTGCTCGGCGCCAGCCAGGCCGTCGTCGTCGGACACGGTACCGGCGGGGAGGTCGCCTGGTCGATGGCCGCCCTCCAACCCTCGGTGACCAGCGCCGTCGCCGCCCTCGCCAGCCCCCACCCCGCCCGGGTGCACGCCCCGCTGGCCGCCCGCTATACGGCGGCCGCCCTACGCCTGCTCACCCTGGCCCAGGTGCCGATGCTTCCCGAGCGACGGCTGCGCGACTCGGACCTGCTGGCGCGCTACTTCACCCTGGGCGCGGCGGCTCCGCTGCTTGCCGAGGCGCTGGCGCGCTACCGCGAGGTGATGCGGATCCCGTTCGCCGCCCACACCTGCGCCGAGGCGCTGCGCTGGTCGGTGCGCTCGCTGGCCCGCCCCGATGGCCGCCGGTATGCGGCGGCGGTTCGCCGGATCGTCACCATCCCGGCCCTGCAGATACAAGGGGAGCGCGACGGCATAGTTCGCCTGCGCTACGCCGACGCCGACAGTGCGGCCCTCTGTCGCAACCTGCGCTACGAACTGCTGCCAGGGGTGGGACACTTCCTGCCCGAGGAGGCCCCGGCGCAGGTGAGCGCGCTGCTGCTGCAGTGGCTGGCCGCGCAGGAGTGATCGGGCGTCGTCGCGCGCTCCGCACGGCCCGGCCGGGAGGCCGCGCCCGGGGCGCGACGAAGCAGGGGTGACGCGACGGGTGTCGGGCTCAGCCTCAGGTCACCTCAGGCCCGGGGCACCTCGGCAGAGGGGCACAGCGCCACCAGGGGGCACTGCTCGCACTTGGGGCGGCGGGCGACGCAGACCCGCCGCCCGTGCCAGATGATTCGATGCGAGAGTTCCACCCAGTCGCGCCGGGGGAACAGGGCGCACAGTTCGCGCTCCACCTGCACCGGATCGGTGGAATCGGTCCAGCCCAGCCGGCGCGAGAGCCGCAGGATGTGGGTGTCCACCGGAAAGCCGGGGACGCCGAAGGCGTTGCCGAGCACCACGTTGGCGGTCTTGCGGCCCACCCCGGGCAGCGTCACCAGGTCCTCCAGGCGTGGGGGAACCTCCCCGTCGTACCGCTCAACCAGCCTGGCCGCCAGGCCAAGCAGCGACCTGGACTTGGCGCGGAAGAACCCGAGCGGGCGCAGCAGCCCCTCCAGGTCGGCCTCCTGGGCGGCGGCGAGGGCGGCGGGGGTCGGGTAGCGCGCAAACAGGGCGGGGGTCACCGAGTTCACCCGCTTGTCGGTGCACTGGGCCGAAAGCACGGTGGCCACCAGCAGCTCGAATGGGTTGCGGAAGTCCAGTTCGCAGTGGGCGTCCGGGTAGGCCTCCGCCAGCAGACGGCCAATACGGCGCGCCCGCCGAACCAGCGCCAGTGGGGGGCGGTCGGCCATGGGGCGGGGAGGGCTAAGCGGCCTTTGCGGCCGACTTCGCCTTGGACTTGACGGACTCGGCGGCCTTGGCCGCCGGCTTGCCGGGAGCGGCCGATGAGCCGGAGGCCCGCGAGTCGGTGCGGTAGAAGCCGGAACCCTTGAAGGTCACCCCGACGGAGCCGAACTGCTTGCGCAGCACGCCCGCGCATTCGGGGCAGACGGTCAGCGAGTTCTCGGAGAAGGACTGCACGATGTCAAAGGCGTGGCCACAGTCGGCACACCGGTAGGCGTAGGTGGGCACGGTTTCTCCTTAGGGGCAGGTGGAGGCTGGACGGCACCGCCAAACAGCCAAACCGAGATTCTACTCCTCGGCCGCCCCCGCACTCAAGTGCGCCTGATCCAGGCCCTGACCGGGCGCCAGGGTCCGCCAGCCTGCGGGCGTGGCCACCGCCGTGACCAGCAGGTCGTGCGGTTCGATCGGCAGCGGGGTGGCGAAACCGTCGAACAGTTCGTCGTCATAGACCAGGGAGATCACCGGCACACCGCGCGGCACGAGGCCGAGCACGCGGTCGAACCAGCCTCCCCCCTGGCCCAGGCGGCGTCCCCAAGTGTCGATGGCGAGGGCGGGGGCGATGACGACGTCGACGTCGGCAATCGCCCTGGCGCCCAACGAGGGGCCAGACGGCTCGGGCGGACGGCCGGGGGCGCGCTCCTGCAGGTCTTCCAGGGAGGTTAGCAGCGCCCAGTCGCGGGCGAGGCCGGTGCCGAGCACCGGCAGGATGACTCGCTGCTGGCGGGCCAGGGCCCGCGACATCCAGCCACGGGTGTCCGGTTCGCTGGAGCGGGCGGCGTAGGCGGCCACGGAGCGAGCCTCGCGCACCGCAGGAATCGAGTCGAGCACGTCGGCGATCGCCTCCGCTCGCTCCGCCCGCTGCCGCTTGGTGTGGGTGCCGCGGCGGGCACGCAGGCGCCGTCGCCACTCCTCCTTGGCCTCGATGATGGCCTCAACTTCGTCCGGACTCAGCGGCGAACGCGCCTTGGGGGCGGCGGCTTCGTTGCTCATGGCCTTATTCTGTCAGCAGTTGTTGGCTGGCCGGAACGGAGGAACGGCATTGAGTGTCAAACCTTGGCCGGTGGTGCTGCGCGAGCGCCCCGGCCCCGGCGCCGTCGTGCTGCGACCGCTCCACCGTCGAGATCGGAGTGCCTGGCTGAGCCTGCGCACCGCAAACCATGACTGGCTGTCCCCCTGGGAGGCCACCACCCCGCACCCGCAGGGCGCCGTCTCCTCGTTCGACGACTACGTAAGGCAGCTGGCCAGGGCGGGCAAGGCCGGAACGTGTGCCCCGTTCGCGGTCACCGTCGACGAGCAGCTGGTGGGGCAGCTCACCGTCTCCGGCATTGCCCGCGGCTCGTTGCAGTCGGGGACCATTGGGTACTGGCTGGCGCGACACAGCGCCGGTCGCGGGGTAATGCCAACGGCGGTGGCCATGGCCACCGACCACTGCCTGGGCCCGCTCGGACTGCACCGGGTTGAGATCAACATCTGCCCGGAAAATGCCAAATCGCTGCGCGTGGTCGAAAAGCTGGGCTTCCGCGATGAAGGGGTTCGGCAGCGCTATCTGCACATCGGGGGGCAGTGGCGAGACCACCGCACCTTCGCACTGACGGAGGAGGAGCTGCCGGCCGGCGGGCTGCTCGCGCGCTGGCAGCAGCTCCGCTCATCCTAGATCCGAAACACTCCCGGCAGCCTTCACCGACCGGGCACATTTGGGCACTAGCGTCGGGGTGTGGAATCAAGCAAGGTGATTGACCGGTCCTCCAAGGCGCCGCGTCGCCCGCGTCCCTCCGCCGAACTTCGCGAGGGGTCTGCCGTCCGGCTCGACCTGCTGGAGACCCGGGCCGCCCGGGCCCGTCGTCGCCTGCTGATCACCATCGTCCTCCTGCTGGCTGCCGCCGGAATGTGGATCGCCGCCTACTTTGCGGTCGTTGCCTGGCCGTGGGCGCTGATTCCCTCGGCACTGCTGCTCACCGTCCTGATCCTGGGGCGCGCCGCCGCCATTTCCGACCGTAAGGCCAATGAACGCTGGTCCGCGCAGCGCAGGCGAGCGGCCCGTGCCGCCGCCTCGGCCCGCGCGCTGGCCTCCGGGGGGCCGCAGACCCCCCGCAACCGGGCGATCATCGGGGCCAAGACCGAGATGGTGCCCCAGCCGAAGCTGCGCACCGTGGACGGGCCGGCCGGCCTGACTAGGTCGAGCTACTTTGGCGAGCGCAATCAGGTGGCTCCCGTGCGCACGGACGCCCTTGAGCCGGTGAAGGGCGACCCGGCCGCCGTCTCGTCGGTTGGATTCAACGCCTCCGGGGTGGTGGCCCTCGACACGTTTGTGGATGAGTCCGAACTTGCGGAAGTGTTTGAGCCGGTCAGTGAGCCGACGCCGGCCGTGGCCGCCGCCGAGCCTGGCTCGGCGGCAGAGCCGATTTCGGTAGCCGGTCATGACGACCAACCCTTGGCCGTGGTCGAGGCGGCGCCGGCTGCCGAACTGGCCGCCATGCCTGTCCCCGTCCAGCCGTGGGCTCCACGCCCCGTGCCGGTCTCGGAGGGAGAGCTGGCCAAGTGGACCCCGCGCGACCTGCCGTTGCCCACCTACCTGGACAAGGCCGCTGCCCCGCGTCGCGCCCCGCTCCTGCCGCCGGCGCTGACCGAGGACACCCTGGTCGCAGAGACCCCTGCCCTGAGTGAGGAGACCGGCGCGCACCCGAGTTCGCAGTCGCTGGGCATCCCGCTCGACCAAATCCTGGCCCGTCGCCGCCAGGCCAGCTGACCGTTTTCGAGTAGTCGCCTAGGGAGGTCCAGGCCAATCGTGACACCTTGTGGTTAAGCGCCCGGGTTGGGTTCCGTCTCCTGCTGTATGGGCAACCGCAGGCATGCAATTGCTTGCCGCGTCGGCGTCCACCGGCGTGCTACAACTTGGCGATGGGCGCGAACTTTAGGGCGATGCGCTTGGTGCCCTCGGTGCCGAAGTCGATCTTGGCCACCCCACCCGTGCCTTCAACCTCCAGGACCTTGCCCATGCCGAACTTGTCGTGGGTCACCCGGTCGCCAGGCACGAGGGTCGGCACGTCCGTGCGGGGCTTGGCCGAGCCAAACGTCCCCTCCGGCGCCTTGCGCGTGCGGACCGGGCCGTTGCGCCGGTCTCCATACGAAGCCGGGCCGCCATACGTCGTCGACGAACCTACAGCTGTCCTGTCGCCGCCTCGGCTGCGCCCGCTGGAGGAGCCTGCCCCTCCCCAGCCGCCGAACCCGGCCCCGCGCAGCGCATCGGTGGCCGACTCCTTGCGGCGCCAATCCCACAGGTCAGGGGGGATGTCGCCCAGGAAACGACTCTCCGGCAGGTAGGAGGCGCTGCCCCAGGCCGAGCGCTGGGCGGCGCGGGTCAGGTAGAGGCGCTCGCGGGCGCGGGTGATACCCACGTAGGCCAGGCGCCGCTCCTCGGAGATCTCGAAGTCGGACTGCATCGAGCGCATGTGCGGGAACGTCCCGTCCTCCATGCCGGTGAGGAACACCACCGGGAACTCCAGGCCCTTGGCGGTGTGCAGGGTCATCAGCGTGATGACCCCCGGATCAACCTTCGGCGCCTCCTCAGCAGCCCCGGCCGCCACGTCCTCGGCGGGAATCTGATCGGAGTCCGCCACTAGCGAGACCCGCTCCAGGAAGTCGATGAGCGTCCCCTCAGGATCTTCGGCGGCGAACTCGGCGGCCACCGCATGCAGTTCGGCGAGGTTCTCCACGCGGGAGGCGTCCTGGGGGTCGTCGGAGGCGCGCAGCTCGGCCAGGTACCCGGAGCGTTCCAGCACCGCCCCCAGAATTACGTCTGGGGACTCGCCGGCCTCGACAAACCCGCCCAGTTCGGCCATCAGGGAGGAGAACTCACCTAACTGCTTGAGGGCGCGCGTTCCCAGGCCGGGCACGTCCTCCGCCTGAGCCATCGCCGCCCCGAACGAGATCCGGCAGCGTTCGGCATAGGCGGCGACCAGCGCCTCGGAACGGTCTCCGATCCCGCGCTTGGGCACGTTGAGGATGCGCCGCAGGTTGACGTCGTCATCGGGGTTGGCCAAGGCCCGCAGGTAGGCGATGGCGTCCTTGACCTCGCGCCGCTCGTAGAAGCGCGTGCCGCCCACCACCTTGTAGGGCAGGCCGACGCGGATCAGCACCTCTTCCAGCGCCCGAGACTGGGCGTTGGCGCGGTAGAAGATGGCGACGTCGCCGGGCCGAACGTCCTCGTCATCGCCCAGGCGGTCGATCTCCTCAGCGATGAAGCGGGCCTCGTGATGCTCGTCGTCGGCAACATAACCGACCAACTGTGGCCCCTGCCCAGAGGTGGTGAAGAGGCGCTTGGCCTTACGGCCGGCGTTCTTGGAGATGACGGCGTTGGCGGCCGAAAGGATGGTCTGCGTGGAGCGGTAGTTCTGCTCCAGCAAAATGGTGGTGGCGTCGAGGTAGTCCTGCTCGAACTCCTCGATGTTGCGGATGGTGGCCCCGCGGAAGGCGTAGATCGACTGGTCGGCGTCACCCACCACGGTCAGCTCGGCCGGAGGCAGGGCGGTGTCCGTCCCGCCGCTGGACCGCGGGCCGCCCACCAGCTCCTTGACCAGCACATACTGGGCGTGGTTGGTGTCCTGGTACTCGTCTACCAGCACATGGCGGAAGCGGCGGCGGTAGTGCTCGGCCACCGCCGGGAAGGCCTGCAGCAGGTGGACGGTGGTGGAGATGATGTCGTCGAAGTCGAGGGCATGCGCCTGCCGGAGGCGGTCCTGGTAGCGGGTGTATACCTCTGCGAGGACGGGGTCCTTCTCCTCGCGCCCCTGGTAGTCGTCCGGGTCAACCAGCTCGTTCTTCAGGTCCGAGATCTTGTGGGCCAGCCCGCGGGCCGGATGCTTCTTGGGGTCCAGGTTGAGTTCGCGGCTCACCAGCGTGATCAGCCGCTGGGAGTCGGCTGCATCGTAGATCGAGAAGCTCGACTTCAGCCCAAGGGTCTTGTACTCGCGCCGCAGGATGCGCACGCAGGCGCTGTGAAAGGTGGAGACCCACATGTTGCGCGCCGCCTCGCCCACCAGCGACACCACCCGCTCGCGCATCTCGGCGGCGGCCTTGTTGGTGAACGTGATCGCCATTATCTCGCCAACCCGGGCGCGGCCGGTGGCGAGCAGGTAGCCGATGCGGTGGGTGAGCACGCGCGTCTTGCCGGAGCCGGCGCCGGCGACGATCAGCAGGGGGCTGCCCGCGTGCACGACGGCCTCGCGTTGCTGGGGGTTGAGCCCGGCGGTGAGGGCGCCCGGGTCGAGGTGGGCGTAGGGGGCAGGCCGGCCGCCCGTGCCGTCGGCCGGACCGCCTCCTGGGCTAGGGCTAGGGCTGGGCCTGGTGCCGGGGTCGGTCGGTTCGGCCTCGCCCGCCGCCCAGTCGGGCTCCTCGGCGGGCGGCACCTCCTCCCAGCCCTCCCAGGCCGGGGCGGTGGTGGGCAGGCGGGAGGTGTCGCCGGGGGCCTTGGCGCCCCCGGGCAGCGGGGGGGAGTCGCAGAGCGAAGGCATAGCGCGCCAAGCCTAATGGCACCCACCGACA
>Ga0082212_10012397_pt1 | contig 10741 bp, 2 predicted proteins | sample TergutNt197P3_FD_71548 | JGI IMG/M metagenome (GOLD analysis project Ga0082212, IMG submission 71548) | Neocapritermes taracua P3 segment gut microbial communities from Petit-Saut dam, French Guiana - Nt197 P3 | ecosystem: Host-associated > Arthropoda: Insects > Digestive system > Gut ...
ACTCAGGTGTTTTACCGGAAGTTGTTTTATCATCCATATTATGCCTATGTCTATTTGATTGCAAACTACGGTTAAATAACTTTGCAATCTGGACATTTGTATATTGCCTAAAGAGAAGCCAATCGGCTCTATTGTCGATGTCATCAGTGTTTTCCTCCATCTTTTTATTTGCCTTATCTTTAATCCAGAGTATTTCAGGGAGTTTTTCATCAGAAGAGTCTATGTGTCCGGCTGTTTTTTCATGCATCAGGACTGCTCGTTCACCTGTCTCACGGGCCTTTGCATACATCAAGTGGCTGCTAAAATCCTTTTCGAGCATACTCATTATGCAATTCCGGTATGACAAAATATCCCGCATTGCTAATAAAGGAATAGTTACTTCTTTTTTCTTTTGCATTGGGACTTCTACAAAACTGAAATGTACATATATGTATACATTGTCGATGTGCTGTATGTGACGGTCCAGATAAACATCAGGATCTATCTTATTATTCTCAAAACGAATGATAAAAAACGGCTTATGACAATCAGTTAAATCATTATCAAGGTCGATTTCTCTCTCTGCATTGCCAGAGGGGAAAGCAAAATAGTGGCCATTTCCTGTTAACCCTAGGCCAGTGGGATTTTTGTTTTTTATAGCACTGATTATTCTTTTTTTTATGATGTACTGCTCCTGGGCTTTTTCTATAGAGTAATCATTATAATTTATATTATGAGAAACAAATTCCAGATTGTTCATGTTAATATTTTTGTCTTCACTTCTTTGGGTTAGCAAGGCAATACGAAGTCTGGATTCTTCTTCTAGGCCGTATTTTTCTTTTATCATATCTGCAATAACTTCGAGAAACTCCTTGTATTTTATATCAGTATCTTTTTCGTCCGTTCCGCTATTCTGTTTGTTTTTTGGGTTCAAGAAATCAAACAATTTTAATTCGGCTTCGGTAACATCCCTCTTTCTGGAATCTTCATCAAATCCTGCCCATTCAAAATCCAATTTACGCATATCTGTCATGTTCTGCATAAAGTAGCTATTTACAGCAAGTTGTTCCTCGGAGGATTTTTTATAGGCATTTTCTATTCCGTCAAACAAAAGACGGGAATTTTGAAGGAAAATCTCCATACAGAAATTATAAAACAAATGTGTTTTGTTGTCTTCAGGATTTTCTCTCCCCGTAATGGATTTATATAACGGTAATATAACGCCAGTTTGTATTTTGGGGTCTTCTTTTATAGTCTTTTCCTCATCAAAAAACCCCAATTCCCCGTTTGCTTCACCGTCACAATCGCAAGCATCGGTAGGAATTTCTTCTCCACAAAGCAGTAAATACTCCATCCACAAAGATCGCGTCTCATCTCCACTACTATTGATTATTTTATGGATATAGCAGGCATACATGTGCCAAAATTCAAGAATTTTACTGTCATCATACGAAGAATTAAGGACAAACTCATATGCTTTTTTAAGAGTTTTCTTTCTAAGTAAATAAGTACTCTTTATATCTGCGAGAGCTTCGAACAGACAATCTTTAATAAAATCTAACATTCTTTTCCCTGATGGATCCGAATTTTCGAGCAGCTTTTTTATTTCAATATCTTTTCCGTCTTCTTCTGAAAGCAAAACTTCACAAATATCAATCAGTGCTGTAAGAATCGCCTTTTTTATTTCATAATTATACGAAAAAAATGGTCTCACAAGGATTTTTACGCTGTGTTCCAGTAGGCAAACAGTTTTCCGTTCGGGAATAGTTTCCGGTGACAGCGTTTCATAGGCAAGCCTTATTAATTCGTTTTCTTTATCATCTCCATTTGGGTTTAATAATAACATAAAGAAATCTTTTATTTTTCTGACAGTAGCATTATCCGTTCCCAAAAAGCATTCAATGGTGTGTGTAAGTAGCATGCGTATGAACGCCTTTTTTGAATAATCTTCCTGTTTGCTCAACTCGTCAAACATTATAGGGCGGTAATTGCCAGCTGCGTTTGACCAGTACGCTGCGATGTTCTGGGTTGCGCTACGTTTAAATAGGGATTTTGCTTCGTGTTCAAGCTTGCATCCAACGCAGGAATCACCATGTGTACGCATGTTGGAAATGTTAATTTTACAGAAAGATTTAAAATTCTCCTTTGGCATTGCAATATAGGAATCCTGTGTAGAACCGGAAAGTCTATCAATCAAAATAAAACACTTTGAAAATACCTGGCTTTTATAGTTTTCTTTGTACTCATCAGGAATTAAAGATAACAAAAGATCGTTTGCCCTACGGTAGGCGCTGCCGGTAATAATAGTATCATCAACATAATAAAACCTGACTGGTAAATCAGCGATCGATTGCTTGTCGTCAACATAATGATCACTAAATAGGCGTTCTATAGTCTGTTTGAGAGCGTCGTGTTCGCAGATAAAATTAGAGCGGAATTGTTTTTCTACATTAACAGAAACAATTTCTGCCGAACCGTTAAAATAATAAGTATTTACTGACTGCGAAAAACCAACACTTGTATTATGTTCTGGGGAAAAAATTATTTTCAGTACAGGCGTTACATTTGGATTTTCTCTTTCTCGTTTTATATCCTCGTTTTTCTCAAAATAAAGCCAATCCTTTAGCAAATCTATTCCTTTTTTATTCAGCTTTGTTAAATAATCTTGAGTATTAATATAAAACTGATAATGATTTCTTCCACGAAGAAAATGTCCGTAATAAACACATCCGTACAGATATCGAAGTCGCTCTGGGTTGCTGTCCATGTTAGGCTCAGACTGGTGGTTTTTTGATGGTTCACCTTTTTGATAAATTTGAAGATAGGGGACAGTTGAAGTTGGATCTGTTTCTATCAGAGGTTTCTCTTTGTTAACTTTTTCAGGAAAACATTGATCACATCTTAACGGCTTTGACCACCTCGAATTTCCCATGATAATATAATTAATTATATTTTTGTCTTTCAAATCACTCAATTTTTTGTTATTTACCGTTACAGTACGCTCAACTTGATTAATTTCTGTCCATAATTCACTTTCAATTGCGGAATGTGTATTTTTGTCTCGGATGATAAAAACAGTATAATTATCCAAAATGCCAGGGTCTTCCTCATTTTTCTGTTCTTTTCTGTCCTTTTTGTATTTTGCCCACATTTTATCGAAAGTTGTTAATGTGCTTCCAATAGGAGCTATTTGAACAACCAATGTTTTTACAGCAAGACTACTTTCGGGTAACGTACTATAAACATGCAGCTTATTTTTGGAAGTAGGATTGGATGAATTTCCATTTGATCTCGCAATTGAAAGTGATTGAAAAAGAAATGATTCTGACTGAAGATTAAACTGATAAATTGCATAATAAACTTTTCTTTTAATTCCCTTTTTGTAAAAATATTGTTGAAGCATTTCCTGTAGAGAAATTATCAACGCCTGAGAATACGAGGCATATCCGTAAAATACAATGGGCATATCATTGTTGTTATTTCCCGGTTCAGATAATGTAGGAATGAGTTTTTTAAGTATATAAAATGCTATTCTATTTGCCACAGATGTCCTGTAAAACAGAAAAGACATTTCATAGAAAGATTTTGCATGTACTTTATTTCCAAGACGCATATGGATATTTTCAAAATTATAACCCCTACTGTTTTCCTGCCTGCTTACCAATGGCCGTTTCACTATTTCTTCAATTTGTTTAAAGTACTGCGGTAGATCTTTTTGATTGGAAGCCTGTTCGAAAACTGTAAAAGGACAGATTTTTTTAGGAATAGGCATCTGCTTTTGGCTGTAGTTGTTTTGGGATGCCTCATTAAACAGCGCGAGAATTTCAGATGCGCGTTTGTAATAATGGGTAACAATCCCTTTTTCACCATGTTCCAAAGACAATATATGGGCATTTTGAACGACATGGCCTATGTATTTTCCCAATGCCAATAGCTGTATAGGCTGATAGCTGTCATCTGACATGGGTTTTCTTTTACACGAAAAAAACACTTGTAGGTATTCTGAAAACTTCATCAGAGCAAGCGGCACACTGACGCTCTGTAGTACATCCACAAAGTGTGTCGGTAAATTGTCAAAATAAAAGTAAGAAGGCTCAATATTCACCTTTTCCTGATCTACCTTTTCGGGGTAAACAGAAGCAGCCGCAAAAAATCCTTTAATGAAAACTTCACATTTGCTCTTTTCCTTGATAAATTCCTCAAGTACATCATCGTTTTCAATTTTACAATAATGAATCACATGATTTGTCCTGGAAGAACTATTCATCAATTTATACCAAAAATTTTTCCACATATTCTGGGCTGCCATTTTTGATTCTGCATCGTCCAGTCTTATATATTCTAGCAATTTCAATACTTCACTCAGTTCAGTTTTTTGATTTTCCCATAAATCATTGGAAATACTATAATCAAGGTAATGAGCGAAGGCATCATAATTTTCACTAAACGAATCATTATTTGCTAATTGTACAAGGTTAACCGGCTGAGTGTTTTTAATTGCAGTAATGGGAATATAAAACCCGGTTTGCATACCCGGAATGACATATTTAACATCAGGGTGTAGTTTTTTAGCACTATAAATTGAATAGTCAAAATTGGTATTGTATTCATTTTTATCTTTGAATTCATATTCAGTACAGCTCAATATTTGCAAGTCTCTACACTGACATAATTTGAGAGTATTAAAAAACATGGTCAGCCCGATATGGGCAGAAGCATCGCTCCTTCTATAATTACGCCATGCATCTAATATGTTTTTTTCGGAATTGAAATCGCTAACTAAATGAGCTATAGACAGTTCAACTTTTTCGAATATATGAAATTTGTTTTCGGTTTCAAGTGTTTTCTTAAAAGTGTCTATAACAGTTCTCTTGGGATTGAGATCTGTTACCCTGATGCAGAGCTGTTCTTCTTCTTTGCCAAAAGGATCTATGCCTTTCGTCTTGAAGAAGGATAAATAACATTCGGCATGTTCAGAATGTTGAAGTGAATTCTGTACTAATTGTCGAATACCATCTCCCAGTTCACTGGCAAGCCTTATTGTTTCTTCTATGGTCTCTCTTATATTAACTTTGTTTTCAAGAATTAATAATTGGCTAAACAACGCAAAAGTGAATCTGTCATATTTTGAAATAAATTCTGAAATGAAGTCTATATAGGGTTTAATTTCTTCTCTTCCAAAAACCAGAATTTGATCTGGTTTAAATTCTTTGTCTTTTCGCATTTTATCCGATAGGAAAGCAAAGGAAAAAAGTAATCTTTTTCTTGCCTCGTCCATTATTAAATCCGCTATTGCGACATGGGGATCTTCTTCTCCTGCATTTCCAAACGGTCTTGAATCTTTTTCACCAATATTAAAGGTAAATCCCTTCCTTATAGTATCAATCGGTGTTTTATCATCTTTCGCAATTGGTAAGCCTGAATTTTCAAAAATCAGGGTATAATTATCTGTTGGAGACTTTTTTGTTAAATACAACAGGGGAAAAAAGGGTATGTTTCTCTTTCGTTCTGTAAATTCAAGTGCTGTTACTTTATTTGTTGACCAGCCATAAATCACACCATTATGAATTTTGGCAACTAATCGAAGATATTGAGAAGCGAGAAAAAATAAGTCTGTGTCTGCATTGGGGTCTTCATCGCCAAAGTCATACGGTATTTTCAGATTGTGTTCTGGTATCAAAAAAACACTTAAACGTTTGTTTAATTTATCTCTGATATTTTTTTGGTTTACAATTTCCCCAGTACCATAGCAAATATAATAGACCTGCTGGAGAAGCATAGCCAAAAATTGTAGATTTTCCAGATTCTGATAACCGCTGTTTTCATATGTAAATTTAACACGAATATGGTATAGGGGAGCTTTTTCTTGTCCCATATTGATACGCCAACTGTCAAAAGCATTTTTAAGCAGTATTTTTTCTTCACTAGAATCTACTGGGACGCGTGCATATTCTCCCGGCCGGAGAGCCGATTCCATTTTATCCCCTGGACCGCCTCTGTTTCGGTTTACATGAAAAATGAAATCTTCTGCAGAATATTTCTCTATCAGGTCATAAAAATTATTGGGGGTGTTCTCTGCATTTGTGTACGTTTTTTCAAAACGACAGATACAGTCCAAACAGCGTGCATAGGCACCCTGATTGTTTCCGATCTCGAAAACCAGTACCAAACCTTCTGGTCGTTCGGCAGAAACCATACTTAAGCCTTTTGAAACCGTATTATTTTTCTCATTTATACCATATAATATAATAAATATATAATAACGTCTACGCTGACAACTCCTCCCCCCACTTACCCCTTCAGCGGCCTGTCAAACCAATCTGCCCTGGAAACGTCCGCGTATGGTTCTGCGGCTTTGTCGTCGAATGAGTTAAGGCGGGTACAGCGGACTTTAAGGGGGATGTTGAGCGCCTGGCACCAAAAACTATAGCGGCGGCGTTTGGCAAGAAGGGCTCTGCCCTTCCTGGTGGATGCAAGGCGGGCGCGGGCGGCAGTACAGAGCCAGAATTTGCAAGTCAGGGCTTTGTAGCGGCAACTGGTTTCGGTAAGGTGTTGGCAGCGGTACGGTATGGTACAGCATTGGCGGTCGAGGCGGAGGCATTCGCTTTCTTGCCAGCCGCAGGGGTTAAGTGTTCTTTCTGCTTTGTCCAGTTGTTTGAAATAATAATCGTACAACCGTTCTCGTACTTTTTTGAACGAAGGGTGGTCTTCTTCAAAAGCACGTACCGCCCGTGAAAGGGTACGCTGTATAAATGTACCAATGGCAGCGGTTAGCGGGTAGTAAAACGGCGCTGAGGGTTTTTCCCGCATATCGTACAGTATGCCATTTAATTCCCACACGGTAAGAGTGTTCCTTCTGGTGTACCGTTGTACCAGAATATCAACCAGCCGTGTCCATAAAGGACTGTCTTCTGTTATAAGCGGCCACACCAGTTCCGGATCGTCGTCGAGGCTGTTGTTCATGGCGGCGATGTGTTCGTTTTCGGCGGTAATAACGGCATGGGCTTTTTCACGGGCTGCTTCCAGGGGTAAGGGTTTTCCGTAAATGGTTTCGGTATAGTCGTTTATCCGTGCCAGCGCTTCTTCGGTTGCTTCGTTAATGGTAAAAATACTGTGGATTGGTTCGATATACCAGAGCATGATTTTTGCCTGTAAGAAGCTTTCGGCAGTTAGGAGCGAAAGGTCAAAATGCGGTTCAAGCAACAGGGCGATGTCTTCGCGGGTAATGCTGTGTCCGCCCTGCGATTCAAAGGTATCGCCGTCTTGGGTGTATAGTTCCAGAAGCGTCATGTAGGTTTCGATTAATCGTTTTGCTTTTATAACACCGGAGGATCGCACAAACGGCGGCGGCGTAAAGGCAGCGGGTACCGACATTAGGCGGATTTCCGCTTCGTTGTCTATGTTAAGGGAGCTGAGGTATTCGCGGCGGATAAAGGGCATGGCGAGGTCTTTGCTGCAGAACAGGGCGGCAGGTATGCCGCGGCTGTTGGGTGTTGAGTAATCGGCTACTTCGATATAGCGTCTGAGTAATGTGCCGTCCGGGGTTTCGTTCAAGGTTCTGAAACACAACGAAAAACATTGCTGGGACAACACGCTGTCGCCGGGGGCGGCGGAGATGGCAAGCGGATATTCGTGCAGGAATGCCCTGCTGTCCGGCATGGTGTCCAGGACAACCTTGGCTATTTCCGTAACGGCATGGGGATCGTGTCCGGCGTGTAACAGGCGCAGGGCATTGCCGATTGAGCGGGCGAATTCCGCCGCTGTTGTGTCCGGCACAATGGGAACGGCCGCCGGATAAATCGTAAAATAATCGCTGCGTAAGCTGTGGAATTTTTCCGACAGGCAGGCGGCATGGGGCGCATTGCGAAGGGCGGACATGGCCGCCTGCCGTACCAGGGGCGAAAAATGGCCGCGCTCATCCAGTGCAATAAAAAAAATCAGATACGATACGGGGATGCCCAATCCGGCAAACAGAAACTGCCGGACTTCCTTTTGCCGTAGCAGGAATTCAACAAGAAACGCCGTCCATTGTTCAGGGCGATCCATGTCGTTTTCGAAAAACAACCGCAGCTGTTCGGCATCGTTGGGAAGGGCGAGTTTTTTATATTCCAGCTCCTCTATTTTGCGCCGTACTTCCTGTTCGATTAGATTGAACGTTTCGCCGAATTCGCCGTTGTCCGCGGGGCATTCCGCATACTCAATAATCGTTTCGATTAACGCGGAAAAGGTATGCTGCACGGCATGGCTGTAGGGGTTCAGGTGCAAATCCGCCCGATCCATCAACAGAAAAAATTCACGGCACAGATAATCGCCGTCGCCCAAAGAAGGAAAGAGCCGGATCATGGCAAGCACACGAACGGCAAGGCTTTCGCTCATGCCGGTAAGCTGCCTGCCCGAAAGCCACCCACGGAAACCGATGTCCGCACCGAACCGCGACAGCGCATCGGCAATAATGGGTATGGCGCCCGCATCCGTGTACGCTTCCGCCACAAGATACCTGAGCACGGCGTGAACGTCTTCCACGCTGCTGTGACTGTTCACCAGCGCCTGGGCACAGTTATAGACAATTGCCTCCAGGGGGATCTCTCCGGCGGGGACGGTGTGCAACAAAGCAGGGTTTTTGCGGATACGTTTTTTCAGGCGGATTAACGCTGCACGCTGCGGCATAACCGGATAATTGTAGCATATGGAAGCGTGGTTAACCATTATTTTTTACCACGGATGACACGGATAAAGACGAATAGACACAGAAAATCCAAAATATTTAAGAAACCCATCTGTGTAATCTGGTCATCCATTAATTTTTTTTACCACGAATGACACGGATAAAGACGAATGAACACAGAAAATCCAAAATATTTAAGAAACCCATCTGTGTAATCCGTAATAATCTGTGCAATCCGTGGTTATTATCCAACGTTTGAACTTTTTGTTGAAAAATGTGGCTAAAATGGGCCAATTTACGTGTATTGCAGCTTGTGGCTGGTATGGGGTATAATGGTAACAAGGACGGGTACTATGAAAAAGACCATTGCGACGTTGATTTTTGTTATGGTGGCGGCCGCTACGTTTGCGCAAGAATTGTTAAATGTAAATAAATATTTTCCACTTTTTTCTATAAAAGAAAAGAAAGATATTATCGATAGTGAATATGTGTGGTCAGCCCCAACCGAAGATGAAAGAAGATTTGCGAGTATTGATGGAAACCTGAATATGGTTGATACTCCATTAGAATTTGCCCTGCTTTCCTATTACTCTCAACCCGTCATAACTACCCGTCCCGTACAGGCAGACGCGATACTCCCAGCAAACAACCCAAAACTTGCGGACTTAAAACTCGGGGCGGCGGTGTTTCAGGAGATACAGATATTGCGCTTTTTGGGTAACACTGCCGCTGTTAACCGTCATGAAGGCGTTCTGAAATTCATCACCGACCGCAAAAACGTTACGCGCGCGGAGATAGAAAAATACTACCGGGACGGCATCCGCAGCCTGGTCTCGGATATTGTGGACGAGGAGTTTGGGAAGATTAGTTTTTTAATAAGAAATGTTATTGGCTCAGTGGATAATTCTTATAACGGGGTCTTGACACGTAATCCACAAAACGGACGATATACATTAAGTTATGAAGATGCAAAATATATCACAAAAGAACTCTCCGCTCCTACACTGGAAGCATTATTAGCTGCGTTATCTAAAAGTGGCGACTTTTCCCCAGCTGCTGTAGACACTGTCCGCGCTCAGGCTGCGCTGATTCCGGCGGTGGCTTTGAGCGACGCGGCATTAAATGAAGTCAAAAATATTTTGACTGCTTTTTACACAACACCTAACGCAAAAAATTACAATGCTGTGAGAGAAGTGTACTCATTATACATTAACACTAGACTTGCGACAGGCAAAGGAGTTTATGAGAGTATCCGCCTTAGTTATGCTCATGTATTGGCGGGATTAAACGGCGGATTGCTAAGCAAGGTACTTTCGGATGCTGAAACTCAGAGAACGTACACAGTCCTCACCAAAACCCAGCAGCAGAGATTGGTGCAGTAGTGGTGGATGCGCAATAGTAGCCGGATGCGCAGGGGTGTCAAGGATGCGCGGGGGTGTCAGGCACCGAAAACCTGTAGTGTTGTTTTGTCTGTCTACCCCATATTTAGTGGGTCATAACCCCGTCTTCCAATCAAATAGATTTTTCCGGCAACAGCCTCCTGGCAACTGACATATAATCATTGAATGGATCTTTTGCAAAAATAAATATGTGAATCCGAAGGAGGAATACGAAAGGAAAACACCATATTGCCTTTGGCGTTGGTTAAAGCCATATCACCCATGCGGAGTATATTCATTCCTATTATGAAATCAAAGTTATTATTGCTTTGAAATTCTGCTACGTCCATGTTGGTAAATAAAATACCATTTGGTAACAATACATCTACACAGTAAACAGGAACAATTTAAATGCCATGAAACCCACGGATTTTGGATGCGCGATAGTAGCTGATACCAAATTCCCGTAGTGGTGTTTTGTTTGCCTACCCCATATTTAGCTTGACTTTTTTTCAAAAAGTTTTTTTCAATACAAGCACAGTGAATCTGAAACCCCTGTATATACGGTAACGGGGAAAATATCCGGTATGGAGTGTAAATTTATGGCAACTAAATTAACAGAAATACAAAGCATGATTTACGAAATGCGCGGACAAAAAGTCATGCTTGACAGCGACATTGCTGCTTTGTATGGAGTTGAACTACGAGCATTAAACCA
>Ga0082212_10012398_pt1 | contig 10740 bp, 10 predicted proteins | sample TergutNt197P3_FD_71548 | JGI IMG/M metagenome (GOLD analysis project Ga0082212, IMG submission 71548) | Neocapritermes taracua P3 segment gut microbial communities from Petit-Saut dam, French Guiana - Nt197 P3 | ecosystem: Host-associated > Arthropoda: Insects > Digestive system > Gut ...
GAGACGGTTTTTCCTAAAACCGAGCAACAACTTTGTGTGATTCACCAAATTCGCAACTCGACGAAATACGTTTCGTACAAGGATTTGAAGCCGATTATGGCTGATTTGAAGAAAGTTTACCAAGCCGTCAGTGAGGACGATGCGTTGTTTCATCTCGAAGAATTACGCGAAAAGTGGAACAAAAAGTACCCACAAATTTGCAAATCGTGGGACGATAATTGGGCGGAATTATCCACCTATTTCAAGTATCCCGATGAAGTCCGCCGCCTGATTTATACCACAAATGCGGTCGAAGGATTTCACCGAATGTTGCGAAAATACACCAAAACTAAAACGATTTTTCCGACAGACGATTCGCTCAGAAAATCGGTTTATCTGTCGATTATGGAAATCACCAAAAAGTGGAGTATGCCCGTCCGCGACTGGGGAACAATAATTGGGCAATTGACCATCTTTTTTGACGACAGGTTGGACAGCAGGGCAACGGCATGAGCCGGGAAATAATATGCTCGGAGTTTTTCGCTTTGGGTCATACCGGCAAAGCTCGGCGGCGAGCTGCTGACGAACGCAACCCACCGCTTTGCCGTATATGACGCGAAACGCGCTCGAGTTGCCCTCCGGCAGTGCTCTATCCTCGTTCCGTAATTCAAGTATTGGATAATATGGTTAGATTATTCCGTTTACACAGGCGAAATTACACTCCCGGTTCAAAGGGGTTTGACTAAGCCGAGGCTTGGGCAAACCCCTTAATTCAAATAATACGCCCATTTCTCAACCCTGCAAAACTCATCGGGGGTTAATAGTACAATGTCTTTCAGCCGTCCGAAATCTTCGGGCTTGATTATGCGTTTTTCAACGTCTTGCGTGTTTGTTGATGTTCCGCTAACAAGAGCATAAGGGTTTGTGTTTGTTCCGTGTGCGGTCATCGGTTTGTCATAAGTTCCGACTAAGCGGCTGAAATATTCTTGTGTGTCTGCGTCTGTCGCTCCTAAAATAGCTTTATACGCACAAGTATCAGCTATGACTTTTCGCTCATGTACTCCATAAATCAAGTCAAGCTGTGCCAAACTCTGAACGACTAAACATATACATATTTTCCTGTTCCGTAGGGTTGCCAGTCCGTCAATTATGGCGTTTACTTTGCCAAGCCGTGGAAACTCATCAAGCAAGAATAAAATCGGCTGTGAGCCTGTTTCTTCCCTTTGTTCAAAGTGTGTCAAGAATTGATTGACAATCAGTGTTAAAAGCGTTCTCCATTGCCTTAGTAGATGTTCGGGAATTTGAATAAAAATATCGTCGCCACACTCTAAGTCAAGAGGGGTTATATTTTTCGTCCTCGATAATGCTGATATTAAGTTTTTATCTGTAACAAACGGAATGATGTTTTTGCTTAACTCTGCCATGATAGATGACAGCGTTTTATCTTCCATATCTAAAAAGCTGTTTACAAAGTATATCGTTTCGGGATTCTCGCAGAGTTCGTCAATCAACGACTTTACAGGCGTGCTTTGTATTTTTCGGATTGTATCAAGAAAAGATAAGCCCTGCCCGCTAAAATGCAGAATACAAGCGGTCAAGATGTTCTGTGCTGATTCTATCCAAAACGGCTCTCTTGTATCGTGTGGCAGGGGTATTATAGCCTGTGCGATTGCTCTTGATTCTTGTGCAGGGTTTGACGATTTTCGTAGGACACGAAAAGGATTATATCCACAAGACAAGCCGTCAAGCGGGTTAAATACCTTAGCACTTCGGCGATAGCTTTTACTCTGCTCGTATAACTCGCCCTTGATGTCGATAGCAAAAACGCTGTTATTCCATACCCTAAGTGTAGGGATTGCCAAACAAGAAGTCTTGCCAGTTCCCACACCGCCACAGACTAAAACGTGTCCGTCTGTGTTTTCGGGTTTGGTTATATAGCTTTTGCCGATTCGCCCAAACACTACGCCGTGAGGGGTAGGGCTTGCCGTGTCGGGTATATATTTTATTTTTTGTTTCGCATTTGCTGTGCTCTGCAAAAACAGGTTGTCAACTGCTTTTACAAGCAGTATTAAACCTTTGAAGATTAGGGCGAAAATAGCTATAGTTAAAGTTATAACCCAACCCATGAACCGCTCCCCCTTTTGATGTGAGTTAGTCCTACAATGTATATTAAGACGGGGGGTGAAAAATTACCGCAAGAATGAGTAATCATTCTTGCGGTGGCGGTTATCTCAATCATCACAATAAGGCGGTTCTTCTTTCAAATGAGAAACATTTGCTTTGAAAATTTCCCAAGCCTGTAAAATATTACAGTTATGGCTCACTGTAAGTCTTTCAACACTATTAGCAATTTTAGCAATAAGTATGTCTAAATGTGTTTGTGTATATTGACCACAGTGATACCTTACCGCAAAATCAAAATATGTTTGTAACACAAAATCACGGTATATATTACGACAATTCTTTTTAAATGTAAAGAGTTTGCGTTCATATTCTTCTTGCTTTTTTTGCTTTGTTTTTTCCAATTCCCTTTGTATTCTTTCCTTTTTCCTTTGTTCTTCTTGCACTAAAAGAGCAGAAGAAACTTTTTCAAGCATGGACTTTATATATTCATCTTCCTGTTTTATCTTCAACGCATTTAAATAAGCTTGTTGGGCTTGTTCGTAAAACCATTTATATTTACAATTGTAATACAAATCTCCTGCCTTTTTATAATCAAAGAATGCATTGTCATACTTTTTTAGATAAAAATAGGTCATACCTCTTCTTTCAAATGATAATGCATTTTCATGGTTCTCAATTGACTTTGTATATAAAATCAATGCTTCATCATCTTTTTTTGATTTAATTTGTAAATCGCCAGCTTTCATATAATCTTTACTAATATTACGGCGATGTGTAGAAATACCCGCAGACTTTGCTTGCTCTTTATATTTAACATTATATTTATATTCAAGGTTTAGATATTCTCTCACTTTATCCTTTTCTATGGCAATAATATATTGTTCTAATGTTTCTGCTCTTTTTATATATAGCGTAAAATCCTTTTTATCACTTTCGATAAGCATATTATATATTTCTAAAGCTTTTTCATATTTTTTCGCTTTGAGTTTCTTTTCCGCTTTTTTTATATAATACGATTTATCTTTAACAGGCATATCATACTCCTTTGTGTTTATTTTCCGTATTAAAAAAACTGAAGTATATTCAGTTTTTAAAGATAGAACAAATATTTATTATAAATAAGGGGCTTTTGGAGGTAATTTAAGTTTCCCTGCCTCTTCAATTGCTGAAAGAATTTCTTGAAAGTATATATCATCGTATATATCATTGGTTGGTTTATATGTTGATTTTATATGTTTTTTTGCCAATAATGGAGAAAAATTATAAATAATAGTATCTGCTTTTTTCAATCTTCTTTTGAAATTATGTCTTTCTCTAATATTTTTTAAAAGTTTCAGAATCATGCAAACCGCTCCCCTCGTTTTTCTTTTATAAAACTATACGAGGACATGGCTTGCGATATAACCGCAATATTTGAGGTGTGGGCTTTGTCCCAATTAGAACATCATATATCTCTATATAATCTATTATACCATATATTTACAAAAAAGTCAACAGCTTTTTCATAATTTCGACAAATTAGCAAACCACCGCATGAATTAAAACAATTCATGCGGTGGGGTTATTTTAGATTTTCCTATGCTCATAAAGGATTCTATCGACCGTCCATTCTCTTTTAAAACACAATCTTTCAATTTCTTCCATACGTTTAAACTCTTGTAATTCATCTTTAATTTCTTGTCGTTCTTGTTGCGTTAGCCCAAAACCACTTGCGATTACCTTTATAATAAAATTTTGCTTTTGAAATTTGTCATAATTAAAACCGTAAATAACTTCACAATCGGGGTGCATAAAATCAGTGATAACATCAAACGCTTTTTCAAGGTCATACATATTACATTCTTCTTTTACTGAACAATGAAATAGTGCCTTTTTCGCCCTGCCTTTCAACACCGACTGTGCCAATATTCCGCAGACTTCCGCCCCAACCCTCGCACCGACATTTAAGGTGTCCCCTATATCCGATATACCCTCTGCATAAACCGCAAGCCCTGTATCTTCTAAAATAGATGATATATCAGAAAAATTAATATTTATATAATCGGTTGTATTTAACATTGTGTCAATAGACATTACAACTTCTTTTGCAAGGTATCTAAACATTATCGGAATATTTATAACAGAATCCGCAGGGAAATTATGAAAATTTTCCTCTTCGTTTTCCGATATGACACTATTTTTATGATTTAGTATTACGCAAACTGTTAAAATCTCGCTTGATTTACAAAGGCTTGCCATATCAACCCCCGCTATAAGTGATTCTCTTTTTCCGTCTATTATAAAAAACATCAAATCCATTTTTTTAATATCTTCAAAAATAGTAGGGCTATTTTGTTCTATGATATGAATTGTTTGGCTTTCCAGTTCGTCAATTATGAAAACAGCAGAACGACCAAACCCCATGACACCTATATTTAAAGCAGATTCCGACTTTTCAAGTTCTTCTAATAGCGTATCGTCTATATCATAAAGCGTAGTATTCATGTTACTTTTTCCCCCTTGTATTACTCGTTGTATAACCGCCATATTCCGCGTTCCCTTTGTTCTTCTTCGATTAGCCCGCGATAGACTTTTATTATCTTCTTCCTTACGTTGTCAACGTGTGATTTTGATTTATAATTTATCGAAAGTGCTTTATTGTATGCTTTTTGTGCGTGTTCACAGTCAATTTCGTTATCTTCGTTTCTCTTGAAATATAAATCGCCCGACTTTTCATAACACAAAAAGGCGGTGTCATAATCGCTTAATATAGCGTAAAGTTCAGCTATTTGAAAATATGCACTCGCACGGTTAAAATCGTTTATACCGCTCTCGGGCGGGAAATCAAACTCGACCCATTCAATATAATCTAAAAGGGCTTTTTCATGCTCGCCTAATTCTCTAAAGGCAACCGCACGAAAGAAAATCAAATCGGCAATATCTGTTGTGATATTATGCTTTCTATGAATCTCTATCGCTTTTGTTAATACATCAACTGCCTTTTCATATATCTCGATTTTTTCTTTAAGCAGATAGTTGTTACATACGAAAAGTGAGCCAAACACATCGTCCACTTCATCACAAAGTTTAGTATGTTCCTCGCCGTAGATGTCGTACAGGGCTTGTACAAATTCCATGCTTTTTACCTCGTTATATAGTTTCCGCGTTCAACTCTTGCTGTTCTTCTTCGATTAGTTGGCGGTAAACTTCAATCAACTTTTTTCGGACACACTCAATTCTTGATAAATCATATTTTGTATATGATGAAAGTGCTTTACTGTATGCTTTTTGTGCCATTTCGCAATTGTTATCGCCTTGTTTATTTTTTTCAAAATATAAATCCCCTGCTTTTTCGTAACACCAAAAAGCGGTGTTATATCCTAAAAGATAAAGTATTTTTCCTTCTTCAAAATAAACGTCTGCAATTATAGAATTATCCCTATACAGATAAAACGGAAAATCGCTCTCATGCCATGCGTTATAATCTTCAAGGGCTTTTTCAAACTCGCCTAATTCTTGATATGACTTCCCCCTATAGAAATACAATTCATGAATATCTTTTGTAATATCATGTTTTTTATAAATGTCTAAGGCTTGGGTTAATACATCAACAGCATTTTTATACATTTCGATTCTGTCTTCGAGCAGATATTCTTTGAATGTGTCAAACGATTTTATCATTGCGTTTACTTTTCCGCAAAGTATATTATGTTCCTCGCCGTAGATGTCGTATAGGGCTTGTATATAGTTCATGGGTTACCTCTGTTAATCATAAAAAATAGAGTCGTGTCTTTGAATATCCGTATTTGGCAAAGACTTTTTTAACTCGTCTGTTTGTTCTTCACTTATTGTATCGCTATCTAAAACCAGTTTTGTCAAATTTATAAATTCGCTTAGCAGTGTTACATCATCAATTGCATTAAAAGTTATGCTTAACTCTTTCAAATTAGCCAATCCTTTTAGTGGCGATATATCAAGGGGTTTTAGAAGACCATAATAAGCGTCATTGTCCTCATCATCACTAAATTCATAATGCTTGTTATATTCTAAATGTAAAGTTTCTAAATTTATCAGTTCACTTAATGGTGCAAGGTCGCCACTGATTACAATATGAATTAAACTCAAATGTTTCAGTTTTGTCAACCCACTTAATGGCGACAAATCATCAATTGCAGATACAACATTATTTTCTCCGCCCCTTACTTCAGAACTAAAAGAAAAACCTACTACTTCTAAATTCGTTAAATTAGTCAATTTGCTTAATGGTGTAAGGTCGCTGATTTGGTGATGTCCTAAATATAAATCTGTCAAATTCGTCAATTCGCTTAATGACGATATGTCAGTACCAGACAAAATCAAAGATAACTTTTTCAAATTTAGTAATCCGTTTAACGGCGTAAGGTCGTTAATAGAATTATTAGACAAATTCAACTCTTCCAAATTTGTCAATCCGCTTAACGGCGATATGTCGCTGATTTCGTTTTTATCCAAATTCAATATTTTAACATTAGCAGGGATTTCGCCACTATCAACCATTTCAGCAAGTTCTTCATCTGTTATTCTGCGGTTGCTTAAATCAATTTCAAATTCAATTACTCCACCGTCGTTATCCGTTGTTTGAGCATTTGTAACTGCTGTTGTATTGTTATCTGTATCAGCTATAATATTGTCTTTATCTGAACTGAAAATCCCCAAAGCTAACGCACCAAGAGCAAGATTTGCAACGAGAGATATAACAAGTCCTATTGAAACAACCGTCAATTTCGTTTTGTGCTTTGACGAAGCCGACACCTCGTCCATGTAATCTGTTAAAATCTTGGCTACTTCTGTTTTATTTTCATCAGACATTTCAATATCCCTTATTTTTTCATAAATTTCATTTTTAGACATACTTTTTTAATCTCCCAATTTTTATTTTTGATTTTGGTGCATTAAAAAAACTGAAATATATTCAGTTTTTAATACATACGGATAATTTTTTTATAAGAAAGGTTCGCTTGGTTTGAAAGGTGGCTTTTTATTTGGTGCTGTGGGAAATCGTTCATCTAAAATGGCTTTTAAATCATTGTAAATTTTTTCTTTCCGTTTTGCACGCTCTATTTGTTCCTTATTTAACCCCAAAAACGGAACATTAGAAATAACCACATCTGCTTTTTTCAATCTTCTTTTAAAATTATGCCTGTCTCTAATATTTTTTAAAAGTTTCAGAATCATGCTAACCGCTCCCCTCGTTTTTCTTTTATAAAACTATACGAGGACAGGGCTTGCGATATAACCGCACTATTAGCAGAGAGAGCGTGTAGCTTTTCAAATACTTTCTTAATAACGTAATTATACCATGTTTCGACAATATAATCAAGAGTTTTTTGCGATAGTATGTTAAAGTTGTGTAAAAATTGCTTTTCGTAAATGTTTACTTTTACGAAAAAGTTCTGTTACAAAGCAAAAAAACTAAAAAACAACGATTTTAAGAAAGATTCAAAATATTTTTCTTAAAACCATTGACAAAATCAGAAAATCGTGCTACAATTCCATACATTAAAAGACTTCGTAAAAGTAAACATTTACGAAGTCTTTTTAACTTGTTTTTCCCTGTCTAATGCGATATTCTCTTAATGCTTTGTAAAATGTCGTTTCCTTGAATCTGCATAAATCAAGCACTTCTGATAAGTGAATTTGTTTATTCTCCCACACCTGAACTCATAATAAGCCCAAAACTCGCTTGTCATCTACCTTTTAACAACATTATAACATAAAATTCGACACTTTGTCAAGGTTAAATTCTGCACAAATTTAACGACGCTTAACTGTAACAGGTCGGCGTTGTTTTTTTGCGTGTCGCTAATGCTCCATGCAAAATGTTGCCCCCTGCGCTTACGCCACGGAGCAAGTGGCTTGCAAGGCAGACGACCAAAATCACGTCGCTGTCGCTACGATGAATTTGACCGTCTGCCAAGCAAATCACGAAAAGGGCGCAATTACACACCACTAAAGTGGTGTTAGTCATTTAGGACAATCTACGTTGCATATCATGTTAGCGTTAGGGGGCATGGTATGTATGGCGATTTTTCATTTGTCTGTAAAACCCATAGGGCGTGGCATGGGGCGTTCTGCTGTCGGGGCTTCTGCGTATCGGTCGGGTGAGAAAATACGCAATGAGTATGACGGCGTAACTCATGATTACACAAAACGGAGAAGTAGCGTTGCTTCGTCTGCATATCGTGCAGGGGATAAGCTACAAGACAGCGAGAAAACGCACGACTTCACGGGGAAACAAAACATCGTGCATAGTGAAATTATGCTACCCTCTCATGCACCAAGAGAATACGCCGACCGTAGCGCGCTTTGGAACGCAGTCGAGAAGTGCGAAAAAGCAATCAACGCACGGACAGCGAGAGAGGTTGTTATTGCCTTGCCTGTTGAACTAACGCAAGAGCAAAACATAGAGCTTGTGCGTGATTATATAGAGAGGAATTTCGCCAGTAAGGGTATGTGTGCAGATGTAAACATTCACGTGGGGCATATTAAAAAGCGTAGAAATGAAAAATACCCCTTTGAAGATTTGACGGTGCAACAAGAAAATCCTCATGCTCATATCATGCTAACCGTCCGACCCATTAATAAGGACGGCTCATGGGGTGCGAAATCGAAAAAGGAATATATCCTTGACAAAAACGGAGAGCGTATCAAGTTAAAAAGTGGAAACTTTAAAAGCCGAAAGGTTGATACTACCGATTGGGATAAAACAACAACCCTTGAAAAATGGCGCGAAGATTGGGCGAGGACGGTCAATCAAAACTTTGAACGATTGGGCATTGATGAGCGTATAGACCACCGAACGCTTAAAGCACAAGGCATAGACCGAGAGCCGACCATACACATGGGGCATGGTGCGTGGAACTTAGAGAAAAAGGGAGTTGTCACCGAACGAGGGGAAATTAACAGGGGAATTTATGAACGGAACAAAGCAAAAGAACCTCACACCAAAAGCAGGGGCTATTCTTGTGCATTTTCTAAAGAAAACGCTACGGCAGAACGCCAAGTCGCTGAACATCTACACGAACTAAAAGAAAAGCATTATACTATCAGCAAAGAAATATCCGAACTACAAGCAAGAGCAACCGAAACACAGCGAGAAATCAGCATATCGCACATTACAGCCGAAGAAATCACAGAACGAGCAGAAAACATACAAGATATAAAATCACGGCTTTACGATTTACAGACCAAACGGCGAAGTATGGGAGTTTTCACAAATCGAAAAGACATTGACAAACAGATACAGCACCAACAGCGAGCCGAAAGCCAAGCAACAGATTATTTCACACGAACATATAAAATTAACCCCGAACAAGCAGAGGTAGAAATTACACGGCTTGAAAAAATCGCCGAGGGTAAAAGCAATCTGCACAGCAAAATCCAAGGCAAGCTAAAGCCACTCATAGAGCAAAGAGAGCATAACATTTTCGAGTATCAAAGACAAAAAATGCTTCTTGAAATTCGTCCAGACAAAGAAGAAATACATAAAAGATTGACAGAGCTTGAAAAAGAGAGCCAAGTATACAAAAACTTAGTGCGTGATGATGTTCTGCGCTTGCGTTGTAATCGTCAGCTTGATAACGTAACAGAGCGTAATTTTGAGAAGATTATGCAAAGCGTTTCACCTAAGCAACAAAAGGATTTGTCAGAATTGAGAGAATTTGAAAGAGTGCGTTTATATCGCTGTGGGCGTTTTTGAGGTTGCGAATGTTGACAAATGAAATTCTTTAGTATATGATATTTCACGAGTAAAGTTTTGAAAACAGGCGAAAGTCTGGACGGCTGTGTTCACCCTTATATTCAAATGAGAAACGGGGGTGATGTGCTTGGAAATTCTAATGATAATAATTCTTGCAATTATATTATTGGTTACGATTTTAATTAGTTTTGTTTGTTTATATAAACTGGCTACACGAAATCGCCCCAAAACGCACAAATAGTCGCCCACCTCACAAGTTAGCGACTATTTAAAGTTGTAAATCTGTGAGCATAGCCGTTTGATAGCTTTACTCTTTTTTTGTTACTTTTATTATACACTATATTTTCCTCAATGTCAAGCCTTTTTATGCGTTTTGTTCGAGCAAGTCAAGCACGTCACACGGTAAAGACAGCGTTTCCTCTAAATCATTCTTGTTCCAAATCTCGAAATGTTCCCCTGATGATATAATCACAGCTTGCTCTTTTATCTTTGCATATGTGCGAAGTTGTAAGGGAACGAAAAAACGCCCTTGTTTATTTATGCTTATTTCTTCAGCCACCATGAACCGTAATATATAATTTGTTTTGTTTGCTGAAATTCTCTCATTTAAGCTGTCTATAAAGTTTTCCCATTCCTGCAATGTATAAGCATTCAGACAACACATTTTTGTGTTTGGATTTTTGGCAAGCACAAAGCTATCCCCAAATTGCATATGTAGTATACTGTAACAACTAAATCATTACAATAATTCGGGATATAGATGCTTGAGTTTTATACGTGCATCATCGGTAGTAAACTGCCAATCAACACCTTTTTGTGATACGTTGCGGTTTGCGTGCCACGCCAACATATCTGTGTTCAATTTGTCGATTGTGGGGATTCGTCTTTTGCTGAGGCACTGCCTTTCGAGTGCGGATAAT
>Ga0082212_10012399_pt1 | contig 10740 bp, 7 predicted proteins | sample TergutNt197P3_FD_71548 | JGI IMG/M metagenome (GOLD analysis project Ga0082212, IMG submission 71548) | Neocapritermes taracua P3 segment gut microbial communities from Petit-Saut dam, French Guiana - Nt197 P3 | ecosystem: Host-associated > Arthropoda: Insects > Digestive system > Gut ...
AAGATCCACTCCGCCTTGCCGTGCAATATACGAGAGCACGTACCAGACAAATCCTGAACAGTCCATTCCGGCAAGGCCAATGCAGTACAGGTAGTTGTACACATCGGTTTCTTCGATACCTCTGCCTGACGAAAAAACATAGGGCCGGTGGGGGAGGCCGTGGTACGATCCCGCCTTCATCCGGGCAATATCGAATATGTCGCGGGATATGTGCCAGCTCTGCTGAGGAAGGTCGAAGATGATCACCTGTTCGTTTCCATCGGAAAGGACCCGCTCATATTGGCCAAATGCCTCAGAATCAAGCATTGCCTCGATAACGGGCCAGAGCATATCGGGGTTTCCTTTGCCGCCGCTGATGAATTCCCAGCTGCTGTTGCTGAGGATGTCGCGTTCGTTGTTTAAGGCAAAGGGTATGCGGATATTCATTATTTTACCGCCGATAATTCGCGTTCTGAAGCAGGAGCGGTAAGCCTCCTCAATAATACGTTCAATCCCATTGCCCCAAATACGCGCAGGGTCGGAAAATGCCGCCAGGTGGCCGGTTGATTCCGAGGCGGACAGGGCAATTACCGCAAACAGCAATACAATATATGACGTTAAGCGTCTAATCATTTTACCTGTTTATAAAAGTTATTAATGGTTTCTTTTTCGATGTCCGTGAAGTAGCGTACAGTTTTTACCATCATTTCTTCGGTAGCGTCTTCGTCGCAGACGATTATCGCTCTCGGGTGCATTTGCAGGCAGGAGAGCGTCCACAGATGGTTCACGCCCTCTTCCACTGCGGCGCGTAACGCACGCGCCTTATTTTTACCGCTTACAATGATCATCACCTCGCGCGCGTCCATAACGGTAGCAACCCCAACTGTCAGGGCAGTGGCGGGGACTTTTGCCGGATCTCCGTCAAAGAAGCGGGCGTTGGCGATCCTCGTCTCCCCGGTGAGGGTCTTCACCCTTGTTCTTGAGCCAAGGGAAGAACCCGGTTCGTTGAACGCTATATGCCCGTCGCTGCCCATGCCCCCCAGAAAAAGCTCTATACCGCCTTCGGCGGCAATTGCCTCCTCATATTTTCGGCATTCCTCAACCATGTTTTTTGCCATACCATCGGGTATGTGGGTGTTTTCCGGCTTGATGTCAACCTGACTGAAGAAATTTTTCTCCATGTAATAACGGTAGCTTTGGGGATGATCGGCGCTTAAGCCGATGTATTCGTCCATATTGAAGGTATGCACATTGGCAAAAGAAAGTTTGCCTTCCCGGACTTGTTTTGCCAATTCCCGGTAAATTATCAAGGGGCTTGAGCCGGTTGGAAGCCCCAGCACAAATGGCTTATCCGTTGTTTTGCCGTAAGCGTTGATTTTATCCGCAATATAGCAAGCCGCCCAACGGCTTGCATCCTCGTGGTTCTTATGAATAATTAGCCGCACTGTCAGCTCCTTTTACAATAGTTCCGCCATGCGTTAAATATAGTGGACATGGGACTTTTCTTCAATTATTATATGCAAAATGATTCTTGTTTGAACAGCGGGATAAGTATATAATGATATAGGCAGGCATTATTGTATGAATGAATTATCGTCGCTCAGTATGATGGAAAAGTTATTGCATTCGATGGACTGCTATATCTATGTGACTGAATTGAAATCGGACAAGATACTTTTTGTAAATGACAGTATGGTAAAAGGTTTCGGTCTGACCGGCAGCCTTAAAGGCGAAAATTGCTGGAAGTTTTTTCAGTCGGGTTTCGATAAACGATGTGATTTTTGCCCCAAGAACAAGCTGGAAACCAACCCTGACGAGACTATCGTTTGGGAGGAGCGCAACACGGTAACCGGCAGGCATTACCGGCATATTGACCGTATCATTGACTGGCCTGACGGTACAAAAGTTCATTTCCAGCAATGCGACGATGTGACCGAATTGAAGAGCGCTACCGACCTGGAAAAACAGCTCCGGCAGCAAACGCTGATGTCTTCCATTTCCCGCAGCTTCTTGTCCGATACCGACATAGATGCACTTATCACGGAAAATCTGCACATGGTCGGCGAGTTTATGGATATTCCCCAGGCGCTTTTTTTTGGATTGGAAGAGGACGGGGTCACCCTCAGCTGCCGCAACGAATGGATACATCCGAAACTTGGCCTGGGATCACGTATTAACAGCAAAATGCAGTTAATGGGGCCGATGCTCTCTGTAATGCAAGCTTTCAAACCGGGTTCCGGAAATGATTCATGCCTGCATTCCAACGACCCAACTATTAAAGAAGCCATGGCACCATACAGGGTCAGCTTTAATAACTATATCACAACACCCGTCTTCCTCAAGGGTAAATTAATTGCGGTAATAGATTTTTCACGGGAGGACGACGGCAGGAACTGGAGCAAAAGCGATATTAATCTTGCGACCTTTTTTGCCAACACATTATCGGGAGTTTTTGAACGGGACGCTATGGAACGCCAGTATTCCATTGTTGAGAAGACCCCCTCCATAGTCCTGTATGCCGATCCGAACGGCAATTTAGCTTATTCCAATCCGGCCCTCGTCACAGCCACAGGTTACACTGCAGAAGAAATAAAAGAAGGCGGCTTTAGTCTTATTTTTGACGAACAGACTGTGCATGATATTAAAGAATTAATTATTCCGCAAACGCTGCATAACGGCCTTGCCCATCGGGAGGTCATCTTAAGGTGCAAGGACGGTCATGAACGGCTCCTGGCAACTACCAGTTTTATTGTGCGAAAAGATACGGTTGCCGCCATAGCCAGGGATATTACCGAAGAACGCATACTCAGAGCCGAGATGATTACTGCGAAAGAGCTGGCCGAGCATGCCAGCCGCGCAAAGAGCGAATTTTTATCACGAATGAGTCATGAGATGAGAACTCCGATGAATGCCATAATTGGAATGACGGTTTTGGCAAGAAACACCAATGACCCTGAAAAAAAAGAAGACTTCCTCAAAAATGTCGATAACGCATCCCACCATCTGCTGCGGCTTATCGACGATGTGCTTAATATCACCAAGATAGAAAACGGTGATTTTTTCCTGGTTCATTCAGACTTTTCATTTAAGGCAATGTTGAAAAAGGTTCTGGATGTGATCCATGAAAATGCAGCTGAAAAAAGCCAGGCCTTTTCAGTGGAAGTAGATCCGTCAATTCCCGATGAGCTGATAGGAGATGAAAAACGTTTGGCGCAGGCGATAAACAATGTACTTGCAAACGCCGTCAAGTTTACTTCTGAGGAAGGTTCTGTACAGGTCGGAATCTGTATGCTCGGCGAAGAGAACGGAATGATTACCCTGCAGATAGAGGTTACTGACAGCGGTATCGGCATATCGAATTTGCAGCAGAAGACTATTTTCCATCTATTTGAGCAGGAGCATGGAGGTATCGACAGAAAATTCGGCGGCGTCGGTCTTGGTCTCTTTGTGGCCAAGCGTATAGTCGAGCTAATGGGCGGAACAATATCGGTAGAGTCTGAACTTGGCAAAGGCTCTAAATTTACTCTTACCGTCAAAGTCGAAAAGAAACCCCAGGAGAAATCCCGGCCCGAGGGTGCGGACTGGGCATTTGGTTTAGGCAGACCGATGCCCTCATTTGAGGGTAAAACGGCGTTGTTAGTCGAGGATATGGAAATAAACCGCGAAATCGTTATGACGCTGCTTGGAGACACAAAAATAAATATTGAATGCGCCGAAAACGGCCGCGAGGCTCTGGATATTTTTTCTGCCGATCCCGGCAAGTTTGATATTATTTTTATGGATATAAGCATGCCCGAAATGGACGGTGTGGAAGCAACCCGCAGGATACGCATGCTTTCACCGGAGGGATCGCGTGTGCCGATATTAGCGGTAACGGCCAACGTACTCCCCGAGGAAGTAGAACATTATTTGGCAGTTGGCATGAATGATCATATCGGCAAACCTATAGAAATTGACGAGCTATTGCAAAAAATTGAAAAATATATTAACTAGCGCTTATTTTTTTCGGGAACCTGACATAGCGGCGCTGGAAAGCAGCTGGTTGATCCCGGTAAGTTCTGAACGGGCAGTCCGGCCCAGTCTGATGGCATCTTCATAGCGGCTGTCGGACAGTGCTTCCTGCGCCTGTTCCGTGTTACGGCACGCAGAGTCAAAATCCCGGTTTATTGAGTCAAAGTTAAGGTACAAGTCGGCGGCAAAAGCGGCGTCTATGCCCTGACCGGTTTCCGCGACAAGCGGCGGAAGTCCGGAAACAAGCGCGGCAGCCTCGTCCCTGGCGCGCTCGGCACCGGCACGGCCCTCTAACACTGCGCGTTCGGCGGCGGCAATTGCTTCGGCGGCGTAGGATTTTGCCGTGTCGTAGCGCTTGGAGTCCACTTCGGTTTGCATCCTGGACAGGGCGTCCCTGGCGCGGGCAATTGAATTTCCGGCGTATGTAATGGCGTCAATGTCGTTTTCGGCGCGGGCTACTGCCTCTGCGGCGTCGTTTATTTCCTGGGTAGGTGGTTTGGCGCAGGCCATAACCAATAATGCGACTATCAGCGTAGTGCAGGCAAAAATGTAAGGTCGTGGTTTCATGACAACTCCTCATCTACAAATGTAACCGATTCCAGCCGAAAATAAAAGGGTAAATGCCGGCATTTATTTCCAAAAAATTGTCCCTTATTCTGCTTTTATGTGCTTATTGCGCCTCAATTGCCGTAATTTTTACATTTACGCATACCCTTACCGGACCAAAACTTGGCCGGCTATACGATGTTCTCCTTGGTTTACGTCCTTCACCAGCGGTTTCGCGGGATATTTTACTGATTGAAACCGATGAAATTGTAGAACCGGCAGATGTTTTTTTGGTATTGATGGCAATAAACGAGATGGGCGCATCGGATTTGCTTATCGAAGTTCCGGTTTTGGGAAGCGGTTCGGGCAGCATTGAGAGCGGAACCGAGTTTATCTATCGGATAAACGATGAATTCAGGCTTTTGGGGAGTAATATCCGCAATCTTTTTGAAGCTATTCGTATGGGGTTTATCTCACCTGTGGAAGCTCCTGCTTATGTTGACAGCCTGGTAGAACTTGCACAGCGGGGCAGGGACAGGCTCAATGAGGCAATTGTCCGCCAGGACGGGACGGGATCGGTGCGGGCGGCGCAGGCCGCGCGGGTTTTCGGCAGGGCGACAGCGGCAGTGGATCTGCGGCCACAGTCAACAGATACCATTCTCTGGTATTCACAACCGGCGCTTGATCCGGACAGAATCCTCAGACGGGTTGCCCCGTCAAAGGATATTGAGCATATCGTTTATCGAACCCTAAAACCCCGTTGGACAGAATCATTCACAGAGCTTACCGAGACAGGGCTTGTCCTTGTAAACCGTTTTGAAAGACAGGGAGAAGAAGCCGAATACCGTTTCCCCCTGGACAGTGAAGGGAATCTACTCTTTGAAAAACCGGGGAAGAACAATGATTTCCGCCGTCTGCCCCTGACTTTTTTTCATGAATACGATCGCACGGACAGAACCATGGCGCGGCTTTTGAAAGACGCCGAAACGTTAGGTGTTTATTCCGAAACCATACCGGAACAGATTCCCTTTATCCTCTTTGATTATGCGGAAAGCCTGAAAGAAGATCTGCTGCAGGATTATAGCACCGCCAAACACGCCTCCTGGATTCATGCCCGCCTGGAGTACATTGCCAGCCTGGACGAATTCCTCTATGGCCCCTCCGAGATGATCCTGGTAAATGGTTATGAAGAACTTATTGCCAAAGAAACGGATGACGAAGACGAGGTCATCAAGCTGCAGATGCTCCGGAACGGATTAATCCGCGCATTTATAGAGATGCGGGAACAACACCGCCAGCTTATCGATCTATATACCGTTCTTGCCCGGGAATTGGATTCTTCGTTCTGCATAATGGGACCGGCATTCTCCCTCGCCGGGGCGGTCATTCCTGAATCTTCAGCGCTTCTTGCAAACGCGTTGCTAAACGGACGCTGCGTAACACCGGGGCAAAGCAGGCATATTCTCTTTTGGTCCCTGGCTGTTTCCCTTGCAGCTCTTATCTGCATTCATGCTCTGGAACCATTTTCGCTTTTACTGGCGGGAATTGCAGCAAGCGTTATTGCCGGTATTGCCTTTGGTGCCGCTTTTGTCATTAGCGCTTACTGGATAGATCCGCTTATTCCCGTGGCAGCCTGCCTGGGAGGGACGCTGGTTTTGACCGTTTTGAGATTTTGCATCGGCTATGGCAGGGAACTTCGTTTTAAGCTTGCGTACTCAGGCTCGGTAAACAGGGATATGCTTCGGAAGCTGGTCAAAGAGGGCCGTCCTCTCCTTTCGGAAACGATCTGCGCCGAAGCGGTAATAATCGCGGTAAAAGATCACCGTTTGCCTGCCAGGGAGGATAGTGAAAAACCGCTGGAGGCGGCAAGAGCCGCCAGGGAATTCCGCGAGGTGTTTTCCCGGAATTGCAAATCGGAAGGGGCCCAGCTGCTGGGTTTTGAAGGCGACATCGCACTTGCCTGTTTTGGTTCGCCGCTGGAACGTGCAGAATTCGGAATGAGTTCTGTGTCAAAGGCAGTGCATTGTGTTACGGAACTGCTTAACAACCCGCTTTTGGACGAATGCAGTTTTGGAATAGAAGCAGGCGAGTGCGCCTTTTCCTGGTCGGAAGAAACAGGTTACATGGCGAATGGACAGGCGGTAGTACGCGCCAGAATCTTCGCCTCACTAACCAAGAAGTACCATGTAAGGGCAATCATCGGCACGGCGGCAAAAAATGCCGCAGGCCTTCAGGCTCGAAAACTCTCCGCATTGAAAAGCAGCTGTGGCGCTGAGAATTTCTATGAATTAAACAACGAATAAAGACTGATCTTGCTATTGTTTGAAAAAATTATTTGCAATTGTATCGTCCGGGTCGAGTTCAAGCACGGTGCGGAAGAAGGCGGCGGCTTCGTCACGATCGCCGTTTTTCAGGGCAAGAATGCCCATGTTGGAGATTATTTTTATGTTTTCGCTGTCATTTCTCAGCGCTGTTTCAAGCTCACGGCGGGCTCTTTTCATATCCCCGCTTTCCATCAGACAGATGGCAAGCTCGTTGTAAATATCGCTTGAGCTGCCACCCAGCTCAATGGCCTTGCTGAAAGCGGCAACGCCGTCTTTCCAGCGCCCCGTTTGCCGTAAAGCCCAGCCGAGAACGAACCAGCCGTTCCATTCTGACGGGTGCTTTGTTAAATAATTGCGGATGATCTCCAGCCCCGCATCGTATTTTCCCTGCATGATGAGCTCATAGGCGGTCATGAAATCTTCGTTTATCTCCCTGATGATAGATGCCGCCGTTTCTTTTTTTTTCTCGTCGTCGCCGGAGTCGATGTATTGTAAAAAACATTCTTTTGCCCGGCTGAAGTCTTTGCGCCCAAGGAAGAAAAAACCGGCGTTGTACAGTATTTCGCTTGAGGGGGGGCGCAGATCAAGGGCTTCTGTGTATGCGATCCGGGCATCTTGAAAAGCGGCGGAGGCTTCCGCCTTTTTATGCAGTTCCAAAAGCGACGCTTTCTCTTCCAAAACCAGTGCCCGGTTGAGCATCACAGCAGCTGAGGAAGGAAATAAGCCACGCAGGGCGTTTAGTATTTCCAGGGCAAGATCAAAATCGCCGCCCTGCGCTTTGATAATCGCCGCCTCGGTGAGTTCTCCCAGGATATCCGGACGTGCGGCAAGGACTAAATGGCGGTAATAGTCAATCCATTCCTGTTTTTCCTTTCCCTCGGTTATGACAAGCAGCATACCGGAAACGATCATTTCCAGGGAAAGTTCTTCGGGATGCAGCGTGTCTTTTCCTTTGGGGATTTCAACGGGCAGTGGGATTGCATGGTCAATATAGGCATCTCTCCCGAACTGAGCGTGAATGCTTTGTGGAACAGAAATGAAGCGAAGGCGCTTGCTCTGGAACAGCTTCAATTACCGGCGGCTACAGTGTCAGCTTCGCCGACAGGGGCCCGGTTATCGGCCCTTGTGGGGTTGAGGTATTCGTTGATCCGTATTTTATAGCCCATCGGAATAAGCGCCTCATCGAATTCCATTGCAAGGGCAACCATTTCTTTTTTTCCTTCAACATTTTCCGAACGGACGAATTTACCTTTAACCAGAAAACTTTCTCTTGGGTCGTCAAAGTCAAAGCGCAGGGATGTTTCCTTATCAATCAGAAATTTCGCGACCCCCATCATTATCAGCTTGGCATTGGAGAATGACAATTCCCGCAGTATGCAGCGCCGGGGTACTCCCTGAATAAAGGCCGCAGACTCCTTGGAAAGCAGCTTAAGTTTACGTTCGGATTCTGTAGTCAGGAGAATTCGTTCATCCCTGCGCTTTGCGGAATTCACATTGGCATCCAGGACCCGGCCGATAACCTCTATAAGGTCATCCGGCGGGCGCTGGGTATACTGTATCGTTATCAGAAAAACTTCTTCGGAATTTTTATAGGGTGTTGTGCCCATCACCTTTCCCGCTACAAAGAATGTTACGGGGTTTCCTTTTTCCGTGTTTTTGAAGCACAGGCGCAGGCTGACTAAATTATTGGCATGGCGGAGTTTTTCCAACAGGCCTGATTTGATGTTGGCGACAATCTTGGCGTTTTGAAATGAAGTTGCGTATAAAACACATGGCCAGAAATCACTACCGCATTTCAAGTGTACCTGTTCGGTAAGAAGGCCGGTTACCAGGATCATATCCTTGGTAAACGTAACATCGATTCCCTTAAATTGTTCGTAGTATTGAGCGACTTTTTGCGCTGGTAAAATCCCCATCAGTCTTCACCTTTTTATCAGTATAGCTTATTGTCAGCCTGTGTCAATCAGGCAGTAAATCAACCCCCAAACTACTCTAGTAGTTATCAACAACGACCGAACCGCCAGCATTAATGTTTCCTGTTTCTCTAAGAAGCCCCATAAGATAGGACTGATCGAACAGTTTTACCAGATCATCAGCCTGGGCACGGGTAAAATACAAATTTATTTGCTGGGACTCGGTAATATTTTCACCTCCCGGTGCGTCTACTTCTTTTGCGGAACGCATCAGGGTGGAAAAAAACGGTGAATTGTCCCTGAAACGATAACCTATTTCTATTGTTGGATGAGCAATACGGGTTCTTGTCAGCCTGAAGGTCTCCCACTCAACACGTCCCGTTACTTTTCCATAGACCGCCCTTGTTCTTCTGTATCTGTCAATTAACTTCCTCGACTCATAGTCCGCCTTATAACGCTCAAGTGCCGTGGCAAACTGCCTTCTTGCGGTTTCATCCCAAAATTGCCGGTAATTGACCGTTTCATACCTGAATTCCAATGCCACAGCGTTCAATCTTGGATAAAAAATCACTTCACCATCGAATTTGCTCGGTTTTGATGAAAACATGCGGTCAAATGCAGCCTCTATGGTACCTGCAGAAACCGGATCCGCATCGGCTACCATGTTTGGATACTTTTTTGCAGGATCGATACCTTTGCAGGAAAACACCAGAAAAATAGCTGCCCCTGCAAAAGCTGCGGAAATAATACGCTTCATTCTACCACTATAGCAGGAAAACAAAACAATGTGAAGATAGCCAGGTGTGTTCCAAAATGGTAATTTCCCGGGCAGCTTGGTTGACAATATAAAAGCCCCTGGCTACAATTAAGAGTTACTGGGTATGCCTGTTTTTTCCGATAATATAGGGAAGAAATATGCGGTAATTGAATGGGAGCGGTTCATGGCGGTTGAAAAAAAATCTTCAATAGATTCCGATCTTGGCACAATTGGCTCGGCGGAAGAACTTGATGCCTATGGCGTTTGGGTTAAAAGCGAGCCGCAGGATATAGCTTCAAGTCTCGCTGATGCCGTAGGCTTTGGCGGAAATGCCATGTCCTACGGGGCGGATTTTGACGTGGAGTTTGACGATATTGAAGTTACCGGAATGGATTTGGACGATATCGACAGCGGAATTCCCATTGCCGATCTTGGTGACTTTCAGGTAAGCAGCTTCGACGACGAGGAAGCCGAGGATGAGCCTCCAAGCGGAGGAATGCCCATCCAGATCATAATGAAAATCGCCGATGAGCTTTCTTCCATTAGGTCCGAGTTGACGTCGCTCAAAAAGGAATTTGCCGATATTCGTGCAGATAGCGATTCAACCGGCGTTACCGGAGGTTTTTTTGAAGAGGATGGTGGTAATGAAATGGATAGTATCATTTCGTCATCTGATTTTGCCGGTGATGAGGAGCTTACCTTTGATTCTTTACGTGAAGTGGATGCCGCCGCATTAAAAAAACTCTCCGAACAAAATGAAGCATCTACAGTTGGCCTGGACAATACTATTGATGATGACACATTCCTGGCTGAGGAAGAGGAAATAGAAATTGATTTTGAAAATTTGGGAATAGTCTTTGACGCTCAGGATGAAAAGCCGGAAAATACTGAACCGCAGGAAAGCGAATCTCAGCTTGGGCTTGATGATCTTCCCCCGTTTGAAGAACTGGCCGCATTGCCGGGCGAAACCCCGTTTTTTGAAGAAGACCCCTTTGCCGCTTTAAATTCCGGGCTTGACGATCTGTCCCTTGGAGAAAACTCCCTCGATATAACATTTGAAGATGTATTGGATATAGAAAGTGATGATTTATTATCCGGGCTGGCAGACAATCCGGACAATGAATTACCCGGGAACGGGTCCGGCGACTCTGTTTCCCTTGATCTGTCCGATGTGGTGTCGGGCGATTCTGTTCTTTCCGCCGGATTAAGC
>Ga0082212_10012400_pt1 | contig 10740 bp, 8 predicted proteins | sample TergutNt197P3_FD_71548 | JGI IMG/M metagenome (GOLD analysis project Ga0082212, IMG submission 71548) | Neocapritermes taracua P3 segment gut microbial communities from Petit-Saut dam, French Guiana - Nt197 P3 | ecosystem: Host-associated > Arthropoda: Insects > Digestive system > Gut ...
AATACTTATTTTTTTTTGGTTTTTCCGACAAAGTTGTAAAAAAAAGTTTAAGTTTTTTAAGTTAGCATTTATTGTATTGTAATTTAATGTATTAGACCTTAAAAACCACTTAAATATCGGGCGAAAAAAGTTTATAAATTTTGTAATGCATTGTTTATCAGACAATAAACTTTGTATTTTACCCCAATGGGTAATGATTTAGCAACGAGCCGATTTCTTTCCATTTCATCTTTTTGCTTCTCAGATAACTCTGTTTTTGTTCAAAGATGAGGTTATTCGTCAAACCCGACTAATTTTCATTCGGCACCCTGTAAATCGGACCTGTCTGTGTTGATGTAATTATTACGGTAACTTCGCGGCGCAGACTTTCGCACTGATCTTCGGATGACACACTGACCCAAACTTTGTATTCGCCAAACAATGGAGGTGTTTCGAAAATATCGCCAAATTCGAGCAGATTGCCGCCTGTAGCTGCGTCCCACCATAAAAATTCGGGATTGTCGATGGTAGATGTTACTGTCAGCATCGCTTTTTCGCCTTCGCATACGGCAGCGTCATTGGCTTCGGGCATTGGTGCGCGGGTAGTAGCCTGCCTGATTTCCACCGGAGCCGAAGTTGCGGAACAGCCTTGCGGGGTAGTTACCGTTACGGTGTAGGTGCCTACCGAAGCTTCAATTTCCCGCGTGGTTTCGTTGCTTGGCGCCGACCATTGATAAGTGTATCCTAATCCTTCATTGGCGCTGAGCGTGATGTATCCGCCTTCGCACACTGTAAACATTCCGGCAGGCGAGATAATAGCTTCGGGAAATGGAATTACCGTTACGCGGATGATATTCGAGAAAACCTTACAGCCTCCGGCGTCGGTAAATACCATCATATATTCGCCCGACTCAAATACTTCGAGGTTATACCAGTCGCCTACTATGGTAGTATCTGTGTCTGTCCATCGGCGCCATTCGTAGCGTCCGTTGGGCGAAAGCGTGCTGGTAAGTGTTACTCTGCCTCCAAAACAGAATTCGGTGTCGCCAAGCGCGGTAATGTTTGGTGCAGGAAGCAATGAAGCGTTGCGCACTTCAACGCGCTGACTGGTAATTTCGCATCTGGTGCCGTCTGCAAGCACCTCTGTAACCGTTACCCTGTAATATCCTTCCTGTGTAACAATGATGCTTTTGGTGGTTTCGCCGGTGTTCCACATATAAAGCACATTATCCATCGAGGCTTCAAGTTTTACAAAACCTCCCGACTCGCAGATACTGATAGGTCCTTGCGGGATTATTTCAACGGTAGCCGACGACAGGCTTTCCAGTTCGAGAACTTCCGAACGGCTGCTGCATCCGTTTTTGTCGGTAATGGTTACATCGTAATTTCCGTTTCCGTCAACCACAATCCAATACGACTGTCCTTCTCCCTGTTCTTCATTATAGTTTTCCCAAACGCCGGGCGATGTTTCCCATCGCCATTGATATGTATAATCGCTTGAACTGTTGGTGGTAAGAACTACTGTGCGATCGGCACAGACATGGTTGGAACCTACCACATCGATTACAGGCTGACGCGGATTCATATTCACGTAAATATTTTTGACAGGCGAACGGAAAGTACAGCCTTCGGGATAGGTTACCTCCACCCAGTATGACTGATTGCCGAAACGCGACGGATCATTGAATGTGATGCTTTGCGTTATTTCGCCGGTACTCCAAATAAAAGTAGAGCCTGCAGGCGCCGGCACCGACAATGTTAATACAGTACCCTGACAAATAGTATCCTGCGGGGCTTCAATTACAGGCGAATATTGCGGTTTAACGGTTACTGCCACACTCGCCTCCTGCACGCACCCGAATACATCGGTTACGGCGACATGATAATTGCCTGCCTTGCTTGCATAGATGTAATGTTCGTCGCCGACATGTTCGCTGCCGTCATCGGTAGTCCACGTCCATTGGTATGCTGTTCGTCCCATTGTAACGACAAGATATACTGAATCGTATGGACAAATATCAAGGCTTCCGCCGGATGAAATGATCAGAGGCGTTACAGGATAGTTGGTAATTTCCAAAGGATAAGTAGTTTCAATACAGCCTCCGGGTCCTGTAACTCTTACATGATACCAGCCTACTGACGAAACTGTGTACGATGAACTGTTTTCATCGGGCAATAAACTATCGTTGCGGAACCATTCAAAGAGGCTGCCTTCTTCGGCTCCCATCGCATTCAGAATGATGCTTCCATCGGGGCATAACTGCGTTTTGTCGTCCTCAGTTTCGATATATATGGCGGCATCTGCCAGAACGACCACTACTGTGTCGGAAATAGCCGTACAGCCGTTTGCATATTCAACCGTAAGGGCATATTTACCAATGCCGGAAATGGATATGCTTCGGGTTATGCTGTCGGTGTTCCAGTAATAAATATATGCTTCCGTAGATGTCAGTACAACTTCACTCATCTGATTGGGGCATACCCTGAGAGTATCGTTGGTTATCGGGAAGTTTGCCGAAATAACGGGTTTGGCGGGCGCCGGAGCCTGTGTTATCGTAACCGGAGCAGATTCAAACCTGCAACCCTCGGCAGTGATAATGGCAACCGAATAACTTCCCGCTACGGAAACAGTGGTAAAATAGTCAGTTGCGCCGTTGCTCCATTCGTAAGTATATGTTTCGTCTGTCGGCGATACGAACAGGGTATGGGGTTCGCTTCCGCAAATAACGGCAATGCCTGCATCTACCACAGGCTCAATTTCCGTTACGGCGACTACTTCAACAGCTTCGGCGGTTACGGAGCATCCGTTGGCATCGAAAGCAACGACCGAATATAAACCTGCCTCGGCATAAGCCACAGTAATTTCCTGCGTAGTTTCGCCGTTGCTCCATTCAAATGTAACTCCGTCGTTTACGCTCAGTGTAACCGTAGAGCCGGGGCATAATGCCAACGACCCCGACCACTCTATTTCGGGCTGAATGGTTACGGCAACTTCTTCCAATTCAAAACTTGCAGAAGATTGACAGCCAAATTCATCTTCCACAATGATGGTATAAGTTCCGGGAGCGTTTACCCAGATAGACTGCGTATTTTCGCCGGTTGACCATAAATATTTCGATGCTTCGTCGGCAGTAAGCATGATGCTTCCTCCGGCGCACAGGACAGGATGTGACGGCGTAATTTTTGCCGGTGGGGTAAGGGTATTGTTGGAAATGACTTCTACAGTCGGCGCTTCGAACTGACAATTCAGCGTGTCGAGCACAGCGCGATACATGCCTATATCGGTTACCAAAATATCGGTTCCGGTTCCAAAAAGCACATCGTCTTTATACCACTGTATGTTGCCGGTATGCGGCGCAAGCGACAGTGTAATCGGCGAGCCGTAGCAAATGATAATCAATCCGTCTGGACTTGTAATTACCGGACGAATATCATGTACAATTATTTCCACCGAATCGGCAGTTGTCTGACAGCCGTTAATGTCGGTAATGCGGACAGTGTATTTACCCGCTTCGGATACAGATATGTTTTGCGCGATTTCTCCGTTGCTCCATTGGTATGACATTGCGGGAACGGCTGACAGCACGTTGGCTGTTAGCGTTTGGCTGTCGCCGAAACAGAGTTCGGTTGTGCCCGACGGAGTAATAGCCACTATGGGCGCTGAGTTAGCGCTCGATGTTAGGGTAACAGGATCGGAAGTAGCCTGACAGCCGTTGATGTCGGTTATGGTTACCGTGTATTCGCCTGCCTCCGTTATCCAGACGGTTTGGGTGGTAGCTCCGTTGCTCCACAAATATTCGTATGCCGGACTGGAACGCAGCGCTACGGCGCCGCCCACGCAAATAACAGTAGAACCGTCAATGGTAATAACAGGTTGTGGTATTTCGTCAACAAAATAGGCATAGAATACTTCCGATGTGTCGATACAGGTTTCGTTGCTGCCGAAACTTATAAGGCGGAATTCGCCTTCCATGATACTGCCTATTTCTATATATTCGTCGGTAGAATAATCAACCCAGTTGTCTAAGGAGTTTTTACGCTGCCATTGCCAATGCGCCGCCGGCGATGCCTGCAAGGTAATGGTTCTGCCTACGCATACCGGCACAACGCCCAGCGGAGTGATGACAGCAGGCTGCAGGTCGAGACACGGAGGCAAGTAGCAATCAACATTGCCGTCGAGGTCTGCGCTCGCGCCGCCGCGGTAATATCCGCCAACAGGTTCATCGCCAAGCATTACCTCTGCTTCGCAGTCTTCGGCAATACCTACGCTTTCGCCGCCGCCGTAGATGTTTTCGCCCGTCAGCGATTCTTCGATGATGATACAGGCGGTTGAGGTAAGCATGACAGCCGACTCGCCGCCAAAGAACGCACCGCCGCCGGTCATCTCCAACACGTTGCACCACACAGCTAAATCTCTCGATATACCGCCGACAAACAGCGTTCCTTCGCCTAACTGCGAAACCATCTCGCACGAAACCATATCCAAATAACTTCGTCCGCCATGGAACATGGGAAGGATAACGTCTATTAGAGTCGGTTTCTGAAGACAGTCCACAAAATAGTCGTTGCTTGGTCCGCCCTTGAACAGACCAACGCTTTCGCCGTCATCGGGCAAAAGCACTACAGGAAAACCGCAAAATACTAATTCGTCGCGGCTTGCACCGCCGGAATTAAGCGATGATTCATATTCCAACAGAAGTATGTCGGGTTCGCATCCCATCCATGTTTCCTCTGATTCGCCGCCCTTGAAAATGGAAAATTCCTCGCCGACAAGATTACCTTCGGATATTTGAAAACAAAACTCATCCGTAGTTTGCTTCGACACTCCGCCGGTAAAAAGATACTCCTCATCGGGCAATTGCGCCAACAGCCCAACGGGTAAACAGAGGGCGAAGAGAAGTAGATATGTCGGAGGTTTTCGAAACCTCCGACATATATTATCAAGCAATATGTGAAAACTAATATACAAGTTACAAGGATATTTTTCCTTTTTCAGAAGTCGGAGGTTTCAAAAACCTCCGACTTCTCGTATCAATACTCTAATTCTTTAATCATTTGATGTTGCAATCTCTTAAAATCATGCCAAGCAATTAGGTTTTCCACATCATCGAAATAGTACAACACCACATCTCTTCTTAAAAGTGTTGGTTTATCCGAAATAATTGTCCTGTATGACGAATACGGATAATCCAGCGATGTTGTAAATCCATGTTTGACAGGATTCATGTGAATATATGCAACCGTTTGCACAAAATAATTTTTATCTGTTATCCTGCGTTTTTTCGGATGTTGTTGAAAAAGGCTCCCACAGCGGTTATATGCTTTATTCACGCTTTTTGAGTATGCGGTTAGCATATTGGCTAACGCTCTGTGGGGTTTTATGATATCGGAGGTTTTGAAAACCTCAGACGTCCGATTAACTTCCAATGTCTCTTTAAAACGCAATAACAGATGATAATGATTCTTCATAAGGCAATATGTATAGATATCGGCATACGGCAACAAATATTTTTTCATTAACTCCAGAAAGAATATGTAATTTCTATCTTCCTTGAATATGTCTTCTTTGTTGTTTCCACGGTTAAACACATGGTATGTTCCGCCAGGCTCCAAAATATCTTGCATATTATTTGTTTTAGACATTCTTCTTTTCAGATGTCGGAGGTTTTATCAAACGTCTGAGGTTTTTGAAACCTCAGACGTTTCACCGACGTTTTACAAGTCGCTTCTTACGCCGCGTCCGCCGAAGCTTGGTTGGCGCGTAGTGTTATTCACGTTTATGAACATCCTGTCGGAAATTCTTGCTCTTGCTACAACATCAAGATAACTGCCTCCTCTGAAGCCCAATCCTGCGCCTCCTACACCGGGCCATGCACCGCCAATAGGTAAGTTGGGAGTAGTACCAACTCCTGTATCGCCATTTCCATGACCGTTAGCGACATTAGGAGTATTAACGGCTCCCTGAAATAAGCGTCCCAAATCAGTCCCTACCGTAATACATCTTTCCCAAAGATTTCCCGACATTTCCATTACGCCCCAATAAGTGGCGCCCGCTTTTTCGCGGCTGCTTACAGGTGTGGCAAATCCTCCCGAGCGCATTGGACCGTCGAGATTGCTGTTTGTACCCCCGCCAATTCCTGTTCCTGCCGTTGTTGCCACTGCGCAGTTGCCGTCGGCATTCGACGGCGCTTCGTTGGCGCCGCCCTTGTTTGCAAAACCGGCGGCAGATGCAATATTTACCGTACCCCACGCATATTGACCGCGGTCTATTCCCGGTATCGCCACAGGACCGCGGCAAACTTTTTCAAATTCAAGTTCGGTCATCGGGCGAAGTCCCGCCCATATCAACCATGCCGTAATATCTTTTGTTCCGAGATAATTGCAAGGAAGATATGCCGCTGCCGGATTAGCCAATTCGTATACGGCTGGAACAACTGAGGTTCCTGTTCCATCCATTTTTCTGATAGAATACCGCCCCACTGCCTCTTCATCATCGTGAAAGTAAGTACCCGCATTTTTTACCTCTACATAGTTCTTGTTCAGAAATTGCAGATATTCGCCCTGTGTTATTTCATACTTCATGCAGTAAAAGGCGTTGAATCCTCTCGGGAAATTTGCATTTATTTGTGATGCAAACGTCGTCCATGCAGCCGTATTGTTAGCAGTAGTGGACAGCCTTCCGCCGTTGTTGGCATCGTCAGGAGTAGGCGCTGTAGCAGATGAAATACTGTTGGAGCGTAAACTGTTACGGATGCCGTCATACGTTGCGTTAACGGTTCCACGATAATTCCAGTAGTTAGAAAAATAGTTGAGCAAAGCAGGAGCAGCAGAATTTACAAGCACAGACGCTTCTCCAGACAGGGTAGTTCCAGCTCCGTTTGAACGGTTTTGGGTAAATCGTCCGTCAGAAGTATAATCGCCCAAATAAAATGCTCCTTGTGGAATATACACCATTTCGGTGGCAAGCACGCACACTTCCACCTGCTCGCCGCCGGTAAGTCCGTTCTGGTTAAAATCCCAATACAATTCGCAATCGGTAAACAAAGCAGTTCCGTTGCCCGGCTCTTTACGAAAAATAAAGGCTCCTACGCCGACCGTAGTATTGACTCCGCCCACAACGGCAATACTGTTGCCTATTTTAAACGAAGCATTTGCCGGCATTTCGCTGCCATCTGCCTTAATATAGGCATGGCGCCAATTGTCGCCCGGCATGGTGCGGAATTTAATGAATACCCATGCGGCGTCCCAGTTAGCTGGTCCGTCTTCTAACCGCCACGAGTGATCCCACAGAAGCGAAAACTTAACCTGGGCGCTCTTTTTATCGTCGTTGGTGGTTACGGTGGTGCCCAACACCTGTATTCCGCTCGCAAAAACCTTTGCGCCGAATATTGTCAGCAGCAAGGTCATAAATAACAAGTTTTTCCTTAACATAATTGTTTCTGTTTTTATTGAAATTTTTAAAAAGTTTATTTTATATTAAATAAGTTTAATTAAACGATATGCAAAACTGCAAAAAAAAATGTTTTTTTTAACAAAATCGAAAAATAATTCAAAGATTCGAGTTTGCACACCACAAAAAAAGTCGGAGGTTTTAAAAACCTCCGACTTTTGCATAATAAGTTTAATATGGGTGGGTACAATAAAAAGTATTATATTTGTACAGAATTGATACGCCATTAATAATTGTTGATATGTTAGTAATCAGTACAAGAGAATTTAGAGATAATCAAAAAAATTATCTTGATAAAATAGATTCAGGGGAGGAAGTTCTTATCCAAAGAAGAAAAAATAAATCTTATAAAATCACTTCCGCTAAGGAAGATGATACGCTAATGAGCAAAGAAGCCTATTTTGCAATGATTGACAGGGGTCTGCAAGATATTAAAGAGGGAAAAGGGAAAAAATATACTTTGGAAGAACTTCGTATAAAAATGGGATTATGAGTTACGAACTTATACTACAACCCAAAGCTGAAGAACATTTAGAAGCGCACGTAAAGGCAGGCAATAAAATTCTTTTGAAACGGATTTACAAATTATTTGAAGAACTAAAACAACATCCGAAAACAGGGACAGGTAAGCCGCATGAACTAAAATATAAAAAGGCAGGAATCTGGTCGCGAAGTATTGATGAAAAACACAGAATGACATACGTTATTCATGGTGAAATAGTAACCGTCCTCGTTATTTCACTTTGGGGACATTACGAAGATAAATAAATAACCAAAACAAAAAAATGTAGGAAGTTTTTAAAACCTCCTGCATTTGCATTACAATACCTTTTATGGATAATTGTATTATAGCATGAGCTACCTACCATTGTTACTGTAGGCGTTGATATTGTAAGTGTAAGTCTGGCAAGCCCCGAAGCGCCATTGCCGCCGTTTTGAGCAGAGCCAAGAACCAATTGTTCTTTTGAACCGCCGCCGCCGCCACCTCGTCTGCAACCATATTTCCGCAAAAAACCACTTATATGTTAGGAGAAATGACAAACAATTATACCGCACTATACTCTGCGGTATATTCCGGAGCGGGCGATTATACCCCATTATGCTGTGCGGTATAATCGGAGATATATTATTATACCCCACTATGCAGTGCGGTATAATCTCGAATGTGTGATTATACTCCGCTATGCTCTGCGGTATAATCGGAAGCCCCCGATTATACCCCGACATACTTCGCGGTATATTCACGAAGAAATAATCATTCGTCAAAATTTTATAGCCGTCAGTTGTTAAAAAGGTAAAATGTGGTTAGGTTTGGATTTTTTAAAAAAATATATGTTGTTTTGTAATAAAATAAAAATTTGAATAACATTGAAAACCGCGCAAACAAACAATTAAAACCGATTAGATGAATAACCTTAAAAAACTATTGATAGTATTTAATTTGGGATTATTTCTGACAGGAATATCGTCCCGAACATTCGGACAAACTATCTCAGACACTCCTGCCGGCAATAATATTCCGTTAGACAGTAAAACTCTTTATGAGCATGGATATAACAGCTCAGGAGCAGATTCGCCCCGCGAAGATATTGATACCGTTATGGTGGGTTCGGTAATGAATTATTTTGTAATGCCCAACAGAAATTACAATACGTCATATTTTGGGCAAAGCAGTTATGCGGCAACCAATTTAACTGTTTCGCGGTTTGACTGGACTGCGCTCAACGGAGCCGTTACCGCGCAAGCCGTTAACACAACAGGCACATCGCCATGGATAAAAGTTACATGGGGCGCCACCACAGGAGCAACCACAGTAGAAGTGCAGGAAGTGCCGCAGGGATTATCGGTAAGCTGCGTTAGCGAAGAAACAACTATACCTGTTTGGGTAATTGCCAAGCCAACAATAGGGTTCAGTCAGGTAGGAAGCGCTTACGCCCATTCGGAATGTTATGACGAAACCGACAAATTAACCGCATTTTACGATTTTCCCGTAAGCGTTACAACATCGTCAACACAGGTATTGGTTAATATAACCGTAGTAAGAAAAGATTTGGAAAGCGGAAGTACATTATCAACCGTTACGCAAACCGACATTCCTGTTGCATCGGGTTTATTCCGCGTTGGTTTTGACGATTACGGCGCGTATGAAGTAACCATTACCAAAATAACCGACCGCATAGCCCGCAAATGCGACACCGAAGGCGATATTACCGGCAGCGCAGATACATTCACTTTCGGTGTAATGCCGATGCCGCAAACAGGTACTATTTATCATAGCCCCAATAACTATTAAATAAATAAGAATAATCATAAATAATAAACATTAACTTAATATTAATTTAAACTTTAGAACAAATGAAACATCAAACATTAAAAATTGGAATTTTGGCAACAGCATTAGCTCTGTTGTCTATTAGTGTAACTGCTCAGTTGCCGGGACCTTCTCTTCCGACTGACTACGTGGACTTTATTACCACCGATGAAACTATTGACAGCGTAACGGTTGGCAGCCGTATGCCTTACAGGGTAGCCGCTCAATCTGCTCCCTCAACATTGCCGTCGGGCTTTACTTTTGAGTATAAGTGGGCGTTTTCTGGTTCGCTTAGCGTTTTGACATTTACAGGAGCATCGGCAACGCCGGGAACCGGCACCGACTTTTACGAAGAAAATGAAATATCTGTCGTAATGCCCAGCTCAACAGGCGACATTACCATTTCAACCAACGTTCAGTCTTTGTTTAACGGTAGCGTATTGTGCCCTGCAGGTCCGGACGAAACTAACACCATAAGGGTAATAGATCGTCCTACAATTACATGGACTCCTGCCGTTGAAGCATTCTGTGCAGGAATCGAGGTTAACATTCCAATATCGTTTTCGGGTATTGACAGCGTAGAAGTTCGATACAGAGTAGATTATTACGACACTTACGATAAAAGCGGCGGAAGAACATCTACTTCGGGAGCTTTATATCAAACGCTTTCGGGCACTACTTTGGATTTGGCGGCAGGCGCTTTTGGAAGCGGCGACGGTTTGTATGAAATTATAGCCGAAAATGTTACCGACCGTATTTCGCGCAAATCGCTTGATCAAACTTTGGTAGAATCGCAGTCAGGCGATCTTCCTTCTGGCGCTTATCAAGTACTTATTATTCCTGCTCCTACTACGAGTCCGTTAGAGCATGTTAGAAATATGTATTAATAAGACTCACTATCAGGTAGTTTAAATTAATAATTAAATAAGCAATTACGGGTTACGAGTGAAACAATCTCGTAATTCGTAATTCATTATTACTTTGATTGGTAAGAGTCATA
>Ga0082212_10012401_pt1 | contig 10740 bp, 8 predicted proteins | sample TergutNt197P3_FD_71548 | JGI IMG/M metagenome (GOLD analysis project Ga0082212, IMG submission 71548) | Neocapritermes taracua P3 segment gut microbial communities from Petit-Saut dam, French Guiana - Nt197 P3 | ecosystem: Host-associated > Arthropoda: Insects > Digestive system > Gut ...
TTTACGATCTCTATGATACTGATTATCTGTACCATGGTAGTGGGCGACCAGATTCGTTACATGATGAACAAAGATTTGGGCTTTGCACAAGACGCCATCATCAATATCCGTACCAGGGGCAATCGCGATGTCTTTGCCGAAAAACTCGAACAGTACCCTTTTGTAGAGAAAATAAGCATTCATACAACGCCGCCTGCCGCCAAAGGACATGGCAGTACGCCTTTCACATTCAACGGTAACGGCGAAGAAAGGGAAGTATTTGGGGCAATAGAATTTTGTGATGAAAACTTCATCCCACTTTACGGCCTCCAACTGATTGCCGGCAGAAATCTGTTCCCAAGTCCGTACATGAAAGAATTTGTCATCAACGAAACGTTTGCCCGCCAGCTTGGTTTCAATGACCCGCAGGACGCCATCGGACAACTTATCAAAAGCGGACAATTGGACCGCCTGCCTGACGACGTGCCCGTTGATCAGGGTACCCGCCTGATTCAAATCGTAGGCGTAACATCCGATTTCCATTTTATGCCTTTGTACGAACAGATTGGCCCGATTGCCATGAGCGCGACTACACAAGCCGGACGTACCATGTCGGTGAAGCTGGCTGCTGCAGGAAAAAACATAGGCAGTTTCAAACAAATACTGGCTGATATAGAAAAGACATGGAAGGAAGTCAATCCGTATGAGCGGTTTGAGATGACCTTCTATGACGACTCTATTGTCGCGTTCTACGAAAATGAACAAAAAACGGCGCAGATCATCAGCGCCGCTATGCTGATGGCCATCTTTATTTCCTGTATGGGACTCTTCGGATTGGTGATGTTCACGACGAAACAGCGCACCAAAGAAATAGGTATCCGCAAGGTGTTTGGCGCAAGCATACCGGATATTTTGGCGCTCCTTTCCGGCGGTTTTGTTAAACTCGTACTCCTGTCCGCGCTGATTGCTTCGCCAGTTGCCCGGTTTGTCATGAACAAATGGCTGGAAAATTTTGCATACCACGTGCCGTTGCGCTGGTGGATATTTGTATCGGCCTGCCTGATCGCCCTGATCATTACACTGGCGACCATTGGCCTGCAAACGATTAAGGTAGCGCTTTCAAATCCTGTGAAGGCAATTGCGTCAGAATAACATCAAACCCGCAGACATACTGTCCGTTTTCGGACAGTATGTGTCCGAAAACGGACAATACACCATGAAAGAAAAAACCGTAAAAATCACATAATCAATATTATATAACTCAAGTTTCCCACCCTCATGCAAACCTTTATAATAGCGCGTTATGTTTTATAAAATATTGATATACAGTTTTATACTACGCTGTGTTAAAAAGTGTTTCGGGATTATTATTTAATTGATTTACAGCGCTTAGAATAACTATTACGTTTCTGGTGGTATTTTCACAAGACATCAACTGATGAAGCGTAGCTTCCACATCAATGCAAAGTATTTCCAACAAGTCATGCAAGATTTTCAGAATCACCCACTCTATCCTTTTGCAAAGTGTTTTTTCCAGCATCACATTCTTTGTATCACGAAAAAGTGCCCCCATGGTTTCATACGATTCAAAACGTTTATTGAGCGCCAGTATGGTATATGTTATCATTGTCACGGTTGCGTCTGCTATCTGTCCGTAAAAATCCGTATTCTGTGATTTCCCAAGCCGCAAATACTGTTTACATTCGCGTATGAGCACCTCAATGCTCCAACGAATCTGATATAGTTCCATTGCTTTTACAAACGAAAGGGACAGGTCGGTTGTCAGCAAAACAGTCCGGTTTTTTGCGTTTTTATATTTGAGATAGAACAACTTGACCGGCATTCCCCTGTAATGTGCAATCACTACAAAATAACGCGATTTGAACTTGTTGCAACTGCGCACCCTGCTACTGTCTTTTTCATTCATTGCAATAATTGTTTGAGAGTTGCGTTCTTTTCCTTTAACCTCGAATTTTCGCTTATCCATTTTACATATTCCCACAACGTGCAATATGCCCTGACGGATTTTACGGATTTCCTTTAGCATGAAATCCGTTAAAAACCAACTGTCCATCAATACATAACTGCCTAATATGCCCCGTTTGACGCATCTCTTTAGCATTCTTATCGCCACACTCGATTTCTCTTCGTCCAGCTCGTCGTAACGCTCCTGAAAATAGCCTTTGCCATCTCTCTTTTTCGTGAATTGTTTCCCCTGCTGTTTTTCAGTCAGTCCATAATTTTTTTTCTTGCTCTCGCGATGTAACGACAAGCCGCAGGGGATCAAACTTTTGCCATCCCGGTAACAAACCGGTAACAGTTTGAATCCAAACAGATAACAGTGTTCCCTGTGGCTGTATATTTTACTGATGCCTTCAAATGTCCTGCCACACTTTTCTATGTCTGTATCGTCTATTACAAAGCATTTTACCGCTTTTTCATCGGCTTCGCCTTTTGTTGAAACACATTTGAGAAACTGCCTGGCAAATGACAAAAGTATAGACCGCCAATCAACCAGTTGATTGTTCATCAAACGATATATTGTGTTGTCATCCATTTCAAGATTGCCCGTTTTTTGCGTTGCATATACACTCAAACCTCCAAAACGAACCAATATCAACACAACAAGGATGCTCATTAGTGAGTAACCTTGTTTTTTAACTTCGCTATACGACTTTAATAGCTGCCCGATTTTGAATTGTTTTGAAAAAGTGAGAACCCCCTCGTCCAACCCTTCTTTTCTCGTCAGAATGTTGCGTAATTCATCTAAAATGCCTATCTTTGCGCTCATAAGTGGTGTAGGTTTTAAATTATTATGATTTTGTTTTAACAGCCTCAAAGTTAATAATTTATTTCCAATTATCACCACTTTCTTTTATTTATTTTTCCCTATCTATCAACTTTTTGAAAAAGGTGGGAAACTTGAGTACATATATAACCATAGCGCTTGAAAACGAGATATTGATTACTATGGCAAAAACCAACAATCATTTCTATTTGTTGATTTGAATTGGAATGGACAGGTTGGGTAGTATCGTACATTATCATGGAATGTTAATGCGGATACGCTTACGTCGATCCCGCATCCAGCCTTGACTGTACTTCTTCCATAAGAGCATCCGTCATTTTGTAGCACTGGCCGCGCGTCTCCTTGCGGGCAAAAAAATGCTCCGTCCCTTTCTCGCGAAACGTCTTGGCGTAACGTTCAATGTTTTTGCGCGCCTCGCCTATCGATTCATGAAATTCGCTGATTGTACACAACTTGTTGCATATCAAATTACCAACTATGAAACGGTAACTGTTCCTGTCTTCCTTCAGATGACAGTAGATAGGACTGCCGTTATGCAGATAATATACGTAACCCTCTTTCTCAAATAATCCCAATGTGGAATTGATGTATCTGGTATGCTCCGGAAAAAACGGTAATTGAAGTTGCATCGTATCTTAATTTTTAATGGTTTGAAATTGCAAAGATACGACTTTTTTAGTTTACGTGGTCATTTTTGTAGTGTTTTATTTTTCAGATAGTTAGCAATCGTCACGTCAGGAGTTCTGAGTTTAGAAATAATTACTCCTGCCGTCCCAAAGCTCTACTGTAATTTAATTACGTCTTCGGGAAGCAACACATTTTCCATCGTTCCGGCTGGAGTGTTTTTAAGAAAGAGTTTAGGGATGATTATATGATTCTTGACAAAGGGTAATTTCTCGGCTTTGGTTTTTAGCGCTGCCAATAAGCGATTGCTGTTTTCGCTGGAAGTCCATTTACATTCGCCAACAAGCAGGTATTTTTTATCTAAAGATTCAGCCACAACATCCAATTCGATACGCTCATCTTTTGATACATTCCCCCACCAACGCCGCGCCATACCAAAGGTAATTCCGTTAATCTCATTTCCCGAAACTGTTTCGCGGCAAAGCGTTTCCCAATAATCGCCCACATAATCCGAAAAACGAGTATCTAATATCTTTTTTATGGGCGAAATTCGCCCAATTTCAATGAAAGAACGGTTCGGAACAATAAACCGGAAGTAAAAGTTCATAAACGGATCGCTTATTTTGTATAGGCTCTTTTTCGAGTTTTTTTCGTTTTCATCAAAAGGGATATCTTTGGTTAGGTAGCCCAGCAATACAAGTTTTGCGAGCGGTCGTGAAAGATTGGTCGCAATCTCCCCGCAACGTGCGGCAATCTCCGAAAGGCGATGTGCCCCCGTTCCTACATACGACATGATGGTTGCTGTTTTTACGATGTCCTTCATATCGTCCTTGAATAAATTTAGCGGCTCTTCATACAGCGTTCCGTTGACAGACAGGAGATTGCTTTCAATTGCCTCATGCAGATTGCCATAGCCTTCTCTAAGCTCCCAATAACGCGGCACGCCGCCCCATACGGCATACTCTTCAACTGCCTCGACTGCCGAAATTCCGAGCGCTTCCTGTATGTACGGCATTTTTATGGGTGTGATTTTCAATATAGCATCAGCACGTCCGTAAAGCGGCGCAAAGGAATCCAAGACCAATCCGTACATCAACTGCTGAGATGAACCGCAAATAATCAAATTATAATTCAACTGTTTGGAATCTAATTTATTTTGCAGGATAGACGGCAAATCGGGACTGCTTGCAACAAGGTAAGGAAATTCGTCTATACAGAGTGTGAATTTTTGAGTGATACGGTCACTGAGCGTATCGAAAAACACATTCCAGTCAGGATATATTACCTTATCGAATCCGGGTATTATGGTGGCTATCATCTTTGCCAAGACCTCCCGCTGAAATTTCGCATCGGTTTGGTCAGCTATATAATACACGTCATTATTTTCAAGCGTTCGGGTAATCAAAGTAGACTTACCGAGTCGCCTGCGTCCGTAAACCACCGTAAATGTTGATTTTTCGGCGCTTAACACTTGTTTGAGCCTTTTGCTCTCCTCTGTTCTGTTTACAAATTTCATATCTCTATAAATAATTATGCGCTGCAAACATAATGTTTATTTTGCATAATTCCAAATATTTTTTTTACAAACACCAAACTTGAATTCGGGCAAACCATTTTTGTATTTTTCCGTCAGCACGCAAATTATTTTTTTGGCTTTACGATCATGCCGTCCAGCAATTCGATGATACGGTTTCCGTAGGCGGCGTTCTTTTCGGAATGGGTCACCTGAATGATTGTCATGCTTTCTTCCCTGTTGAGCGTGGTGAATGTCTGCATGATTTCTTCGCCCTGTTTCGAGTTGAGGTTGCCGGTAGGTTCGTCGGCAAGGAGCAGTTTGGGCTTGATGATGAGCGCCCGCGCGATGCCTACTAACTGCTGCTGTCCGCCGGAAAGTTGCGACGGGAACAGGTCTTTCTTGCCGACAATGTTGAAGCGGTCGAGCATGTCGGCAACGGCAGCCTTACGCTCGCTCTGTTTGATGCTGTGATAGAACAGTGGCGTTTCGATGTTTTCGGCTACGGTGAGTTCGTCGATCAGGTGATACGCCTGAAAGATAAACCCGATGTTGTGTTTGTGGAGTTCGGCGCGTTGCTTTTCCTTGAGCGAATGTACCGGCTGCTCCATGAAGTCGTACTCGCCTTCGTTGAACGTATCGAGCATACCCAGTACATTCAGTAACGTGGTCTTGCCCGATCCCGACGGTCCCATGATGGATACAAATTCGCCTTTGGCAATACTCAGATTGATGTCGCGCAGCAGGAATACCCTGCCATACCCGCTGTTCACCCATTTGGTGATGTGTTGTGTCGTAATCATATTATTCCTATCTTTATTATTCTTAATTTTTTCACTTCGTAAAAAGAACTCCTTCTTGCAGGGCATAGTCCGCATTTCGACTCGCTCAATGACCAAATGGCCTCTGCTCCTGCTTCGATCGTCGTTTCGTAATTAGTAATTAGTAATTAGTAATTAGTAATTAGTAATTTATTTAAGTACAATCTCCTCCGCATCCCCAAAATTGTCATATCCGGTGATAATGACCCTGTCGCCGGGACTGATGCCGCTGACGATCTCGTACTGGCCGGGATTTTGACGTCCGATGGAGATAGGTACTTTATAGGCGCGGTTGCCTGCTTCGTTCACCTTGAAAATCCATTGCCCGCCGGTTACCTGAAAGAAACTTCCTTTGGGGATGACAACAGCGTTTTCGGGCTGTTCCAGTTCGATTTGTATACGGAAACTCCGGCCGAGACTTAGATTTTCGATGGTTTTATCTTCAAAAACCAGATCGACACTGAACATGCGATCCCTGATTTCGGGGTCAACCCTGATTATTTTTAATGGATAATCTTCATTTTGATAGGTGATTTTTGCCGGAAGCCCTGTTGTGATACGGTCGTTGTAATGTTCGCTCACCTGCGTGCTGATCTTGAACTGGTCATCGGTTTTCAATTCGCCGATACTCGAATTGGCCGGCACTAACTTACCGGGCATCAGGTTGACACCGCTCAGCTGTCCGTTTGCCGGCGCACGGACGATCAGTTTATCCAGACGTTCACGGTTTCGTTCAAAACGCTTTTCCTCACGCATCAGATCATTGTGCATCGATTTGACCTGGATTTCGTTCATGAGCGAATCCCTTTGCAGCTGTTCCAGCAGCATGGCAATATTTACCTTCTCGAATGCGTATTTTTCTTCGGCTAATTCGTACTGTCCCTTACTCAGTACGCCGAGCTTATATTCTTCCCTGCTAACTTCGTTTTCTTTACTCAGGCGTCCCATGTTGTAGGTTGTTTCCAGACTTTTACGCTTCAGATCCGACGTTTTCGTTTCCATCTCGATCTCTTTTTGCTGGTAGTTGATATGCAGTTTTGCCAGTTCATCGCCTTCGTCCTCAATCGTGCGAACTAATTCGGGATTACTCAGTACGAGGATGGTGTCGCCTTCTTTCAGGCGGTCGCCGTTTTCTGCCACGATGCGCGCCACGTTACCTGTTTCAAGACTGTTCACCATGATAGTCAGCTTAGGATCAACCCGCCCCTCCACATCGACGTATTCATTGAATTTGTCTTCCCTGACGACTGCAATTTCCAGTCTTTCGGCGTCGTAGCGCAATTTACGCGATCCGGCGCCTGAAACGATCAGATAGATCAAAAATACCGTTAATACGGTTCCTCCGATGATATAATATTTATATCGTACAGCCCAGTGCTTCTTTTTCAGTTGTATGTCCATCGTAATATGTTATTTAATTAAATTTTCGTAATCTTCCGTTAGCGGCATGTCTTTTTCAAAATCAAAGAGTGTAACACTTCGCAGGTAATAATACAGGTTCCAGTATTCCGACAGTGACTGTATATAATCGCGTTTTGCCTGATCTTTTGCGGTTATTGCCGCATTGAGGTCGTTAATCAAAACTCTGTCGAGCAAGTACAGCTGTTGCGTGACTTCATTGTTCCGTTCCGCCTTTTCATCGGTTATGGAGGCTATATACAGCCTGTTGGACTGAAGGTTGAACTGCTTTACGAGCCTGAAAACATTCATTTCAAAATTGTTTTGCTCCTGTTCGATTTGTGCGAGTTCCATATCGCGTCTTGATTTGGCCATCTGCACCTGTCCTTTGCTTTTCCCCCAGTCTAAAATCGGCAATGTTATTCCTACCGTAGCGTACTGTGTGTTCATAGGGTCTCGGTAAGCCGTTGGGATATCGGCCCCCCGCTGCGACATGCCTATCTGCATGTGCAGGTTTGCCTGAAGCCCTGTTATTGCTTTTGCGTATGCCACACCGCTTTCCGACTGTAGTTTCCTTTGCTGAAAGGATATGACTTCCGTACTGTTTTCCATGGCGCACTCCATTGCTTTTTCGGGACTGATCGTTTCAAGTGGCAAACTGTAATCTATTATAACCCTGATAGGTATGGAGTTAATGATACCCAGATACGAACGCAAATTTTGCATGTCATTGTCGACCGACAGCCCTGCGTTCAGCAGTTCCGTTTCGCCTGACAGTTTACTGATTTCCAGCCGGAGCATTTCATTTTCGGTTATCGAACCGATGTCATAGCGTCCCTGTGCAACAGTGAATTGCATATCGGCATTTTTATAATTCGTCTGTGCGATTTCCAGGTTTATCTGCGCTTTTGCCAGACTGAAAAACCTGGCTGCCGCCATTTGAGAAACATACTCCGTCATCTCCACATAATACCGTTTGGCTGCCTCAAAACCGAGAGGCGCGATTTTCTTGTTCCATTTAAGCGAGTTGTATCCAAACAATGCCTGATCATAAGTGAGAATAAGCGGAGATGAGCGGTAAAACAGCGATTTGTCGTCTAACTGGTCTATCCGGTCCAGACTTGTCTGCAAAGAAAGCGTTCCGCCCGTCAGCGCAATATTCTGGAATATGTATAGCCTTGCGTTCGTGGTCAGGTAATTCTGATTAACATACTGCAACTTACCGTCGGGAAGCGTAATGGCATTGATGGAGTGGTTGAAATTCGGATTGGAAGAAAATATCAGTGAGGGCTTGTAGTTTGCCTTATGATAAATATAGTTCCAGTAGGATGAACGAAAATTGTGGCGTACCCAAATAATATCAGGCGATTGTTGCCGCGCGAGCTCAATCGCCTGTTTCAATGTTAACGTCAGAACCTGTTCAGGCTCCTGTTGTGCAAAAACGCTTATGGCAGCCAGGATTGCCGCTGCCGGTAGCAGGATGAATTTTCTGAAATATCTCATATATAATATGTTATGAATTGTTGATAAAGACTTTCTGCGATAAATTTTTTAGGTACTTAAACCGTATCCGCATTTTTCCAGTTGCAATACCTGACATTATGATTTATAACTTCATCATCGCCGGCGTATATTACATAATCCGTTGTTTGTGACGGCTGTAACTTGCGGAACAGCTGAATGTTTTTCTGATGTGCAGGCAACAGCGTGCCCGACATTTTTATTTCTAAAAAAACAGTTTCACCGGCTTTTTCTATCACACAATCCACTTCATTTCCCTTTGCATCGCGCAGGAAGTAAAAATGGGGGCTTAGTCCGTTATTATAACGTTCTTTCAACAATTCCGAAAATATCATGTTTTCAAACAGATTGCCTTTCATGTAAAAGTTGTCTATTTGCCGTTCGTTTTCAATATTGAGCAGGGCGCAAGCCAAACCGGTATCGTAAAAATAGAGTTTGGGCATTTTCACCCATCTGCGGTTCACGTTAGGCGAATACGGTTGAATGAAAAAAACAATGTAACTCGCTTCCAAAACGGAAAGCCACGATTTGACGGTATTGACCGACAAGTTTGCATCACCGGCTAAAGAAGAGAGATTAAGCAAATTGCCGACCCTGCCCGCGCAAAGTTTTATAAAACGGTTGAATGCGCTTAAATCGCCAATGTTTTTGATTAGCCTGACGTCGCGTTGCAGGTAAGTTTCGATATAGTGCGGGAAAAATTCCGTTGGATGCATTTGCTCTTTATACAGTCGGGGATATCCTCCTGAAAAAAGTAAACGGTTGAGTTCGTCGGGCAACAGATCGGCAGATTGCAGCTCGCGATTGGAAAAAGGCAAAAGTTTCAGATTTGCGACCCTGCCTGCCAAGCTTTGCGAAATGCGTTCATTGACTAAAAAACTTTGAGAACCAAGCAAAATGATACTGCCATTCGGTTTGCCATCGTCTATCACCTGTTGAAGATAAGAAAAAAGTACAGGCGCGTTTTGTGCTTCGTCAAGGATGAAACGCTCGCCTGTCGAACGAAGAAATCCACGCGGGTCGTCTTCTGCAAACAGCCTTGTATCAGGATTCTCCAATGAGAAATAACGATGTTCTTTCAACAAATCCTTTACTAACGTCGTTTTACCCGACTGACGAGGCCCGGTAATATGGATAGCCGGATATTTTTGCATTAAGGATAATAATGCATTACTTATTTTTCTGTAAATCATATCTACAATTATCAAACGGTACAATTTTGCAATCCGACTGCAAATTTACGCATTATTTATTGATGTGAACAAGTTTTTCTGAAAAATTGTTTATTCCGACTTCACCACCTCCGCCGGGTTTTCGACGCTTGTCTTATAGACCTGCCAGCCGACGCAGAGGACAATCGGGTTTTCTTTTCCGAACAACTGACGGGCTTTTGAAGCAGTGATTGCAATATCCTGACTGCCGTCAACCGTGAAATTCTGGTTGCCTTATAAAATTTTGACGTCAAACATACTGAAAAAAGACGAATCGATCTGAATGATAAAGACTGATTGTTCTTCGTCTTCTACTGTAACAGTAGTTGGACGGGATGTAGGCGAAAGTGGTACGGCATTGGCAACTTCGGGAAATGTTTCTTTCAGATGAGTCGCTAATGAAATTGGGGTGGGTCTGCCGTACCCGCTCTGCATATTCGGATTCGGCCTGTAAATCACATACATTTGTGCGGCGTTTTTGTAAAAACCGTCGAACGACATTTCGTAAACAATCCAGAGCGTCGCCAGCGCAAAGCAGGTGAAACCCACAGCCAAACCCATCACGCTTATCAGCGTCTGGCTTTTATATTTCCACATATTGCGGAAAGCGATTTTTAAATAATGCGTTATCATAATTGAAAATTGAAAATTAATTTTTTCGTAATTTGTAATTCGGTAGTGTCATAAACAGGTTGGATTTATTTTCTTCTACCGTTCTTTGCGAATGGGTATGATTTGCAATCAAACAGGCGCAAATGACAATACGTATCACACGTCATTGCGAGGAACGAAGCAATCCAGTCTTCTCTCCCCGTCATTGCGAATGGGTATGATTTACAATCAAACAGGCGCAAATGACAATGT
>Ga0082212_10012402_pt1 | contig 10739 bp, 10 predicted proteins | sample TergutNt197P3_FD_71548 | JGI IMG/M metagenome (GOLD analysis project Ga0082212, IMG submission 71548) | Neocapritermes taracua P3 segment gut microbial communities from Petit-Saut dam, French Guiana - Nt197 P3 | ecosystem: Host-associated > Arthropoda: Insects > Digestive system > Gut ...
TTCCCTCCGCAGTATAATCGGCTTCCAGCGAGAGGAAACCGGGTTCCGGCGCTTCCCACCGGATTGTTATGCCCTTTCTGCCATCAAGCGAACGAACAGCCGTCCGCATCAAAACCGAAACGGCGGCGCAGACAATGTCGGCTCCCCTTGGCCCCGCGCCGGCATGACCGCCGGCTGTGCAGGATCGCAGTGTCCCGCCCTCATCCAGAACCGCCTCGATCTCTATCAACATACCCCCCCGCTCTGCGGCGAGGTATGTTGTTTTGGTAAGGTATTTGTCTCAGGATACATACCCACATACTTTACCATTGGCACATTTTTAAACACGCCCCAGAGAGGCGGGGTATGTACCCTTCGCATACAATCATCAATTAACCGGTTATTTCCCCGATTTTGATAATCGAATACTGCTGCCGGTGCCCCTGCTTGCGGCGATAGTCCTTCTTGGGCTTATACTTAAAAACGATGATCTTGTCGTCTTTTCCGTGGGATTCCACCGTCGCGCTGACCTTCGCGCCCTGCACATAGGGGCTGCCCACCGTTACCGTATCGCCGGACAAGAGCAGCACCGTTTCAATATCCAGCGCCGTCCCCGGCTCCGCGTCGATTTTATCCACCTTGAGCGCTGAACCGGCCTCTGCCTTGTACTGTTTTCCCATAAATTCAACTACTGCGTACATGAACCATTTTCTCCAAACTTCGATTTGTCTGATTTATACCCAAAACGGGCAAAAGTGTCAAGCCCTTTTTATAATATCAACGAATGGCGCGAATGAACGCGAATGGGAACAGCGGGCGAACCCCTACCGGAACAGCCGGGAATACCTTTTTATCTGTCCCCATAATGTGTACGGCAATTGGCTATTATGATTTTGCTGTTTTCTATTCGGTATATCAATCTATTTGCATCATCTATACGGCGAGACCACCACCCCGATAAATTTTCCTTTAGCGCCTCAGGTTTGCCAATTCCGTCATTACCATTGCGCTCAATATCTCTGATAAGCTGGTTTATACGTTTCAAGGTTTTTTTGTCTTGTGATTGCCAATATAGGTAATCGTCCCATGCTTCATCTGTCCATAATTTTTCCATGGTCTATTCTTCTACCAGTTCATGGGCGGTTAGTTTGCCTTCTTCAGCTTTTTTTATGGACCGGTATAAAACTTTCATGTTTTCTGCATTGAAAAAAGAGTCAACATTCGTTGTAATCTCAAAAGGAATACCGCCCTGTCTGATTGTTTGGCGGATAAATATGGTAAAAGCCGTCGTCATGCTTAATCCCAGCTCTTCAAAAATATTTTCGGCTCGGGTCTTTAGTTCGTCATCAATGCGAATATTGACTTGTGCCATATGCTGTATCCTCCAGTTTGTTTGTATATCATATACTATACAATGTAAAGAAAAATATGTCTAGATAACAAATACCCCCTACCGGAACAGGTTCTTATCATCATCCTGACGACAATCCTGAATATCCTTGATAAAAACACAGTCTTTAACAACCTGGTATACAATCCTGTAACGACGGTAAGAGAGCATATACCGGATTCATTTTTTCTGTTTTACTCCCAGGTCAATTGCCTCCAACATATTATGTCTAAATTCTTCCAAACTAATATCCTTTGTTCCGGACAGACGTGCCAGTTCAATTGCCGACAGGCGCTGGGCGAGAGCAAGATCTTCTCTACTCATAAACTCCTCCTCTCTCATTCTTTGCATTCTCCGCGCCTCCACATGATAATCTAACGATATATTACATTACTTCCAGAAACGGGACGCAGATCAGGTTCAGTGCGTCTTTTAGCACACGCAGGACAGCGCGGGAAAGGCCAAGGCGGGCGGCGGACAGGACGGGATTTTCGGCGTTCAAAATCGGGCAGTCGTGATAAAAGCGGCTGAAACATTTTGACAGCTCGTAGAGGTAGGCCGCCAGATGTGAGGGATCAAGTCCGGCGGCGGCGGCGGCGATTGCCGCAGGGTAAGCGGCAAGGGTTTTGACAAGCTCCCATTCGGGATCGGAAGTGAGTAAAGAGAAATCTTCACTGCTACTTGTTACCTGTTCATTGCTCATTCTTAATATGGACGAAATCCGCGCGCCCATATACTGCAAATAGGGGCCGGTATTGCCGTTAAACGACAGGGATTCTTTGGGATCAAAAAGCATATCCCTGGCGGGGCTGGCCTGCAAAAGATAATAGTGCAGCGCGCCCAGGGCGATTTTTTCCGCAACTTCGGCGGGGTTGCCCACTTTCTCTTCGCGTTCTTTTTCCTTTATTTCGGCGATGGCCATGTCCCGCAGGCTGTCGATTAAATCGTCGGCGTCAACCACAGTCCCTTCTCGGCTTTTCATTTTGCCCTCGGGCAGATTCACCATGCCGTAGGATAAATGATGCAGGTTTCGCGCCCACGGATAGCCGAGTTTGTCCAAAAGAACGAACAGCACCTTAAAGTGGTACTGCTGTTCCGATCCGACCACATAGATCATCTGATCAAAAGGCCAATCCCCAAAACGGTTGATTGCCGTACCAAAATCCTGGGTGATATAAATCGAAGTGCCGTCGCTGCGAAGAAGTATTTTTTTGTCGAGATTTTCAGCGCTTAGATCTACGGCAATGGCACCGTCTGCCTCGCGGTAGAAGAGTCCCTTTTCAAGCCCCTTGAGCACTTCCTCCTTCCCCAGAAGCCATGTGTCGCTTTCAAAATAATATTGATCAAACGAAACGCCGGTGCGCCGGTAGGTTTCCTTCATGCCCGCAGTCGCCCAGGAATTCATCTGTCTCCAGAGAGCGACGGTTTCGCCGTCACCGGCTTCCCATTTACGCAAAAGGTCCTGGGCGCGGGACAGGGACGGAGACTGCGCCTCGGCTTCCTCTTTTTTCAGCCCCCTGCTCTGCATAAGTTCATCGGTTTCTTTTTTCAGATCGTTGTTGAAACAGACGTACCAGTGGCCGACAAAATGATCGCTTTTGACCCCTTCGGACTCGGGTGTTTTGCCATGGGGCGTTCCGCCCCCCCCGTGTTCAAGATAGGCCAGCATTGACTTGCAGATATGTATGCCCCGGTCGTTGATGATGCAGACTTTGCGTACATCGGCTCCGCAGGCAGCGAGTATCCGCGAAACACTTTCACCCAGCACATCGTTGCGCAGATGACCCAGGTGCAGGGGCTTGTTGGTATTGGGGCTGGAAAATTCCACCATAACTTTTTTCCCCGCCAAAGTCCCCGGCCTGCCGAAATTATCATCCGCGAGAAGAGCGGCGAGTACTGTCTTTGCGGCGAAGGCACGGTTCAGCCGTATGTTGACATACGGACCGGCTGCTTCTGCAACGCCATCTTCCCCCGCGCCGTCTGCTGCTAATCGGGCACATACCATCTGGGCGATTTGTGGCGGCCCCTTTCGCAGTATTTTGGCATAACTGAACATGGGAAAGCCGATGTCGCCCATTTCGGGGTTCGGCGGAATTTCGGCGATGACCTGCGCGGGGCAGATTCCCTGCGGGTTTATGCCGGCTTCCTGTGCCAGTGTCCCCAGAGCGGCTGCGATTCGTTCTTTCCAGGATTCTCTGAAGTCGTGCATGGTCATTTCAAAATACATGGATTTTTATGGGTTTTCAAGATATGTCGATAATAATAGAGATGAAAAATAAAAATTTTGTTATTAAGGGCGACATTTGCTGGAGTACAGGACTGAATACCCTGCAAACAATGCACAACGCCTTCCTGGTCTGCGTTGACGGGAAATCCGCCGGGGCATTTTCCCGGATGCCGAAGCAATACGCAGCGCTGCCCCTTGTCGACTGCTCAGGAAAGCTGGTCATTCCCGGCCTTGTTGACCTCCACATCCATGCGCCGCAGTTTGCCTTTCGCGGACTGGGTATGGACATGGAACTGCTGGACTGGCTGAACAAGCACGCCTTTCCCGAAGAGTCAAAATACTCAAGCCTTGCCTACGCCCGCAGGGCCTACGGTCTTTTTGCTGATCACCTCAGACACGGCCCCAATACCCGCATGGTTGTTTTTGCCACAATCCATGCTCCTGCCACGCTTGTCCTCGCGGAACTGCTGGAAGAGGCCGGTCTGGTAAGCATGGTCGGCAAGGTTAACATGGACAGGAACTGCCCCGGCAAACTCAGGGAGAAAAGCGCCGCCTCATCCCTGGCCGCAACAAGGGAATGGCTTGATTCTTTCGCCGCCGGTAAATTCAGGCGCAGTAAACCGATCCTCACCCCCCGTTTTATTCCTTCGTGCAGCGACGATCTTATGCGTGGTTTGGGATCATTGCGGCGCGAATACGGCCTGCCCGTCCAGTCCCACATTTCCGAAAACCGCAGGGAAGGCGAATGGGTCAGGGAGCTTTGTCCTGCAAGCGGCGGCTATGGCGCGGCCTACCGGGACTTTGATCTTTTTGGAAGCGATATGCCCGGCGGGGCTCCGACAGTGATGGCCCACTGCGTCTGGTCGGACGAAAGGGAAATCGCCCTGATGGCACAGCGCGGTGTTTTTGCAGCCCATTGCCCCCAGTCAAACGCCAATCTTTCGTCGGGCATTGCCCCAATGCGGCAGATCCTTAACGCGGGTGTTCCCGCCGGTCTTGGCAGTGACATCGCCGGCGGAACAAACAGTTCGATTTTCCGCGCTATGTCGGATGCGATACAGGTTTCAAAGCTGCGCCGTCCTGTGCTTGACATTGACGAAAAGGCCCTTACGCTGGAAGAAGCATTCTACCTTGGCACTGCCGGCGGCGGATCATTTTTCGGAAAGGCAGGCATGGGTTACGCGGGGTCTTTTGATCCTGGCTGCGATTTTGACGCGCTGGTTCTCAACGATACTCCCCTCGCCGCTCCCTTTACGCTGTCAATCCGCGATCGCCTGGAGCGGGCTATTTACATCTGCGACACCCGGCACATTGAGGCAAAGTTTGTCCGCGGAAAGAAAATATTTAAGAAAGATATCACGCAGAGACGCACAGGCGCAGAGATGTAATTCGCAAATTCCTCACGCCAAGGCGCAGAGGGAGAATAGGGAGCGTCGTTTGGAAAATGTTAGTTTTTCCGAAGAACAACCCTAGTCCTTAATCCTTCTTCCTTTTTCCTCTGCGTGCTTTGCGACTCTGCGTCTTTGCGTGAAATTTTCCGAAAAACGCCTAGCGGCCGGCGGCGGATTTGAACTCCGTCCAGACGCGGTTGTGCATGGTCTCCGCTTCCTCGCTGATGTTCCCAATCATCTCCATCGTGTCGAAATCCCTGAAATCTTCGGGAAGGGTCAGGAATTCCCGGTACTCCTCTTCGATGTAGGGGTCGGAAGCGGAAAAGGTGCTGTAATAACCAAGTTCCATAAAGCAGGCTGCGCCGCGTTCGGGATCAAGGATATAATCAAGAAAGGCATAGGCGGCGTCAGGATTCGGCGCATTTACCGGAATAAAGGCCGGCATAATGCCGAAACCAATTCCCTCGCGGGGAAAGACTACTTCAAGATCGGGCCGCTCCATTTTCGCCATTGTTACCTGGGAGGTATACATAACCGCAAGGGCAATTTCACCGGAGATTAGCTCGTCTTCCAGCCTGTCGTCGCGGATAAGCCGGATGTTGGGTGCAAGCGATATAAGGAATTGCCCCGCCGCCTGGATTGCGTCAAGATCGCTGGTATTGTAACTCTGCCTCATAACTTTAAGCGCCATACCGTTGATTACGCGGAAGTTGTCAATAATACCGACCTTTTGCTTCAGAGACGGATGCCACAGCTCAAAATAACCGTTTATGGGTATATCTACTTTTTTGGGATCAAAGACGATGGTCTGAACCCCCGCTCCATAGGGAATCGTATATTCATCTTCGGGATCGTAAAACTGCCTTTGGTAAATGGCATTGATGTTATTGTAGTTGGAGAGGCGGAAACGATCGATCTTCTGCGCCAGGCCATCGTTGACAACATTCTCAACCATGTAGTCGTCGGCAATCACAATATCGTACCTGCCGCCCTTTGCGTTAATGAGTCTGGCGATCATGGTTTCGTTGGTGTCAAAATTGACGTATTTTATTTTATATCCACTGTCTTTTTCAAAGCTTTTCAAAATCTCCTGCGGAAACATATCGCTCCATGTATAAAGAACCATTCTTGATTTGGCACTGCAGCCTGTCAGCACAACGGCCAGCAGGATAATGATAGTTTTTCTGGGCATACATCTACTCCTTACAATCAATGTTTCATAAATTGTGGAAAATTTCAAGTTAGGTTTTACTCTTTTCTCCCCTTCCGGCGAGGAACACGGCGGCAAGACAGAGGATAACGGTGAGGACAAAGAGCAGGCTGCACATGGCGTTGGTCTTTGGAGTAACGCCGGTCTTTAGCCGTGAATAAATAATCATCGGAAGGGTGTTGGTGTCCACTCCGGCGACAAATGAACTGACAATCACGTCGTCGAAACTCATGGCAAACGATATGAGCATACCGGAGATTACCGCGGGCAGTACGAGCGGCAGGGTAATGTCGTAAAATGCCCTGAGGTTGCCTGCCCCCATGATCCGCGCCGCCTCCACATAGCTCTTGTCAAGGCCGGCAAGCCTCGCCCTTACCAAAAGATAGGGATAGGGAACGCAAAAAACGGTATGGGCGGCGACAAGGGTGAACAATCCCGGCGGTATTGACAGCAGGGAAAAAAAAGTGAGAAAGGTCATGCCCATGATTATCTCGGGGGTCATAATCGGCAGGATCGAAAGAAATTCCATTCCCCGGTGAGCGCCGCCGGCAGAGGTCGAAGCCGCGCGCATCCTCGCCATGCCGGAAGCGCCCAGAGTGCCGAGTGCGGCGGACAGTCCGCTTGTCAACAGACCGAGGATTAAACTGGTTCTTAGTCCTTCAAACATCGCCCTGTCCCTGAAAAGCTCCGCATACCATGCAAGGGTAAAACCGCTCCACACCGATGAAAGGCGGCTCTGGTTAAACGAATAGACGATGACTAACACAATGGGGATATACATCACGATGAGAATGAAGGCGAGGTATAACGGGAACACAGAGCGCTTTTTGATGCTCATATCAGGCCTTCAATTTCGCCGGAGCGGGTGGCGAGGCGGTACAGGTACAACAGCAGGCTGGTAAGTGCCATCAACGCTACACTGAGGGCGGCGGCAAATGGCAGGTCGTGTACGTTCATTACCTGCTCGCGGATAAGGTTCCCCACCAGCACCACCTTGTTGCCGCCGAGAATGTCGGCGATAAAGTACAGTCCCATTGAGGGAATAAAGGTAAGTATGACGCCGGAAAACAGCCCCGGCATGGTCAACGGCAGGCTGACGGTAAGAAAAGCCCGGAAACGCCCCGCGCCGAGAATCCGCGCCGCCTCAACAAGGGAACGGTCGAGTTTTTCCGCGCTGGTATACACCGAGTAAATCATAAACGGCAGAAGGGCGTAGATCATGCCGGTAACAACCGCCGGATAGGTGTATAAAAGCCGCAGGGGTTCTTTTGTTATGTGTAATCCAATCAGCAGGCGGTCGAGAACACCGTTGGCCCTGAACACGATGATCCAGCCGTATAGCCGCATCAGCGCGCTGGTCCAGAACGGTATGATCAACAGGAGCATTACCCGGTTACGCCACTTCCGCCCGAGCCTCGCCATAAAATAGCCGAATGGATATCCGGCCAGCGCAACGGCAAGGGTACTGATCAGCGCAAGTTCCACCGATTTTTTGAATGTTTCAAGATATACCGGTTCAAAAATAAGGCGGTAATTGTGCAGGCTAAAAACAGCCTCTACGCCCCATGCCCCATGCCGCCGCATAAAACTCAGGGCGATCAAATAAACCAGGGGTCCCAGGACAAAGGCAAGGGTAAACAGGTACATGGGCATAAGAGATAAAGGGAACGGAATGTGTTTCTTTTTCATTCGCGTGCTACCGTTACGGCGTTCTGGGGAAGCCAGCTTACCGTCACATTGTCGCCGGATTCAAACGGGCTTTCGATGCCCTGCATGGATGCGTGAATTTCGCCGCTGCCGAAAAAGCGTTCGTCTTTCAGCAGAACGCTGATACGCAAAAGGCCGCCGGTAAAACTCTTTCCGCTTACCACCGCCGCAAGGCCGTCGTTCCCGTTTTTTGCCGCCGAGAGTATTATGTTTTCTTCGCGCACGGCAAGGACAGTATTGTCATTGCAGGGGATAAGGTTCGCATTCCCGACAAATTTCGCCACAAAGGCCGTTCTGGGGTACTTGTAAACTTCGGCGGCGGAACCGACCTGCTCGAAGACACCGTTACGAATAACGGCGACACGATCCGACATGGCAAGGGCTTCTTCCTGATCGTGGGTGATGTACACAAAACTGATACCAAGCTGTTTCTGGATGCGTTTTAACTCATGCTGCAGCTGCCGCCGTAACTGCAGGTCCAGCGCACCGAGCGGCTCGTCCAAAAGCAGCGCCTGCGGCTTGTTAATCAATGCCCTTGCCACGGCAACACGCTGCCGCTGGCCGCCGGAAAGTTCGTGGGGACGCCGTTTTTCGTAGCCTTCAAGCTGTACCATGGCAAGGGATTCGGCGACTTTCTGCCGTATTTCCGCCTTCGCCATTCTCTGCAGCCTGAGGCTGTAGCCAATGTTCTGCTCGACATTCATGTGGGGAAAAAGGGCGTAATTCTGAAACACCATATTCACGCCGCGCTTGTCCGGCCCAAGGGCGCTCACATCGACTCCGTCCATGATCACGCTTCCTGAGTCTGCCGTTTCCAGACCGGCAATTATCCGTATAATGGTAGTTTTTCCGCAGCCGGAAGGTCCCAACAAGGTGATAAATTCTCCCCGGCCAACGGAAAGATCAAGCCCGCGCAGGACTGTTACCTGCCCAAAACTTTTTGTAATACCTTCAAGGCGCAGCAGTTCCTGGTTGCTCACGGTTCAAGTGTAGTTACCTGCCGGGGAAGTGTCAATTATAAATGTCATAGAGTTCCAGATTCGCATCAAGAAAGTCCGTAAATACCAGATACCTGCCGTCAGGGGACACCGCCAGACCCGTGGGCTGGTTGCGTCCCCATATCCGCTCTTCCAGAGTCAGATCATTTGCTTTCAGTACATATACCGCACCGAACTCCGGCCCCGGCCTGGTATAGTCGTCGGGGTTATTCCTCCCCCGCGAAGAAGCAAAGACCCGGCTGCCATCCGGCGAAAGGACTATGGTATTGATATTCGGCCCTATGCGCCGGGAAACCAACAGCGCCCCGTCAGCGGCGTTGAGGATATTCACCGTGCCGCGGAACATATCGGAAACATAGAGTTTGCCGTCCCGGTATATCACATGACGGCAGGCGCCTTCCCCCGAATAGAGCCGGTAACGGGCGATAACCCTGTTTTGCCGCATATCGACGACCGCGACAACCGGCTCATCGTAAATGGCGGCATAGAGCACAGAACCGTCGGGCGAAAAGGCCATGCCCCTCGGCGTGCCTCCCACAGGAATGCGGCGCAGCAGTTCCTTTGTCTGCGAATCAAAGACGCTCAGATTATGGCTTACCCAATTTGATACCAAGGTCAAATTCCCCGCAGGATTCTGGACTATTACCTTGGGCAATATCCCGCCGGTTTGCAGGGACATTGTATAGTCCAGGGTATCAAGGTTAAAAATATGCACCTTGTTTTCTACCATGTTTGAAACCCACAGTTCACGACGCCTCGTGTCGGTTAACGCTTCCACAAAACCCACAGCCCCGCTGCCCGGCACGGAAAGCCGTTTTTCAAAAACCATCCGTGCGGAGCGTTCAGCGCCGGCTTCTTCCAGCCTGAACACATCCACGCCGTGCTGTTCAAGGAGCGGAACAAACAGCCGCCGCCCGTCCGGGGAAAAATACGCGCTTTTGGGCTGCCTTCCCGTGGAATATTCCCCCAGCAGGCGGAATGTGCCGTTTTCGATTTCGAGTTTGATTTCCAAAAGGCCGTTTTTGAGCGGAAGCCTTTCAGCGGGATATTCCACGCTTCGATAGCCCTGCGCGCTGAAACGCAAGGTACCGGTTCCGCCGCCCTCAATGCGAAAGTTCCGTATACCGGCGGCTGCAGAAACAGGCGTCTGCGGCGTGCCGTTAAGCGAAACGGACAAGTCCGGCGGCGCGGATTTAAGGGCGAAAGAAACGGTTTGTGCAGACAGCGTCATGCAAAGAAACAGCAGAGAGGGAATGGAAAAAACAGCCCTGAAAAACATGGACGAGCCTATTTTTTCATCTTCATGGTTACGTTTATCTCGCCGCTTTTGTCCCATTCGGTTAATATTTTTACCGCTTCACAGGCGGCGAGGCAGGATTTGTCTTCCCCGCCATTGTCCCCCCAGCGGTCAAGGACACGGTTGGAGATAACCGACAAAATGCAGCCCATTCTCATGCCGTGCAGCCTGCCGATCACGTACTGAGCGGAGGTTTCCATTTCGATATTGGTTACTTTGGCAGAGGAGAGATCGGGTATGATGTTGCCCGCAAAAGAAGGCCAGTAGCCGGATCCGTCTTCGTTTAACGGGCGTCCCTGCCCGATATAAAACGAACCGACTGTATAACCCAGTCCCAGGCCGTAGCGATAACCAAGCCGCTCGCAGGCGGTGATGAGGGCGAGGGTAACGTAAAAATCGGCGTAGGCGGGATACTCCGGCTCAACGTAGGTGATTGAGGTGCCGTCCTTGCGTACACAGGCAGCGGGAATAATAAGGTCGCCAAGGTCGAATTCGGGAACAATGCAGCCGGTGCTGCCCACCCGGATACAGGTATGCACG
>Ga0082212_10012403_pt1 | contig 10739 bp, 7 predicted proteins | sample TergutNt197P3_FD_71548 | JGI IMG/M metagenome (GOLD analysis project Ga0082212, IMG submission 71548) | Neocapritermes taracua P3 segment gut microbial communities from Petit-Saut dam, French Guiana - Nt197 P3 | ecosystem: Host-associated > Arthropoda: Insects > Digestive system > Gut ...
AAGACACGATTTATCGTGTTGCCGGTAAACATTTGTCCAAAAAGATATTCTGCGATCTTTTTGCCGGAACCGGAATCGTTGGTAGAGCGTTTAAGACAGAGACCAAGAGCGTCATTGCTAACGACGTAGAGTATTACAGTTACGTGCTAAACAAAAATTACATCGAAAATCATACGGACATACCGGACGAACACGAATACATCGACGAATTGAATCGGCTGCCACTTATTGACAGCGGATTCATTTTCAAAAACTATTGCCTCGGCGGCGGGGCAGGCAGGCAGTATTTTTCCGATTACAACGGAAAGAAAATCGACACGATTCGACAGTGTATCGAAGCGTGGAAAAAAACCGGCAGAATCAACGATAATTTATATTATTTCCTTTTGGCGAGTTTACTGGAAAGTGCAGACAAACTAGCAAACACCGCTTCGGTTTACGGTGCGTATCTAAAACATCTCAAAAAGAGTGCGCAGAAAGAATTGGTACTCGAACCTGCCGATTTTACCGTCAACGACAGTACCCATCAGGTTTTCAACGAGGACGGTAACGTTCTCATAAAAAAAATCGAGGGGGACATTTTGTATTTAGACCCGCCATACAACGCTCGGCAATATGGAGCGAATTATCACATGCTCAATACGATTGCCAAGTACGATGACTTCGTACCAAATGGCAAGACCGGTTTAAGAAAATACCAACGGTCTGCTTGGTGCCGGACTGGCAAGGTTGAACACGAATTCGACGATTTACTGAAAAACGCCAAATTCAAATACATTTTTTGAGTTATAACAACGAAGGTTTAATGCCGATGGAAACGATCAAAAAATTTATGTCAAAATATGGTCGTTACGATTTAGCCTCGATAGATTATCAACGGTTCAAAGCCGACCGAGATGACAATCGAAATCATAAAGCGGATAAAACAGAGGAATTCATACACGTTTTGGAAACATATTGATCCTCTCGATCTATCTGCGCAACGACAGTGATGGGTATGAATTGGCGGGCGTATGGTTTGAATCAGGTGCGGGGACAGTTGCCGCGTGGGGCGGTCACGTTGATTGTACATTTGGCAAGTGTTTGGGTTGCCCCCACTTAAATAATACAGCCGAGTGAGTCGAAGGAGGCGATTGCGCCGTATCCTGCCAGAAATTGTACACAGCCAGAAGGAATTGCGATTGGCACTGCAAGCGGTGGGACGCAAGTTGGGAATGTACATGAAGCGTCGGGAAAAGGTGAAGCACGAAGGAGAGCGGCGGAGTATTTTCTTGCGTTATCTCGGCGAAGATGGAAAGCCCATTGAAGAGGAGAACTTTGGGGAGAACGTGATCGTCGTGGTGTAGAGAGCCGGCGACTATGTCGCCTGTTTTGTTAACGGAGCCGCAATCGTAAGATTGCGATTGACAATAGGTGTTCGGACAGTAAAATATCAGGCATAAACCGTCACCTGTTTGATTGCGGGGCAAACAAACGAAACAGGGTATTGCGGGGTTTGTCCCAGGGGTTCGACTCCCTCTCGCGTGGTAGCGATGGTCGAAAGACTCGGACTTAGAATCCGCAAAACGGAAAGGTAAAGAACTGAGCAGAAATGTTCAAGTCAGAATTGAGTTTGCAAGACAAGGGATACCGTTTGAATAATGTATTCAAACTCAACTTGACTTCCCCCATTTTTGACGTTCTTTACCTATTTATTTCAAAAATTCCTACAACTGCATAATACGATGGGCATCTTCAAAAAACATTATCAAGTAAAGCCAAATATGGTTGGTTTTCTTTACCGAAACAATCTCTTTGTGCGAAAATTGATTCCGGGCTACTACGAAGTTTGGGATTGGAGAAACCGAACAGAATTGTTTATATTGCCGGAAACTCCAAAACTTTTGATGGCGACCAATCAAGAAGTGCTGACAAAGGACAATATCGCATTTCGTTTCTCATTTAATACACTTTACAAGATAACAGACGGAAAAAAGTTTCTCGATAACTTTGCGCTCGACAAACCGATTCTGTATATCATACATGAAGCCGAGCAACGGCTTCATAACATCGTCCAACTCTACATTCGCAATAAAATTACAGAATTGGACAGTGAAACATTGAACGAAAAACGAAGCGAACTCACTGATTTCAAAACAGACGAAATGGTGAAAGAAGCGTTGGAATTGGGAATAACCATTGAACAAGCCCAACTTCGTGATTTGACCTTTCCGAAAACTATTCAAGATTTGTTTGCCAAACATTTAGAAGCAAAGATCAGAGCAAAATCTGATCTTGAAAATGCGCGGACAGCCGTTGCGACAGCACGAGCATTGAAAAACGCTTCTGAACTGATGAAAGACGATGACAACATCAAGTTTTTTCAAATCATTGAAACGATTACAAAAATTGCGGAAAAGGGAAAACATACGTTTATGATTGGCGATATTAACCAACTGACAAAGAAATAGGTGTTACTGCCTCTGTCGCTCCGTTTCGCTGCGCTCCCGGCTTGCATGGCGTGCTTTGTCTTGCCCTTACAGGATAGGACTCAACGTCGTAATCTGTTTGAAACGCCGATGAAAATGCGACACCGACATGTGGGCTTGTTCCGCCAACTTTTCGACTTGAAGCGGCTCTTTGTAATTCTCACGGAGCCACGCAATGACTCCGGCAATCGCCGAAGCACCCGATTCCGAAACAAGGACTTGAGTTCCGACTGAATGTTTCAGTTCCCCAGCGACTGTAATGGAGCGGGAATGCGACCACCGAACTGCACGAACTGCGAACTCGCTCCAATGTTTCGGACTTCCAACACCGGCGAGGCACCGAACAAACCGCCGAAACTGATTTTGTCTCCCGCCTTCGCTCCCGGCACCGGAATCAACCGCGTCGCCGTCGTTTTGTTGTTGATCACGCCGATTGCCATCTCGTCGGCAATCAACGCGGCAATCGTTTCCGGCGGCGTGTCCCCCGGTATCAACACCATATCGAGACCGACGCTGCACACCGCCGTCATCGCTTCCAATTTTTCGAGACTCAAATGTCCCCGCTCAACCGCATCGGCAAGACATGAATCCTCCGAAACCGGTATGAATGCTCCGCTCAAACCACCGACGGAACTCGATGCAAATAATCCCCCCTTTTTGACGGCATCGTTCAACAGAGCAACCGCCGCCGTGGAACCGGGCGCACCGATTTGGGCAATGCCCAACGTTTTCAAGATTTCGCCGATGCTGTCGCCGACGGTCGGTGTCGGTGCCAGCGAAAGGTCAACGATGCCGAAGCCCAGTTTGAGCCGATCCGCTACTTCCCGACCGATCAATTCGCCGACTCGTGTTACGCGGAAACTCGTAATTTTGATCTCTTCCGCCAGATCGCCGAGCGTCAATTTTTTGCCGCTTTGTTTTGCGGCGGCAATTCGCCGTTGCAAGGCGCAATCGACCACACCGGGTCCGCTGACTCCGATGTTGATGGCGGCTTCCGGTTCCCCGGCTCCCATGTATGCTCCTGCCATAAAGGGATTGTCTTCGGGAATGTTCGCAAAGACGACCAATTTTGCTGCTCCGAATCCTTGCGAATCGGCAGTCGCACCGGCAATCTGTTGAATGAGCGTACCGAGTTGCCGAATGGCATCCATATTGATTCCTGCCTTCCGGGAAGCGACGTTGATCGACGAGCAAACCCTTTTGGTTTTGGCGAGGACTTCCGGCAAGGAATCCATCACAACCTGCGCTCCGGTTGAAATTCCTTTTTGCACGAGAGCGGAAAAACCGCCGACGAAATCGACTCGGCAATCCGTAGCGGCTTGGTCAAGCGTTTGGGCAAGTTGCAACGCGGCATTTTGACCGTGCCCTGCCAAAATAGTAGCGGCGGGGGAAATCGCAATGCGTTTGTTTGTTACGGGGATTCCATATTTTTCGCTGACTTCCTCGCAGACGGCAACGAGATTCCGAGCGTGATCCATGATTTTGGCATAAACCTTTTTGCAAAGTTGATCGGCATGCGAACCGGCACAGTCGTTGAGGTTGAGAGCCAATGTTACCGCACGAACGTCGAGGTGTTCGTCGTGCAGCATCCGAATCGTGGAGAGAATTTCGTCTGTTTGGAGCATAGTGCCCATTATATCGCAAACATGAACAAAGACCAGTCCTGTGTGAAAGTCTGTAAAACCAGTGTCCCATTGACATTTTGCAACCGTCAATTATCGAGTTATTGCAGTTAATAATGCCGCCACAAACGCCATACCACAGCATGCCCCCCGCTCCCCCTTTCGTCATTTTTCGATTATAATCACAGAGTTCCGTTTACATTTGACAGCCGAATGCCAACATACGATTATCGCTGCGATGCGTGTTCACATGAATTTGAAGAGTTTCAATACATCAAGGATGACCCGTTAACGAAGTGTCCAAACTGCGGCAAGAAAAAACTCCGACGATTGATCGGCGGCGGAGCAGCAATCATGTTTCGCGGTAACGGATTTTACCAAACGGACTACCGTAGCGATTCTTACAAAAAAGCAGCCAAAGCCGAATCGACTCCGAAATCGGAATCGTCCTCCCCCTGTAAAGGCTGCGCCGCGGCAAAAGAATGTCAGGCAGGTGTGTAGCCCCAAAAGTACTGATGTAATATGCCTCAACAAATTACCGGCAATATTTACGATTATCCGAACTTATACGACGTTCTGTTTTCCGACTTATGCCGCTCCGAAACCAAATTTCTCTCCTCGGCGTTCGAGCGTTTCAGCAAGAGAAAGGTCGTTTCGATTTTCGAACCTGCCTGCGGTTCTGGACGATTGATCTATCATCTTGCGAAACTCGGCTTCGATGTTGCTGGTCTTGACTTGAATCCGCATGCCGTCGCCTTTTGCAACCGTCGGTTGCGTAAGCACAGGCTTCCCGAATCGGCAGTCGTCGGCAATATGGCATCCTTTTCGTTTGCCGATTTGGGCAGAAGGAAAAAGTTTGATGCCGCCTTCAATTTTGTCAGTAGTTTTTTGCATTTGACGACCGAAGCCGAGGCGCGGCAACATTTGCATGCCGTTGCCGATGTCCTGAAGCCGGGGGGCATTTATCTGCTGGGAATTCATTTGAAACCTCGAGGACAGCAGCACTGTTCGGAGGAGCATGATTCGGTACGCCGAGGAGTGTTGTCCGTAAAGTCGCATTTGAAATCTTTATCGCAAGACTTGAAAAAGCGAATCGAAACAATCGAATTCCGCATGGATGCCCAAACGCCGAAAAAGCGGTATTCGGTCATTGATCGTTTTCCTTTCCGCATCTATTCTGCAAAGCAATTCAGCAATTTGCTGGCTGCCGTGAATCGATTTGACGTGTTGGAGACGTACTCTTTCAATTACGACATTGCCCGACCGATTTGGGTAACGAACGAAACGGAAGACGTTGTGTTCGTGCTCCGAGAGCACGCCGTAAATTAGGAAAGTGGGCAGTTTTTTCCAAGTTGCCAAAGTCTTTTTTATCTCCATGTCAATCGTTTTCGAGTTGCAATTCCCTCTTGACGCATTTTCATTTAATTGGTATTTTGGAACATCGAAATTTCGTTTCCGTCCTACGATGGGCGCAAAGTCTATGAAAAATCTCGTCCGCCGCCTCTGGATCACCCTTTGGATGACTCTCTTCCTGCCCGCCGTCCTGACGGCACAAAATACTTCGCTCCTTTCTCAGCCGGAACTTGCGCCCTACGGACTCAAACGAGACTGGTTTTATCAACTTGAACTCCATCCTGCCAATGGAAAAATCCAAACCATCCTGCTCGAAGGGGGACAACTTTTCATCACGACCAACGATGCCACCCTTCATGTCCTCGATGCCGAAACCGGTCGGTGGCTCTGGTCGCGTTCCATCGACAAAAAAGGAGCCTTCCTGACCGAACCCGCCGTCAACAGCCGCGTCGTTGCCGTCCACAATAATATCACCGTCTTTCTCTTCGACCGAAATACCGGAAAACAACTGTTGCAGATCCCACTGCCGGAAGCCGCCGCCGCTCCATGTACCATGAGCGAACACTATCTGTACGTCCCCATGATCAACCAAACTTTTCTGGTGTACGTCCTGAAAGAATCACACACTCCTCAATCTGACGAAGCCCTGCAAGCCGCCACTCTCGATCAAATCGACACCGTCAAAGATCCCGAATTGGCAAAAATCGTTGAGCAATTTAGAGAGACCAAACGTCTGATCCGCACTACCGAACCAGAAGAACCCAAAGACGACAGATTCGCTCTCGACAGCACGCACCGGATTCCGATTACCACCCCTTCTTTCGGAACAGTAAGAACGAAACCGCTGTTTTTATCGCAATTTTATTCTTGGGTCCTCGATGAACAAGAAGAGCCGACGCACGAAATTGACAGCAAATCTCATCAGGAGTTCATGGCTTGGGTCACGGAACAAGGATTTCTCTATACGGCAAAAATCGCATTGTTATCGGAAAAAGGGATGGCAATGATATATCGGGTCGACTCGGCAGGACAAATGTTTTACATGGATCGAACGCAAACGATTCAAATTGATCGACCGGGAAACAAAGCGTTGCAGGCGAGTCCGACGCAGAGTCAAATCTATCCGGTCAACGAGTTGGACACGAGTCGGATTATCCTTCCTGATATAATCGTTACCGGCGGTCGGGCGGCTTACGTCTTTGCGATTGAAGCCCGGACGGGCGATGTTCGATGGCAGTATCCGACACAGGGGCAACTGTTGGAATCCATCGCGGTCATCGGCACAAAAGTTTATGCACCGACAGCAAACGGCATCCTGCATGCCATTGACCTGCTGACCGGAAAGCAAGATTGGTCTGCAAGAAACGTGAAACGGTTCGTTGCCGCCTCGCAAAAACGTGTTTATGTACTTGACCAACGAGGAAGATTGGTCGCCTTGGATCGCACGACGGGTGCTTCGGTTTTCGTCTACGACATTCGGCGGTTTGACCATTGTTTCTACAATTTGGAGACGGATCAAATTTTTCTGCTGACGGATAAAGGGTTAGTTCAATGTCTTCGAGAGCGTCAGTTTGTGACAGATGGCGAAAACGTTTCGTCGGTTCGTCATCGGATCAGTGCGGCGGAGTTTGCGGCAGTGGCAAAGGGGGGCGAAACGCCCGAACTGTGGTGGGTCGAAGAACTGCTCGAAAAGGAAGAGGAATTCGATTTTTGACGAATGTGATTGAGTCAATGCACCGCTCCCCTCTCTCTCCTAAAAACGTTCTCGCCCAGTACGAACTATGCCTTACATTCCAGCATCCGTTGCAGACACAGCAGCGCATCGGCTGCCGTTTTGTCTTCCACTCGGATAATGTTTTTCGGCATTCCCGACTCAGTCGAATCCAATACCGCCGCTAACTTGGGCAGATCGATCAACCCCATCGTGTCGCAGTAACTCGGTTGAGCGGCTAAATTGACCACCGTCTTGTCAGGATTCAGCCGTGCAAGCCGCTCCACAAAGCGTGACTCCGTGCCAACCGCCCAAGATGAACCCGATGGCGACTCGTTAATCTGCTTCAAAATGAAACTCGTCGAACCCGACTCGTCTGCCTGCTCGACAACTGTACGGCGACACTCTGGATGGACAATCACCTGAATTTCATAATAGGCTTTGCGGATTGCGTCGATGTGTTCCGGTAGAAATTTTTGATGCACACAGCAGTATCCATTCCACAAAATAATCTGACTATCTCGGATATGATTGACACTACTTCCGCCGAAATCGACCGCATCATTATCCCAAAAGGAGATTGCCGAACTCGGAATTCCCATTTTGAGGGCGGTATTCCGACCGAGATGCTGATCGGGAAAGAAAAGCACTCGCTGTTTCTGTTGCAGAGCAGTTTCCAGTACGGTTTTTGCATTGGTCGAAGTGCATGCAATTCCGCCATGCCGACCGCAAAACGCTTTCAGTTCCGCCGATGAATTGACGTAAGTTATCGGCACCACTTCGTTTACGTCAATGACTTCCGCCAGGTCGTTCCAGCACCGTTCGACGTCTTCCCGCGTTGCCATATCTGCCATACTGCAACCGGCATCAAGGTCGGGCAGCAGAACGTTGACACGTTTGCCGTTGCGTCGTGCCAGATTTTCGGCACTGTTTGCCAAGATGTCGGCAGTTTCCGCCATGAAGTGCACGCCGCAGAAGACGATTGTTTCGCAGTCGGTATTTTCAGCGGCGGCGGCACTTAATTGAAAACTGTCTCCCTGCAAATCGGTGTGAGCAAGCACCTCTTCACGTTGATAGTGATGTCCTAAAATGAGCAATCTCTTTCCGAGTCGCTGTCGGATGGTGTCAATGTGTTGATGTAAATCAGTCATAATAATTTCAAGGGTTAGATTGATTCTCGGGTACGTTTTTTATATGGTTTTTTTGGTTCTGCAATCATCGTCGGTCGTTCGGTCAGTTTTTGATACATCTCCATCAACTTGGCAACGATGGCGGACTCGCTCCTGTCTTGCTTGAATTTGTACAATTTCATGACCGCCCGGTCAAGGGCTTGGTGCGCTTTCAACAATACCGGCGGCATCGTCAGCGGATCGTACAAATCGGCAAGCGAACTGTTGGGAAACTTTGCTCGTGCATCTAACACTGCTTGCGCTAATGTTTCGATATTAGTTTTTTGCTCGTCCGTTGCTTCCGCCCAGGGGAAATTGTTGTACACGATTTTTGCAGAATAACGGTACGCATTTCCAAGACGACCACAGACGTATTTTATCCAAATCATGTGGACGTGCGAAGTCAACACGCCGAACTCAAACAAAGAAGCGTTAGGAATCATAAGATTTAGATTGGAACAAATCGTATTTTTCTTGGCAAACCCCATAGGGATATAATATCGCGCCGATGTTGAAACGCTTGGAATGATGAGATAATTGGAATCCGGCTGGCGGTTTTCTCCAAATTCGGTGGGACGTTCCGCCAGTTTTTTGGTGGTTTCACGTTTGCTCTTTTGTCGATGGTCTTTGACTTTTGCAAGCCGCGAGAGAATATCTTTGTTTTTCCGATACAAAGACGGCGAAACGTCATGTAACCAGATACAATATCGTTTTGTGCCGTTAATAAATTCTTCCGCACCCATAAAAGGACGAATGAAGTCCCTTATCGTTGCATCATTTTGAACGAGTTGTTTTCGTTCTTGCGGAGTCAGCAACAGATGTCCGCCGTCATTGGGCATACTTCCGAAAACCATGTCCGGTACATCGCACAGCGGTTTTGAACGAGACTCAATCAGTATATCAGGAGCATCAGCAAGATATTGATTAAGAAACTGCACTTTCGTCATTTTCGGTTGACTCGTCGGTGTATCGTATCGGAATAATTTTTTTACAGACCGTTCAAACGTTGCGAAACCGATGATTACACAATAAACTTGTGCTTTATCTTTGGCTTCGTTCCACCATTTGAAAGTTTGATGTGCAAAATTGATGACGATTTTGCGTGAAAACAGATGCCGCCATAAAATTTCTGCTTGCTCTCCTTGCGTGATACTGTTCGTGGCGACAAAAGCAACTTCAATTTTCGTTTCCTTAATATAATCGAGTGCCTTCTTAAACCAACATGTTACATAATCGAGTTCCCCTGCGCCATAGTAACGAGGAAAAGTATCCAGCACTTCGTCCTTCTGTCGATGTGTCATAGATCTTGCCCCTTTATACGGCGGGTTACTAACGACATAGGAGACATCATCTTTCGACACAACGCTTTCCCAGTCGATTCGAAGAGCGTTACCATGCACAATCGTTGCACTTTGCGTTAACGGCAATCGCGGATGATATTGCCCAAATTCTTCAGCAACTCGCAAGTTCATCTGATGATCGGTCAACCACATTCCCACGGTAGCGACTTGACAGGGAAAATCTTCAATTTCGATACCATAAAATTGTTCAATGTCCACCTTCATGAGTATTGAAATATCGAGCCGCTTCTGCCGAGTACGTCCCACGAGCATTTTTAGAATTGCAATTTCTAACAACCGTAATTCACGATAAGCAATCATCAAAAAATTGCCGCAACCACATGCCGGATCGAGAAATTTAAGCCTCGCAACTTTTTCATGAAATTGATTCAATAATTTTGTATCCGTTTTGACACGTTCAAATTCTTGCCAAAGATCATCTAAGAAAAGCGGATTGAGCAATTTCAGAATGTTGTCCAAGTCCGTATAGTGCGCACCGATTTCACGCCGCAATTCCCTCTTCATCACGCCTTGAAACATCGCTCCGAAAATGGCAGGCGAAATGCTGCTCCAATCGAAACTTCGGCACTCTAACAGAAGTTTTCGCATCTTCGCATTGAAGTCCGCCCTCGGAAGAATCTTTTGGAACAACGTTCCGTTGATATACCGAAACTGTTTTAACTCTTCGGAAAGCAATGTTTTCTTTGCCCGAATGTCCTCCGGCATGTTCAGAACTTCAAACAGCGTCGAAAGTTTGTCCGACAAGTCGCTGCCGTCCTCTTTGGCGGAGACAATGTAATCGTAAAAATTGCCTTTGGGAAAAATACCAGTGTCGCCAGCGAACATACAGAACAAAAGCCGAACGAGATAAATTTCGAGATCGTGTCCTGCGTAACCATACACCAGCAATTCGTCGTGCAACAGTGCCATCCTTTCAGCGGCGCGGACATTGACTTCGAACTGCTCATCCCGCTCCCGATCGGAACTGTAACCTGCAAGAATCGCAAAGCGTTTGACGTGTTTATGCAAATCTTTGGTTTTGAACTGCGTTTTTTTGCCGGTGGTTCGGTTATAGA
>Ga0082212_10012404_pt1 | contig 10739 bp, 10 predicted proteins | sample TergutNt197P3_FD_71548 | JGI IMG/M metagenome (GOLD analysis project Ga0082212, IMG submission 71548) | Neocapritermes taracua P3 segment gut microbial communities from Petit-Saut dam, French Guiana - Nt197 P3 | ecosystem: Host-associated > Arthropoda: Insects > Digestive system > Gut ...
GACAGAAACCAGTGTGTCGCCGACCAGGGCGTCGATCTCATCGATAAACAGTACGGTTGGTTTATCCGACGTAACCGTCCAATAACTGAGCAGTTGGAAAAGCTGATCCTGCGGCTGTATTTTTACGCCTTCTTCCAAATACCATTTTCGCAGTTCCGGACGTTCCAGATGACTAGACAATGCCGTTGAAACAGCGCTGCATACTGTCGGTATCCCCTGTGACACATCATTGCGCGCAACCTGCGCCGCTTCAATATTGGAGTATGCGCAATCGTAGCTGCCTTCCTCGCTCAGCGCGTGCATCATAGCATAAAGAGCGCTTGTCTTTCCGGTCTGGCGCGGCGCATGCATGACAAAATAGCGCATATCCCGAATAAGCCTTTGAATTTCTGTCCAGTCGACCCTCGTCAAGGGGTCAATGCAGTAGTTAATTTCCGGTTTCATCGGCCCGGCGGTATTAAAGAAGCGTTCCATATGGCTTTTCCCCCGTTCCTGCAGACTTGATGAGCCGGTTTCCATATAGACAGCTTATCATATAAACATCGTCAGTTCAATGAAATTCTTGGTTAATCACTAAGTCATGCTTGACAAAAACAGTTTGTTCTGTATATAATGGAATCGCTTTCCAGATTAGTCGCAGGAGGGGCAGAAAATGTATATCCCCAGACATATTGAACCGGTTGTAACGCGTATAGCGAAACGTAAACCGGTTATCGTACTGACCGGCGCGCGTCAGGTCGGGAAATCAACCATGCTGAAAACCCTATTAAACGCACAGAAAGCTGGTCAGGGCGCCGGTTATATCGCGCTGAACCGACCGCTAGTACGGGAAAGCGCGAAGGAAAACCCTTCATTGTTCTTCGAGATAAACAAACCGCCTGTTATTGTCGACGAGATACAAAAAGCCGCCGAGCTTTTTGACTATATCAAGGATATTGTTGATGAAGATAAAACCAAGGGGCAGTTCTTCCTCACCGGCTCGCAAAGTATGAAGCTGATGAAAAATGTCACCGAGAGTTTGGCCGGCCGCGCGGGGATAATCAAGCTGCTGGGGCTGTCTATGCGCGAAATTGCGGGCGTCACGCATCGCGATCCGTTTTTACCGGAACCGGAGCATATTATCGCGATGGAAAAGTCCGATTCCGAATACGATTACGCAAAAATTGCCTCGTGCATACAGAAAGGCTTTTTCCCTGAACTCTATGAAACCGTGAGCGACCTGCATGACTGGGCGGATTACTACAGTTCCTATTTTCAAACTTATATTGAGAAGGACGTAAAGGACGTCCTGAATATTCAGGACGAATCGGCATTTATCAAATTCGTGAAAGCCGCCGCTTCACTGACAGGCGAAATGCTCAATATGACAACTATCGCCGAAATCTGCGGCAAAGATGTGAAAACCGTCAGGGCATGGTTGTCTGTATTGGAGTCCAGCGGGCTTGTCTATCTTCTTGAACCGTACTACAATAACTATAGTAAGAGGCTGATCAAAACACCGAAACTCTATTTCCTGGACACCGGGCTAGCCTGCTGGCTTCTGGGCTGGAACACTCCGGAGCAACTCACAAACGGCGCCATGTGGGGACACATGTTCGAGAGTTTTGTGTTCGGCGAGATTCTGAAGAGTTATTTCAATGACGGAGTTTTGAATCCGCCGTTGTACTACTACCGGGACAAAGACAGAAATGAAATCGACTTGCTGATTTCCAGTGGTGACAAACTGTATCCAATAGAAATCAAGACTACCGGCGACCCGTCGAAATCAATGACTAAGGCATTTCATTGTCTTACCGGCATACCCGGAACGAAAACAGGCGCCGGCGCAGTGATCTGCCTTTCGAAAGATAGGCTTCCTCTGGCGGACAACGTCTGGAGTTTGCCGGTTAATCTGATTTAGGAGCTTCTGACAAAACACCGCGCGGTGTGTGTGTTGTGTTTTCACAAGGTCGTGAACCTCATTATTGTAGTGGTGATTGACAGTTTTGTGGGCTGCGGCATTGGGATGAACTACGCAGATGGTAAAAGCAGCAACAAACAAGAAAGGCGGCAATAAACTTTGTCCATAGTATTCACAATAATCATTATTACTTATGGCGGCGCGAATGTTTACATTGCGCTGAGGCTGTATCAATGGCTCAGCCTGCTTTTCCCGCAAATAAACCAGGCTGTCTTTTACTGCATATTTGCGCTCATTGCGTTATCGACCTTTCTCGGGTTTCTGCCGATCCATGCCGGCGTCAGGAAAGTCATCAACTGGATAGGCGCACATTGGATGGGAATATACGTGTACTTGCTGATATTCTGCCTCGCTGCGGACTGCATTGTCCTGCTGTGCAGCCTGACTGGAATAATACCACGGCCGCTGCCGCAAAGTGCGATTTTCTTCAGGGGCTTGGCTGCTATATTGCTGACAGCGGGTGTTTTCAGTTATGGCATATACAACGCGAATCAAATAAAGTTCGCCAACTACGATGTTACCATTGAAACCAATAAGCTGACGGACGACGTCAGAATAGTTCTTATCAGCGACCTGCATCTGGGAGCCGTCAATTCAGAAAGAAATCTTGAAAAAGTAATCAGGGGCGTCAACTCGTTGGAACCTGACGTAGTGTGCATAGCCGGAGATATTTTCAACGGCGACATTAACATTCTGTCAAATCCATCGAGAGCTATGGAACTTCTATCAGAAATCAAGGCGGAACATGGCGTTTACGCGTCTTTGGGCAACCACGACGGCGGAAGGTCATTTGACGAAATGGTACGCTTCCTTTCGCAATGCAATATAAAACTCCTGAATGATGAATATGAAACGGTTGACGGGCGATTGCTTCTGCTCGGACGGGTGGACCCGTCTCCTATCGGCGGCTTTAGCGGAACCCGGCGGGCGGATATTGCTGACATATTATCCTCGATAGAAACAGACCTGCCGATAGTGGTTATGGATCACAACCCCGCAAGGATAGAAGAGTATACTTCCGAGGTGGATCTGATACTTTCCGGGCATACGCACAAAGGGCAGTTATTTCCGGGTAGTCTTATTACACACGCTATGTTCAGCGTCGACTACGGCTATCGTCAAAAAGACGCCGACGGCCCGCACGTCATCGTCACTTCCGGCGCCGGGACATGGGGGCCGCCTATACGGGTCGGCACCAATAACGAGATAGTCAGTATCGTGCTGCATTAAGGCTTCTTTCTAAACGGCGATCAGGGCTCCCGCAAACGCTTCGTTGAGAGGTATGTGCTACCCATGGTCGTTAGTTGAACAGTAAATGGTGAAAAAGTATTGACAACTCTCTCTAGTGATAGTATAATGCTATACAATGAGAGATTTTCGATATGAGAGGACTGGTTGTAATGTTAAGTGGTTCGGATGGAGAGTTCTTTAGTACAGTCGCGAACGAGCTGAAGAGTTTAGCAAAGCTGGAATTGCAGGAATACAAACCTTTGGCAAACGCCGTAATACGAGGAACAATAGATAATGAGCATGACATCGATCTTATGCTTGATTATATGGTATCATTTTGCTATGACGATAAAATGCTCGAATTATTTAAGGCGGTACTGCGCAGTCTCGTTTACAAGTATCCACGTTTGGTCAGCGACCATATGTACGCATATTATGAGATGTTTGAGCCAGGGAAAATAGGTTTGGAAGAAGATTGCGATGACACATGAAAGTTCATGTCAGCAATTGATCTCGCGTCGCTGCTGCTTGAATGCAATATCGCTCTAAGGAGGCAAAATAATGAGGAATCTGGCAACAATCCAAGAGATATCAGAAGTAAAGCCGATCGAAGATGCGGATAACATCGAGCTTGTTCAAATCAAGGGGTGGCAATGCGTTGCTAAAAAAGGAGAGTTCCGCAAAGGCGACCTGTGCGTCTATTGCGAGGTTGACAGCTACCTGCCGATAGACGGGCGCTTCGAGTTTCTGCGCAAGACCAGCTATCGCAACAACGAGTTCATGGGCGAAGGCTTCAGGATCAAGACGATGACAATGCGCGGGCAGTTGTCGCAGGGATTGGCGCTGCCTGCGGCAGAGTTTCCGGAGATATCGGCACAGCCGGGGCTCGACGTCACGGAGATACTCGGCGTCAGAAAGTGGGAGCTGCCGGAATCAATAAGCAGCGCAGGGGTGGAAGTTGGCGAAAAACCTTATGGTATACCAACAACGGATGAGACCCGCCTGCAGTCGATGCCGGAGTTTCTGGAAGCATTTACCGGGCTTCCGTATTACATCACGACAAAGATGGACGGGACCTCGTGCACAATATACTGCAAGGAAGGCCAAATCGGAGTCTGCGGGCGCAATTTTGAGTACAAAGAAGACCCTGCCACATGCGCTATGTGGGCTTGGGTCTACAAACACGATATCAAAGCCAGGTTGATTGAAATGAACGAGGATATTGCCATTCAAGGCGAGTTTTGCGGAGAGGGCATCCAGAAAAACCGGATGAAACTGATGGAGCCGCATCTATATGTGTTCGATATATTCAAACTATTTGATGGCGGCGGAGGCAGAAAAGCCGGCCTTGCGGAGTTACAGCACTATTGTGAGATGCTTGAGATGGAAATGGTTCCAATTGAAGAAACCGGCGAACATTTCAATTATACCCTTGATGAACTGTTGGAAAAGGCGCGCGGCAAATACTCAAGCGGCCTTGATAAGGAAGGCATCGTAGTTCGTACGCAGGAGTTCGGGCACAACCACACTATAAATCACAAGATGTCGTTCAAGGTCATAAACAACGACTTCCTTAAAAAAGAAAAGGACTGATTTCAAGCCGACTGACCAGTCCTCGGCGGCTGTGGCAGAATCATACCTCGGAGCCTTGAGTAAGGGGTATTGACCCCGGGGCAAACCCCGGTCCCTCCCCCGCAGTCTCTGCTGCGGGGGACTATACCCCTTGATGTCTTCACTCGCTCGGTCATGCCGTGCAAGCACGGCGCGACTCTCGCTTCATTCGACAATAAAACCACAGGACATGCTTTACGGGGCATTTGGTAGTTTCCCGCGACGGGCCAGGATCACATACAGTACTGAAGCCCAGTAATTCCGCTCAGTCTTTGTTTCGCTTGTTTGGATTCTTTCCGTGCAAGCTTGTTCACTCAATAAAAAATCACCCCGAATAAGCGCGCGATACAAATTTCTGCTTATAACTTCTAAAAGCCCCGGTTCGTCTCTGCGGTTTGAAATAAACTCTAGCACAGTTTTGAGTAATTTCTCATATTCAGAATGTATAAACGATTTGTCGCGATACCTCAGCGTAATCATCGGTACTGCGTTTGTTAAGCTGCGCAGCCCGAAGACAAGCTCGCTTTCCTCGTTTGATTCACCTACATAGAGATAATAGATACGCTTTATTTCTTTTGAGCGCCGCAGCATACGCCCGAGCCGTTGCACACGCTGACGCGCGCTTGAACTAGTAGAAACGATAATACCGGCGTCGATCGATGGTATGTTGAGTCCCTCATCCAACGCCTTACAGCAAATGAGCATTCGGATTGTTCCGTGGCTGAATCTTATCAGCATATCCTGGCGCTCGTTGTCTAACATTTTCGAATGGTAGATACCGGCTTGGTCAGGGTACGTTACACATAAACTTTGATACAACAACTCTGCGGCGTCAATGCGTTCGCAGAATAAGATCATACGGGTGTATAAAGGGAGCATTTTCACAATTGAAGCAGCGCATTGAGGCCGTTCAACCGCCATATGGCATAGCGCCCTCCTCTTAAGCATAATGATAAGCGCTGACCGGGCAAGACCGGCTGTTTCATCATCCGATTTAGCAAGTGCTTGCAAATGCGCGAAAAATACGCTGGACGGCAATCCCCTAAGTTCGGGATGGGCGTTTTTTAGTTTTACCAGATTTTTTGACAGGGCGTCGCTCAGTTGCGAATACTCCTTTTGCTCATCAGGATCAAAACTAAGCCTGACGCTAAAAAGTATAAACCGACTGATGATTTGGTCGTTCAGCGCCCTGGTCAGATTATAATTGTATATCTCTGGACCGATCGGAGCGGAAATTGCCTTAAAATTGACGATCTCAGGCGTGGCGGACAGACCCAGGGCATAATATGGTGCTGTTATGTCTAATGCCCTATAAAAATCGAATATCCGGTTGTTTTCCGTACTTCCGTAATGATGGCATTCATCGGCAATCAATAGCACAGCAAATCCATTGCCTATGTCTGAAAGTATGTGCCGCGCAAGGCTGTATCGTGCGGAGTTAACAACATAGATCATGTATTTCCGGCCGTTATCTTTTCGTGTTCCACAATACACACCGATGTCAGTAGACGAGGCGATCAGGTGGCGTTTTATCTCATCCTTCCACTGGGCTGCCAGAAATGTTTGTGGAACAATGATTTTTACGCGCAGGGGCTTTTCTTCCTGCCTCTCTAGCAGGCTTGCTGCGGTCAGAGCCAATGCGGTTTTTCCGGCTCCGGTGACCGCGTTGACAATACCGCGATATCCGCTCCGTTCCCATATTTCCAGACATTCAGCCTGCCACTCATACAGTATCACTCCGACCCTGCTTTCTCCAAAGTATACCTTTATTTCAATGTAGTATACAACAGGCAGAAAAATCTCCGATTTACAGCTATCTGCCCTGATTTCCTGGTTTACAGCTATCTGCCCTGGTTTACAGCTATCTGCCCTGATTTCCTTGACACAAGGATTATACCAGTATACAATTGCTTCGTCCATCAAAACCAATGATATCAGGGGGATCAGAACTTGGATTACGAACAATTTTACGTGGAAGCTCAGGCATATTCTAAAGAACTGAAAGAAAAGACAGACGCACAATCCAGGGCGGTGAAAAAGATACAGACTTGCATTTCCGGCGGGGATATTAACGCGCTGCCGAAGCTTTTCGCTGCGATAAAAGATGCAACCTCGGGGCATGAGGAAGCACTGGAGCGGCTTGAAAGGCTCACAGCGGATTTTGACGGGCGGGAGTATATGGCAAACGGCGATTTTACCGAGCAAATGATCGAGTGCTGCAAACAGCTCGACGTCGACGTGCAAGGAGACTTTCCTACTTATGAAATGTTTCCGTGCAGGGTTACGGTTAACCCTGAAACTCAGGACGTCACTGTCGACAAGAAACGAATGTCATGCTTGCGCCCATCTAAACTTGTCAGCGACATTAAGAAGGAGCTGGATAAGTTATCAAAAGCCCAGTTCAACGCCCAGCTTTTCGCGAAAGAGCTATCAGCCGCTTACGACCTTGCAATAATTAAAGCATCAAGGAAAAAGCCTTGCGCCGGAGACGCCCCACAATATGCGTTGGATCTTTACGATATTCTGACCCCTATGAGGCGCTATAAAAAAGAGTACACAAAAAACGCTTTTGCGTTTGACTTGGCGCGCCTGTACGCCGAAGGAGGCACGACTCTGGATGACGGGCGATCGCTGCGTTTTGACACAGCCCGCGATGTAAAAAAAGCCATCCGTATCCTGGATCGTTACGGGGCGGAGCAGTTCATAACCACGATACGGTTTTGCTGATATGAGGGAGCGTAATCAGATTTATATTATAAGACTCAGAATAACGATAAAATGCATAAACATTGTACAGGAGAGGCGAATTGTGAATGGCTCCTTCCGCCTTTATGAGAGGATGTGAATCGAATTGGATAATGAAATTCAAACAGCGGTTTCCCGATTGAAGAGCGGAGTATCCCCGGGTCATGCGGGTATCATCGGGGATATAACGGTTGGTATCGATTTTCTTTCAGGTTTTTGGGAAAACAACTATCTGTCTGAGTATATCCCGCACGGAGGGAGCAGGATACAATTCTTAACAGGCAGAAAAGGCAGCGGGAAGACGCATATGATAGAGTATTTCCTTAGCAGAGCAGGGAATTATAAGACTGTATCGTTTTCCGCTGCTAAAGTCTGGATCCATGATTTTAAAGAAATATTCTTTGAAGTCATCCGGCAGTGCGATCTTGAGAGCTGTCTTCGCCGCTGCGGAGAATCAATTATTTCAGAACTCGGATTCTCACCGGATGAGTATGGCGGCAGCTTTACGGATTTCTTAGTGTCAAAGGGCTTGAATGACCCTGTCACAAAAAGGGAAATACGGCTGCAATTGAATAAAATGTTTTTGCATAATCCTCTTATTGATAATAACTTCGCTTATACGTGCGCACTGTTGACCGGAGGCCTACTAGGTCACCCGCTCCTCGAAGAGCCGGCGCGCGAAGCGTTGTTAGGCTGGCTGGGCGGAAATAATGAAGTGAAACTATCGACACTACGGAATCTTGGGCTTTCGCCCGTTCGCATTGCCAAGCACAATGCCCGCCATATGCTTCGGTCTCTTGTCGAAGTAATAAAAATGGCCGGATATGACGGGCTTATTATCGCGATAGATGATCTGGATATACTGGTGTCTCAGGATAGTCTGGAGGAAATCCGGTATACCAAACTAAAACGTGATGAAGTATACGAGAGCATGCGTGAGTTGATTGACGAGGTCGATACGCTGAGAAATGTATTCTTCCTGTTTGCGTTTGACCGAAAGCTGCTCGATGACGACGCCCGCGGGATAAAGTCATATCAGGCGCTGTGGTTTCGTATGCAAAATGAGATACAAAGCGAGAGATTGAACCGGTTTTCAAATATGATAGACCTGAATCATCTGCCTGTGTATGATATTCAGGCGATTATGGATATGTCGGCGCGTGTATCGGAGTTTCTGAACAGCAGCGGGGAGCGCCCGGCGCAGCCGATAAGTGAGGACACTGCAAGGGAGCTTCTGTCAAAGGATAGTTACAGCGAGCTATCGCTGCCCAGAAGAGTCATATTGGCAACAGTTGGGCAAACGGAGGGCTACTGATATGGATTTTGAAGCGAGAAAAGTCATTGAAGCGCTGCGTTCAGGAGTACCATCCAGAACAATTGGTGTGTATTTCGGCGGGGCGAGGACAGAAATCCTTGCTGAAATGTCGGAATGGCTCGATATTCCAACAGGCGGAGGGAGGATCCTGACCGCAAGCTACGGAGAAGGCAAGACACATTTACTGAACACTGTATTCAGCATGGCTCAAAATAAGAATATGGCTGTTTCTATGGTGTCGCTTTCAAGGGAAACGCCGCTGAACAACCTGTATGTGCTATATCAGAAAATCGCTCAAAACACCTATCTGCCAAATCGCGAGCAACCGGGGTTCGACCACTTGGTTGAGAAGCTGAGCGCAGAAAATATGATGGAACTTCAACTATATGCCGCTAAAGGAATGCAAACGGATAAGCTATATTATTTGCTCAAATCATTCAGCGGTACCGATAACTCTGATTTACGCTTTACGTTAATGGCGGACCTGCAGGGAGATTTTATCGCAAACGCTCAGTTAAGGAATATATACAAGGATATTTTTGCGGAAAAAGTGGTCTACTCCGCAAACTTTGCAAAAACCCGCCACACTTGGGACTACTTTCTGTTTCTGAGCCGCCTGTTTACTTTGGCAGGACTGCATGGATGGGTCATTCTTTTTGATGAAGCGGAGCAAATAGGTCGGTTGGGGCGCAAGACGAGGTTCAGCGCATATACGAATATGGCTAGGTTTTTGAGTCCCGAAACAAGTAATGCCCTTTCGCTGTTTACCATTACCAACAACTACGCCAAACAAGTTATTGATGAGAAGGATGAACGTAGATATTTAGAGGAGTCAGAGGGTTTTGACAGGGATTTGATCGGGTATGCGCTTACCAAAATCGAAACCGCGCCGGAACTTGATCCCCTTGATGCTGCTGAGTTTATGAAAGTCCTGACCAAGATCGTTGACTTTCACGCGCGCGCCTATGCCTGGAATCCGGATATCGACACAGCGGAGCTTTGTGAAATTGCGTGGTCACGCGGGTATTATTTACGTACAAAAATCAGGACGGCTATTGAGTATCTTGATCAGCTTTTCCAATACGGCGATGCAGGTATAATAACCGCAGGCGAACTGGATCAGGAAACATATGACGAGGAGATACCTTTGCCTGATGAACTGTGAAGCGCTGAGAGATTCAGCTTCCTTGGGGCTTGGCAGGGCCTCGCCGGAATTACTAAGTGGTGATACTGCAGTTCCCCATCTCCTGAAGCAGAGTAAGATATGACAGCACTTCGCTGTCTGTCAGACCGCGAGGCTCCGAAATAGTCAAAACTATGACATAGCAGATAATGCAGCAGATATGCCTAAGTCGGGTTCGTCACTGCGTTTGCGTTGCGCTCGACTGTGAATGACACGTTGGCGCCGTCGCTGACGCACGTTATCATTCCCTGCATATCCGTCCTGTACAGAATTACATCGGCGTCTCGCAGACGTGAGAGCAGATTATCATGCGGATGACCGTATGAATTATCCTGACCGCACGAAATTACGGCGTATTCCGGCATTATCTCACGCAGAAACGGATATGTCGTTGATGTGTCGCTGCCGTGATGCCCGACTTTCAGGACAGTGCTTGACAAGTCATACCCGGCTTCAAGAATGTCCTGTTCGGACGGACGTTCCGCGTCGCCGGTGAAAAGGAAACTTGTGTCGCCGTATGTCACCTTGAGTACTATGGATGTATCATTCGTATCGCTGTACCGGCCGACCGGCCCGATAACAATAACATCCGCACTGCCCAGTTTAAATGTGTCCCCGTGTTTTGGCACTGTAATCGACTTGCCCTGCTCATCCAGGTATTTCACAAAACTTCTGAAAGCCCTGCTGTCGTACTC
>Ga0082212_10012405_pt1 | contig 10738 bp, 9 predicted proteins | sample TergutNt197P3_FD_71548 | JGI IMG/M metagenome (GOLD analysis project Ga0082212, IMG submission 71548) | Neocapritermes taracua P3 segment gut microbial communities from Petit-Saut dam, French Guiana - Nt197 P3 | ecosystem: Host-associated > Arthropoda: Insects > Digestive system > Gut ...
CGCAGCCCCGTCAGACTATGAATTTTTATGGGAAGTCACCGGGGTAACCAAGGCCAATGAACCAGGGCTGACTGCCGCTGACGCACTGACTTACCTTGGTGGAACCTTCCCGGGTGTCGGCCCGTTAGCCTTGCCGACTGGCTTACAATTTAAGGCGACAGACGGATGGGCCGCTGGTGACTCCGTCAGGTTCACTCTCTCGTTACAACACGATACCAAACCAACCGCAAAGACCGCCGCACGCAACTACACGGTAACCGTGATCCCAACGAAGACTGTTACAGTGGCAGCGCAAAGTGGCACACTAACTGCTGGAACGGCGGGCAGCGCAACCTTTGCCGTCACGACCGCAAATATTACTTCCGGTTCGTCCATTACACTAAATGGCGCACCTGCCGGTGTTAGCCTGGGGACTGTCGTCACCGCTGGCGATACCACGACCGTCACGATAAACACAACAACGGCAGTAGCTGCTGGTACCATCCCATTGACCCTCACCATAGATGGTACAACATCCAACAGCTTCAACCTCGTAGTATCTGCTGCGAAGACAATTTCAGTAGCGGCGCAGTCTGGCACAGTAACTTCTGGAACTGCGGGCACCGTATCCTTCGCTGTAACCACCACTGAGATAGCTACCGGCACAACTATTGCGCTAAACCACGCTCCGGCCGGAGTGACACTGGGGACAACAGTAACCGGTACCAGTCCGACAACCATGAACGTAAACGTAGCCAGTACCGTAGCTGCCGGGACATATCCAATGACCGTCACCATAGATGGCCAAACATCAGCCTACTTCAACCTGGTCGTAACAGCCCCAGCCCCCGTTAAGACGGTGAGCGTTGGCGCGCAGTCTGACGCACTATCTGCTACAGACCAACCCGAAACTGTGACCTGTGCTGTCACGACAGCGAACATCGCAGACGGGGAGACAATAACCCTGGGCGGTGCCGCTATGGCTACAGCCGGGCTTACGATTACTTCAAGTGCTCTAGCGACAAACGCCGCTACCATAACAATCGTAACCAGTACTGGAATAGTCGCCGGTAGCTACGTTCTGACGGTAACCATAGACGGCGTAACGGACACTGTAACCATAACAGTGGGTGCATAGCCCCCCGCTCCACAGCGGAACGTAAGCAGCAAAACACAAAACCCCCGCCCTGCATTTGGGCGGGGGTTTTTATTTGGCAATATGTAGCAGTTTCACTTTTGATATAGCGGTTCAGCTACAAAAAGCTGAACCGCTATACATCGTTGTGGGCTTGACGGGAATGCAGGTGGTCGCTGTTGACAGTTGATATAAATGGTGGTACTATTAAGTGATGAAGTTTGTTTGGGATGACATCAACAAAGCTCACATCGCCAGGCATGGGATAGAACCTTGGTTTGCTGAGAAAATATTCCGTGAAGGACAAAGCTGCTTGAAGCGTTCTAAAATACTGTATAGGTACGTGATTGAAGCAACTATCCGAGAAAAACATTACCGCTTGGTATTTTCAGTTGCACCCAGTGGGGACGAGATTTATGTTGTGACTGCATACGAAATGAAGAAAAGGAAATCTTGAGAGGTGGGGTATGGGAGATAATGAATTAGGTCTAATCACATTGGAAGAGGCTATTGCCGAATCTAAGGGCAAGGCTCCATCTTTGGATTACATTAGGGCAAACTTTGGTCAGATTGTCAAAGAGGTTGAGGCGGAGATGGGGCCTCAAGTGCCTTCGCTGTATCTTCATCATTTGCCTAAAAGGGGTAGGCGCAAAGCGGACGATGAGTGTGATCCGGTTGTGGGCAAGACGATAAAGATGTCCGTTGCTTTTTGGGATGATTTCAAGAAGGTTGCAGCTAAGGAGGGGGTTTCATTGCATTCTGCTATCAGGACTGCACTGTTGGAATACTCGAAAAGGAAGCATACTGTTGGGATCAACAGGTTGCCTCGGTGAAAGAGCGAATGCGTCAGTGTCGCATCCGTCTAATACCGGGTTGAGGGTGGCGGGAAAACAGGTCGTTAGCCTTGAGTGATTGCCATGACTATAAAGAGTTGAAGTGCTTCACCAACGCAAATCCCTGGAAGCCTTCGCCCTCCCAACACAGAGGGTCGGGGCGGAAAATATGGGTGCGGGCTGAGCCGTTGCGGTCATTGTAGTCTGGCCAAATAGGTGCGGGAGCCAAATGAGGGTTGACTTGGAGGAGGCGGTGCATGTGGTCTAAGCCTTCCTGCTGAAACCAACTACAGACTGAATAAATAAGTAGGCCCCCAGGACTGAGCCTTTCGATGGCAGCGTCCAGCAAGTCAGCCTGTATAGCCGCCAATCTTTCGATGTCTGTAACCTGAAATATCCAGTTCAATTCAGGATGTTTCCTGATGGTGCCAGAAGATGAGCAGGGAGCGTCTACCAGAATCAAATCGAAGGGGCGGCCCCCACTCCGCAACCATGCCCCGGACTCCGCTACTGCTACGGCGGCCTTTATTCCCCTTCCCGCAAGGTTTTCTTTCATTTTATCTGCCCTTTGGGGATTTTGCTCCACCGCAAATATCCTGGCCCCTGGGAACTTTTGGGCCAATGAGGTGGTCTTGCCCCCGGGTGCAGCGCATAGATCAACAATGCGACCAGGTTTGTCTGCCGAGTGATTGTCCTGGAGGGGCCAGTCAAAGCTCATCAGGGCCTGGGAACTGATGTCCTGAACCAAACCCTTGCCGGATTGCAGCCATTTACGTGGAAACTGGGCGGTCGGTAGGAGCCGCAACGCCCTGGGGAATTGTGCATCAGGCACGAGTCCATCTGGAGGCAGACCGTCCAGCAGCACAAAGGCTGGTGATTGGGGCTGCTGTAATTTGTTCCACAGAATATCTGTTTTTTCCTTATTTTCAGAGACATCTCCATCTTGCAGGGCAGCTTTCAGCAGGTACTTTGTAAAAGGAGTGCGATCCAGCTCGGCAGACATGGAATCCAATTCTGCTGCAAGCTGCTGCCTGTCCTTGCAGGCCGACCTGAGTATTGCATTTGCGAGGCCCTTGTGCTGGGGAAAGCCCTTTTTCGGGTCGCTCAGCAACTCGACAGATTCGGCAACTGCCGCATGGACAGCCACTCCTGCCAGCCACGCCAGTTGTGCGAGGCCGATGCTGAGGGCGATTTGAGTCCTAACCGGAATGCCTCTGGAGGTATCTTTTAACCTTGGCGAATACCACGCATTCAACCTGCCCCACTTCCTGATGCAAAGCCCCAAAACCGCATGTGCCAGTTTTGCATCTGCCGGAGACAACCCCGCATTCCAACCCTCGGAGACACGTCTCCCCATCCCGAAGACATCATGTAGCGCATTGGCCGCGCTGGTTAGAGAAGGTGTAGGCATGTGCTGGTTGCGAGTGGATTGGCGAGAGGCAGACGCACAGGTCAGACATGCCTTACGGCGTGCCTTCTCTCAACCCACTCAATCAGGGCAGTCCTCATGGCGGTATGCACCGTCAAACCCTCGTTGCTTGCCAGTCCCTGCATCTCGTCCCAAAAGGCAGGGGGCATTCTAACGGATTTGGTCTTGACAAGCTCCACAGGCTCACCAGACCGAGGTCGCCCCCTTTTGGGTAAAAGGTGAAGGTATATCGAAGGCACATGAGGGCCATATTCTGCCTCGACTTCTTTGACAATCTGGGCGTAGTTGGCCTGTAGGTACTCCAAAGATTGGCCTTTACCCTTGCATTCCCTAATCATTTCATCTTCGGTGATGAGTTTTGGCAATGTTTCTGTAATCATGGCATACTCCGCTAAATAGTCCTTTTTTTGAGTTGAAACGCTGTTACCGGATAAATACATCTGTCATTTTCCAAAACATCAAACACGAGCCTGTAATGGTTTTCTCTGATGGTTGCCTCAACTATGTATCTAAACTCACGTTGAGAAGGAGTAATAGTGGGCAGTCCCTCTCTGTAGATTTTTTCTGCAAACCAAGGCTTGATACCATGTCTGGCAATGTGAGCAGTGTTGTTTACATCCCAGATGAACTTCATTTTTTAATCGTAATACACTTTTTGAGAATGCCAACAAATTATTGACAGTAACTTTCCATTTGAGCGGTATTACTGTTGGATGTAGGCATGTGGCGAGTTGCTGGTTCTAAAACCTTTTTCTCCTGAAAAATTGCTGCAGCATTTCGCTGCACTCGGTTTCCATCAGTCCGCCCCTGATTTCAATACTATGATTGAGGGGCGCTCCGCCTAGCTGACCCAAGTACTTAGTGATGCCAATCTTTGAGTCCGGGGCACCGTAAATGACCCTGTCAACACGGGCGTGGATGAGAGCGCCAAAGCACATCAGGCATGGTTCGAGCGTGACATAAAGAGTACTCCCTGCAGGCATCCTGTAATTTTTGATCCAGCCGCCTGCCGCCTGAAGTGCCCGTGTCTCAGCGTGGGCGGTGGGGTCGTTACTGCCAATGGGACAATTGTGGCCGCGGCCCAGCATCAGACCATCAGCCACTATTACTGCCCCTATTGGAACTTCGTCCTCCCGCTCGGCCTTATAGGCCTCGTCCAGGGCCATGTTCATGAAATATATGTCATCCCCGATCCAAGCGGGTTTCTCAGGTGTTAAGGGAGCGCCAGCGGCGGGGGTGAGAGCGCCTGCGGCGGGGGTGCGGGGGGCGTTGAGCGCAGCGAACCCCCCGCAATAGCATTCGGAAGCTTTTTTATCAGGAGACATCAATCTACCTGGCAACTACGGTTTGGAAATAGTGATTAGGAAGGTAGTGCAATGTAACGCTTAAATGTTGCATTGCACTAGCAACTTTCACCTTCCGAGCGAAGGTATACCTTTGGGTTTGAGTTCGGTGATGGGTTCGCTCTTTAGTTTTTCCTGTAGCAGCCTTATGGCTGTTTCGAGTTGTCTGTCCCTGCCATTGAAGGTTTCAAAGGGGAGGTTGACGACATCGTGGTCAGGCGTGACACCTACACCTTCGATGAGCCAGGAGCCATCTTTGGTTGAAAACTGTGGCCACTCGGCAACCCTGATCATCCCGCCATCCACCAGGCCGTTAGAATCAGTCAGCCATGCACCTGCACCAGAAGTGCGTCTGCCCACCACCGGCCCCAGGCCAAGCTGCTTAATACCTTCGGCAAACGTCTCGCCGTCCGAATATGTATATTCATCAATCAGCACTACAAGGTGGCCCCTGAATGTCTGCTGCATGTTGGCCCCTCTGTAGTTACCGGTAGGTGTAGTCCAGAACGACCATGCGCGGCGCAATAGTTTTTCTATTACCCAGCTATCAATGTTGCCGCCGTTATTGCGGCGCACATCTATTATCAGTCCTGCCCTCTCGGCATTTGCATAATATTCGCGGGCAAAGGTATTGATGTCAGTACCGCCCATAGCCCTTAAGTGCAGGTAGCCAATGTTACCATCGCTTGCTTTTTCGACTTGCTGGCGATTTTTTTCTTCCCAGTCAGTATAGCGCAGGGTGGTATTTTGTCCTCCATTCACAGGCGTGACGATGATTGGCTTCAGTTCAGTCTGGCCCCTCTTCAATCCAAGCAGCGTCTGCTGGCCTGCACGGTTATTCAACAGGTCAGATATATGCCTTGCTTCCAGCACTGGTCTGCCATTAATGGAGGTGATTATGTCACCCTCCTTGACGTTCAACCCAGGCTTTGCCAGCGGCCCTGCTTCATTTGGCAACTCAATCTCTGTGCGATATATGTGTTCAATTCTGTAGCCTTCTGTAGTCTTTTCAAGTATTGCCCCCAGATAGGACTGCGCCCATGAGTCAGTAATACTCCTCTGATCCCCTGCCCGTACCTGCGAGTGCATTGCACCTAGCTCACCCATCATCTGGGCCAGTACGTCACTCAATTCATTCCTGTCAGTAATGCGATCAAGCAGCGGCTCATATTTCCTCCTGAGAGCTTCCCAGTTTACGCCTCGCAATTTGGCATCATAGAAACGATCGCGGTGCATTCGCCACGCGTCATAAAACATCTGTCTCCATTCGGCCCTTGGGTCTGCGGTAATGTTCCAATCACTTATCCTGACCACGAATCTGGATACGTCCTGGGGTGCCCTTGCGGCAGTATCTAAAATCAGGTATTCAGCTTCCTGACCGCCGCCCTGTGCCCCACGTCCACCCTGGGCACCGCCGCCGCCACGCCGAGTGATAAGGAGCTTTCTGCCATCAAGGGACATGGAATAGGAAGTAACATTCGCCATAAAGACCTCGGCCCTTGGCGTGTTATTGCCAATCTCCAGAGTTTTCATGGAGGCACCGCCGGTTTCCCTCTCCATGAAATATAGCCTCCTTGCATCTACGTTCAAATTTGAGTAGTTGCTGGGTGGCAATGGGACTTCAAATATACGCTCTGCCAGTCCTGCCCATTGAATTGCCGGTAGTGGTGCGGCTGGCCTGTTTTCCCTCTGACCGCCGCCGCTATCTCTGCCTTGCCCTGCTGGTGTGCCGCCGTCCCTGGCTTCTGGTCTTGGTGATTCGGCTGGAGCAGCGTCCAATTCAGTTTTAGGCGTGAAGGGGAATTCATTTCCTTCCTGGAGGGCAACTGCATATACCTTTGTCCGCCTGTCAAAGTATGGCCCCATGTTGCGGTCACCCCAGGGCGAGCCATTGACCACCTGGAAGTGGCGGTTGGAAAGGAAATACAGCCACTTGCCGTCTGGAGAGAAGGCCGGGCTGGACGATTCGTACTTATCACTCGTGACCTGCACCTTTTGTTTTGTTTCCATAGAATAGAGAACAATCTGGTTAGACCTGACAATGGAATTTGGCCTCTGCAATGCAATGGTCTTGCTATCGGTACTCCAGGTGACCGAAGGGTTGGCCCCATAGTTGTTTGAGTCTATGAGCTGGTTTTGCTTGTTGGAAAGATTCAGGAGCCAAACCTTGCCGCCCCTGTCCGTATGGGCCATATATTCGCCATCCGGGGATAGATACATTGCGCCCCTGTCTATGCCCCTGTCGGTAGTCATAGCCTCGGCTCTCACAGTACCGTCCGCAGGATAACGCCATATCTGTTTTTCGCCGTTTGAGTCATTAAAGGCATAGACCCACTTACCATCCTTACTCAGAGTTGCGGACGTGACGCGGGAGCCTTTTGGTACAGCCACGTCCACCCGCCGCAGGTTTTGGGGGGCAGCTACGGTGACGTTGCCCCTGGCGGTAAATGCTATCTTTTCACCTGTTGGTGCAAAGGAGGTATTATTCAGATAACTCATTGCCCGGATTGAGCGAATACGCATCTGGTCAAAGTCTGAGACCAGGTCAATTTTTACTATCCTGTCCTGGTTATTGGACAAGTCCAGCAGGTGTATGTCTGCGCCCAGTTGATAAGTGATCTTGCCCTCAGAAAGATAGGCATACCGCACTTCCCAATCCTTGTGTTTTGTTACCTGCACCAGGTCTGACCCATCAGGCTTGATGCTCCAGATATTGTCACAGCCATCGCTATCGCCGATGAAGTATAGCCTGTCGCGCCACCACATCGGGCGCTTGGCCTGCCCCTTTATGTCTATTTTTACTGCTTCATTATTTGTACCAACCTCATATCGCCAAAGCTCTGCCATGGCACCGCCCCTGTAGTTGCGCGCATTGTCGTTCATCATGTGGATGCCCATGCGGATAAAATACAGGTACTTGCCGGAGTCATCCATGCACCCATCGTTAGCATCTGCCAGGGGTAATGGAGTACGGGCCAGGGTATTGGGATTTACCTGGACTAAAATTCTCTGACTGCTTGGGCCTCTGCTGGTGGTGCAGACATAGATTACGTCACCCTTTGGTGTCCACCCAATTGGAGAGCCTCCCTCGAAACCAATGCGCTTTGGCAGGCCGCCGTCCACAGGCATTACGTAAGCATCATTCTGCCCCTCGTACGAAGCAGAAAAGGCGAGCCACTTGCCATCAGGCGATACTACGGGCCTGGTCTCCTGACCTGTGTGAGTAGTGAGCCTCTGCGCCTTACCACCATTGAGGGGTGCGCTCCAGATGTCGCCCTCCGCCACAAAGAAAACCTTGTCTCCTCTGTGGGCAGGCATCCTGAAGTAGCCCTCCTGGGCTACAGCGGTACTCGGGATGGCTATGATTGCGGTTAGGGCGAGAGCCGATAGCACTGTTCGCATAGAAGTCTCCAGGTGTTGGTTTTCAGAATGGTTAAATTGTAGCACCGGACCTATAACATGGTATTGAAATGTTGCCGCCATATAAAAAACCCCGCCCAAATGCAGGGCGGGGGTTTTGTGGTGTTGCCTGATTATATTTGAGTAAATTATGTTATGTCAGCTCTATCAGGAAGGTAACTGTCTTTGATCGTTCAGTCGGAGTTCCACCGATTTTCTGGAGATAGACATCTATTGCGATGATGTCTCCCGTTATAAAATCGTCATCAGGGTCGGCCTTTAAGGTTGGTAGAAGACCTCCGCCTCCTCCATCAAGAACAGCGTCCGTGATAGTTGCATCCGCGAGTTCAGAGAGAGTTGCGTTAATAGACCATACCAAGTCGTATCCAACCGGGACGGCCGCACCCGAGAAGAATGGGGCATTTAGTATCACGTTTCCGAGGGTGACGACGGCATCGGCCTCATCGTAGAATGTAATTGCCGCAGCGGAAGCACCGGCAGCGACTTGGCCATATGTGGGTTCGTTGCCAAAGATCAAGTCTGTCCTGGTGTTGAGGATTTCCTGCAGTGTGACGTTGATGACTGTCGGGTCGGTGGTTCCACCGGCATCACCGTCATATGTTGGTGTCCCGCTTATCAGGTAGAAAGAAGTTGTGGTAGCTGGCAAAGCGCCCGTGAATGCTAACGTATAGGCTCCAGGGTCAGCACCGGCAAGTGTGACAGCGGTTACTCCAGTAATCGCGGTGATTGTGGGCTGTGTGGAAGAAATCGACCAGGCTGTGCCACCAAAGGTTACGTCTCCAGGTACCAGAGGGTCGTTGTCCAGGGGATCATTATCGGAAGCGAAGCCGCCAGAGTATTTGGTACCGATCACGATATCAAGGTAATCACCTTTCCCGTCAACGAATAGCGGCTTACCGATCGCACCCAGACCCGGCCATCCAAATGTTACCGCAGCGGGAGAGAAGGTTATGGTACTCACACCTGTTCTCCATTCGGCCTTGAGGAATTTGGCATTGAGTGTCGCGTCATCGAGGGCAGGGCCAAAATCTATCCGAGATGTTATTACATCTGTCCAGGTTGCAGGCAGGGCCTGGATGTACGGGGTTTCGTCCATGTCAACCAGGGTGGGGCCATCGCCATACTTGACGGTGCGGACTCTGATTACTACGCTGTCTTCCGCACCAAGGGTGTTCAGCCAGACATCTGGGATTGGGAATTTGGTTTGTCCTTTGCCCATATGTATCTTGTAGAGCGGCGGAACTTCATCGGGTGTATCAACCGCTCCCGTCCCGTCTGCGCCGAAGAACTCAAAGATATGACCTGAGTAATCTTCTTCTTCAGGGTTTTCCCATATGAGCCAGACTTTGGGCTGGCTATTAGAGTCATAGGGGTACAGGCTGGCCGTTCTGGCTTCAGGCATTGTTCCTACCCATCCTGAATTATCGGGATCCACGGCAACTATGTACTTGGTGGAATCCTTGGCAATCGTGGCGTCAGTTGGAGCCGTTGAGCTTGTCTGCAGGGCAGGGAGAACAGACGGGGCATTGTAGCCGCCAGTGGGCGGTGTTGTTCTATCTCCGGTGGTGATTCTCAGGCCTTTAATCCTTGGACCTACTGTAACGTTAAGCAATGGGTCAGCTTCTGGGTTATCGGTTGGGCCATCAGTCATAAGCTGGGCGACATATCCCATAGTACCTGTGAGGCCACTGAGTCCGTCTGTATAACTGTAGCTGTAAGTAGCTACGGGCACGTCTTGTCCGACTTCCCAGAATAAAGGATTGGGCTTTGGAATGCGTAAGTTACCGAAGTTCAGTGTGTGTGCAACTATATCATTATCTCCTATCCAGGCAGGGAATTCGGCTGTACCGTCATCTTCTGTCCGGGGCACAATGGCTGCGGGATGCTTGTTGATGTTGCCGAGTTCGATCAATACTGGCACACCGTAGTGGTTTTCTACCGGGCCGAGCTTTATACCATGGACGTAGTTCAGTACCCTGAAGGTGTCAGAGGCAGCAGCGAAATCGCCCGGTGTCATGAGGTCTGTGGGGCTGGCGAAACGATGCGCATTGGTGAAGCTAAACCGATCAATCGAGAGGTTGAAACCCTTGGGTGTGGTGACTTCATCCCAGAAAGTGGTCTGGAGGGCAATGTTATTGCCTGGCGACAATTCCTGGTACTTCTTCGGCGGGTCAATTCGGCCGGTGGTCAACATTCTCCAGTAGGGGTATCCGGCAACGGAGTCTGTAGTTGTGGTGCGTCTCTTCATTGAAGAAAGAGCTACGGGGGTTGCCTCGCTGGTAGCAAAGGGTACCGGGCCAAAAAAGTCAAACTTGATGTCTTTGATACTGTTGAGCCAATTTCAAAACCTCCAACGGATTTTACCATTTATGTTCCTGGGGCAGCATAAATTCGTGTCTGCGGCCATCAGTCGGCCCCTTGCCGTGGCCATTTTGCCAACAATGTGGTATTTAGCCTGATTTCAGACAGGGCTACACCAAGGCGGCATCGCATTTTGCGCTTGTTTGACCGGTTTTTTGCTCACTCAAGCATACGAATTAACTGCATAGCCGTCAGTGCCAGTACCCCAAACATTAGATGTGCCATGACCTTTGCCGCC
>Ga0082212_10012406_pt1 | contig 10737 bp, 12 predicted proteins | sample TergutNt197P3_FD_71548 | JGI IMG/M metagenome (GOLD analysis project Ga0082212, IMG submission 71548) | Neocapritermes taracua P3 segment gut microbial communities from Petit-Saut dam, French Guiana - Nt197 P3 | ecosystem: Host-associated > Arthropoda: Insects > Digestive system > Gut ...
CAAAGATATTTTATATATATTTATTATAAAAATATTTAATGATATTTAACATATTAGTATTAGACGCTACTTTCTTTAAGATATACGACTTATTTCGTTGATATAGAGATATATCTGCGAATAACTTCCGTTTAAAGATGGTAAGTTCACCGTTGAGGCTTCAATGGACGAGAAGATTGCCCGCTATGCGGAATTTCCCGAAGCATTGAAGGATGAAAACGGAAACAGTATTACCAAAGAAATGCAATACCGAACTTTCCACCCGCCAGATTGCAGTAAGCAATATTTTAAAAACGTAAATCCGTAAAGGGCATTGTTTAGCCTCCTCTTTTGGAGCCTACGATGTTTTTTTTCGGGGTAGCGTTTTTGGGCATTGGTTTGGCTTTGGGGGCTTGTGCTGATTTTACGGAGATCATGGAATTATCTTTTCGTTTTGTCAACGCCAATTTTGGTGACGCTGGAGCGTCGTTTTTTTGTGTTTCTTTGGCTTCTTCTGTCGGTTCTCTTGATTCTGGATTATCGACAACGGCTGGTTTCTCCTCTTCTTTACTGGCATAATCCACTATTCCTGCGCCGATCAACAAGTCATACCATTTCAGGAGTTTTCTGATGTCGCTGGGATAAACGCGCTCGCGATCAAAGGTTGGAAGGACTTCTGAAAGATAACCGCGTAATGTGTCATTATCAACTTTTGAGAAGTCAAAAGGGATATTTTTTCCGTCTTCTTTTTCTTTTATTTTCGTCAGGACTTCACCGAGAAATACCTCGCCATCATCTATGAAAATAGATACATCGGCTAGTAAGACTGGTTTGTCACGCGTGTAGGCTGGTATTCGTTTTTTATCGGTTAATGATTCGATAATCATCAAATTAGATGCTTTCGAAACTAACCTATACAAGCCCGACTTGCCTGATACGGATACAATTTCTTTAAACATAAATTGTTAAGGTTATTCTAATTCAGAGGCTTTTACCTTAAAAACACGTCCATCACGTGCAAAGACAAGTTCGCCTCCTGATTTTTTGCGCTCCTTCACTAAACGTTGGAACGCCAAATGGGCGCCTTTCACTACATTCTCTTCAAACTTACGAAGTTCACGTTCATTCATAATTTTTCAACTTATTATAAACTAATGTATTATTAATATTTTCTTTTCTTTTATTCCCCTTGGCTATTACTTCCATCGGCTGCATGGAGTTATCGGTGATCATCCAATAGTCGCAAATCGGTATATACAGATCGAACAAATTTTTAATTCCAGACCGATAACGTCTCCGCACTGTCGTTTCGTTAACATTATGCCCTCCGGCTGCTACTCTGTCTTTGACTCGCTCTACCGCCAAGTCGGGCGTGTTGAGCCAAAAAAAAAGCAATGTAACGTAATAACCTTTTTGTTGTGCATCTTTGATGAGGTTGGCAATCGAACGGCTTGCTAACGTCGTCTCTAATGCAAACGTTTCCGCCAATCCGATCAGCTCTCTGATTCGTTTATACATAATTCGGCTCGCTTCAACTGCAACGGTCATCGTGGTGGCATTAAAGGGCGACAACCCTTTAGCTATTTCGTCTGAATTAACAAACTCCTTGCAGTGTAACATCTCCGGTAAAATAGTATAGGACGCTGTTGTCTTGCCTGCACCATTGCATCCGGATATTATATATAAGTTAGGCACGTTAATCAACATTTTGCGGTGCAAATGTAAAACCTATTTTTATATCTGCAAAATAAAATACATACAAAATTTTTAGGGTTTTGTCCTTATAAAAACAGCTTTCGTACAGAAACCCCTATTAATCTATGAGTTCCCGAAGTATAGCGTCGGAAATATAAAAATTTTCATGCGAAACTTTAACATATTTGCCTTCTTTTTTAAGTTTTTTTATGTTAATGAGATGCTCGGATTTTTCCAAAAACGCATTTTCTTGTACTTTTCCGAACTCCCGACGAAGCTCTTCTAACGAAATCCCCCACATTGTTCGTAGCCGTGTGATGAGAAAATCGTTGTACCTAGCCCGCTCGTCTAACCGTTCCGATTCAAAAAAATCATTCGAATTGTCGCGCATAGCATCTATATATTTAGATAGCGAAGATATATTCCATGACCGGCTTTTTCCGTCGTAAGAATGTGCCGACGGGCCAAGTCCTAAATAGTGCGTTCCATTCCAATAGGAGGCGTTATGGTGGGATAATTGAAAATTGAATCCTGAACTTGATTCAGGAGAAAATTGAAAAATATTGCAGGGTTGGGCGGATTGTCGTGCAAAGTTGGATATTTCATAATGGACATATCCGGCAGCGGTAAGTTTGGCGGTGAGAATCTGATAAAACTGCTCGCAAAAATCATCTTCAATAGGGATTGTTTCTTTGTTATTCAGCATTTTATATATTTTCGTTCCTTCTTCATAAGTAAGACTGTACGCAGAAATATGCGGTACATCTAACATAATCGCTTTTTCAATCGTTTTTATCCATTTCTCCGTCGTTTGCCCAGGTAGCGCGTACATTAGATCTATACTAATATTTTCAAGTCCGGCCTCTTTACAGCGGTTCACCGCCTCTATCGCCTCTTGATATGTATGTCGGCGGTTCAACAGACGTAGATCGTTGTCGTCGAAACTTTGGATGCCTATGCTGATTCGATTGACAGGTAACATCTTTAGTGATTTCACATATTTGGCAGTTAAATCATCGGGATTGGCTTCGAGTGTTATTTCTGTATGAGCTGAGACCGAAAAGAATCGATAGATACCGTCGAATATTTTTTGCAAGTCCTTTGGTGGTAAGGTAGATGGGGTACCACCTCCGAAATAGATAGTGTCGAATACTTTATCCTGCCATTCAAACCGCCGGATTTCCATCTCATATAATAATGCAGTGAGGTAGGCGTCTTTTTCATCTGTGCAGGTCGTTGAATAAAAGTCGCAGTAGATGCATCGTTTTAAGCAAAAGGGAATATGTATGTACAGGCCGGGCAAGATAGTGATTATAGATTAGTGATTAATGGGAAGAAAGCGGGTTTACTTAAGCAAGCGTTTGATCCAAAAAAATGCTACCCGGACACCCATAGAAATGGCATACAGCACACAAGTGATAATAAAAACCCACAGTATCTGGGTATAAAGCTCCTTCCACGCCGTTTGATACCCGATTATAGCAAAAACATTCATCAGCACAGCCGCGATAAAACATCTTGCCAGCCACATTATTTCAGTCTTTTGCCTTTTAGGCGTTATAATAATTTCTTTCATACGTACATTTATTATTTTTTATATTTCGGTCGTATGGAACTCGCATGTTCATTTACATGGGTGTATTAAGGTACATGCTCGTTTCATTTTACTTTAAGTTTAAATTTTAAATTTTTATTATAACGCCAGTTCTACGGGGAAGCTCACAATACGGTTCTCTTCCATTGCTTGCAAACCGAGTAAGGCATAGATGGATGAATAATAGGCTTCGGAGGCCAAGGTCTCGTTTGGTTGTCCTATAATGGATGAGTTACAGAATGCGGCGAGCAGCTCGACCGATCCGTCGCCAGCCGCTCCGACTGATGATGCGCCGCTTGTAGTTTTAACGTTCTCAATAATGTAATACCCTTTGTTGATAGAGGCTGTTTCGGGTACCCAGCTGGGGCCGGCAAAAGAGATATTATCAAAAATCTTATGTTCTATCTGATTGATAAGTTGCAGGATGCCCGGCGCCGGTTTAGCTTCTTCAAAATAATATTTGCCCTTTTCTAACTCCATCGTGCCTTTATCGCCCATGATCAGTTCTTCCAATCCTAAAAATTTATTCGAGATAATCGATTCGTACGACATTTTAACGCCATTGGGATAGCGGTAGATGAGGCAGATATTATCGAAAACCTCCCGACCGTCTTTCCAATAGACGATGTCGCCGTACCCCATCACGCTCTCCGGACGCAGGCCTAACGCCCAGTCGCCAATCTGTAATTGATGGGCGCCCAGCTCGGTCACTAATCCGGCAGACGAGTTGCGATACAGCCGCCAGTTGATTCGCCGTTCCAGTTCAGGCGACGGTACCGGGCGACGCCAGTCGTTGTTGCGATACCAGTAGGCGCGCATGCCGGTGATTCGTCCAATCAAACCGTTATGTATCTGGTTCATGGCGCGGATATATTTCGGATCGAACATACGCTGTTGTCCGATATACAACACCTTTCCCGATTGTTTATAGGCCTCGTACATCCTGCGGCAGCCTTCGAGCGTCAACGACATGGATTTCTCACAAAAGACATGTTTTCCGGCGGCAAAGGCATCAATAGTCATCTGTTCATGTTCGTTCAGCGGCGTAGTGATAATTACAGCCTGTACATTCCTGTCTTCCAGCAATTTGCGATAATCGGCATATCGTTTCGCTTGCGGGAACAGATCAACGGCTTGCTGCAGATGCGGTTCGTAATCATCGCATAGCGCAACAATATCTGCCTGCGGGATAGGTATGTTCTGAATATTTGCCAGATGATACATCCCGCGCGAGCCTGTGCCAATAACGCCAAGCCGTAATTTTGCGCCGGTAACAGCATCCGCTGCTTCTTTCGTACAAGATTGTAACCAGGGGAACATAGCTATTAAACCGCTACTTCCAAGCACTTTAACGAAATCCCGCCGATTAAAAGTTCCTAAATCAAATTCCTGTGTCATTTTATATTATATATATTTTTTAAATTAAACTTTGTCATCCATGCAGGAATGGCCGAATCGCCTGAAGCAATCCAGGCCGTAGTCAACACTTCGGCATCGATGGGGTCTTCGGCGACAATGGCAACTATCCGGTCTCCGGAAATAAATTCGGATATTTTCGGATTCTTGATATGCAAGGCATGCGAAGGCGTGTTGCCCGAAACAGACAACGAATTGTTGCAAAGATGAAACGTAGACAGTATGGCGCCATTTGACGGGTCTTCAATCCCTATCGGCCAACTGTCGCCATGCGGATGAGCGCCTATCGCCAACACTGAGCTATTGCCAAAATTCACTAGCGCCCGTTTCATACCTGCCTCCTTCAACTGCTGACGCATCCATTGCAGGGCATAACCTTTGGCATATCCCCCAAAATCGAGTGACATACCGTATTTTTCAAAAAGTATGCTGTGCGAATCGTCCATAAAAACAGTTTTACTAAAATCAATTGTTGTAATATCAAAATACCCATTCGTTTCTTGATAATAACGGCGGCAATCAAGCAGGATGTCCCATAGCTGGTCGGAGAGTTGAACTTTCGCAAATGCAGCCTCTCTGTTTACGGTGGCCGTTTCGCCGAAAGGGTCAAACCGATTCAGCATCTTTTCCAACCGCCTCAATTCCTTTTCTATGCTGTTCCATAGCGTCTCCAACACATTCCTGTCTTCGCCAAATAACAAAACATCCATCCGCGTCCCCATCAACAAGGGCAGTGAGACATGGAATAGGCCGGAAGCCGGATAATAATTCGTATAAAGCACAACTTGGATTTTTTATTGGTAATTATTAATTCCCGAATTACCCTCTCAACTCTTTAAGCAGCTTGATTTCCTGGGCATAGCCGGGGAGTTCGTTTGGGGTTTCTAAATAAAACGGCAAATTCCATAGCTTGGGGTGGTTGATAATCCTGGTTATGGCTTCTATACCGAGCGAACCGTTGCCGATAGTTTCATGGCGATCCTTATGGCTCCCGAAAGGGTTTTTGCTGTCATTCAGGTGGATTGCTTTCAGCCTTGTGAGACCTATTACGCGGTCAAATTCAGTTAAGACGCCATCTAAGTCATTCACGATATCATACCCAGCATCATATACATGACAAGTATCCAAGCAAACGCCCATTTTTTCCGACAATTTTACACCATCGATGATTGCCTTGAGTTCTTCAAAAGAACGACCAACTTCGCTTCCCTTTCCGGCCATTGTTTCTAACAAAACCGTGGTTTTTAGCTCCGGTTTCAAGGCTTGATTCAAGGCTTCAATTATCATCCCTATCCCTGCATCAACACCTTGATTCACATGGCTTCCCGGATGAAAATTATATAAACTGCCCGGAAGGAAGTCCATGCGCGAAAGATCATCGGTCAGCAATTCGCATGAAAATCGGCGGATACCGGTATCTGCTGCACATATATTCATTGTATAAGGAGCATGCGCCAGAAAATAGTCAAGGTTATGCGCTTTAGCAACAGCTATAAATCTTTCAATATCAGCCGTATCAATAGCTTTTGCGCTTCCGCCGCGGGGGTTGCGCGTAAAAAACTGAAACGTGTTAGCGCCGACCGACAAAGCCTCTTGGGCCATCGCTTCATAGCCCTTAGAGATTGATAGATGACATCCTATACGCAACATAGTTATTCGGTAATAGTAATAATTTTTTCAACCACCTGGCGGGAAGCGCCGCGCCACGGTATAGCCCTGAAATATTCAGTATAATGCAGTTCAACCTTTTTATTCCCGGTATGCGTCAATTCGTCTGCAACACTTTTCTTTGCGATAGAAAAATTAAATTCATTTGACAGCATTTTGCCGTCCTTCGACAACGGTAATCCCGACTGCTTCAATGCGCCTTCATACGTCTTGAATATCTTCCCTTTAATAACAACGGACTGCAGTTCGCCGGATACAATACCCTTAGAACGGGGGAAGTAATACTGTATTCCTCCCCAGCAGAAAAAAGCGAATAACAAAAACAGAAAAATAATATTTCGTATTTTTCTCCAGCGTCGTCCTTTCTGGCGAATTTTTTCCGTCTGATCGAATAGCGATTCCATACTACTTGATTCCTAACTTACTTTTTATAGCTTTAGGGACAGCATCTTTATGCACGACGATATTCATCGTTTTATAGGCAATGAAAGCTTCTGAGGCATACCACATTCCTTTATATTTACTATCCGTACCCCACGAGTTTTTCACCATGTAAAACTTTTTACCGGTCTGGTCGGTGGCTGTCCCGTAAATCAACATGCCATGGTCGTCAGTCGTCTCATAATTATCATACCCTGTTTGACGCAAGCCCTGCGTCACCTCAATTTCCTTACAGGGTTTATTGATTAATTCATTGATTTTCCTGTCTCTGTCTGTACGGTTTAATCCCACCCAGCGCTCTTTGTCCGAGCCTTTGGTCTCCTCATATTCAATATCCGGAACGACGGCGATACCATCGCGCGTGAAACCTCTTTCACTGACATCAGCCCCCCATGCAACAGGGTAGCCTGTTTGAATCGAATTATCAAAAACCTGCATCAGCTCGTCCAAAGGCAGGTTGAACGACTGCGCCCAACGCCAGTTATCCTCTATTTCCAGCGCAAACGATGAATAAAACGGTTCATGGGTATAGGACGTAAGCGAAACGTAATCGTCGATGTTCAAACCTAACGACTGCCCAAAACTGGCAGGCGTATAGTCTTTACCTTTATAGGTGAATTTTTCCGGTATTGTTCCCAGATATGAATCAATAATAGCTTGATGTCCAACTTTCCATACCGGCGACAGTTTGCCGTTTGGTTTGGTGATGATAGCTTTTACAAAGGCAAAAGAGGCCTGCTCCAATTCCCCGTGTACGTGGATGGTATCGCCATAATTCAGCCCGCGATACACTTCTCCCGGAATAGCGCCATAATGTTTAAAAACATATAACACATCGGCAAACGAACCTCCCTGCGCATAATTCAAAAAACCATGTAAGCGCACATATTTTTCTCCTTTATCGCGGTAAGATTTGTTCACGACAAACATCTCCGACAAGTCGTACTCGCCTTTTCCCATGCGAAGCAATTCGGCCTCTATGAAAGCGCCGCCCGAAAATGCCCAGCAGGTGCCGGAACGACTTTGATTTTTTACCGGCGTGATTTTCAATTCTTTAACGGTAGTAAAAACGTATCCGTCTGCACTATTTGCGTTTTGTGCATCCATCGCAATGATGCATCCAATTAACCATAGCCCGGCTATGAGTTCTCTCCTTTTCATATAACGCTCTTTTAATTTTGTTATTGTTATTCGTGGCAAAGATAGCAATAAATTGGGAATTACGATTTTTTTTTTAAAAAAGGGGTATATTTTACACTAAGGTACGTTGTCGCGCTATATTAATTGTCTAAGTTCGCCATAAGGCGTAAAAAGAAATACACGCTTTTTAAAAAACATTTTTGTTTTTTTGAAATTTCAATTATTTTTGCTGTCTGAAAAGCAAAAAAACGGAATTATGAAGATTACAATTATCGGCGCGGGAAATATGGGAAGCGCCATCGCGTACGGGCTATGTAACAGTCGTTTGAGCAATGAGTTGGAAATCTGTTGTACGGATATCCTTCCTGAAAAATTATACAAAATCAAAGAAACCAACGCCTCTATCCATGTAAGCGCTGACAACCTGGTAGCGGTCAAAGATGCAGATATCATTATCCTTGCCGTCAAACCCTGGTTGGTAGAAGGGACTATCGAAGAGATTAAAGAAGCGATGGATTATAGCCGTCAGATTCTCATATCCATTGCTGCCGGCGTCACTTTTTGGCAACTTAACCGATTCTTGAGAAAAAAGGACGAGTACTTGTCTGCGCTATTTCGCGTTGTCCCGAACATAGCTGTCGCAGTCAATGAAAGCTGCACCTTCATTGCCGATGATGAAGCTACTGCCGAACAATCCGAACTCGTCAAAAAACTATTCGATGAACTCGGCATGACGGTGTCTATCGAGGAACAACTTATTCCCGCCTTTACCGCGCTCTCATCATGCGGTATTGCATATGCTTTCCGATACATCCGGGCTGCCGTCGAAGGCGCCGTTGAATTAGGGATAAATCCGGAATTAGCAAAAAAAATTGAAATTCAGACCTTGCAAGGAGCTGCCGCTTTACTAACAGCAAATAACAGCCATCCCGAAGCCGAAATAGATAAAGTAACCACGCCCGGAGGCATCACTATCAAAGGATTAAATGCGATGGAAGAAGCCGGATTTACTACGGCTGTGATCAAAGGACTGAAGGCCTCGATGCTACTTGATGAATAATTTTTTACTAAAAAAAATAGATTTTTGTTACTTATTATTTTTTTTCACTATATTTGCAAAAATTTTTTAAGACACGAGCAAGAATTAGCGACGATAATTTTGAGATATTTTTAATACTAAATAATACATTATTGCTATGACAGACATTTCAAGAAGAAGCTTCCTTCAGAGAAGCGTAGCGGCAGCAGCAGCATTTACTGTGGCGCCGAGTTCAATTTTAGGTAAAAGTCACGGATACATCGCTCCGTCAGACAAGTTAAACATTGCCGCCGTAGGTAGCGGCGGTATGGGCAGTTCAAACATAGGCGCTGTCAGAGGTACAGAAAACATGGTTGCTCTTTGCGATGTGGACTGGAATCATGCAGCTGGAACATTTAACAACAACCCAAATGCGAAAAAGTATAAGGACTGGCGTAAAATGTATGACGAGATGGGTAAACAAATTGACGCTGTTATTGTTGCAACTGCAGACCATTCACACGCTATTATTGCGGCACATGCGATGACTTTGGGAAAACATGTATATGTGCAAAAACCATTGACGCACTCGGTGTATGAATCCCGTTTACTTACTGCATTGGCTGCAAAATATAAAGTGGCAACTCAGATGGGTAATCAAGGCTCTTCCGGAGCAGGCGTACGTCAAATATGCGACTGGATTGCCGACGGACAAATTGGCGAGGTAACCCGTGTTGAGTGTGGAACAAACCGTCCTTATGGATATTGGCCACAAGGGTTGAGCGCTCCTACTCAGGGAGAATGGGTTCCCGATCACTTGGATTGGGATGTATTTATCGGACCTTCAAAAATGGTTCCTTATCACAGCCTGTATCACCCGTTTAAGTGGCGCGGATGGTGGGCATGGGGTACGGGCGCTCTTGGCGATATGGCTTGTCATATTATGCATCCTGTTTTTAAGGGTCTTAAATTGGGCTATCCAACAAAAGTATATGGTACTTCGACAGAGTTGCTACCCGATAGCGGTCCTATTGCTCAGAAGGTTAAAATGATTTTTCCTGCACGCCCGGAACACAATACCCCAAAAGTAAAATATCCGGAATTGGAAGTCACATGGACAGACGGCGGTATTTATCCGGATTTTCCGAAAGGATGGCCGGAACCGAAAGGAACACGCGAAGATAAACAAATGGATAAGGAAGGACCGGTAATATTTCATGGAACCAAGGATACATTAGTCTGTGGTTGCTATGGTCGTAGTCCATGGCTAATTTCGGGAAAACGGCCTAATTCGCCAAAAACACAACGCGAAGTAACAGAAAGCCACGAAATGGACTGGGTTCGCGCATGTAAAGAAAGTGCGGAAAACCGCGTACAAACAGCTTCTCACTTTGGTGAAGGAGGACCATTCAATGAAATGGTTGTTATGGGCGTATTGGCTACCCGATTACAGCAATTAGACAAGATTCTGTTTTGGGATGGACCCAATATGCAATTTACCAACATTGGTGAAAACGAGACAATACCATGGAGAGGCGCCGGTGGAGAAATTATAGAAGGACCGGAGGTTACAAGGACAGATGCACTTGGGAATACAAGGACGACAAGAAGCCGAGATAGAAGAATGAATGCAAAAACTTTTGCTGCGGAACTGATCAAACATACCTATCGCGAAGGCTGGTCGTTACCTCCAATGCCGTAATCATTTTAAATCATTATATAACTTTTATACATCATCATTATGACAGACATTTCAAGAAGAAGTTTCCTGCAGAGAAGCGCAGCA
>Ga0082212_10012407_pt1 | contig 10737 bp, 7 predicted proteins | sample TergutNt197P3_FD_71548 | JGI IMG/M metagenome (GOLD analysis project Ga0082212, IMG submission 71548) | Neocapritermes taracua P3 segment gut microbial communities from Petit-Saut dam, French Guiana - Nt197 P3 | ecosystem: Host-associated > Arthropoda: Insects > Digestive system > Gut ...
CCCCTTCAGGTAATCCAAAAACCTTTATTCCCTCTCCGGAAAACTGCTGTTTCACTTTCTCTACTGCCCGCTGGATACCGCGGGCTTCCTCTTCTTCGCACCAGATAACCAGCGCGAAATTTTCTTCCGGCCAGATCGCATCTCCCATGCGGGGGCCGGCGGAACCGACCCCCAGTATGCGGGGGTACTTTGTGTAGAATTTACCGACTTGCTCTTTGGCAAGGGCTTCCAGAATGTTTTCCTCAACCGAATGGTTGGCGATTATTTCAATACGGATCATATCTTTCCCTCCGGGTCTGTGATGATGGCAACGCCAGTGCTTGCGACACTAGCGCGTTTCTGCTTAACACGGCCCTCGCCGGCGGCGATTCTTTCACGCCTGGCTTGCGCTTTGGCGGCCCGCTCATCTGAGCGTTTATTGATCATCGCATAAACGGTGGGCATCAGGAAGAGAGTCATCAGCGTTCCAAAGGAAAGGCCGCCAAGAACGGTCTTACCGATGGGAGCCACCATCTCCGATCCTTCGCCGGGGAAGAAGGCCATTGGCAGCAGGCCCAGAATAGTGGTAAGGGTGGTCATCAGGATCGGGCGCAGCCGGTTACCGGCGGCCTCGACACAGGCTTCGTGCAGAGAATACCCCCGCTTGCGCAGCAGGTTGGTATAATCCACAAGTACGATACCGTTATTCACAATTACGCCGATCAGCACCAGCAGCCCCACTGCGGTAAGCACGTTGAAGGTATCGCCGGTTATAAGGTAGATAGCGACAATGCCGATAACCGATAACGGTATGGTAAAGATGATGATAAAAGGATCGCGGAACGATTCAAAGAGGCTGGCCATGACGCCGAATACCAGGAATGCCGCCACAACGCAGATAAGTATGAAGCGGGTAAACATTTTGACCATTTGAGCGTTGTCGCCGCCGTATTCAATAATCACATCATCTTCAACCGGAATCTCGGAGGCTACCAGGGCCTCTACTTTGGCCTGGAGGGTGTTTATTTTAACGCCCGGTTTTGCGCCGGCTGTTACGTGAATAATACGGCTCTGATTCTCCCGGTTGATGGTAAGGGGGCCGGTTCCTTCCTCATACGAGACAAAGCTGGAAAGGGGAACCCTGCCCGCCATCTGGCTGTTGATAAAAATGTGATCCAGCGCGGGTCTTGTGCTGCGATCCGCTTCCGCCAGGATCAGGATCACATCGTAATCTTTGCCGCTTGTCTTGTACCTGGTAGCGGTAATGCCGTCTACCGCGGCCTTGATCTCGTTGCCCACGGTCATGGCATTGAGTCCCAGCGCGTACATGCGGTCGCGGTCGATTTTTATCTCTATTTGAGGGAGGCCGTCCTGAAGGCTGACCTGGGGTTCGGTTACATCCGGCAGCTTGTCCTTCAGTACAGCCGCTATTCTTTCACCCACGGCCTTGGCTTTAGTCAGATCATCGGTGCGGATAATAACGTCCACCGCGTTGCCGCCGCCCATGCTCATCATGCCGCCGGAAAAGTTAAAGGATACTCCGGGAAATTTGTTGAAGTGGGGCCGCAGTATATCTTTGACTTCATTTGCGGACATAGTCCTTTCTTTATATGGCGGAAGGCTGATCCGCAGAGAGCCGGAGTTGCCGCTGCTGCCGCCAAGGCCCATCATACCGCCGCCGCCGGCGCGGAGAACGATTCTTTCATAAACGCCCGGTATCTCCTGTTCAACAATCAGTTGAAGCCGCCGCAATTCGGCCTCGGTTTCATGCACCGGAGTTCCCATGGGCAGGGTTGCGGTAATGTTTACGTTATCATCCTCCTGCTGCGGCATAAAGACCCAGCCAATCACGGGGATCATAAAAATCGCTCCCACAAGAAGGACAAAGAGAACGCCGATAACAATGGCCTTGTGCCTCAAGACACGGTCTATCGCTTTCCGGTAGATGTTATCCAGCCAGGTGAAAAAACGCTCGAAAACCGCGTCAAATTTGGCGAGCCCCCCCCTTAACGGTTTCTGCTTTCGCGTAACAAGGGGGAAATAATGGCTTGAAAGCACCGGTACAAGGAACGCCGCTGTTAAAAGGGAAATTCCCAGGGAGATAACCACCGTAAAAGCCAGCCCCGCGAAAAGTTCCCCGGCAGATTCCAAAAGACCCTGGAACATGACCAGCGGCGCGAAAACGCAGATGGTAGTCAGGGTGGAGGCAACAATGGCGGTCATCATTTCCGAAGTGCCCAGTACCGAAGCCGTTGTAAGTTTTGCGCCTTTTTCCCGGTAATGGTAAATGTTTTCCAAGATAACGATGGAGTTATCAACCAACATTCCTATTCCCAAAACAAGACCTGCCATGGTCATCAGGTTGAGGGTAAGGTTGGCGAAGTACATCAGCATCATGGTAATGATGATGGAAACCGGTATACTGATACCGATAATCAGCGTCGGCTTGATTGAGCGCAGGAAAATGAAAAGGATTAGCACCGCAAGAAGCGCGCCGCTTATGGCGGTGGATATTACCTGATTAAGCGAGTTCTGGATAATATCGGTTGTATTATAGAGTTCGGTAATCTTGATGTCCGGCGGGAGTTCCAGCGCCATTCTGGTCAGTCTTGTCCTCAGGTCTTTTGCGGTCTGCACCGAGTTTTTCCCGCTTTGTTTCTGTACCATCAGCATCACTGCGGACTGGCCGTTTACATATACCACGCTTGACTCGTCGCGGTAACCTTCATAAACATCCGCCAAATCCCGAAGGAATACCTGCCGGGGCAGCTCCACCTGGCCGCCGGAAAATCCGCCGCCTTTGTAAGAGATGACCGTGTTTTTAATCTCATCCAGCGATATATATTCGCCCATGGTGGTAAGAATGTAGGACAAGTTTCCTTCGGTAATTGTTCCCGCCGCTGTCTGCATATTCTGGATAGCCAGCATCTGCTGAATCTGGGTTACGGTAAGGCCGTATGCTTCAAGCCGGCTTTGGGGAATTTCAACGCGGATGATCTTTTCCCGTCCGCCGTTTACTGATGCGGTGGCAACGCCCGGGGTCTGCTCAATCCGGGGTACAATGGTATCTACCGCCATTTCGCGTAATTCTTCGGGAGTCCGGTTTCCGGTAATCATTAATCCCATGATCGGAATCATTGATGGATCAGCTTTGATAATCATGGGCGAAGTTGATCCGGCGGGCATATAGTTTCTGATTAGTTCCAGAGAGTCTCTGACAGAGATTGCGGCCTCGGCCAAATCGGTGCCGTAGGTAAACTCCAGCATTACCATGCTGGAACCTTTGGACGATGTTGAAGTAACCTTTTCAAGGCCGGAAACTCCCGAAAATCTGGCCTCCAGAGGGCGGGTAACGGAGCGTTCCACTTCCTCCGGCCCTGCTCCGGTGTAGGAAGTGAAAACCAGCAGCATTGGAAAATTAATCTCGGGATACAGATCGAGGGACAGATTCGCCAGGGCGAAAAAACCCAGACCGATAAGAAGGGCGAAAATAATAAAAACAGTGGTTGGCTTGGAAACAACAGCTTTTGCAACGCTCATATTTCCCCCTTTTAATTCACGCCCAAAGGCATAATTTGTTCGATAATATTGACCCTGGCCTCGTCGCTTAATAATGTCTGGCCCCGGACAACAATTTCTTCGTTTGGCGCAAGGCCCTGCTGTACTTCCATTACTCCGTCAATAAGTATCCCCGGAACAATCACTCTGCGCCGCACCACCGGGTTGGCCGGGCTGCTTTTATCCACAGAAAAAACATACTGTTCTCCGAAACGGCTTACCACCGCCGATGCGGGAATCTTTACAATATTTTCTTTTACTTCGGTGATGATACGCACTTTGGCGAACATTCCCGCCTTGAGCCGGGAACCGGGATCGCTGACATTGACCTTTATTTCCATGGTCCGGGAAGCGGTGTCCAATGTCGGCGATACTTCGCTGATGCTTCCCTGAAAAATTTCGCCGGGCCAGGCGTCAAGGGTAATTGCACAGGGCAGGTTCAGCGCCATTTTGGAGACAAAACGTTCAGCCACATGGAGCCGTATTTCCAGCGCGCCGCCGCCGGCAACGCGGACCAGGGGTACTGCCGGACTAATCGTCATGCCAACCTGGGCGGGCAGGGCTACCACTGTCCCGGTGATGGGAGCGGTTACCACGCTCCATTGGTATGTCATGCCGGGGCGGGAAGGGTCAATTGCCGCTACCCGCTGGCCTCTGGTTACCCGCTGCCCTATGGTAACATACACGGCAGAAACCTTGCCCGCTGTTTCAGCATACGCGTCTACGGTGGAACCGGCGATAATATCCCCCGAAAGGGCAATGTAATCCTGTATCTGGCCCTGTACCGCAGCGGTTGTATTTACCGCGAATACAGGCGCTTCCATAACTTTTTCCTGGCCGGCAGCCTGCGTTTTACTGTACGCTTCCTTTATCCGTTCGCAGCCGGAAAGAGAAAGAAGAAAAGCCGCGAGCAATAAAAAAGCTTTACTGCCATTATGCAAAAATGTTGTTTTCATTAATTGTTTCCTTTGGAGAGTGTTCCCGCTGTCAAAGTGCCAAAAGGAACCCCTACGGAGTATTCAAGATCGATAAGGCCGTTCAGGTAGTTAAACTGCTGTTCCAGCAGCTGGACGCGGGCCTGCCGCAGAGACTGTTCCGCGCTCTGAACCTGAAAAAGGTCCTGCAAACCTGCCCGGTACGCCTGCTCGGTAAGCCGGTAGGAACGCTCCGCAAGATCCACCGTCTGCGACTGCGCTTCGGTACTGATACGGGTTTTTTCCAGCGAAAGCACGGTATTGTAGATTTCGAGCTCCGTTCCCCGGATCATCTGGGCCAGGCCTATGTTGGCGGTTTTAATCTGATCGTCAAGATTTCTGATTCCCTGAAAATCCGCGCTGACCGGAATTAAACTGTGCAGCCGCACTCCCAGCGACAGGGTAAGGTTACCAGAGTTCCTCCAGTTATCCTTCTCACCCCAGGAGTCCTTCCAGGGGTCCCTGAGGAAAGTGGGCATATAATTCCAGCTTAAAGACAAACTTGGAGTCAACGAAAAAACCTGCGCTTTTCGGGCGCTTTGCAATACCATGATGTTCTGCCTCAATTCCTGAATATCCGGTTTTCCCGTTGAAGCCTTTGAAACCAGTTCCGCTACATCAAAGGGAATAAAAATCGTATCCATATCAACCGGAATTAACTCAAACGGCGTATCGTAGGGCAAATCCAGGAGCATGGCAAACTGAGCCATAGCAAGTTTGAGGCCGTTCTCAACCTGATCAATAGTCGGCCGCAAATTATCCCTTGCAACACGGGCCTGCAGCAAGGTCAACTCCGGCGCAAGACCGGCGTTGTAATTCGCCTGGGCCGTCTGCACCTGCCTTTCGGCGTTTTCAAAACTCCCCCGGAGCAGGGCGATATTTTCCTGTATCAGGAGCATATTGTGATACGCCTTGCGCACATCCCGCTCCAACTGCGCTTTGGCTTTCTCGTAACTGAGCAGCCCTCCTTCGTAATCCAGCCGCAGCCGCTTCATGTTTTCAAACATGGCTAAATTAATATTGAGGGAGGTTTGAATGGAACCCGCAACATGCCATTGGGAAACATCAACTTCCACCGAATAAGGCACAACGCCATAAATACTGGGCATATCCGGTAATCCTAATGAAGAAAATATAGGATTCAAGGGAACTGGCTGCATTCCAGAAGCTGTTGTCGTAGTCTTCTCATTATCCAGAATAATGCTGCCTCCGATTTGCATACTGGGAATAAACTGATTCCACGACAGGTCCGAGGCCCTTTTCTTTGTGGCTACGCCTGTTCGTGAAGATTCCAGCGAGAGGTTGTTTCTGACAGCCAAATTAACAGCTTCATCCGGGCTCAGCCGCAGAGGCGGCCGTGTTTCCTGCGCAGGCAGTGCGGCGCACAACAGTACGCCCAACAACAATACGAGGCTCATAGTATGACTCCTTCTTTTGGCCCGCATAAAGCGCGGCCGGTAATCCACAGGCGGGCACATACATTCGCTCCGCCTTTTATTGCGATTCCCTGAAATATAGCATTTTTTTAACATTGTTTACATCCCCCCAGACCCAGAGTTACAAACCGGTACAAAAGCCGGATATCGTCATTTTCCATGGTTCCGTTGGGGAACCATGCCTGCCGTAAACTTTCGGCCAGACCGGGCCGGATTAAAATATTGATGATGAGAAACAAAATCCAGTGGGAGACCTGCCGCTTCTCCTCTTCCCCTCTGTTCCGTATTGGCTCAATATCTACTTCCTCAAAAAGCCTGAAAAATTCATCCTGCTTTTCAGGTTTACCCAGGTCCAGGTTGCGGGTACGAATCCAGTCCAGGGTGGCAAGTAACTCCGGCCGCGAGCGAAGGTACACGGCTATGGAAAAAATTCCCAGATAGAGCTGTTCCGCGGGAACAGCGGACAGACTGATACCATGCCGGGCAAATTCAAGAATCCGCTTGAATTCACCTAAAAAGAGACGGCGGATCATATCTTTTCTGTTTTTGAAATGTCCGTACAGGCTGCTCTTGGAGAGCCCCAGGCGCTGAGCAACCATCTCCATTGAAGCCGCCCAGGGGCCTGCCTCGGCTACCGCTTCAGCCACAGCCTTAAAAAGCGGTTCGGGCTCCGTGCTGCGCATGGTTTCCCTAACCTGTCTTTCCAGTTCTCCAAAATCAAGGGCATTGATTCCTTCAATGGTAAAACCCAGCCCGTGTTTAATAATTTCACATATAACGGCTGTTATTGATTTGATCCTTTCCTCAGAGGGAATATTCTCAAAAGATTTTCCGGTTTCATGAAAACACGCCATAAAAAAGGTCAAAGTCGTAAATATCAGCTCCATCACAACCGGATCGATGGTATATTCCTTTTTGATGATCTGGCTGAACGCCCCCATGTCTACACCCCGGGATGTAAGCTGGTCCACCGGGGCCGGATTGTTCAGGTTCCTGTCGTATAAATTGATGAGAGAAAAGATAAAAGCGTACACATTCCGGCCATAATACCCGGCAATGCCCTGTATTATAGTAAAAATCCCTTCTTCCAGGTCGTTGGCCCGCATTGCATAGTCAAAGTCAGCCTTGATGGAAGCGGTAAAATCATCATAAAAGCGCGTTGTCATGGCCTCGATCAGAGCCTGTTTATTCAGGAAATGACGATACAGGGCCGGCTTGCTTACCCCCAATGTTGCGGCAAGCTGGCTGAGGCTGGTCTTCTGATAAAAATTGCGGCCCCAAACCTGGAACGCCGCATCCACAATTTCCGCGTTTGTCATTATGTACTCTGCCGCCGGCCGGAATGTTTTTTGTTAACGACCGGTCGGTAACATAAACTATAACAAGTTAGAATTAAAATGGCAACAGAATTGAGGCATTTTTGTTGTTTTTATTGCGCTATTGCGCCGCTCATTGCGCCGCCGGTGTTTTTCCTGTAAAATGGTTCTATGGCGGACAAAGCATTCACTGTTTTGGACCTTATTGATCTGGATCTCAAGGAGCACAATTCCCTCAATCTACGCTGCATAGCAGGCAGAAAGGGGCTTAACAGGGTGATAGAAATTCCAGACCTGAACCGGCCAATGGGGGCGATAATGGGCTTTTTTGAGGATTTCGCCTGCCGGCGGATTCAGCTCTTTGGCCGCGGTGAAGTGTCCTATTTACGCCGGCTTGAGGAAAGCGGTGAAACCCGGACAATTCAGGAAATGTTCAGCCATCCCATGCCCTGTTGTATATTTACCCATAATTTAAGCCCGCACCGGGATTTTTTTGAGATTGCCGAGGCAGCCCAATGCCCCATTTTACAGACCGATTTGGGGTCTGCGGATTTTTCCGCGCGGCTGGTACGTATCCTTTCCGAGATTTTCGCTCCCCGTCAGAGCATCCACGGCGTACTGGTGGAGGTTTATGGGCTGGGGGTTCTGCTCCTTGGAGATTCCGGCGTTGGGAAAAGTGAGACCGCCCTGGAACTGGTTATGCGCGGACACCGTCTGGTAGCTGATGATGTAGTGGATATTCACTGCGTAAACGGCAATACCCTGATGGGCGCCGGGGCAAACAAGATCATCGGGCATCACATGGAAATACGCGGACTGGGGATTATCAATATTACCCATCTTTTTGGCGTCAGGGCCATCAGGAACCGGAAGGAGGTTCAATTTGTGGTAACGCTGGAAACATGGGATTCCGCCAAAGCCTACGACCGCCTGGGAACGGAGGAGCAGACAATGGAATTTTTGGGAGTGAATATTCCAAAACTGGAAATACCGGTCAAGCCGGGCCGCAACATTCCCATCATTATCGAGACTGCGGCAATGAACGAACGCCTCAAGTCAATGGGTTATAATGCGGCCAAAGAATTCAATAAAAACATTCTTAAATGGATTGAAAGCGATGCCACCCGCTCGGTGTTTTTTGGCCACGAAGATATTATTTAGGAATACGGAATGACAGAAAAAACCATTACCATTTCAAACCGGGCCGGCATACATGCCCGTCCTGCGGCGTTATTGGTTCAGACAACCAAGAATTACAGTTCCGAGATTTATTTTGAAAAGGGTACGGACCGGATCAACGCCAAATCCATCATGGGTATCATCACTCTGGGCGCATCCTATGGAACATCAATAAAAATAATCGCCGATGGACAGGACGAGCAGGACGCGGTAGATACTCTGGCCCGGCTTTTTGAATCCAAATTCGAAGAAGAATGAAAACTTCCAAAACGCGTCCCGAGTATTCAATTATCAATGTACGTGTCCTGATATTTATCTATATACTGCTTTGTTTTCTGACAATTCTCTTTTCCCGCGACTTTTTTATCAAGACGCTCCGCGACGGCCAGGTGCCGGACAGCCTTAACCTGATTGTATTCTTTACCATTCCGGCGGTACTGCTGATCTTTTTGGGAATTTCGGTTTTCAGCCTCTCCACGGACATTATCGCCCGCCGCCCCGGAAGCAAGTTCAAGGCGCGGCTTCTGGCCTACTTTACCGTAATTGTTGTTTTCGCGGCAACGCCGGTAACGGTAATGACGGGTACAGCCATAAACGAGATTCTCCGGTTTTGGCACAACATCAACGCGGCATCCGCCACTGCCGCCGCCAAAAGTTTTGTGGTTGACAATTATTCCCTGCATGTCGAACGTTTCCAGAACATCATAAGGCAGACCGATTTCTCCCGCTTTTCCCGCCCGCAGACGGAATCTGCGCAGACCGTACTGCCCCCGTATATTGTTTCGGTACAGGTATTTGAAGCCGCAGAGGGCGGCTGGAGGGAACTTGCCTTTACCGGAGAAGAACGGTACAGGCTTTTCTTCCCCCCTGCTCTTGAAGCCGGTCATGTGCCAAGGGAACTTCCCAGGGATTCGGGAACCATCCGTTATGTACAAATACCGTCAAGAGACACCCTGCGGCTGGTCAGTTACAATCTGGGCGATGATTTTGACTGGGGAAAGGACGCTATCGAAAATCAGGCGGCCCATTTTGAGATAATTGATTCATTGAGAAATAACCTGCGGCCGCTGATTATTTTTTACTACGGCGTGTTTTTCTTTCCCACCCTTTTAATGACAGTGATTATTGCCATTTCATTTACCCGCCGGGTTACACACCCCATAGTTGAACTTACCGAAGCGACCCGCCGGGTCGCCGAGGGGGATTTCTCAATACAGATTTTGGCGCGCCGCAGCGATGAATTGGGTCTTCTTATTCGTTCTTTTAACGCTATGGTACAGGACCTGGAAAAATCCCGTGCCGCCCTGGTAAAATCCGAAAAAATTTCGATATGGCAGAATATGGCCCAGCAGCTGGCCCACGAGATCAAAAATCCCCTCACTCCCATCAAACTTTCCGCAGAGCGCGTGCTGCGGCGCTGGCAGAATGAGCCGGCGCGTATCGGTGAAATTCTTGAAAGTTCCATGCTGGCGATCATCCAGGAAACAGAAGGGCTTTCCGTGCTGCTTAACGAATTCAGAACTCTGTCAAAACCGATGGAACCTTCCCAGTCATGGACAAATCTGCGGGAAACAATCGAAGAAGTTATTGGTCCTTACCATAGTTCATATCCCAATGTACAATTCGGCATTGAATATGTTGGCGCAGATATATCGGTAAAAATCGATAAGCACAGATTTTCGCAGGTGCTTACCAATCTTGTTGTCAACGCCATAGACGCCATGAACGGCAAGGGACTTATTGAAATTCGGACAGACCTTGTCAAAAAACGGGAAATCAGTTATTGTAGGCTAAGCGTCAGAGATTCCGGCAAGGGAATAGGCAGCAAGGACGGGCAGCTCGTTTTTACTCCTTACTTTACAACAAAAGAATCCGGCACCGGTCTTGGACTTCCGATTGTTGAACGAATTGTAAACGATCATGGCGGCGCAATCTGGTTTAATTCGGCGGAAGGCATGGGAACAACGTTTTTTATTGATCTGCCCGCAGAAAATACCGCAGAGGTCCTGTAATGTCCGCAATTCTCATCATAGATGACGAACCAGGTATCAGACTGACCCTTGCTTCAATACTTGAAGACGAAAAATACAAAGTTTTTACTGCCGCCGACGCGATAGCTGGTCTTGAAATTCTGGGCCGGGAAATTGTGGATTTGGTTTTTCTTGATGTGCTTCTGCCGCAGTTGGGCGGCATGGAAGCCCTGGAAAAAATCCGCCGGGACTGGCCCACGGTAGAAACCGTGATGATCTCCGGTCATGCCAACGTAGATATAGCGGTACGCGCGGTTAAACTGGG
>Ga0082212_10012408_pt1 | contig 10737 bp, 5 predicted proteins | sample TergutNt197P3_FD_71548 | JGI IMG/M metagenome (GOLD analysis project Ga0082212, IMG submission 71548) | Neocapritermes taracua P3 segment gut microbial communities from Petit-Saut dam, French Guiana - Nt197 P3 | ecosystem: Host-associated > Arthropoda: Insects > Digestive system > Gut ...
GGGGGGCGGGCGGAGGACGGCGAAGATGTGGAAAGCCCTCACCCTAACCCTCTCCCAGAGGGAGAGGGGACGAATAATGACCCCCAAATCCGTTCCGAAGCGTTACCCGCCTTACAGGTCCTCTGGAAGGGCGACCAACTTTCCGTGCAGCAGGTTTTTGATAAATTGGGAACTCTTGAAGACGAAAAGGAAGCCGACGAACTGACGGCAATCTTGCTCACGTTGCGACCCGATATGAAGGAAGCCCTCGCCGCCGCTTTGCGTAGCATAAAGCCGAAATTACGGTATTATGCAGCGCGTGGTCTAGCGGCATCGGTTACGCCGCAGGATAGTTTTTTGCTCTATCAATTTCTGTATTATGATTATGTTGACGATTCGGAAAAAGAAACAGTGAGAAACATCTTGAAGAAACGGCGAATTGTCATTCCGAGTCAAGATCAAGCCGCCGCTATTTTATATGAGCGGGGAAATGATTATTTTGAACGCCGCCGACCACTTCGTACCGATGCCGACGGTAAGGTCTCTTATTGGGACTGGCGCATTATTGGTCGTGAAAAGGATACAGGAGACACTCTACGCAATGTCGTCTATCTGTCGGAGGATGTTGAAACTGCCTATAAACACTTCACTTGTCTGTACTACAGACAGAGTTATTGCACTATTTCGTTGGCTTCGATGAATCACAAAAACTACCTGTTTTCCTACAATATTGCGCTTATGGAACGTGATGGAGAACCATTTTTTGGACGCGCACTATTTGACACCGACCGTAACGACGACGTAGCCTTACTTGAATGTCAAGAATCGATGGAGCAAATGCTTCAGATAAGTCTTGATAAAAATTGTTTTGTTGCCGCCACAAATCTCATTGGTTCGTTGGGATCCACAACCGGCATCAATGTCGGCGATTTACTTAAACCCACCAACGGCAAACCACGTCTGTTAGTTCAGGCAACCGCTGCCAAAAACCGCTACGTTCGTTATGCAGCAATACAAGCGATCATGTTGCACAAACCGACGGAACCCTTTGCCGGTTCGTCTCTCGTTGCGGATGCACTCGTTTGGTTTTCCAAGTCGGATGGAGAAAGCGTGGCACTTTCGGGACATCCGCAGATGGCAGTTGCCAATCAAACGGCAAATCTGCTGCTCGGTCTCGGTTACAAAACCGATGTGGCAATGACATGCCGGGAACTTTTCGAAAAAGCCGCCGCTTCGCCCGATGTCAAATTGATCTTCGTCGATGTCCGAACAACCAATCCGCCGGTTGCCGAATTTGTGCAAATGATGCGACAGGATGCCCGAACCGCCGAAATACCGATTGCCATCTTGAGCGGTAACGAACGTGCTCTCGGTGTATCACCGGGGGGCTTGCGCCCCCCGCTCTTGCGCCGGAACACGATGACGAGAGCGGATCGGCAAAGTCACGATGCTCCCTTCCGCACTTCGCTTTCGCTGACCTATCCTCGATTGGCAGACGAAAAGTCGGCAAAGTGGGTGGTCGATGATCTGCTCGAAAAGACGGGAAAAACCGTCATTCCTGCGCAGGCAGGAATCCAGACGAGCGACATGAACATCAACTCTCTAGACCCCCGCCTTCGCGGGGGTGACGGAAACAACCGCCTTGACATGGCGAGGTCGGCACTCGGTTGGCTCCAGGAAATCAAATTAGCGGAATTGGAATCGGGACAAAAGATTTACCATTTCGACGATTTCGATGCGGTCGTGTTGAATGCTTTGCACAGCGAACGGCGGGTGGAGGAAGGTTTAGCATTAGCGGCAGTGGTCAAATCGGCAACGTTGCAATCGGCAATTTACGACTTGGCGGCGAATGCCGTCTATCCGATGGCACTGCGAAATCAGGCAGGCGATGCGTTTGAAGCGAGCGTGGAACGATTTGGCATTTTGTTGCGTGGCAATCAGGTTCAGCGGCTCTATGACCGATACAATGCGAGCGAACCGGAACCCAAAGAGTCGCAGGATTTGTTAAGCCGATTGATCGATGCAGTCGAGGAGAAGGTAGGGAACAGGAATCAGGAGTGAGGAGTAAGGAGTAAGCATAGGGGCAGAGCATTTTACCGTCCCCTCTCCCTTTGGGAAAGGGTTAGTACGGCAGCGCAATCACATGGTGCACAAAATAGAGTGGACGATATTGGGGACAGGTATCCGGTGGCAAAACACAATTTTAGGATGGACCAGATGCTACTCCATTTCGATAATTTGATCGAGCATTTGGCTGTATTCTGTATCACTGGCGCCCCCTTCTTCAATGGTCATCCAGCCGCTGTAGTGGTTTTCCGCCAACAGTTTTCGGACAGACTTCCAGTCGATAGAGGCTTGGTCGATTCGACACCAATCTCCGGGACCGCCGCCGAGTTTGCCCTTGACCTCGTTCACCTTGAAACCCTTGATGTGCAACTTGACGAGGCTATTGCCCAGTGCCTTAATCCACTCTTCGCACTGGGCATATTTGACGTGGTTGCCGAGATCGAAATAGCAACCGACCCACGGATGGTCAAAGTATTTACAAAACGCTGCAAAAAATTTCGGCGTGCACCAAAGATTGTTCCAGACGTTTTCCAAGCAAATACGGACTCCTTCTTGTGCGGCAACCGGAATCAGCGATTCGACAGCCCGAATCGTGGCTTCGGTGGCGGTGTTATGAGCGGCAATGTAATCGGCATAGGGAGTATTATCCCCTTTGGCAACGGTCTTGATTTTGAGCGTTTTTGGGTCGAAATCAATATCGAAGTCCCAAGGTTCCGGCATTTTCATTCCGCCGATTCGGCATGGCACGAGCAGAATGGCATCGGCACCATAAGCCGAGGCGGCACGGAGTGCGGTTTTGACCGACTCGATGTCGCCATTGTAGTTTTCCGGCTGATTGAAATTTGTCCAGCCGCGCATTACGGAATGAATCCGCAAATCATGTTTTTCGGCAATCAACCGGCTTTTTCGAGCCTCGTTTGCGGTTGCGTCCCACTTGGTAACTTCCATTCCGGCGAATCCGGCGGCTTTCCAAGCCTCACAGATTTCATCTGTGGGAACATCGGCGATTCGCGCCTTATAGATTTTTGATGGAAAACCGCCGGCAGGGCGTTGTTCCTGTGCATTCAACGTGTGGAAAAAACCAGCCGTAGCAGTTGCGGCAACTGTACAAAAAAAATGTCGTCGTGTGTATGTCATGCGAGAAGTTAGAGGTTAGCCTGGATAATTCATCGAACGTTGCAGTATGAAGGCAGTCGTCGTGGTAACATGGTGTTGATAAAAGATTTACAGCATTTTCATACATCAACAACTGGAAACACAGTGTATCACACCGTCCGCCTCTCCGCAACCACCCCACTTGATATTACTGAAAACGGCATGACAATGGTCATTTTTGTCATGCCCGCGAAAGCCGGAATCCAATTGCGAGACGTTTCCTTCTGGATTCCGGCTTGCGCCGGAATGACGGGAAAGAAACGTCCAATTTGTCCCCGTTTGCAGGGCTTTCGCTCGAAAATGTCATGCCGCTTTCGTCATTCCTGCGTTGGCAGGAATCCAGACAGAAGACTTTCATATCAACTCTCTGGATTCCCGCTTTCGCGGGAATGACGGTATATTACTTTTCGGCGAAAGCCTAAACAAACGGACTGTACATGCCCGGTACTGGTACCGAACCCTCATAAAAACCATTGGCATCGGGCTGCACAGGAGCGGGTTGACCAAAACTCGTAATCTCGCCATTCGGGAAATAGTTTCGCCCTTTCGCGACAAGGTCGTCCCATTGAATCACCTGACCGGAATACGCCGCTTCCCTTCCAAGTACCGCCATCATACTGGACATCGCCGCCGAATAACCATCGTTCATCGGCTTATCATCACGGATTGCCTTGACATGCGAGTCATGCTCCCAATCGTACATCCCCTTCGGATAATTTTCAGGATTCCGCCATATTTCCTCGCCATCCGGTCCAAAAAGCACTGTCGGCGAACTCACGCCGCCAATGGCAGTGCCTGCCGTTCCGTGAACATAATCATTGTTGTGAACCCAGGTCCCTTTAATGTGCCGGCATTGACTATACGACCGGGAGCCATCCGCATAGGTAAATTCCACGAAGAAACTATCCCACGCCTGTCCATGACGATAAAACTCCCCCTTGTATTGCTGATACCACTCGTCCCACTCCGCACGATTTTCAAACAGCGGAGCCTGACGCAACAAATCTTCCCGTCCTGATTTGACCAAACGTCCCCCCATCCCGTTGGCTTCAATCGGATGTGCCATTCGATCTCCTTTGCTGTGAATCCAGTTATCCACATCGACACGATGGCAATGCTGCTCCACAATGTTTTCCCCGCAGAGCCAAACGAAGTGATACCAGTTCCGCACTTGGAATTCCAGTTCCCCTTCACCTGGATTTCGGTTTCGGCACCAAATAGGTCCCACGTTGTAATATCCGCGAGTATATTGAACGTCGCCGATCTTGCCCGCATGAATCTGTTCGATCCAGTTCACGAAATTGGCATCGTAGCGGTAACAATACCCGACGCAGATTTTGAGCCCCTTTGCATCCGCCATCTTGTTGGTTTCCATGAAATGATTGAAGCCGGGAGCGTCAATACACACAGGTTTTTCCATGAAAACGTGCAATCCCTTTTCGACAGCAGCGCGGTAATGAAAAGGACGAAAACCGGGGGGCGAACAAAGGATGACCTGATCGCCGGGATTCAGGCAGTCGATTGCCTTTTTATAGGAATCGAGTCCCCAGAAAACGTGATCATCAGGAATATCAACCTTGCCGAACCAAGGGGCATCTTCGTTGGTGGATTCGTTTCGGAGATCACGCGCACCATTTCGAGCCTGTCCCTCAAAGGCATCGGCAACGGCGGTAATTTTGACGTTGTCACCGACTTGAAGGCGATTGCGAACCGCCCCGGCACCGCGTCCGCCGCAACCGATGAGGGCGACTTTGATTTCATCGCTACCGGCAGCGTGAGCGGATTGGGTTATGGTAAGTCCGCCGACCAGAGAAGCACCGGCAGTGAGAGCGGTCGAAGCCTTCAAAAAATCACGACGAAGTAATTGGCGACGCGAAGAACGATGTGTCATGGTTGTACCTTTGGTTAAGAGCGAAGATGCCGTATTCTAGCCAATATAGAGAAAATTGGCAAGTGTGCCCATGTCAGACAAAACGAAGAAACAGGCAAATTTGACCGAAATTGGTCTTTTCGGAATTGCCAAAAATATGTATAGTTCCGTGCCGACAGGCAAGACGTTCCCCTTATCCCTTGAATTGTTTTTGTATGTCCACGGTCAGCCCCTTTGCCGTTATCAGTCCCGAGGCTCAAATCGGAAAGAATGTCGAAATCGGTCATTTTTGTCTGATTGAACCGGGAGTCATCATCGGGAACGGTAGCAAACTTGCGTCCCATGTGGTGATCAAGTCCGGTGTTACCATCGGCGAAAACAACCAATTTTGTGAAGGCAGCATTATTGGAGGGGTGCCGCAGCATATTTCGGCACCGCCGCCATTTGGACAGGTCCACATCGGAGACGGCAATGTTTTTCGGGAACATACAACCGTTCACTGCTCCTTGAAGGAATCGGGAACAACGGTCATTGGCAATGAAAACTATCTGATGGTCAATGTTCATATCGCCCATGATTGCAACATTGGCAACAACAACATTTTGGTCAATAATGTCATGCTCGGCGGTCATGTGGTCATTGGTAATCGGGCGGTGCTTGGCGGCGGAGCGGCGATTCATCAGCATTGCCGGGTGGGTTCACTGGCAATGGTCGGCGGACAAGCCCACATGGTTCAAGATATACCGCCGTTTGTTACTGTGGATGGACTTACGAGCAAGGTTGTCGGACTCAACTTGATCGGACTGCGGCGCAGCGGTCGAACCGCCGAAGACATAAAGATATTGAAAGGAGCCTACTTTACTTTGTATCGTAACGGTCAAACATGGAAAGAGACCCTTCAAATTTTTCAGGAAAACTACTCAACGGGACCTGTTGCCGAACTCACGCAATTTCTGTTGGCGACCCAACGGGGCATCGTTCGGGATCGTGCCGCAAACCGGTCACAGTTGCGGGTTGCTGAAGCGGACGAAACCGCTCGCAACGAAGAGGACACTGTTCCTGCTAAAATTCGTGCCACTGGATGATGGGGCTACCGCTTCCAACTTTGAGTGAGCCGTTCCAAATGGCGGCGGACGGACTCTAGATTCGGATTGATCGCCAATGCCTGCCGAAAACATTCGATTGCACTTGGTTGATCATGGAGTTGCAAATAAGCGTGTCCCATGCCCAAGACCGCCCCAAAATGATAAGGATTCAACTCCAACACGACCCGGCTGTCTTCGATGGATTCCTCAAATTTTTTCAGTGCAAACAAGGCAATGGCTCTCTGATTTCGGGCTTCAGCGTAGAGGGGTGCATCGTCGAGCAAAATGTTTGCCCGACTCACTGCGTCGCCGAATTCTTGTGCGGCAATGTGCCGCATCACGGCATAGAGTTGTTGCCGTTGCTCTTCGGAACCTTCCCGGGACCATACAGCCTTCACGCTACTCTCTGCAAGGAGTCGAACCGTGCGGTCGCGGTCTTTCAGTAAATTTCCCAATGATTCATTTGCCCGATACGTTCCGATAAAGCCTAGTGTGAGAGTCGCCGCCCGTCGTGTTTGTGTGCATACCGCCTTCGTCAAACGAATCAACGTCGATTCGTCATAGTGTTGCATGACTTGATTGATAAACGACCGGGTGTTGTGATTCCGAAGGTACTCAAAATACAACGTTGTCAGTCGCGGTTGTTGTCTGTCCAATGAGTCCATTCTTCTTTGTCCAGTAGAGAAAATCAAACTCCACGTCTCTGATTATAACCCAATTGCCCACGAAAAAAAACTCCCCCGTGGACAAAGTTGTATTCTTGGTTGTATTCTTGAAGACCGCTCTAGAAAAATCTGCAGCAAATTGCCCTTGTATCAGAATTCGTTTTTCGCTAGACTCCGTTCCACTTGAGATCACATGGAAATTCAAGGATGAATTTCCCTAACGCACGGAGGCTCCTTTTTTCATGTCGGGACTGCGATCACTCTTTTCGTCGCTATTTTTGACGGTCATTGCCGTCGCTCCGCAAAGTTCACTGCTTGCTACCCCCATGCCGCTGATTACTTCGTCCGTCAAACTCCGGGTTGATGCGGACCGGGGACACGACTGGGGAACCGGCACAATTATTGATACTCGAGAGGGAGAAGCCCTCATTGTTACCTGCGGACATATCTTTCGGGAATCGAAAGGAAAAGGCAACATCGAAGTCCATCTCTTCGGTGAAAATTCCACTGTCCGAGTGAACGGAACGTGTTTGTTTTACGACGATTCTGACATTGACCTGGCGTTCGTTTACATTACTCTTCCTTCTTCCTATCCGGTTCGGGCAGTTCCGATTGCCCCGGCTTCCTATCAGATTCAACCTTCCCAGCAGGTGTGGAGTGTGGGATGCGACCACGGTGGAAATCCGACGGTTCAAACGCACCAAATCATGTCCACTGACAAGGTTTTCAAACCGAAGGAAAACAATGTGTTATTTCATTACGTTCAAGTTTCCGGTGCGCCGGTGGGCGGACGAAGTGGTGGGGGACTTTTCTGTTCCGAAGGATATTTAATCGGCGTTTGCAATACGGGCGACCCTGTCGTCAACGATGGACATTTTGTCCCGCCGCATGTCATTCGGCACATTTTGGACAAGATAAATCTTGCACATGTGCATCAAAATCCATCGCTCGGTGAAGTCGCAGTACAGACACAAGTGCCACAATCACCGCCGGCGCTGGCGGCACTCACTCCCCTGCAACCGGTGGAATTGATCTCAAATCCGCAGCCGACGGCAATGGCAAGCATGCCTTTGCCGATGTATGCTGAAAATCAAACCGTTATGAGCCGTGAAGAACAAGCAACACTGGAAGAAATCAAGCGCCGAAAACAAGACGGCGACGAAGTGATTTTAATTGTCCGTTCACGGAGAAATCCAGAGATTCCGAGCGATGTGATTATTTTGAACGGAACGTCTGACCAATTTTTGGATGCCCTCGTAAAAAATCCGTCTGCTAGTCCACCGAACAATCCAGCCTATAATCCGGTCATCTTTTCCTCGCACGAGGGGCAGTCCGCACGACAGCCGGTGTCTTTCCCGGTGCGATATTAGAGCGTATCCGGCTTGGGACTGGACGTTTTCCCATAGGGTTCTCTCTCCCATAGGAATAGGGTTCTCTCTCCCATAGGAAAGAGTCTTTTCAGATACTGGTTAAAGTGAGGGCTACAAAACACATCCCCGCTCCCTCTGGGATGCCTTTTCGGCAAGTCTGCTTTTGGGGTAGAATCCAGACCAATGTCCGATATGCTCTCAATGAACATCACTTCACCTTTAACGTCTTGACCGCCGATTTCACGACGTTGCCGTTCGCAAACTTAATGATCTGTTGTACAGCAATCGTGTTGCCCGGAGTAACACCAGTAAGTGCACTCGTTGTCAGACCGTCAAGACTTTCGACGAGAGTCGTTGCAGTGGTTCCCGTGAATTTTTTCTGTTTGGTATCGTATAAACCAATCGTATAGGTAATACTCGTTACTTCCAGTGTCGATACGTCGGGAAGCGTAACATTATTTTTCAACTTCGGTTCCGTCCACTCGAACTTCAGTATGTGCAGTGCCGGTTGCGTAAACGTTGCCGGCGCAGGATATTTCAGCGGTTTTACCGCAATTTTCGCAACGCCCGACTTCGCCGAATCACCGCCCACCGTTACAACTGCACGAACAACAAACGTAATTTTCTGCGTTACGCCATAGAACGTTACAGTCGGATCGGCTACCGACAGACCAGTATCAATTTGCTTTCCCACTTCTGCCCAAATCGCTTTGGCGGCAGTAACATCTTTTGGTTTGCTCTTGGAATCGCCGATGAAGTTGTCATAGTCCAGTTCATTGAAGATTGCCGTTTTGCCGATCCAAAAACCGACATCGTAACTGTCCGCCTCCGGCATGTTTTTTGCCTTTTTCCAACTGAACGTTACTTGTCCGATGACCGTTTGCTTCGTATTATCTTTCTTAACCGATTTGTACGTCGTTGTCGCTATGTTTTTGATAACGTTCCCTTTCGATTGCAACGTGTTATTGATTGCCTGCGTCAGCACCGTATATTTTGTAGCGGCACTCAAACCGCTAATTTTGACGAGGTACGTGATGTTCCCCTTGCCGTCTGCGTCACCTTTTGTAGCATCAATCCGATAACCGTTGACGGTAGCGTTGAAAGTGGTTTTTGTCAGGTCAACCGTAAAACCAGCGAGAGATTTGACGTTTTTTTGCCCGATGACATCGGTCGACCCCTTCTCAATAATTCCTAACTGGACGAAAAGGAGGGTAGGTGCGTTGGCACCGGTCAAGTCGGATTCCTTAATCGTCCAAGTCACGTTAATGGAAGTGTATGTAACAGAACTTTTTTTGACCGTGTTCTTGGTTGCTCCCGCATCCCCTTTCTTAAATCCTGTCGTGGTGGTGTCGGTGATGACTGGGTCTGGTATATTTACGTTGCCATTGCCTGCGTAGTAATTCGGCGTGCTGTTGTCGGTAAAGGTGGTATTTTCAAATGTTACTGTGCGGCTGGAAGATGTATCGCTGTAAATTCCGCCGCCTTTGTCCGCCGTGTTCCCGGAAATGGTCGTGTCCGTAACCGTCAGGTTGCCAGTGTTGTAAATTCCGCCGCCGATATTATCCGCTGTGTTTCCGGTAATGGTGGAGTCTGTAACCGTCAGGTTGCCGCTATTGTTAATTCCGCCGAAACTAGGTGCCGAATTGTCGGAAATAGTAGAGTCCGTAATCGTCAGTGTACCACTGTTGCCAATTCCGCCGCCGTAGTAATTCGCCGTGTTCTCGGAAACAATGCAATCCGTCATTGTCATGTTGCCGGAGTTGGTAAACCCGCCGTGATACCAGACCGCCGTGTTCCCGGAAATGACGGAGTGCGTAATCGTCAATGTAGCGTCAAAATAGTTTTGAAACCCGCCGCATTGGTCCGCATTGTTGCCGGAAATGATACAGTCTGTAACCGTCATTGTCCCGTCGTTAAAAAATCCGCCACCGTTGGTGTCTGTCGTGTTCCCAGAAATGGAGCATTGCGTAATTGTCAGTGTACCGTTATTAGAAATTCCACCGCCAGCACTGCCGAAGCCGGTGCTGTTTGCGCCGGTAAGCGTCAGTCCCGCCAGTCCGACCGTTGCACCAGAGGCGATGTTCATCACTCTCGATTTACCATCGGCATCAATGGTCAGTTTTTGCGTACCTGTCCCCTGCGAGACAATCGTGACATCCTTTCCGGCGGTGAGGGAGAGTTGCGTGCCGGTGAGTTTGATGGTGTTCTGCGATGACGTGACGTGAACGACAATCAACTTGGGTTGCGTGCCGGTATCCATTGCAATGGCATCACGTAGCGTCGTATCATCAAGTTCCGTCGCAGCGATTTCGATGACGTGGTAGGCGGAGACGTTTGCAGCGAGTTCGAGATCGGGATATTTCGCCTTGATGGCAAGAAAGTCGGTTTGGGACAGCGAGTTCTCGGTAGCAGCAATAGGCGCAAGAGCGGCGGTGGGCGCAAGAGCGGCGGTAGGCGCAAGAGCGGCGGGGGCAAACCCCCCGGGCGTCGCCATTTTGGCTGAAATCACACGCGCGGCTACCGCCGCCCCCCCTTTTCTCCCTCGG
>Ga0082212_10012409_pt1 | contig 10736 bp, 7 predicted proteins | sample TergutNt197P3_FD_71548 | JGI IMG/M metagenome (GOLD analysis project Ga0082212, IMG submission 71548) | Neocapritermes taracua P3 segment gut microbial communities from Petit-Saut dam, French Guiana - Nt197 P3 | ecosystem: Host-associated > Arthropoda: Insects > Digestive system > Gut ...
CGCCGTAGTCGGCCAGACCAAGCACCTTGCCGAGCGCGGCCGGCCGCGGATATTTCGTTCCGTAAATGCCCGCGCCCTTTTCGTGTTTATAGGTAATGTCGGCCATGGTCTTTTCGCCGCGGAGCACCGCCGCCGCCGCCATGACGGAATCAACCAGAGGTTTATAGCCGGTACAGCGGCAGATGTTCCGGTTTTTGAAGAACCATTCGCGCACTTCCTCCCGCGTGGGGGAAGGATTTTTATCAAGCAGGGCTTTCGCGCTCATTATGAATCCGGGCGAGCAGAATCCGCACTGCACGCCGCCGTAAGTGATCCATGCCTGCTGCAAGGGGTGCAGGTTGTTTGCCGTGCCAAGTCCTTCAATAGTTTCGATCACGCTCCCGTCGGCGACGTCCTTCATTTTCTTCATGCAGCACCGCATTACCGCCCCGTTTACAATAATTGAACACGCGCCGCATTGCCCCGCGTTGCATCCGACCTTGATTCCCGTCAGCCCGTAACGCCTTAAAGTTTCCGCCAGCGTATCCTGTCCGGGATCGAAGAAAAACATCCTCTCGACCCCGTTTACAATATGTATTGCCTTCCTCAACGCCATTTACCTGCCTCCCTTTCTTAACCGTTTTTAAATAAGCCCCGTTGCATTGCTTAGAATAATAGTTACAAATACTTTCAAATTATCATAAATAACAACTAATTACAATGAACTCACACTCTCCCCAAGGCTGATGACGCCTCCTTTCAGCACTTTGGCGAATAGCTTCCGACCCACGAGGGTACAGGTTTTTCCCGTTCGATAAACAGCACATTCATCGTGGCAGTGTTTGTTTTCTGCTGTTATTTCCAGCGCTGTTTCCCCGACATCAATGCGGGCGCCGGGCGCGAGAAAAACGGGGATTGAAGCGCGAATAGTGATGTTTTCCCTGAAACGGGCAAAGCAGAGACCTTTTTCTTCCTGTCTCTCTCGATTTTCAACCAAAAGAAGAAGGGAAAGCTGCTTTTCCCCGCCTTTGGCGTGTGCGTGGCGATCTCCTTCTATGCCGGAGTTTTCAATAAGCCGTGCCTCGGCGAGTTCTCTTCCCGCTTCCCCTTTTATCGGGTAGACCCTGATCCTTTCGATTACGCCGTTCATCAACACCTCGAAAACATGAATAATACGATAGATATATGGACAATTTGTTAATATTAGTTATTATTTTTCGGTTTTACGGATATTTACGAATAATAAGTCAGGGAGATAAGCGAATGAAACTGAAAAAAATAACCCTTCATGTGAACGGGGTTGACCGGATGGTCATCTGTGATCCGGAAAAAGATTCACTGGCCGCGGTGCTGCGCCGGATCGGATTGACCGGCGTTAAAGTAGGCTGCGGAACCGGCGTATGCGGCGCATGCTCAGTCATCTTAAATGGTGAAGTGGTGCGCGCGTGCGTAAGAAAAATCAGCGCAATCAAGGAATACAGTAAAATTATTACCGTTGAAGGGATCGGGACGCCGCAGCACCTGCATCCGCTTCAGGTTGCTTTTATGAACTGCGGCGCCGTTCAATGCGGTTTCTGCTCGCCGGGTTTCATCGTTTCCGCCTACGCGCTGTTGCAAAAAAATCAAAACCCCTCCCGCGAAGATGTGCGCGACTGGTTCCAAAAGAACCGCAACGTTTGTCGTTGCACAGGCTACAAGCAGATCGTCGATGCCGTCATGGCGGCGGCCAAAGTGGTTCGCGGCGAGGCCACTATTGAAGACATTACATTCAAGGTTCCCGAAAACGGCGGTTATTATGGCAAACCTCTTGTTCGCCCCGCCGCGCTGCCGAAAGTATGCGGATTGGCCGACTACGGCGAGGATATGGCAATGAAGATGCCGCAGGGGACGCTTCATGCCGTACTTGCGATTCCGAGAGCCGCCCATCACGCCAAAATTAAAAACATTGATACTTCCGAAGCGGAGAAAATGCCCGGAGTGGTCAAGGTTGTTACCCATAAAGACATTAAGGGTACTAATTATCTGAATCTGGTAAACGCCAACAAGCGCAGCACCACCGTCAAGCCCGCTCACGTTATATTCGCGTACGACAAGATATATCGTTACGGCGATCCCGTGGGCGCGGTTGTGGCGGATACCGAGGAAAATGCCCGGGCGGCAGCCGCCAAAGTCAAGGTGGAGATCGAACCGCTTCCAGAATATCTAAGCTATCTCGACGCTGTGCTTCCGGACGCCGTCCGCGTTCACGACGATACGCCCAACATCTGCATCGTGCAGCCGGTTCTAAAGGGCGCGGCTTTGGAGACCCCCGGTGCCGTCCGCGAAATTATTGATAACTCGGCATTTAATATTGAGGGCAGTTTTTACTCCTCCCGTGAGCCTCATCTTTCCATAGAAGGGGACACGGTACAGGCATACTACGATCCAGACGGCGTCATGTGCGTCCATTGCAAGGCGCAGGTTATCGGCGCTAATATCGGCAATATCGCCAAATCAATCGGTCTGCCTAACGAAAAGGTGCGGATCATCATGAACCATACCGGCGGAAGTTTCGGCTGGTCGATGAACGGGCAGTCATACGCCGCAGCAGCCGCTTGCGTCATGGCGGTGGAAGAACCCGTCGCCCTGCACTTTACTTATGAAGAACATCAGATTTACAGCGGCAAACGCAGCGCCAGCTTCAGCAATTCGCGGCTGGGTTGCGATAAAGACGGGAAAATCACCGCCGTTGAATTTGACATAGGTCTGGATCACGGCGCTTATCAGGACGCGGAAAGCATCGTCAACCGTCCGGCGCGATTCTGCTATTTCCCCTATAACATCCCCCATGTTGCGGCGATGTGCCGTCTTGCCAATACGAACCAGACTTTCGGCGTCGCCTACCGGGGGTTCGGCGCGCCGCAGGCTTACACGGCAAGCGAAGCGATGATGGATATGCTGGCGGAAAAGGCGGGTATAGACCCGTTTGAATTCCGGTGGCGCAATATCGCCCGTACAGGCGAAACAAACATCAATAGTTATCCGTTCTTTGAATATCCGATGGAAGAAATGATGAAAAAGATGCGCCCGCTGTATGAAAAAGCGGTGGCGGACGCCAAAGCCGCCGACACGCCTTCGGTAAGGCGGGGCGTGGGCGTTGCCTGGGGCGGATACAATGTTTCCAGCGGCCCTCAGGACGAAGCTAAAGTAGCTATCGAACTAAACGAGGACGACACTTTTACGAAATACGATACATGGCAGGACGTTGGACAAGGCGGCGATATAGGTTCCCTTATGGTTACGCTTGAAGCCCTGAAACCCCTGGGCGTCAAACCCGACCAGGTCAAACTTGTGCAAAACGACAGCGGTTTATGTCCCCTAAGCGGGTCGTCGTCCGCCAGCCGCATGCACTTCATGACGTCAATAGCTACCAAACTTGCGGCTGACCGTTTGATTGACGCGATGAAAAAGCCGAACGGCACATACCGCACATACAAGGAAATGGTTGAAAAGGGCATTCCCACCAAGTATGAAGCGCAGCATTCCAATACCGTATTTCCGGGGCTTTGCAGTCTCGATTCAAACACCGGCATAGGCAATCCTACCCCGGCTTATTGCTACTCGATTTATTTGGCGGAAGTCGAGGTGGATACCGCCACGGGTAAAACTAAAGTCCTGCGTTTCACCTGCGTTGGAGACGACGGCGTCATCGGAAATATCGACGCGCTTAATGGGCAGATATATGGCGGCAATTCCCATTGCATCGGGTTTGCGTTGAGCGAAATCTTTGAAGATGTGAAAACGCACACCAATTTGTTCAAATGCGGCGTACCCTACATAAAGGATATTCCGGACGATATGCCCATCATCCATTTGGAAACCCACCGAAAGGAAAACGTTTTCGGATCTTCCGGATGTTCTGAAAACTACCAGTCCGGCGGACATGTGGCGGTCATTAACGCGATCAATAACGCGTGCGGCGTGCGCATCTACGAGTTGCCCGCAACCCCCGAAAAGGTAAAAGCGGGTATCGACGCGCTGGCGGCAGGCAAAAAGATCGATCCGCCCGGCCCGTTTTTCATGGGTTCCGATCTGATTGAGGAACTTGAAAATATCAAGGCCAATCCGGTTTAGGTCACGCGAGGCATACGACACAAAAGTTCCGTAGACGGAATTTTTGTGTCGTATGCCTGTCATTCGTGGAGAAGAATCGTTGGAGCGGCAATTCGAAAAAACCGTGGAATCCTGCCTTCAATCGGAAAGCGCCTTTTGTGCGGCGGTTTGCCCGTTTCATATGGATATTCGCGACTTTATGGAGAAAATACGGCGCGGAGCTTTCAGCGCGGCTTTCAAAACCTACCGCAACGCCGTCGGGTTCCCGCGCGTTGTATCCGCCCTGTGCGACGAGCGCTGCCGCGATGTTTGCCCGCGCGCGCAAACCGACGCCGCGCTGAATATAGCCTTGCTGGAAAAAGCCGCGATAGATTTTGGCAGCACCGCCCCGAATCGGTACGCGCTTCCCAAAAAGAACGCAAGCGTTGCCATTGTGGGCGCAGGCCCCAGCGGACTGGCTTGCGCGTTGCGTCTTGCCTCAAGGCGTTATGACGTTACCGTATTTGAAAAATCCGAACGAATCGGCGGCCGGCTTTGGGATATCCTTTCCTCCGAAATATTTTTGCCGGATATCGAAGAACAGTTTGCCTACGAAACCTGCAAGCGGCAAATGAATACGGAAATCCGGGGGCTGGATGAACTAGCTGGCTTTGACGCGGTTTATATCGCAACAGGCGCGGGCGGCGAAAGCTTCGGACTGGCGCAGGATCCCGGCGGCGCTTTTGCAAGCAATACCCCCGGCATTTTTTTCGGCGGGTCGCTTACAGGCTCCGACAGCGTTTCATCCATTGCCGACGGTCTCCACGCCGTCCACGCCGTCGAACGATACCTTAAAATCGGAACAATGAATCATCCCCGTGAAAACCCGACGGCGCGCATAAAGCTTGATCCTTCGGCGCTCTCACCCGTACAGCCCGTGATTCCCGCCGACGGCGCGGCCTACGCCAAAGAAGAAGCCTCGGCTGAGGCCGCCCGCTGCATACGCTGCGCCTGCGACGCCTGCCTGCGCCGATGCGACCTCATGGAGTATTACAAAAAACGCCCCAAAAGGATCTGCGATGAAGTGGCGATTACCATTGATCCGGCAAGCATGGACGGCGAGGAAACCTTCGCCAAGAAGCTCATGGCTACCTGCAACCAATGCGGTACATGCGCCGAGGCGTGTCCGGAACACATCGACATGGGCGCGTTTCTGTTGGACAGCCGGCGTGCCATGCACAGAAAAGGCAAACTGCCCTGGGCGTTTTACGATTTCTGGCTGAAGGATATGCGCCACGCGCAAGGCGCAGAGGCCGCTCTTGCCAGAGCGCCCGAAGGCATTACCGAGGCCGCTTATGCCTTTTTTCCCGGCTGCCAGCTTGGCGCTTCCGATCCCGATTATGTGCTGGAAAGTTATCGGTATATATTGTCCGTCCTGCCCGGCACAGCCCTTTGGCTTTCCTGCTGCGGCGCTCCCGCCGTCTGGTCGGGAGACGAAAAATTGAGCGCGGAAAGCTTCGGCGCGTTGCTCGCGCAATGGGAAGCGCTTGGCAAGCCCGCGCCGGTTTTTGCCTGCCCCACCTGCAAGCAAATGTTCGAGCGATACGCGCCGGAAATCAGCGGCATATTCCTTTTCGATCTTATGCGTCAAAAATCGATTGTTCCCCGCCGCGATATCGGCGGGGCGGAATATTGCGTTTTTGATCCATGTACAAGCCGGAACGAGCCGGAGTTGCATGACGCCGTGCGGACGCTCGCCGGAAGCGCGGGAGCAAAACTGTCGCCGCTGCCCGATGAAGGCAGGCGGGCAAAATGCTGCGGCTGGGGCGGCCATGTTTCTATTGCCAATCCGGATTACGCAAAAACCGTTGTGAAAAAGCGCGTCAAACAGAGCGAACACCCCTATATTGCCTATTGTGTCAACTGCCGCGATATTTTTGCCGCGGAAGGCAAGGCGTCCGTTCATCTGCTGGACATTCTGTTTGACATAAACGCCGAAAACCGCCCGCCACCCGGCTGTAACGAACGCAGGAAAAACCGGGTAAAATTGAAACGGCAGGCGTTGGCGGAGTTTTGGGGAGAAGATACGTTGGCAAGCGAAAATAAGGAAAATGGAAATGAAGGCGCGCTACATACGCTGCATACACTGCATATTGATGATCAGTTACACAGGAAACTTGCCGATAACAGGGTATTGGAAGAAGACGTGCGGCAGACAATCGCGCATTGCGAGGCGACCGGGCGGACGATTATAGACAAAGCCGCTGGCAGCTTGTGCGGATGCGCCGTTATAGGCCGCATAACATGCTGGGTGGAATATGAAAGGCTTGCGAAAGGAGAATATCGTCTGCTAAACGCATATTGCCACAGGATGGCCATAAATTTTGAGGAAACGTGGCATGGACGAAAAACAAAAAATGATCTGTAGTTTATGCAATCTGGAACTGGAACCCGCGAATACGAATTTTTCCTATCTTGGCCATTCATTCCGGGTGGAAGCGCCGCGTTGTCCGGGCTGCGGGCAGGTGTTCATTTCCGAGGAACTGGTGAACGGGCGCATCGCTGAAGTTGAAATGGCGCTCGAGGACAAATAACCCAGATATGCCCAAAGTTGGTGCAAGCCTCACTGGAGATACTTAATAAAATAATGTGAATAAGAATTAAAGGAGAAGTTACATGATACTGAATGAGAGAGAAAGCCGTCAGGAATTTTTTACGAATGCAGTTCGACAGATAATGACGGTGATACGAACCGCGCCCAAAGCTAAAGGGCTTGACATTATTGAAGCCGCCGCCGTAACCGGCGATGATATTCGTGTGCTGGCGGAAAAAACGAAAGCGATTGGCGAGGAAAAGGGGCTGAAATTCCTGCTGCGCGACGCGGAAAACATTATGTCCGCCGGAGCGGTGTTGCTGGTTGGAACGCGCGCGCAGAACATAGGTCTTAATTGCGGACATTGCGGTTTTTCGGCCTGCGGGGAAAAGCCCGCGTCGGCTCCGTGCGCGATTAATACGATTGATGTGGGCATCGCGCTTGGGTCAGCCTGCGCCGCCGCCGCCGATCTGCGGCTGGATACGCGGCTTATGCTTTCCGTCGGACTGGCGGCGCAGAAACTTAACTGGCTGGGCGATTGTCAGACTGTGTTCGCGATTCCAATATCAATATCGTCAAAGAATCCTTTTTTCGACCGGGGCAAATAATAAACGGCGGCGTGTTAAACGAACAATCGCGGCGAATGCCGCGTTCAAACACCGTAGGGGCGAATAATCATTCGCCCCTACAATATTTTGCGGGCAACGCCCGCTTCAATGCACTTGTCTGCTTCCATACCGGTTTCTTTTTTCATGCCACATCTTTGTGTAAATTTCAAAGACGGTGTCTTTAGTATATTTGCAGTTTACTTCACTGAAGAAAAATTCTCCGTTTTCTTCTTTTATCAGGAACAGCGGCGCTTCGTCGTCGCCAATTCCTTCAATCTTTTCAACAGGTTTTAGAATTACGTATACATTTCCACCGCAAGGTATAATTGCGACTTGTTCAAATTCAATGCCTTCGCCGCATGGACAAAATAAAATAACGTTGTCAACATTGTTTGTGTCTAAAATCTGATCCAACGCGTTAAGTGTTTTTGTCCGCAATGAATTTTCTCTTTTTACGGTAGTATTGCTATGGTTGATAAACAAATTTAACGACTCTGGCGTCTGATGCGCCGCAAACGTTCGACGACGGCTTCAATAATTTCCAGCGCGCGGTCTATTTCGGCTTCCGTAGTGAAACGGCTGAAGCTGAAACGCAATGAACCTTGCACCACTTCCGGGCGCAGTCCCATCGCCGTCAGTACATGTGAAGGATCAACGGAACCGGAAGCGCAGGCCGAACCGGTAGAAGCAGCGACGCTTTCGAGATCGAGCGCGATTATGGCCGCTTCGCCTTCCAATCGGTCGAACGAAATGTTTGATATATTTGGCAGCCGCGCGCCAGATTCATCACTGCCGTTGATGCGCGTTCCGCCGGTTTTCGCCATGATCTGCCGTTCAAATCGGTCGCGCAACCCGCCGACGCGTTCAGCCATTTCCGGAAGATGCTCGGCCGCAAGCCGCGCCGCCACGCCAAACCCGGCGATTGCTGGAACATTTTCAGTACCCGCGCGGCGCTTGCGCTCCTGCGATCCGCCGGTCATATACGAAGCGAGCTTCGTTCCTTTTCTTATATAAAGAACGCCGATTCCTTTGGGGCCGTGAAGCTTGTGTCCCGACAGCGACAGCAGATCAACGCCAAGTTCTTCGACATTCACAGGAATTTTCCCTGCCGATTGCACTGCGTCGGTATGAAGCGGTACTCCGCGCTGTTGGGCGATTTCAGCAATTTCCCTTATTGGTTGAATAATGCCGGTTTCATTATTGGCGTGCATTACGGAAATAAGCAATGTCGTATTTCGTATGGCTTCTTCAATCGCTTTTGGATTCACTCTGCCTGTGGCGTCCGCCGAAACGTATGTAATTTCCGCGCCGGCCGTTTCCATTGCCTTGCAGGTAGCAAGAACCGCCGGGTGTTCTATTCGCGTCGTTATAAAGTGAGCGCCTGACTGCCCGCCGGCTGCGCGCCACGTTCCCCATAGCGCCCAGTTATCTGATTCCGTACCGCCTGAAGTGAAGGCCACCTCGCGCGTATCCGCGCCCAGCAGTGTGGCGATACTGCGGCGCGCCTCATCAACGACACGGCGCGCGTTCTGTCCGAAAAGATGCACGGAGCTCGCGTTGCCGTAGCATTGCCGAAAGCAGGGAAGCATTGCTTCAATGACGCGCTCGTCCACCTGCGTTGTCGCGCTGTTATCCAGATAGATTCTTTCGTTCATAACGGATTTAGAATAGCACATCCGACGATACAATATAAGATTATATGTTATAATATGTTAGATTTTGAGATATTTTAGAATCAATGCGAGTAAATAAAACGATACCAGATACTATTGACACCGCATACGACACCATGATACAACGAATACATACAAGAGGTGAATACATTGGGACAATGGGATAAGTTAATAAATGAAATCGAATAATCTATGAAAAAAGATTTGAATTATTACATGAGTTTGAATTACAAAGTAGAAGTCATTGAGGATAAAGAAGAAGGTGGCTATGTCCTTTCCTGCCCTGAATTGAAAGGTTGCGTTACTTGTGCCGACACCATTCAGCACGGCTTTGAAATGATTGAGGATGCTAAAAAATGTTGGCTTACTGCATGTTTAGAGGATGGTATAACAATACCAGAACCAAACAATATAAACGATTATAGCGGACAATTTAAACTCCGAATACCGAAATCGTTACACAAAATACTTACGGAGCGATCACGGCAAGAAGGAATTTCTATGAACCAATATTGTCTTTATTTATTAAGTAGTGGAATCAACAGTTAATGTCGTTATCCCACGATTTTCATGCGATGGGAATAAACATTATATACAGTTGCGCGCCCTGCGGCGGGTTCCGGAACGTATTCAACCCAGACCGTAATCACACGCCCGCTATGACAACCCGTAAAATGCCCGTTCGCCGGATTTAACACACGTGTCCCTTCACGTTCGCAATGTTCTATCGTCGCGCTTACATCCTTGCGCAAAAGCAGCAGGCGATTCATCTTCGCCTCAAGTTCAGGCGAAATCTCCAGATCGTATTTCAATTCAGGGCAACCTCCGCAAACCCCGAAATCAAGGCTTGCGACCGAGACAAAAGCGGAGTTTACATCAGGTAAATGAGCATTTTGTCGAGGGAGCGTAACGCAGAGTTCGGGGTTTTCGGAGGTTGCCTCAGGATTTTCCGGCAGGACGCTTTTTCCACCAGCGTATTTTGCCTTGAGCGTCCGTCGGTTTTCCCGGCGATCCGTTAAAGACGGCAGGATGGAATCCGTTTCGGGAGCAAAAAGTATTTCCAGAATATGACGGCTCCCCTTTCCCTTTGACAGGAAAAGATCGCGGCAGTTTGCGCAGTACGTGATATATGGCAGTTCAGACGCGCTTACGCGCTCCAGTAAAATTTTTCCCATAAGCCCGGGATTTGCCGAATAAATCTGTCCGCCGAAGCCGCAGCATGCCGCTTCCCCGCCGCCGGCCGCGATTTCAGTAATTTCATATCCGCTGATATGCGCAAGCTGTCGCACCGCTGACCTTCCCGCCGCGTCGTTTCGGCAGTTGCACGGATCATAAACGCAGGCGCGTCTGCCGTGATCTTTTTCGACCGCGGGCAGGTCTTTTTGTCTGGCCATCCATTCGTAAACCAATATTCCTTTGGTTTCCGGCAGATATTTTTCAAAAGTTTTCCGGCATGCGCCGCAGGCGTACAAAAACATCGGCCGTCCGAGATTTTCCCAGTCCGCGCGGATTTTCGCGACGGCTTCCAGAAACGCCGTTTTTTCTCCCGCCCAGTCGGCGGGAACGCCGCAGCAGGAAAGAATCATCGCCGCGCCCGGTTCTACGCGTCGTATATATGAAAAGGTGCTTTCGACGACATCCGGCAGAGAAGCCGCCAGTTGACAGCCGGGAAAAAACAACAGGCTTGCCGGCGCGCGTTCTGCCCCAACAACGATATACGCTTCTTCCGACATGGAAAATTCCATATCGGCCATCCAGAAATCGTGATAGGCGGCGGGCAGATGTCCGTTTTCTTTCAAAATATTCCGGCTT
>Ga0082212_10012410_pt1 | contig 10735 bp, 12 predicted proteins | sample TergutNt197P3_FD_71548 | JGI IMG/M metagenome (GOLD analysis project Ga0082212, IMG submission 71548) | Neocapritermes taracua P3 segment gut microbial communities from Petit-Saut dam, French Guiana - Nt197 P3 | ecosystem: Host-associated > Arthropoda: Insects > Digestive system > Gut ...
CTTTGTAAGGCTTTAATTGAAGATTCAATAACTTCAGTTCTTCTGGCTTCTAAAACAGAATCCGGAATATCAGAATAGTCAATATCAATAGGATTAAAAACTTCGCCGGTAAGAAATATTTTGTAAATGCAAGTAAGCATCATTCTAGCAATAGCAATAATAGCTTTCTTATGACCACGACGTTTTTTAATTTTCAGATATTTATTTCTGAAATAAGGTTCTTTTAAAGATTTAACTGCGGCATTAGCACATTGAACTAAAGTAGGTTTAATATAAATACCTGCACGGGATACTCTAGTAGATTTTTTCTTCCCGGCACTTTCATTATTTTGAGGGGTAAGTCCGGCCCAGTTACATAATTTTTTAGAAGAATTAAAAACAGACATGAAGGGGAGTGTGATCAAATGACTAAAAGTGAAGCATTGGCGACATTATCTATTGATGCCGGTATCGCATTTACCAAAGCAACAACCGAGCTTGATCAACAAAATGTGCCTTACTACATAAGCGAAGCAGGGCGTACCCTTCTGACGCAATGTTTATATGCCCTACAAGGGCGACTAGATGACCTTAAACAATCCGATCTTGAATGGGCTTGTAAAGAAGCTAAAATCAGGCCGCCGGATAAACAAAAAATTACATGGACATTAAAGAGTAATCACATAAGCGGCAATGCTGTAGATATTTTACCGCTAAAAGACGGCAAGGTGGAATGGGATAATCAGGATGAACGGATTGTAGCGGCGATGAAATCCGCAGGGTTTATCTGGGGCGGGGATTGGCCAACGCCAGATAAACCACATTTTGAGATAAGGAGATAACATGAACGAAGAAACAGAAAAAAAAGATGAACCGGGGGCAAAAGAAATTTCCCTTGCTTCCATGATTATTGGGGCGGTATGGATAGGGCTTTTATCGTTGGTAAAAGCATTTTTCCATTTAATCAGTGATAAAGCATTTGGCTTGACCATGAATGAAATCTTGGTATCAGGGCTAACAATAGCCGCCATATTTACGCCGGTCTATCTGGCGATAATTATGGATAAAGTCAAGGCATTGAAAATAGCAGCGTAGGAGGAGGTATGCGTGAAAAAATTGCTTTTATTCTTATTTTTATTGTCCTGTGTATTTCTTCTGGCGCAGTCTCCTGTGTCTCAAGACCTGCGGTTACAGGAGATGAATCTCTGGTCGAGAGTCGAATCATCGCTGCTATCAACGCAGAACGAAATAGATGGACTCAGGAACTTAGTCAACAACTTACAGACGGACTCAGCGAAGTTGACCGGAGAGTTGGCACTGTCGAAGGAGGATTACAGCAAATTGCAACTGCTGCAAGAGAATACCGCCAATTCGTTCTCGAAATTATCAGCCGATTATCAGAACCTACAGTCCAAGTACAAAGTGCTAATGGAGGGGGTCAAGATATTAGGGTGGATATTGGGGGTATGGATAGTTCTTAAACTTATCAGGATCATACTGGGGTTCATGTTCCCGGCAATAAATAAGTTAATCCCTCAGATTATAGACATAATCATTTGATTATTCCGTTAACCTATCATTTATCATGGTTAACTGCCAATATAATATTGTCAATTACTGACATTATCTTTTTACCTATGATATATTCAAATTCGGTTCTTGGCTCAGATTCTTGTCCGAATATCAGGTAGTTCATAGAGACCTCTAATACTTGAGAAATCAAAAAGATTCCCGGCATATCAGGGTAGACCTTACGATAAGACCAGTTTTTGAATGTAGATTCAAAAATATTACATTTTGATGCAACAATTCTTTGGGTTAATTTTTTCTCTTTTATCAGCCGGTTAACCCTGTACCAAAATGCTTTCGCATCATCGAAATCTAGGTTTTTTAGGCCAGCCGATCCGCCGTAATCCCTAACAATCATAAAATCCCCCTAAAAATGCCTAAATTTAGACATCTTCTTCATTATATGCTCAAAAATAGCCCTTTAAGATTTTTTTCAATTTTTTGGTATTTTTTACTTGACAACAGACATTATTTCGGATAAAGTCTGCATTGTAGGGTTTTTTAAGACCTCCTTGTAGTAGACAGAATATACATTATGAATAGTAAAATGTGCGCAAAAGACCTCCTTCCAGGGTATCCCCTGCCAGTTTTAGAAGGAATCGGGAAGCATAAAGACGCCGATAAAAGTCGGCTGACTGTAGATGTTTCTCGGAGGGGTTTCAAAACTTCTTCCGGCAGCGGCAATATACATTGCGACATAGGTGTATCGATTTGCCGGCATGGCAGTTGCAGAACGGGTTGCCACATCGGCGTTTATGTTTCTGTCGTTTGCTTTTTCACTGTTGTACAAATCTTCATGGTTGAGAAAAAAACGATCAAGCGGTTCGGGCCTGAAGTTGATACTGGGACCGGAAACAGCTCGCTTTAGGGCATACTGCGGCTCACTCTGGCCTAAATTCAATGAAGGTCTTTGTCCGGGAACTGACGGAAAGGTTATTTCGAGTGTTCTGCCCAGCGATCTGGAGGCGGACAAGACATCGCTGATTTCAGCATTTTCCAGGGTAAGCTGGTAATAATTACGGCCGTAAAAGAAATTTTCAAGGTTAGAAGTATTTACTGTTGTGCTTGTTTTATCGGTGGTAGAAAGAATTCCGCCAAAGTCTGCATTAAGCGTAGCATTGATGGCCGTTCTCTGTTCAGAAGTCAACACGGTTCCTACTGGGTTATCACCGCTGATATAAATTCGGTAAAAAATAATAAAATTGTCAAAGTAATCGGAGGGAGCGGAATAACCGTCGGCACCCGCTCCCGGAAGCCTTATTGTGGCATTGTAAACGCGATCCATGGTTACATTTTCATCGGGTATATAGTCGATATAGTAGAATGCCTCAAGCCCGCAGGACAAAAGGCAGCAAAGGGATATAAGGACGATACCCCATCGCATCTATTCCATCTCCAGCGTGATAATCCGTGAATGAGCAAGGCTTGTCCAGACATTGTCGTATGGCCAGCCGGAAATTACCGCCCGGTAGGCGGCAATCGCGGCATCCCGGTCGTCCAGAGTTTCTCTCAGCCGGCCAATGGAAAACTGGGCGCGCGGAGCCGATGAAAAACCGGCGGGGGCGGAGATGCTTTTGGACAAATATTCTATCGCCTCTTCTGCTTTCCCCTGTTCCTCAGCGGCGATTCCCGCGTTAAACCAGGCAACCGGTGCGAGGTAATTTTTTGCCGATTTGCCGGCAGCCTCAACCCAGGCAGTTTCCGCCTGCGCCCATTCTTTCTTGTCGGCGTGAATTCCGGCAATGAGCGACCATGCCTTTCCTCCCGCATAGCCGGAATTTTTTTTCGCAAAAGATTCAAGTTCCTCAAGAAGCTGCGAAACATCGTATTCCATGTATTCTTCATTTATGAGAAAACGCAGGGATTCGTAGCGGCTGCCGAAATCTTCAACTTTGCTGATAGCCCTGCCGTGCAGAAAATCCATCAGGGAAAATGCCGCAATACTTGCTATAAGAAGCAGAACAAGCGCGCCTGCCGTTATTAAAATGGGCTTTCTATGTTTTTGAATAAAGTCATTGATCTCCTGCCCTACTTCGGGTTTTTCATTTTGTTTCTGCATGATAACTCCTTAATTACGCCGCATGAGCGGCGATTTCTTCTCCTTTCAATCTTCCCTTAAATTCAGCTCTTTTATAAGCCGGGACAAATAGGTGCGCTGAACATTCAGCACCCTGGCGGTTTCAGTTTGGTTCCATTCCTTCTCGTCAAGCGTCATTCGTATGTAGTTTGTCTTGAACACATTCATCGCCGTCTTGAGGTCCCGTTCTCCGTTTTTTGGATCGCTTATACCCGTTTTGGGAAAAAGATCCTCGCGTCTAATCCACTTCCCTGCGGCAATTACACATGCCCGTTCTATGGAATTTTCCAGCTCGCGAATGTTGCCCGGCCAGGGATAGGTCAGCATAGCCTCTATGGCGCCTTCTGAAAAGCCCTCAAACTGTTTTTTGTTGATTTGGGTAAATTTCGCAAGAAAAAAACGTGCCAGTTCGGGAAGATCTTCGGTGCGCTGGCGCAGGGGCGGAATATGCAGGGGCAGCACGTTCAGCCGGTAGTAAAGATCGCTGCGGAATTCGCCTTTCTCGGCCATAGCTCCAATGTCCTTGTTGCTCGCCGCGATAATGCGGGTATTAACGGTAATGGAAGTATCCGACCCTACTCTTTCGAAAGTTTTGTCCTGTATTACCCGCAGAAGTTTTGCCTGCAGGTTCAGCGGCAAATCCCCGATTTCATCAAGAAAAATCGTGCCGCCGCTGGCCGCCTCAAAACGCCCCCGCCTGTTGCTCACGGCGCTGGTGAACGCACCTTTAACATGGCCGAACAGTTCGCTTTCCAAAAGCCCTTCCGGCAGCGCCGCGCAGTTTACCCGGACAAAGGGGGCGCGGCTGCGTTTGCTTCGCAGGTGTACCTGTTCGGCAAAAAGTTCCTTGCCCACACCGCTTTCCCCAAGGATCAGCACCGTTGATTCTGTTGCCGCCACACGGTCTATAATCCTGAGTATTTCCTGTGTTGCCTGACTTTTGCCCACCATGGTATGAAAGCCCTCTCCGGACGCCGCTCTGTCCTGTAAAAGGCGTATTTTGCCGTGGGCGAGGTTCAGACTTCGTGCGTTTATTATGGCAAGCGCGGCCTGACCGGCGAACAGTTCAAGCCATTCACTATCTTCCTGGGAAAATTTTTGTCCGCTTGATTTATTCATTACCTCAACTACCCCGATACATTCGTCCCTGGAATTTAACGGAACAGCCATCATGGTATGCACCGGGTAGCCGATTTTGCCGGAGATTTCCCGAAGATGCCTGCGGTCGCTGCCTACATCATTCGCAATAACCGGTTTGTTGTGCCGCGCAACCCAGCCGGCAATGCCCTCCCCCATTTTCACGGTAAATTTCTTTACATCGTGGGCTTTTGAGCCAAGCGCCACTTCAAAATACAATTCCTGCCGTTCCTTGTCGACCAGCATCAGGCTCCCGGCATCCGCACCGCTGAGCTGGATTGCCGATTCGACAATGTGGGCAAGCAGGGCATTTATATCCTGATAACTGGAATTGATCAGCGTGTAAATCTCGATCAACGCATTGAATTTTTTGGTGTTAATCGTCGACAGCATAACAGGCCGTCCGCCGGATTCTAGCCGTTGTCTGTCCCGGAATTTCCCTGGCTCTCATCGGCGCTGCCTTTGGATTTCAGAAAATCTCCGAGGGTAAAAGTGGAATCTCCGGACTCCTCTTCGGCCATGTAGCGGGAAAGTTCTTCACGCTGCACCTTTTTGTGGTAATCCTTTATGGAGAAAGCCAGCTTCTGTTTGTCTTCCTGTATTTCAAGAACTACCGCTTTTATTTTGTCGCCAACGTTGTATTTTTTCACCGCGTCATCGGGGTTTTCGTCCCTGCTTTCGGTAAGGTTGGTTTTGTGGATAAGCCCCTCAATGCCGCCGGGAACCCGCACAAAAATGCCGAAATCGGTAACCGAGGCAACTTCGCCTTCCACCGGGGATCCGGGTTTGTAACTCTGGCCAAAGCTTTGCCAGGGGTCTTCCGAAAGCTGTTTGATACCCAGCTTGACGTTGCGGTTTGCCTTGTCAAGGGCAATGACCATTACTTCAATTTCCTGTCCAACCGAAAGCTCGCTTCCCGGATGCTTAATCTTTTTTGTCCAGGAAATATCGTCGCCGTGGAGGAAGCCGTCGATGCCTTCCTCAAGATTGATAAAGGCGCCGGCATTGGTAATCTTGACCACTTTTCTGGTAAGGCGGCTGCCGACGGTAAACCGTTCTTCGATGTCGTCCCAGGGATTCGCCGTTACCTGTTTGAGCCCCAGCGATACCCTGCCCGCCTGTAAATCGTAACCAAGGATCATGCACTCGACGATATCGTTCGGCTTTACAAGGTCCTGCGGTTTCTGGATTTTCTTTACCCAGGAAAATTCGGAAATATGGGCAAGTCCCTCGATGCCTTCTTCCAGTTCGATAAAAGCGCCGAAATCGGTCAGCTTGGTTACCTTGCCTTTTACGATGTCGTTAACATGGTATTTATCCTCAAAATGAATCCATGGATCATCGGTAAAGTGCTTCATGGAAAGATTGATGCGTTTTTCAACCGGGTCTATGCGGATAACCTTAAGGCGAATCTCCTGCCCTTTCTTTACAAAATCTTTTGGCCGGGTTACATGGCCCCAGCTCATGTCGTTAATATGAAGAAGCCCGTCGAAGCCGCCAAGATCGATAAAAGCGCCGAAGGAGGTAAAGCTCTTTACCACGCCGGTAACGTCCGTGCCTATGGGTGTGTTCTCGAAGAAATCGCTGCGCTTGCGCTCAAGTTCTTCTTCAAGGTACTTGCGGCGGTTTACCACAATGTTTACCTTGCCGTCCGAGTAGATGCGCTCCACATGGAACATTGTTTTTAATCCGAGAAATTTTTCGGGTTTGTCTATTTTTTGAACATCGGACTGGCTTATGGGAAGGAAGGCGTGCAGATCCGCGCCAAGGTTGACATCGTAGCCGCCCTTGACCTGTTTTTCGATAACCCCCGCGATCATTGTATGATCCTTGTACGCCTGCGTGAGGTTTTTCCAGGAAATTTTTGCGTCGGCTTTCTGCTTTGAAACAATAACCTCACCGCGTTTGCTTTCTTTGGTGATGAGGATAACCGAAACCTTGTCGCCGACATTGGGAATTGTGCTGAATTCCGCAATTGGTATTTTGCCTTCGGATTTGTACCCAACGTCAACAAATACCTGATCTTCGGTTACCTGAATAACGACCCCTTCTACAAGCTGCCCTTCTTCAAGCTGCTCAAGGGATTTCAGGTACTCTTCCTGTAACTGTGTTTGAATGTTCTCTCCGTCTTTTACCGGACTAGTGTCCGCGCCATCTTCTGATGACGCGCCATCTTTCGATGGCGAAACCACTTCCAAATGCACCATGTTCTTTCCTTGTTACTGGTTTTCCTTCATTATTTCCTTTTCCAATATGTCATAAACCTGATGTATGGTCAAGCCCGATGTGTCAATATAGGTCACACCAGGGGCAATGGTAAGGCTTCCTTCGTCCTTGTTGCGGTCAATCTCGTCGCGCCGGATAATGGCCGCCTGGATTTCCTCAAGGCTAAGGCGGGACACTCCCTGTTCAAAACGCCTGAGCGAACGTGCCTGTACGGAAGCGTCCAGATAAAAACGAAATTCCGCGCCGGGGAAAACAACCGTGGTCATGTCCCTGCCCTCTACCACTGCGTTAAGGCCGCCTGCTATACGGCGAATAAATTCATTGACGATATGCCGAACCGGCACAATGGACGACAGGGGGGAGGAGCAGCGATCAATTTCGTCGGTGTGCAGGCTGTCCGTTACATCTTCGCCGTCGAGTACGACCCTGTCCCCCCGGTACACAAGGCTGGCGTTTTGTGCGAAATTGATTACCCGTTCGCTGTCTGCCGGATTTATTCCCGCTTTCAGGCAGCCAAGGGTAATGGCACGGTACAGGTTGCCTGAGTTAATGTACGTGAATCCCCTGCCCTCCCGGTCTGTCAAACCTTCCGCCAGCAGTTTGGCGATGGTACTTTTTCCCGAGCCTGCCGGCCCGTCAATGGCGACTACCATACATTTTTTTCCTTTTCTTCACGCAGATTTGCCAACTCGGTTTTGGTCAGCGGGCGGGAGGCTCCCTCGGCGAGGCCGCCCAGCTTTACCGGCCCGATACGCACGCGGCGAAGACGGGACGGGTGCAAATGAAAGTGGGAAAATACCCGCCGAATCTCCCTGTTTTTGCCCTCAATCAGCACAATCCTTACTGTCCTGCTGCCGATTCTTGTTATCGCGTGCGCCCTGTAACATTCATGTTCAATGACGACACCGCGGGTAAAAGCCTCGATTACCGTGTCGGGAATATGACCGCTCGCTTCCACGACATATTCCTTTTCCAGACCGGAGCTGGGATGGGAAAGTTTCGCGGCAAAGTTCCCGTCATTGGTAAAAAACAAAAGGCCGCAGGACATAAAATCCAGCCGGCCGATATTGTACATTCTCTCGCTTATCTGCGAAGGCAGCAGATCCAGCGCCAGGGGGCGTCCCTGCGGATCGGAGGAACTGCAGATATAGCCGGGCGGCTTGTTCAGGGCAATGTATATTTTGCGGTTTTCGGGGCAAAGCAGTTTGCCGTCCAGAAGAACCTTGTCGCCGGGGAATACCTTGCTGCCCTGAACGGTAATTTTTTCGCCGTTTACGCTGACCCTTCCCGCAGCGATGATCTCTTCGGCGGCGCGCCGCGAGGCAACTCCCGCGTGGGCAAGATAAACCTGCAGGCGCTGTCCTGGATTATTCTTCATGCTATTTACTGCTCGGCATCCAGCTCGAAGCGGTCACTGTCGCTTTCGCTCAGCCTGGGCAGATCGGCAATGGAGTTGAGCCTGAACAGTTTGAGGAATTCTTTGGTAGTGCCGAATTGCACCGGCTTGCCGGGAACATCTTTTTTGCCCACCTCGCGTATCAAGCCCTTTTCGAGCAGGAGGTGGATCATGGTATCCGGAGAGACCCCGCGGAAACTTTTTATCTCTGCCTTGGTAACCGGCTGGGAATAGGCAATTATCGAAAGGGTTTCCATGGCAGCGCGTGAGATTTTTCCCTCGTTTTTTTTGCCATAGCGGTCTTTCAGGCTTTCCCAATATTCCCGTTTCGGGGAGATCATTATTCCGTTTCCAATGGGGGTAAGTTCAATGCCTGAATCCTCTGCCGTGTAACGCTCGGCGAGTCTTTCCAGCGCGCTTTTGACAATTTCCCTGGATAGCCCGGTAATGCGGCTAAGAGCCGCCTCGTCAACCGGCTCGGTTTCCATGTAGAGTACCGCCTCGATAAGGGCAGTTTCTTTCTGCAGAAGATCAGCCACTGAAGACTCCTGCTGCAGCCGGGACCGGTTTTATCAGTATGTCGCCGAACATCCGGTGCTGAAACATTACCACCATGCGTATCTTTACCGCTTCCAAAACAGCAAGCAAAGCGCAGACAATGTCCATGACCGATCGGGATCGCATAACAAGTTCGGTAAAGCGGCATTCTCCCTTGTTTTCAAGCAATTCGGCAAGCAGGGTGGTTTTTTCGTTAACCGTCACTTCCTCGTACATATCGAAGATTTGTTCGCCGGGAACATTCCGCAGTAATGTCGAAAATGTTTTCATCAGGCTCCAGATATCAAGCTGCTCCCAGAGATCGCTGTCGGCAAAGGGCAGGCTGTGCTGCAGCTTACTGCGTTCTATTACCCACTCCGCTTCCATTTCTTTTTCTTCCATGAGCTGCGAAAGTTTTTTGTATTTTTGGTATTCGATCAGGCGATCGACCAGTTCCTGCCGGGGATCGCCAAGATCGCCGTCGTCTTCAATTTCGATGGGCAGCAGGGTTCTTGACTTTATCAACAGCAGCATCGCCGCCATCGCATGGAATTCGGTAACATCATCAAGGTCCATTGTTTCGGCCCGGCGAAGATAATCCAGATACTGCTCGGTAATCTTCGCGACGGGAATGTCGTAGATATTTATCTCGTTCTTGCGGATCAGGTACAGTAACAGATCAAGGGGACCCTCAAAATCGTTCAGCTTAAAATGATGAGAGTCCCCGGTGACTGTCGGTTCCAATTTACTGTTCCTTTCTTACCGGCTTTTCGGAAGCGGCTGCGGCAGAAGGCACGGCCGATTTTGCCGTATTTTCCGCTGCCGCTGGCCTGGCTGTCTTGGACGCCGCCTGAGAGGGAAACTCCCTGCCGGGGAATATCTGCTTGCGCAGCCTGACTTCAAGATCATTGGCAAAGTCAGGATGCTGCTCAAGGTAGTCGCGGGCATTGTCCCTGCCCTGCCCAACCTTCTCCTCTCCGTAGGAATACCACGCGCCCTTTTTCTCGATGATGTTGTATTTAACGGCGCTGTCCAACAGGCTGCCGATGCGGGATATTCCCTTGCCAAACATCAATTCCAGTTCGGTGCGCCTGAACGGAGGAGCGACCTTGTTCTTAACGACCTTTACCCGCACCCGGTTGCCGATTGCATCGGTGTCTTTTGAAACCTCGATGGTTTCGGTTTTACGCACGTCAAGGCGCACCGAGGAGTAAAATTTGAGGGCGTTGCCGCCGGTGGTGGTTTCGGGGTTGCCCATGAACACGCCGATCTTCATGCGGATCTGGTTGATGAAGATGAGTATCGTGCGGGATTTGCCGATGGTTGCGGTAAGTTTGCGCAGCGCCTGGCTCATCAGCCGCGCCTGCGCCCCCATCTGCGCGTCGCCCATTTCTCCCTGTATCTCGGACTGCGGGGTGAGCGCCGCGACCGAGTCCACGACAATTACGTCAATCGCCCCCGAGCGGACGAGGCTTTCGGTGATTTCCATTGCCTGCTCGCCGTTATCCGGCTGGGACACCCACAGATCGTCGATGTTAACCCCCAGATTTTTGGCGTAAACCGGATCAAGGGCGTGTTCCGCGTCGATAAACGCCGCCGTTCCGCCGAGTTTTTGCGATTCGGCAATGGCATGGAGCGCCAGCGTGGTTTTGCCCGATGATTCGGGGCCGAATATTTCGATAATTCGTCCCCTTGGATAACCGCCGACTCCCAGCGCCTCGTCCAGCATGATCGATCCCGACGGGACAACCTCGATGCCGGCGGCGTTGTCGTGCGCCCCCAGCTTGATTAATGATCCCGCGCCAAACTGTTTT
>Ga0082212_10012411_pt1 | contig 10735 bp, 10 predicted proteins | sample TergutNt197P3_FD_71548 | JGI IMG/M metagenome (GOLD analysis project Ga0082212, IMG submission 71548) | Neocapritermes taracua P3 segment gut microbial communities from Petit-Saut dam, French Guiana - Nt197 P3 | ecosystem: Host-associated > Arthropoda: Insects > Digestive system > Gut ...
CGGAGGAGGCGGCAAGGGGGTATGCGCCGTCGTGGTCAATGTCCAGGTGTACGCCCTGCGCGCCTTCAAACATGATGGAACCGCCTGCGGCCTCCACCTTGGCGAGTTCCGAGCTGACGTCCGCGAGGTAGGGCACGAGCCTGATCGCTGCCGGGGCGATTTCCGCCATCACTTCATCACTATCAAGGGGTCTGCCGCTGTAAAGACCGGACAGCAGCGCGTTTTTTTCCTTCAGCGCGTGCTTGACCTTGGCCCGCAGCAGGGAGAGGTCTTCCAGATCGCAGGCGCGGATGCCGACCCTGGCGGCCCTGTCTTCGTAACAGGGGCCGACGCCCCGGCAGGTGGCGCCGGTTGTGTCGTCGGCCTTGCCTTCTTCGCGGGCGGTGTCGAGAAGCCGGTGATAGGGCATGATCAGGTGGGCTTTTCGCGAAAGTTTCAGGCGTTCCGGGCTGACGGCCACGCCCTGGGCCGCGATGGCGTCCATTTCCTTGCACAGCTCGGGCGGATCGACCGCAACGCCGTTGCCGATGAGGCAGAGCGTGCCGTCATGCAGGATGCCCGAGGGAATGAGCTTGAGGACGTATTTTTTATCGCCCGCGATCACGGTATGCCCGGCGTTGTTGCCGCCCTGAAACCGGACAATGGCCGACATTCCGGCGGAAAGCAGGTCAACGACCTTGCCCTTGCCTTCATCCCCCCACTGGGTTCCAATAATCACCATGTTGGGCATGCGTTGTCTCCGTCACCCGTATCGCCGGAACAGCGTTTCATTCGTCCTTCCTGCCTTCGGCATCCGGACCCGTAGCGGGCGCCGCACTGTTCCTGCTTTTTTCGGGAAAACGCAGGACAGTGGCCTTTGCCATGGCGCGTTCCTCGGCCCCGGCCGTGTCTTTGCCCTGGGGACGCCGGGGGGTGAAAGCATCCGGCAGGGGCGGCAGCAAGGTCTTGTCCGTGGGGTTCGCCGACGCGGCCAAAAGGTAGTTGAAGAGCTGGTTCTTCCAGCGAACGGCCTGTATGAGGCAGAGGATAACAGCAGCTTCTTCCCATCGCCTGGTGGGCTCAAAGTTGTGCACCAGCGAGGCGTACTGCTGCCAGAATTGCATGAGCGAAGCCTCATCATATTCGTTGAGCTGTTTTGCCATTTTTTCCAAAACCCGCTGCATGCGAGGCTCCTTGCCTTTTCGGCGCTGACTCGTTAAGGGCGGTAAAGCGCTTTTTGCGCGGCTCTCATCCCTGCCGAATACGCTAAAGCCCGCGTTTCTTCAAACAAAAAGTGCGAGGCCCGGCAAGGGGTAACGAAGTACCTGTTCACAATAAGGCGCTACCCGATTGTTGTTGCACAGCGCAGTCCCTTGTCGCCTATGTCGCGGCGAAAGTGGCTGTTTTCCATGCGAATATGGCTCAGAGCGCCGTAGGCGTTTTTTCGGGCTTCGGCCAAATCCGTGCCCAGGGCGGTGACGCCCAGCACCCGGCCGCCCGATGATCGGGTCTGGTCGTCCTGTTGCCGCGTGCCGGCCTGAAAGACTTTGACCAGGCCGGGCAGGCTCTCTTCTGCCCGGCGGATGCCAAAGATGCCCATGCCTGTGGGGTAGGAGGCGGGATAGCCCCTGGCGGCCACGACCACGCAGAGGGCGCTTGAGGAGGAGAAGCTGAGGCTTGCCTCGTGCAGCCTGCCTTGGGCGCAGGCCAGCATCACATCCAGGAGATCCCCTTCAAGGCGCATGAGCAGGGGCTGGCACTCGGGATCGCCGAAGCGCACGTTGTATTCCAGGACCATGGGGCCGCGATCCGTAAGCATCAGTCCGGCATAGAGCACCCCCTTGAAAGGATGCCCCCTCCGCGCAAGCACGCGCAGCACCGGGTCCATCACCAGCCCGCATACCTTGGCCGCCTCCGTCTCCGGCAGCATGGGGGCCGGGCTGTACGCGCCCATGCCTCCAGTATTGGGTCCCCGGTCGCCATCCAACGCCCGCTTGTGGTCCTGGGCCGTGGCCATAGGCACAGCCCGCTCGCCATCGCAAAAAGCCAGGAGAGACACTTCCTCCCCCTCCAGCCTTTCCTCTATGAGTACGGTATGCCCGGCCTCGCCCAAGGTCTTTCTGCACAAAAAGGCATCCAGCGCCTGCAGGGCTCCGGCCCTGTCCTCAGGCACCACCACCCCTTTGCCGGAGGCCAGTCCGTCGGCCTTGATCACCACCCTGCCGCCAAAGGCCTCCATGCCCTCCCGCGCTTCAGCATAATCCCTGGCCACCCGGTAAGAGGCCGTGGGAACCCCAGCCTCCAGCATCACTTCCTTGGCGAAAAGCTTGGAGCCTTCCAGTTGCGCCGCATAGGCGTCCGGCCCGAAACAGGCCACCCCGGCTTCCCTGCATGCATCCACAATGCCCAGGACCAACGTGGTCTCACCCCCCGGCACCACCAGATCCACCTTTTCCTCGCGGGCATAGCGCGCCAAACCATTAACATCCGTCGGTTCCAGCGGCACATTCACCCAGGGGCCGACCGCGCCGTTGCCTGGAGCCAGCCGCAAATCCACGGCCAGATGGCTCTGGGCAATTTTCCAGGCCAGGGCATGTTCCCGCCCGCCTGAACCTATAATCATAATACGCATTTCGGCTCCTTTTGGGGCTGCCGCCCCGGACCGTTGTGTGAAAATCCGCCGTTAAGACTGTTACAGCGTAGCGCGGCGGAAAGCAAGGCCCGGCAGTCCGGGTAATTGCTTTTCCCGGAAACATGGTCTAAAATTTCGCTATTCGAGAGAGGCGGTATGGCTAAAGAGCCTATTTTTTTGGGAACATATTCAAGGCAAGCCCCCGGAGAAAAAGACGCGGAAGGCTACTGGCAGGTATGGGAACTGGCGGATGGGAGCTTCCTGGCGCAACGCACGGCGCGCGACGGAACAGGCGGAACCCTTCCTGAAAACGTTGATCCCGGCACCTTTTTTAAGGAATTCAGAGTACAGGCGGCCTTCAAAGGCAGCGTCGCGGGAGGAAAAGGTGATGCTCACCTGAACACGGCCTTTACAAAAAAGCAGGACGCGCCCCCAATGACCGGACAAAGCAAGTCTCCGGCCATCGGGATCAGCGACCTTGAAATCGAAAAAATGCTCTATCCGCGCTGGGAAGGGATCAAAACCCGGGACGCCGAGACGCCGCCGCAGGATCCTCACCCGGCGCCTGCGGACATGGCCCTGACGGAAAACGAGATGCGCTCGGATTTTTCCCTGGCCTTGATGCGCCTGCGCAGCAACCGGCGCACGGCCATTGAGGACCTGGAAAAAATTCTTAAGCGCAAAGCCCCTTTTAAAGCGGAACACAAGCACATGTTTTCGGATTTCGGCACCGCCCTGCGCCGCCAGAAAGTCAACGCCCTGGCCTGCCGTTTTCATGAGCGGGCCAGAGAACTGAGCCCGAATGACGAACATATCCTGTTCAACCTGGCCCGAGTCCTGTATGACTCCGGCAAATTCGCCCAGGCCCGCGAACAATTGCGCAAGGCCATGGACATGGCCCGCGACTTCAAATACGGCAAAGATTTCCTGGAATATATCGAACTCAGGCACAAAAATTTTTTGTGAACCGGCCCCAAAGGCCAACGCGCAACTCCACGAAGCGCTGAACCCGAAAAGCCTCGTCTCGGAGCATCTGGCGCGGACTAAGGAGCGGAAGAATGAGCAGGCACATTTTCTGGATGCTTGGGGCCGTGATCATCGCGGCCGCATTGTTGCTGGTGTTTGTCCATAGCGGTGACGAGCCTGAAGCCCAGCCAGCCTCCAGGCCGCGTCCGGCCGAAATCGCCGTGACGCCGGAACAGGCCCTCCCTGAAGAAACCAGAACACCGGAAGCCGCCCCCGTGCCCCAGGGCGCCATGGTTACCGCTCCAGCTACCCCGCCCCCAGCCTCCCAAGCCGCTCCCCAGCCCAGCCCCCCAAGCCCCGCTCTTCCCCAGAACGCGCCGCCTCCCCAAAACGCATCCGCCAACCTGGAAACTGGAAGCATCACGGATCTCAGCCTGCATTTCCGCAACCAGGGCATGTACCTACGCCTGGAAGGAAACAGGCCCATGCAGATCCGTTACTTTGTTCTACGCGAGCCGGACCGGCTGGTGGTGGACCTCTCCGGGCGCTGGCAGGGGCTGAGGGCTCCGGCTGTGCCGAGCAACAACCTGGTCAAAAGCGTCCGTTTGGGCCGGCAGAACGCCGCGGACCGCCTGGTGCTGGACCTCCTGGCCCCGCTCCAAAACCACGAACTCGTCCGCCTGAGCGACACCCTGTTTGAAGTATATTTTCAATAACGGCGCGGATTGGCTAATCTCCAAAATTTTTGCGAGATTCAGAAGTAGAGCCTGGCCTCCATTATTTTTTTGCGCTGACGGCTCACGCCAATAGCCGTATTTGGGGATAATCCTGAAATTTTAACCCCGGCGCAATTCTTGGCACGGTAAAACTTGCCGAAAACAATAAACCTAACCCCCGGCCGGCACATAGTCAAAAAGCATGTCCAGAAAGACCCGCGCGTCCGCCAGGGTGAAACTGAGGCTGCTCTTTTCGTTGGGCTGGTGGGCATTGCCCGCCAGGGTGGCCCAGCAGACCGCCGGGATGCCCCTGGCCCGCAGAAAGGAGGCCACCGTCTGCCCGCTAGCGCCCATGGCCTCTCCTCGGATGCCGCGCAGCTTTTGCAGGCTGCGCCTTAAGCGGAGCGCCACCTCCGATCCCATAGAGGTAGGCGGCGGGGACACCGCATCAAAAACCACCGTTTCCACCAGCGCCTCGCACCCGTATTTACCGGCCGCCTCCCGCACCAACTCTTCCAGCCGGGCCAAGGGAGCGCGCGGATCCAGATCCGGCAGAATCCTACAGTCCACATAAAAAACATCCCGGCCCGGCAGGGTATTGATATTCTCCACATTGGCCTCTTTTTTGGTAGGCACAAAAGTGGAGCAAGACGGGCTGAACAGGGCGTCCGTCCGCGGGAATTCCCGGTGCAGGCGATCCACGGCCAGCACCGCGGCCGAAGCCGCGGCCAGGGAATTGACCCCCTGATCCGGCCTGGAAGCATGCCCCTGTTTGCCCGTTACCGTCACCCGCGCCCACAGGCAGCTTTTTTCGGAAATCTCGATGCCCTGTCCTTCAGGATCCCCCATATCCGGAACCAGCACCAGATCCTCTGGCCGGATCAGTCCGGGCGCTTCCCGCAGCACATAATCCAGGCCATAGACGCTGTGGGTTTCCTCGTCCGCCGCCAGCAGCAAACCATAGCTCAAATCCGGGGACACCTTATGCCGGACGAGGGTTTCCAGGACCAGCAGGCCGCTGGCAATGGCCTGCTGGTTATCCTCCACCCCCCGCCCGCGGATCCAGTCCCCGGAGCGATGCAGCTCAAAAGGAGGAGTTTCCCAGAGATCCGGCGCGCCGGCCGGAACTACGTCCATGTGTCCGATAATCCAGAGGGTTTTCCGGCTTTTGCCCGTGAGACGGGCCGCCAGGTTGGGGCGGGAACCCCCGCTCACCCGTTCGTCCGGGGCCTCGATAAAACGCAGGTTCAATCCTGGAGGATCTCCGCGCAACTCCAAATTTTCCCCGGCTTTCCACGGCAAAACCCGCGCTCCCAGGGCCAGGAGCCTGGACTCCAGGAGACGCGCCTTGCCCCATTCCCCGTCCCCGCCATTCTCCGGGCCCAAAGCCGGAACAGCCGTCAAGGCCCTCTGCAAATCCTCCACCCAATCCGTCTGCCCGTCTATATACGCAAGCAGTTTTTCCAGCACGGCCATTTTTTCCGGATTCGCGCCTGAAATCCAGCTCGTCACGCCGTTTTCCTGAAGATCAGCGAGGTGTTGATCCCGCCGAAGGCGAAATTGTTGGACATGGCATATTCGGTCCGCAAATGCCGCCCCGCTCCAGTAAGGTAATCCAGGGGAGCGCATTCCGGGTCCGGATCCGACAGGTTGATGTTGGGATGGAACCAGCCTTCCCGCAGCATGTTCACCAAAACCCAAGCTTCAATGGCCCCGCAGGCTCCCAGGGTGTGCCCGAGGTAGTTTTTCAGCGTGCTCATGGGTACGGGGCGCTTAAAGACATCATAAACCGCCTGGCTCTCCGCGATGTCGCCGCTCTTGGTGGCCGTGCCGTGGGCGCTCACATAGCCGATGCTCCCCGGATCCAGCCCGGCGTCCTCCAGAGCCAGAAGCATGACCCGGCCCATGGTGGTTCGGTTCGGCTGGGTGAGGTGCCTCCCATCGGCATTGGTGCCGAAGCCGACAAGCTCCGCGTAAATCTTCGCCCCACGGGCCAGAGCGCGCTCATATTCCTCCAGGATCAGCGTCCCGGCCCCCTCGCCCACCACCAGGCCGTCACGCCGGAGATCATAGGCCCTGGGAGTCAGCTCCGGGATATCATTCCTGGAACTGGCCGCGAACAGCGTATCAAAAACCGCGGCATCCGCGGGAGAAAGCTCCTCCGCGCCGCCGGCAATCATGATCTCCTGCTTTCCTTCCCGGATGCTCTCACAGGCGTAGCCTATGGCCATGCTTCCGGAAGTGCAGGCGGTGTTGCAGGTGATCACCCGTCCGGTCAGGCCGTAAAAGACCTCAATGTTAGCCGCGCAGGTCTGGGGCATGCTCCTGAGGTAAGTGGTGGCGTCAATCTCCCTGGAATCGCCGTTCAGCAACATGCTGTAAAGCGCAATCATGGCATCCACGCTGCCCGCCGAAGACCCGTAAGCCACCCCGCAACATCCCTCGGCCAGCTCCGGCGAATTTTCCAGCCCGGCCATTCTCAGGGCCTGGTCCGTGGCCGCCAGAGCCAGTTGCGCCACCCGCCCCATGCCGCGCATTTTTTTGCGCGGAAGATCCGGCGGAGTAAAGTCCACCGGCGCGGCCAGCCGGGTATTCATATAGGGAAACCTGTTCCACTCCTCCATCCGGCGCACCTTGTTCACCCCGCGCTTAAGCCCTTCCAGCGCCTCCTCCCAGCTCGATCCCAGAGCGCTTACCAGACCGCCGCCGGTCACCACCACCCGTCTGCGCATAAAATGCTCCTTCCCTGCTACACCATGCCGCCGTTTACGGAGATGACCTGTCTAGTGATGTACCCTGCCTCTTCGGAGAGCAGGAAAACGGCCAGGGCGGCCACTTCTTCCGGCCGGCCTATCCGGCCAAGGGGAATGGCCGGGAGGATCTTGTCCAGGGGCGCGTTCCGGATCATCTCCGTATCGATCACCCCCGGCGCGATGCAGTTCACCGTGATGGAACGGCTGGCCAGTTCCACGGCCAGAGCCTTGGAGGCGCCGATGATCCCGGCCTTGGAGGCGCTGTAATTGACCTGCCCCCGGTTTCCGGTGATCCCGGCCACGGAGGTCAAGGCCAGGATGCGGCCACGGCGCGCGCGGCACATGGGCAGAACCAGGGGGTGCAGGAGATTGTAAAAGCCGTCCAAATTGGTGCGCAGAACCGAATCCCAGTCCTCGGCGCTCAGGGCGGGAAAGGCGTTGTCCGCGCAAATGCCGGCATTGCAAACCACTCCCCAGGGCGGGCCGTATTCCTCCAGGCAGGCTTCCAGCCGGGCGGCGGTTTCTTCGCGATTCGCCAGATCAAAACCCACCAGCTCCATCCGGCCGCCCCCGGAGACGACTTCCTCCCGCAACCGGCGGGCCGCCTCCGCGCTGCGATGGTAATGGGCCAGCACCATGTGCCCGGCGGAGGCCAGGGCCAGGGCGATGGCCCGCCCGATGCCCCGGCCGGCCCCGGTGACCAGCACATATTTTTCCCGATTCATAAGTCCTCCAGGACCGCGAGGTTTTCATCCAGTTCCATCACCGAAAGCCGGGCCACGGCCACCACTTCGTCAGCCAAACTCGCTTGGGCATGAAAGTTAAAAATCTGATCCGCCTTGTAGTCCTCACTAACGCTGATACGTATAGTGGAACCGGCGGGCAGGACGGGACGGCGCAACTCCAGTCCGTTGACGCTGAGGATGAAGCCGACTCTGGGCTTAAGCCCTTTTTCCCTTTCCGTCAGCCCGGACAGGGCCGAGATGGCCTGGGCCATACATTCAAAGGAGACCCAGGCGTAAATCCCGCCAATCCCCGGATCATAAAACAGGCACCTCTCATCCACATCGTATTCCGCCGTGAGCAGCCCCCGCTCGCAATCATAGTCCAGCACCCGGCTGAGCAGGATCATACCCCTCTGGTGCGGAAGAATTTCGGAAAGAACCAGTTTCTCCATCAGGCCATCCTCAAAAGCAGGCTGACGTTGCTCCCGCCAAAGGCGAAAGAATTGCTCAGGACATGCCTCGTCCCGCCGGGGAGTTCGTCTCCTTCGCGGACCAAGCGCAAAGGAGGCAGGTTTTCATCCGCGACGCCGTCCCATACATGCGGCGGGAGTCTGGCCGGGATCCCCTGCCGCGCCTTGTCCAGAATCATCCAGCCCAGGGACAGTTCCAAGGCCCCGGCCGCTCCCAAGGTATGCCCGGTGACCGGCTTGCTGGATCCGGACAGCGGCTGCCTATCAAAAACCGCGCCCATGGCCGCGGCCTCCGCCAGATCGTTCAGAGAGGTGCCTGTGCCGTGCAGGTTCACATAGCCCACATCTTCCGGGGAAATACCGGCCATTCCCATGGCCCGGCGCATGGCCGCGGCCGCCCCGGCCCCATCTTCCCTGGGGGCGGTGATGTGAAAGGCGTCGGAGCTTTCTCCGTAGCCGGCCAGTTCCAGACCGCCCAGATCCAGGCCGGGACCGTGCAGCAAAAAAAAGGCCGCCCCTTCGCCTAGGTTGATGCCCCGGCGGTTCCTGCTGAAAGGATTGCCCAGCTCCGGGGAGATGAGTTCCAGGGAATCAAAACCAAGCAGGGTCAGTTCCGAGACCACATCCACGCCCCCGGCGACGGCCGCGTCGCAAAGACCGGCCCTGATAAGCTCCGCCGCCCGGATAAGCGCCCCGGCGCTGGACGAGCAGGCGGTGGACACGGTGAGGGCCGGGCCGTCAAGTCCCAGGTAGCGGGCAATAAACTCCGCCATATAGGCCGGTCCCTGCGCCTTGAGGGAATAACCCTCCGGGAATTCCCTCCCGGAGATCCAGGCCGCATGGGCGGGCAGGGAACACTCCAGGCCGTTGTCACATACGCCGGCGCAGATCGCCACCCGATCCCGCCCGTAACGGGCAACGGCCTCTTCCGCCTGCGGACGGATCTGCGACAAGGCGGCCCCGGCCAGGCGCAGGAGGCGCATGTCAAAGGGATCCTCCACCGGCCCGGGCAGGTTCTCCTCCACCAAGCCTACCAGAAAGGCTCCGCCGGAAAAAGCATGCGGGCGCAGACCGGATTGATCCCCGGCCAAGGCCGCCTGGAAAAACTCCTCACGATCCCGGCCCGCGCAGCACAGCAAACCCGGCGGGGCAAGGTATACCGGCCCGGACAACCGGGCGGACATCAGAAATCCCCCCGCAGGGTATAGGCATAACCACGGGCCAGGTTCTCAAAACGGATCCGCCCCGGGCTTTTTTCAATAACGATGATCTTTTTCTCCCCCTGGAAAATTACACGCCGTTCCACCCCGTCCAGACTTGCCGGACTTTCGGCGCGCAGGGCCAGTCCCGCATTTCCCAGAGCCCGTTCCAGGGCCGCGATCCGGTAAAAACACAGTTGGAAATCCGCCACAATATACTCCGGGAGCAGCCCAGCAGGCAAAAAGGCCGAAGAAAGCTCCAGGCCGGAGGATTGGAAAATCAGCCTCCCAATCTCCGCCCCCAGGGCGTTCAGCCAGACCATGCGGATCTCCCGCTCATCCGCCTGTACCCAAGCCTGGAGAACAAAATCCCGCCCGCCGCCCCGGCCTTCCATCTGCTGCGCCATGTCCATGGGCCGCTCCAGCTCCTCCGGGGGCAGTAAAAGATACGGCGCGCCCTCCGCGATATACGCCGGCGACAAGGAAGCGGTTTCCGGCCGGCCGGCGCAGGAAGGCGCAACGCAAGGCAAAATCAAAATAAGGATCCAGGCCGCCAGCGCGTGACGCATACCGATCTTTCTATGGGCCGCCGGAGCTTATGTCAAGGTTGGGAAGGGTTCAGGAGCAGGGCCACGAGAAAGGCCGCGCTGACTCCGGCCAGGACGGTGAGGCCGAAGATGCGGACCGGCGGAAAGGAGGTCAGGGCCAGGGCGCCGAAGGACAGGGCCGTGGTGCAGTAAGAAAGAGTCACGGCCAGAAGGGCGGCTTGCCTTCCTTCCGGATTCAGGACGGCCCCTCCTTCTTCCAAATGAAGAAGATAATCCAGGCCCAGGCCGAAAATCAGCGCCAGACCGACCACGGAAAAAAAGCTCAGGGGAAGCCCGCCGAGAACCGAGAGCAGGGCCAGGGCATAGAGGGCGAGAAGCAGGAGGGCGGCGCAAAGGCGGGAAGCGGCCGGACGGGCGTACACCTTCAAGATGAGCAAAAGCGCCAGGACGACCGCGACCGCGAACAGGCGCAACATGGTACGGCTTAAAAAATCCAGAGCCAGACCGGAATCCTTGGTCCGGTGGATGAAAAATACGCCCTCCATGTCAGCGGCCAGGGCGCGCAGGAAATCCTCATCCCGGCTCAGGGGCAGCAGGCGGGAATAATGCCGCCCGGAAGCGTCCTGCCCGAAATAAAGCTTGTCCAGCAATGGACGCAGAAACTCCGGGAGCTGATCCGGGGACAGAAAAATCCCGGCCGCTCTGGCAAAGTCCTCTCGCAAGCCCACGGCCTTTTCCGGCGGAAAA
>Ga0082212_10012412_pt1 | contig 10735 bp, 7 predicted proteins | sample TergutNt197P3_FD_71548 | JGI IMG/M metagenome (GOLD analysis project Ga0082212, IMG submission 71548) | Neocapritermes taracua P3 segment gut microbial communities from Petit-Saut dam, French Guiana - Nt197 P3 | ecosystem: Host-associated > Arthropoda: Insects > Digestive system > Gut ...
CACCGCCTGTACGTTTTTGAAAGACTTATACACATTCCTTACTTCAATCATCTTTAAAAATTATGAATAGTAAATTATGAATTATGAATTTTACAGATAATTAACCGGTGCAAAACTAATAAAAATATCTTGAAAACCGGCGTAAATCGTGATAATCTGCTTCATCTGCGTGTTTTTCATACAAAAAGTAAAAAAACATACTTTAGAGGGTAGTCTACTGTTTTTTTATTCCTTATCTTTGCAGCCTCAATACAAATAAAAAATGGTATTCACGAACTTATAAAATTTATAGTATGAAAAAATTAATTATTACATTCAGTATCGTGGCATTATGTGCTGCATGTGGAGGGTCTTCCTCTTTAGACAGGTCTATTAGTCAAGTTGAGAAAGCGCTCGAAAAAGTAGAGAAAAACAAAGGTAAAATGACCGAAGCCGACTGGCGTGCCCTTGAAAAAGAAGTGGAAGAACCCTTGAAAGTTATCGCTGAAGCATTAGAGAGCGACAAGGTCGGTGTTATGGGAAAAATGAAGATTCTTGCCGTCACGGCTAAATGGGCGACCGTTTTAGCAGAAGCCGGCATCAGCGAATTGGAAAAAAGAACAGGCGTCGAACGGGAGAACTTTGGTAAAGAACTCGAAAAGGCCGCAAAGGAGCTTGAAAAAAATGCAGGCGGCGACCTTGAAAAATTAGCGGCCGAACTCGAAAAAGCCGCCAAGGAACTTGAAAAGATTGCAGCAGAACAAAAATAAAAAAAGAGGCTGTTTTAAAGATCATAAAAATCTAATAATAAGTGTTTTAAAATCAAACAGCCGGAGATGAAGGAAAATCAGGCGATACGATGAAATGAAAAGATGTGGAATTTTCTTAACTTTGCACCGCTAATTACTTGTTTTGAAGGAAATATTTTATAATAATTAAATACAAAAGTACTATGCAAACAATTGAAAATTACAACTTTGCCGGTAAGAAGGCATTTGTACGTGTGGATTTCAACGTACCGTTAGACGAGAATTTTTACATCACGGATGATACACGTATCCGTGCAGCCATGCCAACGCTAAAAAAAATTATCGGCGATGGAGGTAGTGTGATCATAGGGTCTCACCTGGGTCGTCCAAAAGGAGTTTCGGACAAATTTTCACTGAAACATATCCTCAATCATGTAGCGAAAAAGTTGGGTACGGATGTACAATTTGCAAACGACTGCATCGGTGAAGAGGCTAAAATAAAAGCGTCAGCGCTTCAGCCGGGCGAAGCGCTTTTACTTGAAAATCTACGTTTCTATGCCGAAGAAGAAGGGAAACCGCGCGGTCTTGCCGATGACGTTTCGGATGAAGAAAAGAAAGCAGCCAAAAAAGCAATCAAAGAAAGTCAGAAAAAATTCACGGAAACACTGGCTTCCCTCGCTGATGTTTATGTAAATGATGCGTTCGGTACAGCTCACCGTGCACATGCTTCTACAGCGCTTATCGCCGACTATTTCGACACGGACAGCAAAATGTTCGGCTATTTAATGGAAAAAGAAGTGAACGCCGTGCAAAAAATTCTGAACGACATCAACCGTCCGTTTACCGCCATCATGGGCGGATCGAAAGTATCCAGTAAAATTGAAATCATCGAAAATCTGTTAAATAAAGTGGATAACCTGATTATTGCCGGCGGCATGACATTTACATTTGTAAAAGCGCTTGGCGGCAGGATAGGAGAATCTATCTGCGAGGATGATAAATTAGACCTTGCGCTGGAACTGCTCAAAAAAGCAAAAGAAAAGGGCGTCAATCTGGTGCTTGCGACCGATGCGAAAATTGCCGATAATTTCAGTAATGATGCGAATACGGATTTTTCAGATGTCGCCAATATCCCCGACGAATGGGAAGGTTTGGATATCGGACCCAAAACTGAAGAACAGTTTGCGAAAATTATCAAAAACTCAAAAACAATTTTATGGAATGGCCCAACCGGCGTATTCGAATTTGAAAACTTTACGCATGGTTCGCGTAGCGTGGCCGAAGCCATTGTTGAAGCGACATCAAATGGCGCATACTCGTTAGTGGGCGGAGGCGATTCGGTTGCCTGTATTAATAAGTTTGGTCTTGCCGATGGTGTTTCGTATGTTTCAACAGGCGGCGGCGCTCTATTGGAAGCTATCGAAGGGATCGTACTTCCGGGTATCAAAGCGATACGTGGATTTTAAAAAATTTGTAGGGGCAAGACATGACTTGCCCCTACATTGATAAATTATTCAATCATTAATTTTTTCTTTCCATTTTTTATTCGTACCTTTGCGCCGTTATGAAAAAGGTATTTACATATCTGGTAACGGTTATGATGGCTGCTTTGGTCGTTTATGGCGGAGCAGGCATTAATCTTATTTCATACTGTTGCAATTTATGTCGCATGGAAGGCATTGAGGCTGTGATACTTGATAAATGTTGTGACATTCACCACCATAATCATTCCGATAAAAAAATACATCATCCTACTTCCGGTTGTTGTGAACACACTTGCGACGTGCATAACGGCGGCGCTTTACATCCATGTTGTGATATACATGAAGAATATTCTTCGGCGGATTGCTGCAGCCTGGAGCGGGTCAGTTTTGATTGGTGTATTCAAAATTTACCGGAACAGGAAATAGACATTTCACCCTTGATTTTGGATTTTTCCGCATGCAATATGTTGGCTATTACATACTTAGAAAATATAACAACCGGGGAAAAACATACGCCCGCATCTCATGGGCCACCTATAGCCTTGCCCCGTGATTACCTGTCGATCCTGACAGTTCTTTTGATTTAGCTAATACTTTCCCTCTTATTAAACATGTTCGGATGAGCAGGTTTAATTAGTTTGTATTTTACCAAACATTCTTTGTAAATATTAACGAATGTATAAAAAAAATCAAAAGAAAATAATGATAAAACAACTATTCATACTGACATTTTTGCTTTTTTCTACAATGATGATAGCGCAGGAAAAAATCAAAGGATATGTCTACGACGATCATAACGAATCGCTTGTTGGCGCAAACGTTTCATGGCAGGAAACACGGCGCGGAACGACCACCAATACAGACGGTTTTTTTGAAATTGAACAGAAAGAAAACGAAAAACAATTAATAATCAGCTATGTAGGGTACGCAACAGTTACCCTGCCGGTTGAAAAATACGAAGCGCCGCTTCGTGTCGTGTTAAAAGAGAGCATAGAACTGGAAGAAGTCGTCGTGAGCGAACGGCGTACAGGTCTTGTTTCGATGCGTGCAAGTGTTCTGCAGGCACAAAAAATTACGTATGACGAGCTTTGTCGGGCAGCCTGCTGTAATCTGGCCGAAAGTTTTGAGACCAACCCTTCAGTCGATGTTTCCTATGCCGATGCTTCTACCGGTGCGCGTCAGATAAAACTGCTCGGCCTGGCAGGCACTTATGTGCAAATGCTAACGGAGAATTATCCAAACTTTCGCGGCGCATCCATGCTTTATGGTTTGGATTATGTACCGGGTCCATGGATGGAAAGCATTCAGGTCTCCAAAGGTACTTCTTCGGTTAAAAACGGCTACGAAGCGCTGGCCGGACAAATCAATGTCGAATATAAGAAACCATTTACCGCTGATATTTTGTCTGTCAACCTGTTTGCCTCCGACGCCGGACGGTATGAAGCCAACAGCGACGTCGCTTGGCAAGTCAACGAACATTTATCTACCGGGTTGTTTGTACATTATTCGAAAGACGGTACGCAACACGACGCCAACGGAGACGGTTTTCTGGATATGCCCCTCAAGGAACAGGTAAACCTGATGAATCGCTGGCAACATCGTGTCGGTAATTATGTATCCCAATATGGCATACGATACTTACAGGAAGACCGTACCGGCGGACAGGCTACAAAACATCACCGCTTTACAGACCCTTACCGCATTATGATTAATACAAACCGCGTGGAGGGCTATACGAAACAGGCGCTGATCCTTGATCCCGGTAAAGTGGAAAGCGTTGCCCTGATCCTGTCGGGTTCCTATCATGCACAGCAGTCCGTTTACGACCGGACGCCTTACAATGTGTATCAAAATAACGTATATGCCAGCCTGATGTACGAAAAAGAATTTGTGCCGTCGCATAGTATAAGTACCGGATTAAGCATCAACTACGACGGATTTGATGAAAATCTTACCCAAAACCGGCAAAGAACCGAATACAACCGCTCGGAAGTTGTGCCAGGCGCCTACATCCAGTATACATATAACCTGAACGATAAATTTATCGCGCTTGCCGGCGTGCGTGCCGACCGCAGTTCGATATATGACTTTTTCATAACACCTCGCGTACATTTAAAATATAATCCATTCGACTGGTTTCATATTCGCGCATCGGCAGGCAAAGGATTCCGTACGGCAAATGTACTGACCGAAAACAACTTCCTGTTATCCAGTAGCCGTAACATCCTGATTGATGATAATTTGAATCAGGAAGAAGCATGGAACACAGGCCTTAATTTTTCGTTTTACATTCCAATTGCCGGTAAAGACCTTACTGTCAATACGGAATGGTATCATACAAACTTCATCAAACAGGTGGTGGTAGATATGGACAGCGATCCCCATGCCGTAAGATTCTACAACTTAGTTGGCAAGTCGTATGCAAACAGTTTTCAGGTTGAAGCCACTTATCAATTTCCGTTCCTTCGCGGATTTACACTGACGGGTGCCTACAGGAACACCGATACAAAAACGGATTACCGCAGCTCAGACGGCAAGAGTCAACGCTTAAAAAAACCGTTGGTCAGCGATTACAAAGGTTTAGCTACAGCCTCCTATCAGACGCCACTTAAAAAATGGCAGGTCGATCTGACCGGACAGTTCAACGGCGGCGGACGGATGCCAATGCCCGATGCTTCCAATCCGCTGTGGGATACCGGTTTCAATCCTTATCAGGTATGGAATGCACAGATTACAAAATACTTCCGCCACTGGTCGGTTTATCTCGGTTCGGAAAACCTGTTCAGTTATACGCAGAATAAGCCAATAATTGATGCAGACATGCCGCGTAGCGAAAATTTTGACGGTTCCATGATCTGGGGGCCTGTGCATGGGCGTAAAATCTATATCGGGCTTCGCTTTAGTATCGATCGAAAAGAATAAATATATTATTAACCCATTAATTATTATTAAAATGAAAAGAATTTTAACTGTCATGGTTTGCGCAATGTTTGCTGTAAGTATGGCGTCGGCGCAGGAAACAAAGAAAAGTAATGTTGTAAAGACCAAGTTTTTGGTTGAGAGCATGAGTTGCGAGAATTGTGTAAAAGCAATTGAAAAGAACATTGCATTTGAGAAAGGCGTAACCGACCTCAAATGTGATTTAAAAACGACAACAGTCGAAGTAACCTGGCGTTCGGACAGAACGACCGAAGAAAAATTACTGGCAGCATTTAAAAAAATTAACAAACCTGCAAAAGTCATCAAAGAAGAAGCGAAACCCTGACTTTTCACGACCTGTTTTCGGTTAATAGCCGAAAACAGGTCGTAAATAAATACTTTCTTCATATTTTTAAAATACAAAAGTACCGTCATTTTCCATCGAATTGAAAAATAATCCTTACTTTTGTGGTGTTTTTTTTAAAATTTATATGGAAAGAATTTTGGTTACCGGTGGAGCCGGGTTTATAGGGTCACACCTTAGCGACAGACTGATAAAGGACGGATGCGACGTCATCTGTCTGGATAACTATTTTACCGGAAGTAAAGACAATGTCCGGCATTTGATTGGTAATGACCGTTTTGAGGTGATACGGCACGATATTACGACGCCATTCATTGCGGAGGTCGACAAAGTGTTTAATCTTGCCTGTCCCGCATCGCCGGTCAATTATCAGTACAATCCCGTCAAAACGCTTAAAACTTCAATCTATGGCGCAGCCAATATGCTCGGCTTGGCCAAACGGGTACGGGCCAGGATTCTACAAGCCTCTACAAGCGAGGTTTATGGCGACCCGACCGTTCATCCGCAAGATGAAACATATTGGGGTAACGTGAATCCGATCGGGATTCGTTCCTGCTATGACGAAGGCAAACGGGCTGCAGAAGCGCTTTGCATGGACTATTACCGGCAACACAAAGTTCGAGTGAAAATAATTCGTATTTTCAACACGTATGGGCCGCGAATGGATAAAAATGACGGTCGCGTCGTCTCAAATTTTATTGTACAGGCATTGACGGGAAAAAACATAACGATCTACGGCGACGGAACACAAACCCGCAGTTTTCAATACATTGACGACCTGGTGGAAGGTATGATGCGGATGATGCAAACGGAAGATGATTTTGTCGGGCCTGTCAACATTGGCAATCCGGGCGAGTTTTCCATGCTCGAATTGGCCAGTATGGTGATACAGCTGACAGGTTCAAAATCAAAAATCATCTTCGAACCGCTGCCGCTGGACGACCCCAAACAGCGCCGCCCGGATATTTCGTTAGCATTTGAAAGATTGAACGGATGGCAGCCTGCCGTCAGATTAGAAGAAGGACTGGCAAAAACCATTGCCTATTTCGATGAATTATTGAAGAAAGGATAAATCAACGTCATTTCCGGCTGTATGGCGGCACACCATCCCTATCCGAATTCATAATTTATAATTCATATCTCGTAAATCGTAATTAATCAACTCGTGCATATCCAAGAAATACAGCCGATATATACCGATCACCCGCAGATAAATGCAATTGCATCTTTATCTGAAAAGGAGATTCTTTTGTCCGGATTGAGCGGATCGTCGAAAGCGGTGATAACCGCTTCACTCTTTCAGAAAAAAGGAGGCCTCTTTCTGTGTATCCTCAACGACCTCGAAGATGCCGGTTATTTCTATAACGACCTGATGCAACTGCTGAATGGCGCCAGTATTTACTTTTTTCCGTCCGCTTTCCACCGGCACATTAAATTCGGTCATACCGATCCGGCAAACCAAATATTACGCACGGAAATATTGGGACTGCTGCAAACGGATAGCCCGTCAGGCATCATTGTTTCCTATCCCGACGCCATTGCCGAAAAAGTCCTTTCCAGAAAAGCATTGCAGGAAAATACGCTGATGATTCATGCAGGTGAAAAAATTGACCCGATGTTTGTTTCGGAAGTACTTGACAGCTACGGGTTTGAACAGACCGACTATGTATATGAACCGGGTCAGTATGCCATGCGCGGCAGTATTGTCGATATATTTTCCTTTTCATACGAATATCCTTTCCGCGTGGATTTTTTCGGAAATGAAGTGGAAACCATTCGCAGTTTCAATGTCGAAACGCAACTTTCAAAAGATAAACTGTCCGAAATTCACGTTATTCCCGAAATAAGCAAACATACCGATTCCGATTCGTCAATATTCGATTTGTTACCGGATAACACGCTGTATGTTTCAGACAATACGGAATGGTGCAGAGAGCGCATCGAAAGCCTGTGGAACGAAACGCCTGCCTTTCGCGACGAACAGAGTTTCCCGGATACGGAATCGATGCAAAAACGTATGATTACAAACGAGATGTTTACACAGTCAATAGTACGTTTCCGTAAAATCCATTTCCATGCGAAGCCGGATTCCGTACAAACAACCATCCGGTTTGATACGTCCCCGCAGCCGGCGTATCAGAAAAACTTCGACCTGGTGAGCGAATCATTCAAACAATATATTTCGGAAGGTTATGCGATTTATCTACTAACCGACAGCCCCAAACAGGCGGAACGTATCCGGGACATTTTTGATGATCGCGGCGACAGGATTTCATTTACGGCCGCCAATCACACGCTTCATAGCGGATATGTTGATAATAACCTCAAAATATGCCTGTTTACCGACCATCAGATTTTTGGGCGCTATCATAAATACAACCTGAAAAGCGACAAGGCCAGAAGCGGTAAAATCACCCTGTCGCTCAAAGAATTAAACCAGTTCTCAAACGGCGACTATATCGTTCATATCGACCATGGCATCGGGCAGTTCGGCGGACTTGTCCGCACCGAAGTGAGCGGCAGGCTGCAGGAAGCGGTTAAACTCATTTACAAAAACAATGATATCGTCTTTGTAAGTATTCATTCGCTCCATAAACTGTCCAAGTATAAAGGGAAAGACGGTGAACCGCCAACACTCAGCAAACTGGGCTCCGGCGTTTGGGAAAAGATGAAAGAACGCACAAAAAAGAAAGTAAAGGACATCGCGCGCGACCTCATCAAACTCTATGCGCAGCGTAAAAACGAAAAAGGATTTGCTTTCAGTCCCGACAGTTTTATTCAGGACGAGCTGGAAGCCAGTTTTATTTACGAAGACACCCCCGACCAGCTAAAAGCCACTACCGAAGTGAAAGCCGATATGGAGAGCGAACGACCGATGGACCGACTGATTTGTGGCGATGTGGGATTCGGGAAAACGGAAGTAGCCATTCGTGCCGCGTTGAAAGCGGTAGTCGACAATAAACAGGTTGCCGTACTGGTACCTACCACCGTACTGGCTTTTCAGCATTACCGCACTTTCAGCGACCGGTTAAAAGATTTTCCGTGTACAGTCGACTATATCAGCCGGGCACGAACAAACAGCGATATAAAAAAAATACTCGAACGCCTCCAAAACGGAGAAATAAACATACTCATCGGCACGCACCGGTTAGTCAGCAAAGACATAAAATTCAAGGATTTGGGATTGCTTGTCATCGATGAGGAACAGAAATTCGGCGTTTCGGTCAAGGAAAAACTCCGCCAGCTGAAAACAAACGTAGACACACTGACCCTGACGGCAACCCCGATACCGCGAACACTCCAGTTCTCGCTGATGGGCGCGCGCGACCTGAGTAATATACACACGCCCCCTCCGAACCGCTATCCGATACAGACGGAAATCATCCGTTTCAACCCCGAACTGATTCGCGAAGCCGTCGAATTTGAGATGAGCCGCAACGGACAGGTATACTTCATCAACAACCGAATCCAGAATATTTATGAAGTTGAAGCGCTGATTCGGCGTGAGATACCGGATGCACGTATTGCCGTCGGACACGGACAGATGGAACCGGAAAAACTGGAAAAGATCATACTCGATTTCATAAATTACGAGTACGACGTCCTAATCTCTACCACCATTATCGAAAACGGCATGGATGTTCCGAATGTCAATACGATGCTCATAAACAATGCCCACCAGTTCGGACTTTCCGAGTTGCATCAACTGCGCGGTCGCGTAGGCCGGAGCAACCGAAAGGCCTTTTGCTACCTGATGGCGCCCCCGCTCTCCACGCTTCCGACCGAATCGCGCCGCCGTCTGCAAGCCATCGAAAACTTCGCCGAACTCGGAAGCGGCATCTACATCGCCATGCAAGACCTCGACATACGCGGCGCCGGCAACATGCTCGGCGCCGAACAAAGCGGATTCATTGCCGACATCGGTTATGAAACGTATCAAAAGATTCTGGAAGAAGCCGTCGACGAACTTAAGCTGGAAGAGTTTGCCGATATCTATTCGCATGATAACAGGATAAAACGCGAATCCGACAACGCTTATGTACGAGAAACATTCATCGAAAGCGACCTCGAATTGCTGTTCCCTCCAACCTATATCCCCAACGATTCGGAACGTGTCAGCATCTACCGCGAACTGGATTCAATTGAGGATGACGACAGGCTGGAAAGTTTTACAGTCCGCCTGAAAGACCGTTTCGGCGCCATTCCCGATGAAGGAATCGAACTGATCCGCGTCGTACAGTTGCGACGCCTCGGCAAACAGTTGGGATTTGAAAAAATCATGTTAAAACAAAACATGATGAACCTCCATTTGGTTAAGGACCATAACAGCCCTTATTATCAAGGCAATGCTTTCAGCAAATTGCTTTCCTACATCCAGAAAAACCCCAAAAACTGCGCCCTGCGCGATTACTCCGGCAAGCGAAGCCTGCTGATAAAAAACATCCCGGATGTACGGACAGCCTGCAAATGCCTGACGGATATCGCAAACTGCTAACCCTCTCATTTTTTTACCGGTACCTCTAATTTCCCGAACGCGATGCGGGAGGTCATCAATCCCGCACCGGCTATTGCGCCGGTCTTAATAAATGTTCGACGTTTCAAATATTAATTGTTAATTATTGAATAACTTTTTCATCAAGGGTACGCAATGTTATCCGGACGCTCGCAGGTTTCCCTGATTCGGTATTTCCCGAAAACTTTAGCGCTGCATCGCCTGCGGGAAGTATAAACGGCGGACTATCCGGCTGCATCTCGCTGACCTCGTTGCCCACTGCATCATATACAACCGCACGACCGTTGTCGGGCAGGTATTCCATGTAATGACCGTTTCTGATTTTTCCCCTGAAAACGATGTTACGTCCATTCGTTTCAAGCGCAGGGTCCATGAGGACGGTCGTTGTCAGCGGCAGGGCGCGAACCGTGCGAAAACGCAGGTTTTTCGTATTACCTTTCACCTGCAGGCTAACTTTCGAGATACTGTTAAAATGAACGGTATACCTAAATTCCTGATAGACCCATTCGCAGGGGTGCATCGGACAAAACGGGGTATCGTCCCTGATGCCGTTGTCGGCTTCCGCCATTGCAAAATAGCGCCATCCCTTGAAATCGACAAGGACGATACGGTCGATAAAACCCGCTATCAGATTCGTCGGATTTTCCATGCGGATGGTGATACACTGACCGCCTCCGTCGCCGTATACCCAAAATCCCAACCCCAAATGCTTTGACAGATCAACGGG
>Ga0082212_10012413_pt1 | contig 10734 bp, 9 predicted proteins | sample TergutNt197P3_FD_71548 | JGI IMG/M metagenome (GOLD analysis project Ga0082212, IMG submission 71548) | Neocapritermes taracua P3 segment gut microbial communities from Petit-Saut dam, French Guiana - Nt197 P3 | ecosystem: Host-associated > Arthropoda: Insects > Digestive system > Gut ...
CCAAGTTAAACGATTGCTTGATGTTCTCGGCACAAGCGCATTATCTGCGACAGAGATAATGAGTTTACTTGACTTAAAGCACCGCCCAACATTCAGACAAAATTATCTACGTCCCGCGCTTGAAGCAGGTTTGATAGAAATGACATTGCCGGACGCACCGAACTCACGTAATCAACGTTATCGGCGTACGAGATGAAAACATGGCAGAAGAAGAACGCTAACGACAGCGACATTGCCGCGCCTATCGCAAGGAACAACATCGATATCCGCTTCATATTCTCCAGCCCGCGGTGGAGCTGGGTATAGCCGCGGTCTTGAAACTCAAATTCCAGATTATCGTTCCCCTGTAAGAGCCACTGCTCCATGAAAGCCTCAATCGAGCCGTTTGGAATTTGGAAGGTAGTCGTCGTATATCTCATTGGCCCATGGACCAGTATGTTGTTTTCATCGCTTTCTTGCACTGAGTTAGCTGGAATCACGATGGTGTTTGCGCCCATGGCGCAGGCCGCGTCATTGCCCGATTCACAAGAATAGATGCCTCTCACGACATACTCATGGTCAGAAAAAACAGGGTATGGCTCTCCTTCGGCGTTCAAGGGCGGGCCTATGTCCCACCCAAATATCCCGCCATTTCCCTCACCGTAGGTAGGCTCGTCGAATCCATCGTTTGGCGCGCTTTCGTAGTTTGCGCAGTAAAGCGGCAGACGGAGCGTACCGCCTAAAGATATGCCGTTCATCCTTGCAAAGTTTTCAGAAACAAGGCACACCCTCTCCCCATTTTCATATTCCTCCGGGGCAATATCCTCACCCTGCGCAATATAAGCCGTGCCGTTATAGAAGGGCAGCAGCAGATGCGTGCCATTTGTGGAGAGGACCGGCACTGTCGAGTAGCCATTCCATAATGCGCCGGCGTATTGGAGCCAGAACCTCCCTTCTTCGGTTTCGTAAAACCCAACGGTCACTTCCCTAATTGTTGGAAGGACAATGTTATCTCCAATCAAGCTGCCATCCGGCCGTGCCTGTGCAGAAAGAACAACGTTGAAAAGCGGAGCCCATTCCATATGGGCTGCCGCGCTTGTAGGATCGTGCACACCCCGTAGGGAAAGGAACGCTAAGTATTTTCTACCGGCATATAGCGGCTGAGGGTCGGCATTATTATGGTCGCATAGAAAGATTACATCTCCTGGTTCCAGCAGCATCCCCGGTTCCATCTCCCTGCGCCTCTCGCTGACCAGCTTTTCAACCCTCACCTCAACAGGGCTATCGGGCAAGCAATCCTCCAAGGGCGAAAATTCAACAACAAAACTGCTCCACCAATACCAGCCAGAATCTTCCGGATACAGCACTAAGTCAGGGAGCCAAGCTCCAAAATAGGGGCGCTTTTCCGGGGCGAGTATATAATCTGCCCCTTCGAAATCCAACACGGAAGGCGGGACTGCTGAGGAGTAACGCGAGTAGCTGCGCCGCGTGTATAGTTTCTCCCATGCGTCCCATCTTTGCCATATCTCTATAGCTGTGGGCCTCTGCCGCACCATCCCGATGGTCACGAACGTGCCTTCATATGTTTTGATAGCAGCTTGGTTCCGCGCCCATATCACCGCACCTGTACACATTCGCCATTTTCATACCCGCAGTGCATAGCCCCTCCGTGGCGTTCTACTATGCTATTTATTTCTTCTCTCAGAAGGTCATAGCTAGTGCCACTTATTCTATCTTCAAGTTTAATATGGTGTTCAGTTACAGAGATGGCTTCTGATTTACCTTCAATTATTACTATTTTCTCAAGATTCTCGACATCACCAATGAGGTTAGACTGAAGATATGAAGTATTCTCATCTATTCTAATAATAAATGGCTCAATTGAACCATAGTAATTCCCGAAATAACGATCTTCAAGAAGGAACAACAAATACTTTGTGCCGACCTCTGGTATAATGAAGCGAAAATCAACTAGCGAAAATGAGATTTCATGTGTTTCTGTGGCTTCAAGTACAAACAGCGGGACGTTTTACTTTCAATATCCTTGAAAACGTGCGAAAATACGCTTGTATAATTCACGATTACGTGCTAAAATAACACTAGAAAAAACGCGATAACGTGATTCGCCTTTGGAAGCGGTGTTTTCTCATGATAAGAAAAATATACGATAAACTCCTTGGCTGGAAAACAGGCAGCGCAGGAAAGACAGCGTTGCTCATAGACGGCGCACGGCGCGTCGGAAAAAGTTATATCGCAGAAGCCTTCGCAAAAGCGGAATACAAGTCATATATTCTTGTTGACTTCAATAATGCCGTCGATGACATTTTGGATTTATTCAAAAACCACCTGAGCGATTTGGACACTTTATTTGTGTATCTATCAGGCTACTATAACGTGAAGCTCTTCGAGCGCGAATCCCTTATCATTTTCGACGAAGTACAGTTGTGTCCACGAGCCAGAGCGGCTATCAAGTACTTGGTTGCGGACGGCAGGTTCGATTACATCGAAACAGGCTCGATTGTCTCGATAAAAAAGAACGTGAAAGATATTGTCATCCCATCCGAGGAACGCCATATCAGGATGCATCCGATGGATTTTGAGGAATTCCTCTGGGCTATGGGAAACGACACGCTGACGCCTGTTTTTAGCAAGCATTTCGCGGAACTAAAACCGCTCGGACAGGCTATGCACCGTAAAATTATGGACTTGTTCCGGCAATACCTGATAATTGGCGGTATGCCCCAAGCGGTGCTTGAATATCTGGCGACGCGGGATTTCGACAAAGTAGACCAGGTCAAGCGCGACATTCTGACCCTGTACCGGGCTGATATATCCAAGCATGCGGAAGGCTATGAAACGAAAGTTGTCAGTATTTTTGACGAAATCCCCGCGCAGCTTCAGAAGCATGAAAAAAAGTTCAAACTGGCTTCAATAAAAAAAGAGGCGCGCTTTCGCTCATATGAGGACGCTCTTTTTTGGCTCGATGACGCAAGGATCGTCAATATTTGCTACAGTTCCTCCGAGCCGAATATCGGGCTGAAGCTGAATATGGACCGGCTCACGCTCAAATGCTATATGGCGGACACGGGGCTGCTCATCAGCCACGCATTTGACGAAAAAGGCATCGTGTCAGAGGAAATATACAAGAAGCTGCTGTTTGACAAACTCGCCGTCAACAAGGGCATGATAATAGAAAACATAGCGGCGCAAATGCTGGTTGCATCAGGCCACAAGCTGTACTTCTATTCCAACACATCCCGCGACGATCCCGGCTCAAGGATGGAGATCGATTTTCTGATAGCGAAAGATAAAATCACAGCACAACACAATATTTCCCCGATAGAAGTCAAATCAAGCAAAAACTACACGCTGACCTCCATAAGAAAATTCCGGGAAAAATACAAAATGCAGTTGAATACGCCATATGTGCTTCACACAAGCGATTTGAAAACTGAAGATAGCGTCGTCTACCTGCCTATCTACATGGCGCAATTGCTTTGATAATCCACCTGATATCGCTTGCATAGTCTGGTATACGGGTATATAATACGGGGGTCAGGGGTGACGAGTTACAAAGATACAGAAAACAGGAGTGAGAAGTGAGCGAATGTGAAAGGCATGGTCCAACAATGGGCAAAAAGACGGTCGCTGTCATTTTTGGCGGGTTTTCGCCGGAATATGAGGTGTCGCTGAAATCGTCTAGTTCGATCATCAATGCTATTGACCGCGAAAAGTTTGAGGTCATTCTGCTGGGCATAACCAGGCAGGGGCAGTGGTACGTGTACTCAGGAGACGTCGGGGATATACCGGATGATAAATGGCATACCAACCTGGCTGCCCTGAAAAGCGCTGTTATTTCGCCGTCGCGTGGCGTGGGGCTTATAGTGTTTGATGGCGGGCGTACGGAGCAGGTTCCTTTAGATGTGGTTTTTCCGGTTTTGCACGGCAGGTACGGCGAGGATGGGACCGTCCAGGGGCTTTGCGAGCTTGCGGGGATACCTGTGGTCGGCAGCGGGTCGGCGGCGTCGGCGCTTTGCATGGATAAGGACAGGGCACACAAACTGGTTTCGCTTGCGGGGATCCGTGTGCCGAAGTCGTTTTGCTTTGAGGTCAGGCCTGCCGATGACGAGTTGCTTTCATGTGCGCATGAACTTGGGTTGCCGTTGTTTGTGAAACCTGTGAAAGCCGGCTCGTCTTTCGGAATAACGATGGTTGAGGATTATTCCGGTTTGGCGGATGCGGTCGAGGCTGCGTTTTCTTTCGACGACACTGTGATAATCGAGGAAATGATCGATGGGTTTGAGACGGGTTGCGCCGTTGTCGGGAACCATGAGCTGAGGACCGGCAGGATAGATGAGATTGAATTGTCTCATGGTTTTTTTGATTATGAAGAAAAATATACGCTCAAAACGTCTAAAATTCATATGCCGGCGCGGATCGACGGGGATACCGAGAGGCGGTTGCAGGACGCGGCTATGCTCATTTACCGCACGCTTGGCTGCCGGGGGTATGCGAGGGTGGATATTTTTCTTTCCAAGGAGCGCGAGGTTATTTTTAACGAGGCTAACACTATTCCTGGTTTCACGGCGCACAGCCGTTTCCCGAATATGATGAAGGGCGTCGGCGTGGGGTTTGAGGAGCTTGTTGGTCTGCTTATTGGGCTTGCGGAAGGTTAGTGTGAGGTGTGGTTATGAGGCGGGCTTGGGTTGAGGTTGATTTGGATGCGCTCGCGCATAATGCTGCGGAGCTGCGCTCGAGGCTGCCGCGTGGTTGCGAGCTTATGGCGGTCGTTAAGGCGGACGCCTATGGGCATGGCGCTGAAATGTGCGCAAAAAGGCTGCGGAGCGAGGGGGTCGATTCGTTCGCGGTCGCGACAGTCAGCGAGGGCGTGTTTCTGAGGAACACAGGCCTGGATGGCGAAATACTCGTTTTGGGCTATACGCACCCTGAGGACGCGATATCATTAAGCGAATTCCGGCTTACTCAGATGGTTGTTGACGGCGCCCATGCAAAAGCGCTCGACAGGGAAGGGTATAAGCTGCGCGTTCATATCGCTATAGACACTGGTATGCACAGGTTGGGAATTGATTCATTGAATCTTGACGAAATTGAAGGTATTTACAGTTGTGATAATTTGACTGTCGATGGCGTGGCGACGCATCTTGCCTCGTCTGACAGCCTCGTTGAAAATGATGTTGATTTTACAAAAGCGCAAATAGAGCGTTTCCGCGTTGCCGTGGACGCGCTTAAAGGCACGGGGTATAACCCGGGCAAACTACATGTGCAGGCTAGTTATGGCATCTGTAATTACCCCGACCTCGAGTGCGATTACGCGAGGGCGGGGATAGCGATGTACGGCGTGATGAGCCATGACGATGATACTAGGGTAAAACTCGCCTTGCAGCCCGTGCTGTCGCTGCGGGCGCGAGTGGCGCAGGTGCGGCGGATAGGCGCGGGCGAGGCTGTAAGTTACGGCAGGATATTTACGGCTGCAGGGCCAACGAAAATCGCGACGGTCTGCGTCGGATACGCCGACGGTATACCTCGTCAGATGTCAGGCAACGGCGGAGTTTGCATCGTCAACGGGCAAAAGGCGCCGATTGTCGGGCGCGTTTGCATGGACCTGCTTATGATCGACGTCACTAAAGTTGATTCTGTTGAGCAGGGGGATGTAGCCACTCTTATCGGCAGGGATGGCGGCGAGGAGATACGTTGCGAGGATGTTGCGGCGGCCTCTGGCACGATAACGAACGATATATTGAGCAGGCTTGGTAAGCGGCTTGAGAGGGTTTACTTGTAGGAGTGCAGTGTGAGAAATAGAAAATAATAATGCAGAATGCAGAATGCAGAAAATACATAAGGTGTGTAGAGTGGATCGCCGCGCCGTTGTGTTCCTCGCAAAGACTGGGGCTCAACAGTTGCAGTAGCGAGCAATGTATATATGGAATGTGGGGAATACTAGGAATATAAGGAGATTATTACTATGGCTTTGGGGGAATTTCAGTTATTTACTTGGAAAAGCAAGGCTACGCAGCAAAAAGAGCAGGAGGCATATGCGATATGGGCATTTCCTTACGGGGAGAAGCAGCGCGAAGCGCTGCAAAAACTGCTGCTTGATGTTTATCCCAAGGAGACGGTGCCAACGACGCTCATTCCATTCCTTACTTGCAAGGAACTCTATGAAGACATACTGAAAAAAGCCGGTTCAAGCGATGAAGCCGTTGATATTATGATCAATAAGCAAAAGAAGTATAAGCAAATCATCAAAAAAAAGAGTATGACCACATACCTTGCACTTGTATTGGCTGACGCGGGTATAGACGAGTCATGCGAATACCCGGCGGCGGAGGCGATAATCGCACGCGCGCTGGAGCTTGATGGATTGAAAAGGGATGAATAGTGCGGCAGGGGAGGAACTTGCTTTAGCATGGATATAGGTATCAACGTTTTGTTCATATATCCCGATTTTTTGGAATCGACAAAGTTTAAGAGGAATATACCGGGTAACTATAATGAGGGGCTTGCCTCTCTTTCTGCTGTGTTGAAAGAGGGCGGGCACAGCGCATGCCTGTATCATCTGACTTATATGCCGGATAAGGGCGAGTTTATTGAGGCGGTGAAAAGCTACAAGCCGGATATCATTGGTATCAGCATACGGACGAGCGCGTTGAGTTTTTCCGCGCAGATGGCCGAGTGGCTGGACGAGGAGATGCCGGATATTTTTGTTATGACCGGTATGTACCATGCTTCGCTTGCGCCGGACGAGGTGATTGAACTTCGGGGTGTCGACGCGGTTTGCATTGGCGAGGGCGAGCATGTCTGCCTGGATTTTGTCGATTATTTCGCTGAACATGGGAGGCTCAATCTGGAGGCGGACAGCTTTTGGGTCAGGGACTTGGACGGCACTGTTCATAAAAACCCCGTCCGGCCGTATATTACCGACCTAGACGAGCTGCCGTTCCCGGATATTGATTTTTTCGATTATTGCAACCTGCGCAGCAATGTGCAGCAGAACACAGCCGAGGTCATTGTGAGCCGCGGTTGCATTTACTCATGTACATATTGCGCCAATGCGCAACTGCGGAACATATATCCGGACAAGGCGCATTATGCGCGTTTTCGTTCGCCGGAGAACGCGATACGGCTTTTGGAAAGGGTTTTGGAGAAGGACCCGAAAATAGAGTGTTTCAGTTTTAACGACGCTATTTTGAATGTTTATGAAGACTGGTTTTACGCTTTCACCGCGCTGTACAAGCAGAGGATCAGGAAAAAGTACGTCTGCAACCTTCGTTTTGACCTTTTGGACGAAAAAATGATACGGGAGTTGGCCGATTCGGGCTGTTATTTGGTGACTATCGGGCTGGAGAACGGCGACGAGGAGTACAGGGTCAAATACCTTCAGCGCTCTATGAAGAACGACCATATTGTAAATGTGTCCCATATGTTGAAAAATGCCGGGATAATAGTGAATTCTTACAATATTATCGGGCTGCCTCACGAGACTTTACCGCTTGCGCTTGAGACGGTAAAGCTCAACGCGAGGATGCACACCGACAGCATTGTTATCAGTTTCTTTTACCCGTACCCTACGACCAGACTGAGGGAAATCGCGGAGGAGTCGGGTTTTCTTGACCCGAATATTGGCCCGAACGACCCGGTGCAGCTACGTATGCCGGGGTTTTCAAAGAGCGATATGTTCTACATCCGGTACAGTTTTTTAAAACTTATGCGGCAATACCGAAAGCTGTATGCGGCTTTCTCAGGGGAGAGGCTGGTGCAAGAGGTAGGCAGGCTCGACGGTAAGATTCTGGGGGGGCGCCACCCCCGGCGGCTCATTGGTTTTGTCAGGAGGCGGACGCATTGGGGCGAGGTTTTCCTGAAAAGGGCCGCTTCGCGGTATCTGCCGGCTGTGTATAAGATGCTCAGGCGGAAAAGGGATGAAAAGGCGGCGCGAAGCGCTGCTAGTTAGAAGTTAGTGTGAAAAATGATAAATAATAATGCAGAATGCAGAAGTATTCTGTCTGTTTTCATCGCTTTTGAACTGCGCATTACGGCAATAAAGTGGATTAATAACGATAGTGAGAAGTTTGAGGCGGGGGAAAGGGGATATGTTGCATGAAAATATTGGTGATTCATGGGAGTATGAGAAATGGCAACACGAGTTCGCTGGCAGGCGAGATAGTGGAACGCCTTAAACAAAAGCCGGATGTGGAGTTTACGGAGATCAGAGTGGCTGACCTTGAGCTGCCGTTTTGCTGTTCGTGCCATGTTTGTTTTTCGGAGGGCGAGGAGTTTTGCCCGCATTATGAGGTAATGCGAGGCGTACAGTCCGCCCTTAATGATTGCGACGGTCTGATTCTCAGCGGAGCCACTTATATGTGGGCTTTGAACGCGGCGATGAAGAACCTGCTGGATCATATGGCGTATGGGTTCCACCGCCCGGTTTGGTTCGGCAAAAAGGGTATGGTAGTCGCCACGTCGACGGGCGTGGGTGAAAAAGGTGTGGCAAAGTACCTGAGAACGGTATTGGGGCAGTGGGGTATCAACGGCGCTATTGTTGTCACGCTCAACTCAAAAGAAAAGCAGCTCCAGTCAAAGGGAGCTGCGTTTTTTGACCGCGCGTCCGAGCGGTTTTACAGGCAGATAGCCTCAGGCAAGCCGACGCCGCCGGCGTTGAAAAGCATTGCTGTCCACAATTCTTTCCGCGCTATGTCGTTGAGCGAGTTCGGGGAGAGCAAGAGGGACGCGGAGCATTGGCGGCAGCCCGGTTTTGTCGACAAAGCCTATCCCGTGAAAGCGGGTCCGCTAAAATATGCCGTGGGGGCCATAGTGCATGGGCTCGTAGGGCGTTCGTCAAAAATAATAGGGAAAGTCTACGCAAAGCGTTTGAGTGGGTCTTAGGGTGATTGTTTTTCACCGTTATTAGTGATCAGCGGTTAGTCAAACGTTTATTGACAAGGTACGGCAGCCACTCTAGTATTAAGTAAGGCGTTGCCATAACGGTAGGCGGTTAGCCAAAATCCTCCGAATGCCATAGCAAAGGGGGTGAGGCCATTTGTCTTTGTACGAAGCGTTTATGCTGGTTGTTGCCATAGTGATGCTTGTCATTGCTGTTGTGACGTTGGTTGTTACGATTCGACGGGGTAATAGAAAATAACCGCCCCACAGCCAATATGTAACGGTTATTTTCTTTCCGTTATCTAGGCTAACCGTTTACCGGCGACGCCTTTTATATTTCTATTGTAAATGTTCAACATGCCGATTGTCAATACCAAAAAAGGTGTAAACGCTGTTGGTATAAAGTTTTGGGTAGGTTGATAATGTAAACGCGACCCCCGCCGCCGCTTGTCAAGGGCTTTCTAATCAGCCTTTTATTTTTGTGGATTTTTGGCATATTTTGTAGTATTCTTAGCAAGTTAGGGTGTCGTACTAATCAGCGTCAGGCTCTCATTTGCCTGTATCATGGGAGTTTTTATATTTTCAGAAGCTGTCCGTTTCAGAGGACAGCTTTTAAATCGAAAAAATTCTATTTTCCCTAAGTCAATTTGCACATTTGAGCGAATTGTATAGTATAAGCGCTTGAAAAACCAAGGCGGTGATATACGATGAAGATGAGAATAAGGCGACGCTGGCGTTGACTGTAGTATACGGACGTAACATTGCCGAACTTAACACGGCTGCTTTCAGCATTGACACCGTGCTAACAAGTATTATAAGAGAAGGCAATGAGCAACTGGACTTTGATTTACCCGGATATGCAAACAACAGCGAATCCATTTCACTGGAGGAATGGCACGAAGCACACCAGGGTGGAGGGTGGATGGGTGGCTTAGGCTGGGCCAGCGATCCGGACGCCGTTTCTATTTGGGAAGAACCTGTGAGACCGGTCAGGCCGCTTAAGCATGGCGACATGAACGTGCCAATATGCGGCGTCGACTGGGCATATATATCGAATGCTGGTATCGCTGATGGATTCCTTCATGTTCAATTTATGTCTACGATAGAAGCTACGCACGAGCGCAACCAGAACTATAACTTCTTCAATGAACATTTATGTTTGGTAGACAGCAATGGCAACGTAATCGATTGGTACTATTGCGTTACAGGGGACGACCACGAGTTGATGTTTGACATAGGTGATAACACCGATTTCACCGGTTGGAGGCTTGCATTGAAAGGTGGAGAGAGCGTAATCGACAACGTCATCCAGGGTGAATGGAGAATACCGTTCACTGTGGAAAAGGCAATGGAGAACAGAGTCCTTATTGTCTATCCCGGTAACGACTCAATCTTTTCCATGCTGGAAATCAAGTGTTCTCCTGTAATGTTTAGTGCTAATATGGTCGCACATGGAGCCGTCATCAGTGAAGATGGTGAATGGATTAGACCGCTGGAAGGGTATGACGAAAAAACTGACCTTGAAAAAATCAATTTACAGCAAGAATATATAAATGAAATCACAGAGTATTTCCAGAGCTTTAGGCCGCCATATCTGACACTTAATGACGGCAACAGAATTATTCTTGAAAGCATAAATGATTCGTTTGATTGGTTAGGCGGGTCGGTCTGGTGTTCAAACGATTACTATGATATTGAAACCATTCAGTCTATAACATTCTGTGGCGAGGAATACTTTTTCAATGGCACACCGTAGATTTATATCAGTCGCGGTACTCAAATGAAATGAAATGAAATGTTTGCATGCCTATCCATAAATACTTGTTGGCAAAACATCAAAACTGTTGTACCATGTGT
>Ga0082212_10012414_pt1 | contig 10733 bp, 10 predicted proteins | sample TergutNt197P3_FD_71548 | JGI IMG/M metagenome (GOLD analysis project Ga0082212, IMG submission 71548) | Neocapritermes taracua P3 segment gut microbial communities from Petit-Saut dam, French Guiana - Nt197 P3 | ecosystem: Host-associated > Arthropoda: Insects > Digestive system > Gut ...
TCACATCCTGGGGCTGGAGAAGGTCCCAAGGGTTGGGCTGTTCGCCCATTAAAGTGGCACGCGAGCTGGGTTCAGAACGTCGTGAGACAGTTCGGTCTCTATCTATCGTGGGCGTAGGATATTTGAGAGGCTCTGACACTAGTACGAGAGGACCGTGTTGGACAGACCCCTGATATACCGGTTGTTCCGCCAGGGGCATAGCCGGGTAGTTAAGTCTGGACAGGATAAGTGCTGAAAGCATCTAAGTACGAAGCCTGCCTCAAGATTAGATATCCATTAAAGGGTCGTTGTAGACTACAACGTTGATAGGCTACAGGTGTAAAGGCAGCAATGTCATAGCCGAGTAGTACTAATTGCCCAAACACTTTTTCCTTGTTAAGAAGGAATTGATTTATCAGTAGTTTTTTAAGGTCGTTAAGGTCGTTAAGGACAGTAAGGACTTTAAAATGAAATTGAAAGAAAAAGCAAGATTGTTTTTGGAGTTTATTTTGTTCGATTGTCAATGATTATTAATTGAGAATCTTGAAAAATAATTTTTAATTTTTAATTCTTAATTTTTAATTAAAATATTAAGGTGGCTATAGCACGAGGGCCCCACCTCTTCCCATTCCGAACAGAGAAGTTAAGCCTCGTCACGCCGATGGTACTGCAATCGTGGAAGAGTAGGTAGCCGCCAAACTTTATAAAAAAACCCTCATCAACAACGATGAGGGTTTTTTTATTCCCATGATGACTGGGATTTATCTTTTACCTAATTCATGGTCAATGCAATAAAGAGCATGTACGCCATAAATTTTGAATTTATCTAATATGGATTTCACAGCATCTTCTTCTTCTATTTGTTCATTAATAAACCAACGCAAGAACTCTTGAGTCGCTTTATCATTTTCAGCAATGGCTACATCCATCAGGTTGTCAATACGTTTTGATACAGTCAATTCATGCTTGTATGTATTTTCAAACACAGCTTGAGGGTTTTCCCATTCCGAAGGAGTAGTCTCTACCTGGCCGATTTTTATTTTACCACCACGCATTATACCGTATTCAATCAGTTTGTATGCATGTTCCAATTCTTCCTTGGATTGTTTTTTCATCCAAAGAGCACATCCGGTCAAACCCATATCTTGAAAATAAACAGCCATTGATAAATAAAGATTTGAAGACCACATTTCAGCCTGAATCTGGTCATTAAAGGCATCTGTTAACTTTGTTGTAAATTCCATAATCTTCTTTTTATAGTATATTAATTATTAATCGAAATTGTAAGAATCAGCAAATGTTGCTTTCAGCGGAGAGACAGGGATTCGAACCCTGGGTACCCGCAAGGGTACAACGGTTTTCGAGACCGCCCCGATCGACCACTCCGGCATCTCTCCTAATCGGGCACAAAGGTAACAAAACAATTGAATCCTGAATTAATTTCAGGAGAAAATTGAAAATTTGTAGGGGCGTAAAGCTACGCTCAATTGATCATTGAGAATTACAGTGTTAGATTCTGTATTTGTTCAGCCACAATACTTTCGGTTGTACGCATGGCTTCCAATGTCATACTCAACAATTTATCAATTTCCCAGCCTAACATTTCTGCGCCTTGGGAGATGATATCACGCGAACATCCGGCAGCGAAGGCTTTGGTTTTGAATTTTTTCCTTAAACTGCTTAACTCCATGTCGGAAATGGTTTTTGAGGGTCGCATTAAGGCGGCGGCGGCGACAATGCCGGTCAATTCGTCTACGGCAAACAGTATCTTTTCCATTTCATGTTCAGGCTTCGTATCTACCATGATGCCATACCCATGCGAGCAAATGGCATGGATCACATCATCACCATAGCCTTCAGCTCTCAAAATTTCAGGCGCTTTGATACAATGTTCTTGCGGATACATCTCGAAATCAATGTCATGTAACAATCCGACGATACCCCAGTAATCTGCATCGTAGCCTAATTTTTTCGCAAACCATTTCATCACTTCTTCAACTGTAAGTGCGTGTTGAATATGATACTTTTCTCTGTTAAACCTTAAAAGAAGGTCGATTGCTTTTTTTCTTTCCATTATATTTATTTTAAAATTTGAAACCTCCCCCTACCCCCTCTAAAGGGGGATAAAATGAAAATTATCCTCTTTTAGAGGGGTTAGGATATATATTAGCTCTTAGTTCTTAACTCTTAACTACTTATAAGTTATCCATTTAATCATTTCTTTGATGTTGGGTTTTTTGCCGTACATAAGGATTCCTACGCGGTATATTTTTGCCGAAAGCCATATAAAACTAACAGATGTGACATATAAAAGCACGACGGAAAGCAGTTTTTCCCACAAAGCGATTTCGTAAGGAATCCGCATCAACATGACAATTGGCGAGGTAAAAGGAATTATCGAACACCAGAAGGCTAACGGACCATCAGGATTATCGGCGCTATACATGCCGGCATACAACGCAAAAAGCATGATTACCATAATGGGCGCCATAAACTGTTGGGAGTCTTCAGGGCTGTTGATAGCTGAACCAATAGCAGCAAACAAAGAAGCATACAATAAGTAACCTCCCACAAAAAATACGACAAAAAAGAAGATGATTTCACCGAAATTAAATGATTGTAATTGGGCTATCCACTCAAATCCCTCATGAAATTCTACCGCATTCACTTGCTGCGACATGGCCACTCCTTGCTGCATAGTAGTCATATCCACTCCCCCACTCAAGTTTCCCAAAATCAGTCCGCTTGAGCCAACCATCAGAAATGTACCGATTAAAATGCCCCAAAGAATAATTTGAGTCAAACCGACTAATCCTATTCCCACCACCTTACCCATCATCAAACTGAATGGATTGACCGACGAAACCATGATCTCAACAATCCGGTTTGTCTTTTCTTCCGAAACACCTTGCATAACCATAGCCCCATACATCATGATAAACATATAAATGATTATCGTAGTAAAAAGACCTATTATATGGGCAATCGTACCAGACGAACTTACTTCCGACCCATCTTTTCCCCACTTAATCGTTTGTATCTGGAATTGAACACGGCTGTCATCAATGATTTGTTTTAAGTCAGGAATCTGAAAAGAGGCCAATTTATCGTTTTCCAATTGTTTGCTTAACACTTGATTAACGATTCGCGACAACTCACCCGGAATTTGTTTTTCGGAATAAAGCGCCGCTGCTTTCGGATTATCCAACAGATCATCCGAAATGGTTAAGATGGCGAATAAATCTTTTTGCTCAGCAGTACGGTATTCGTCCAAGGATTTATCTGCTTGAAAAAAAACATAGTTTTCCGCATCGTTAAATAACGAACCATATTTGCCGGTTCTGTCAATAACGGCAATACGACGGATGTCTTTTCCTTTCATAGTCGCCAGCCATAATGGTACAAATACAAGACCTGCCATAAGCAAAGGCATCAAAAAAGTCATAATGATAAATGATTTTTTACGAACACGCCGCAAGTATTCTTGTTTAATTATTAACCCTGTTTTGTTCATCTTAATACAATTTTATTTCAATTTTCTATGAGCAGCGCCTCCCTCCGCCCCCTCCAAAGGGGGATAGTTTTCAATTCTTATCCCTCTTTGGAGGGGGCAGGGGGAGGTCTCAATTTTCAACTTTCTCCTGAATTTAATTCAGGATTCAACTGACTTGTTACCGTTTTGATAAAAACATCGTTCATAGATGGCAATTCTTCCATAAACGAATGAATATCATATTTCTGTGTTAATGCGCTTAATAAAGCGGAGTTGTTTATGTTGGATTCTTTTTGGATACGTGCTTCGGTGTAGATTCCTTTTTTCTCTGTGGACAGAATAGAAAAGCAACCGGATAGCGATTCGAGGTGTGCATCAGTAACGCAAAGACGGAAAATGTTGCTTTTAAACCTATTGCGAATATCATGCACATTGCCGGCAAGAACGACTTTCGCTTGATTGATCAATGCTATTTCGTCGCAAATCTCTTCGACCGAAGCCATATTATGTGTCGAAAAAATCAGCGTATGACCAGCATTTTTCATCTCCAGCATTTCGTTTTTCAACAACTCGGCGTTGATCGGGTCGAAACCGCTGAAAGGCTCATCAAAAATCAACAAGTCAGGTTGATGAACAACAGTAATGATAAACTGGACTTTCTGTTGCATGCCTTTCGACAACTCTTCCAATTGTTTATTCCACCACGACATGATTTCAAATTTTTCAAACCATTCCGTCAAACGTTTACGCGCTTCTGCTGCGCTAAGTCCTTTTAAGCGTGCGAAATAGATGGCTTGTTCTCCTACTTTCATTTTCTTGTACAAACCACGTTCTTCGGGAAGGTATCCGATGCGAAAGATATCTTCCGGTTCGGACGGATGTCCGTCGAACACAACCGACCCTTCATCGGGAGCTGTTATCCGGTTGATGATTCGAATCATGGTTGTTTTACCTGCGCCATTCGGACCAAGCAAACCAAAAATTTTCCCTTTCTCAACCCGGAGGCTGACATGATCGAGTGCCCGATGATTTGTAAACTGTTTTACGATATTATTTGCTTCTACAAAATACATAATTTCTCTATTTATTATTTAAAGGGCGAAAGCATTTCGCCCCTACAAAACATTTACTATTCATATCCCCCTTTGGAGTGGGTTAGGAGGAGGTATATTATTTGCTACATTTTAAGTACTATTCGTTCGCCTAATTCTTTGCATAATGCCATATTAATTGTTTTTAATCGCGTATGTTCTTTCATCAAATCTATAGCGTCGTCGATTGCTCCCTGTTTTTGCAATTCTTTGATTTCCTTTTCTATATCGTTCATTTTCGTTGTAATAAACGCCGATTTCAATGCAAATAAGTCAAGGCGGATACTCCTCATAAATGCCTCCACTTGTTTTTCGTTATCTCTCTCCCACTCTATTCGGTCTTTTGCCGACAATGAAGAAGTGTCTATTTGATCTTTTAATTCCATACGTGGATAACGTTTTTCGTCTGACAAGTGAATTGCTATTCTACCGACAACCGGATCAGGATGAGAAAGAAAATAACGCATAGTTGAAAAGTGCATGTCTCGGCAATGATCGACTGCTTCTTCCAACATTTTTCGATATTCCGGCGTAAAAAAAAGCAGATCGTCCTCTTGCAGTTCCGAATGAATATATTCCGCTACTCTTACGATAATATGCTCGTTTTCTTCCATATAGTCAAATAATACGCGCTCTCCGTATTGAATAACATAATGGAGAAGGGCTTCTTCGTAGGGCTTGAAGAATTGAGAATTAGCAAGGGGATTAATTCCCTTGTCATATTGAAAATCGGTACCTCCCCCTGCCCCCTCCGGAGGGGGATAAGTGACCGGACTTGTTGGAGCGGTTGTCTTTTTTTTAAGGTGGATTTTATTGAGTTCGTAGAGGAGCGTTTGTTCTTTGATTGCGAATAAATCACTACATTCTTTTATATATACCGAACGAATTATACTGTCGGAAATGAGAGCTATAGATTGTAGAATATCAGAGATGAGAGATGATTTTTTTATGGGATCATTCCCTGACTCTTCAAGCAGTAATTGGGCCTTAAAGCGGATAAAGTCTGTTTCTTTCTCTTGCAAATAAAGTGCAAAATCGAAAGCATTATGTTTGCGGGCAAAAGAATCAGGGTCTTCGCCATCGGGCAGTAACACTACTTTCACATTCATACCTTCTTCCAATAACAGGTCAATCCCTCGTAAGGCTGCTTTTATGCCTGCCGCATCACCATCGTAAATCACTGTAATATTATTGGTTAGGCGGCGAATAAGATTAATTTGACCCGTCGTCAATGCCGTACCCGACGAGGCTACCACATTTTCCACGCCGGCCTGAAACATGGAAATTACATCTGTATATCCTTCGACTAAAAAACACTTATCTGCTTTGGCAATTGCCTGTTTGGCAAAATAAAGCCCATATAGTTCGTGGCTTTTTCGGTATATTTCACTTTCGGGCGAGTTGACATATTTAGCTGTTTTTTCATTTTTGCGAAGGATACGTCCGCCAAAAGCGACAATTTTGCCACTCATTGTATGGACGGGAAAAATAATCCGCCCCCGGAAACGATCGGCTACCACCCCATTTTCATAGATACCTACAAGACCTGTCTTTTCCAAAAATTCAGCTTTATATCCACTCTGTAAAGCTGTCTGATAGAGATCTTCTCGTTTTTCCAATGAGTAACCTAATTGAAATTTACGAATCGTTTCTTCACGAAAACCGCGCTCATTGAAATAGCTTAAGCCTATCGCCCGGCCTTCTTCATGTTCGAACAAACGCGAAGTAAAATGCTTTTGCGCCCACGCATTGATAATAAACATGCTCTCTCGTATATTCTGAGCCTGTTTTTCGTCATCAGTCAATTCACGTTCCTGAACGTCAATGTGGTATTTTTTTGCTAAAAACTTAAGCGCATCATTATAACCCAGTTGCTCGTGCTTCATAATGAAATAGACCGGCGAACCTCCCTCTCCGCATGAAAAACATTTACAAATATTTTTGGAAGGCGATACGGAAAACGATGGCGTCTTTTCCGGATGAAAAGGGCATAGTCCCAAATAGTTTACGCCTCTTTTCCGTAAAGTAACAAATTCAGATACAACTTCTACAATGTTTGCCGCATCCAAAATCTTCTCTCTTGTAGCATGGTCGATCATGAAAACACTTTTTTATCCTGCAAATATAGGATTTTAATTGAAAATTGATAATTAAAAATTGATAATTAGTTTTCAACATGGTGCATATCAAATGCAGTTTTTGTAATAAATAAGGTTGTCTTTCCTCTGTGAAAATCATATTTTTCATTTCACACGTTTGGAATTTCTGAATTATGATGTAATTTTGTACTTTTGAAATGCCATTATTAATGTATGCAAAAATCGGATTAATTGTTATAAGTATATGGGCGTCAAATATTTGTCATGCTCAACAGTCGAATTCGGGTTGTTTAGAGCGGGCAAATGATTTTACGTATACATTGGTTTCGGGCGAGCAAAATACTTTATATACCCTCCTGTCTGATATGGTGTTGCTCTATTTCTATGACCCGACTTGCGAAGATTGTCATGTAATGATGAATCAATTGGAATCGTCGGAAATTGTAAACAGGCTGATCAATGATACGAAGTTGACTGTATTGGCTATTTATCCCGATGATGATATGGATACTTGGAGCAATTATGCCGACCATATACCTTCACAATGGATAAACGGCTACGATCAAGGAGTAAAAATTCATACGGAAGGAATCTATCTAATCCATCGATTCCCGACGCTCTATTTATTAGACAGTGAAAAAATGATTCGCATGAAAGAGATGACATTTGAGGAATTGGAAAACGCGTTGAGAGTTGAAAATTGAAAGTGGTAAATAGTGAATTATCTTATAATTCTTAATTTTTAGTGAATAAAAACATTGGACAAAAAAGTAAAACTAAAGGTACAAGGATTGACAAACAGTCGTATACACTCAGGTGCGTACGCGCTCATCCTTTCGGAAGAAGGTCCTCGCCGGATTCCTGTTATTGTGGGCGTGTCCGAAGCCCAATCCATTGCTATTGCTTTGGAAGAACTAAAGCCGCCCCGCCCGCTTACGCATGATTTGTTCGTTGCGTTTGTCCAGGCTTTAAACGTTCGATTATTGGAAGTGTTCATCTACAAGTTTGAGGAAGGTGTTTTTTACGCTGAAATGCACTTTGCCGACGGATTTCGCGACATACGGATCGACTCAAGGACTTCTGATGCGATCGCTATTGCCCTTCGTATGAAAAGCGATATCTATATTCTTGAATCCATTATTCGAAAATGCGGCATCGTGCTGGAGGAAATTGAAGCAGCCGAATCGGACGAAATGACCATGTTTCGAGAGTTGAATCCCGAAGACATCAAAGACAAAGAGACATTGAAAGTATGGTTAAGTCTTTTGCCTGAAAGCGAAATCGACGAACGCATGGAAAAAGCCATATCCGATGAAAAATATGAGTACGCAAATATTTATAAAGAAGAATTATTGAGACGAAATATAAAGGAGGAAAAAAAATGATTGAATCAACCGGATTTAGTATAGTATCTTTGTTAAGGGGATTGCTGGGTATAATATGTGTATTGACAGTCGCTTACCTGTGCAGCAGTAACCGCAAGCAAATAGACTGGAAATTAGTGGTTTCAGGCTTGTTTTTGCAACTTGTGCTGGCGCTATCTATTTTATATGTCCCATTTGTAGGCGCTTTTTTTGAGATTTTGGGCAAAATATTTGTGAAGGTTGTAGATTTTACATTCGATGGCGTGAACTTTTTATTAGGCCCTTTGGCGTCCAAAAACAACGGCGTTATTTTCTTAGTTCATTCACTGCCGATATTAATCTTTTTTACAGCAATCGTCTCGTTATTATACCATTGGGGAATTATTCAACGCATTGTCAGTTTCTTTTCCTGGATATTACGACGTGTGATACGTAATATTACAGGGCAGGAGGCATTGGTTGTGATCGGAAATATTTTTTTGGGTATGACCGAATCGCCCGTACTTGCCAAGCAATATTTGCCGAAGATGAGTAAGTCGGAGGTTTTCTTAGTGATGGTTGCGGGTATGGGTACGATTGCAGGTTCCGTACTGGGAGTATATGTAGGCGTGTTGGGCGACGGCGATCCTGTCAAGCAGATTTTCTTCGCAAAACACTTGCTGTCGGCCTCCGTGATGGCTGCCCCCGGCGCCATTGTGCTTGCCAAGATGATCTATCCGCAAACCGACCGGATAGACAACGATGATGTAAAAGTGGAAATTGAAAAAGAATACAGAAGTCCGATCGAAGCGTTAGCGGCAGGTACCTCCACAGGTATTAAGTTAATGGTAAACGTTGCAGCCATGCTGTTGGTTTTTATTGCGTTGATCGCATTGCTGAATTATGTGTGCGAAGGTCTTATCGGCCGGTATACAGGCCTGAACGATTGGGTGGCGTCTGTTACGAATGGCAAATCGGAAGGTTTTTCAATTCATTTCATCGCAGGCGTAATACTCTCTCCTTTTATGTGGCTAATCGGCATACCTGTCGAAGATATGTTGTCGGTGGGTGCATTAGTAGGACAAAAAACAGTTTTGAACGAGTTTGTCGCCTATTTCCAGATGCAGCAGTGGAAAAGTATCGGTATTTTTTCGTACGAAAAATCTGTTATCATGTCGACCTATCTGCTTTGCGGTTTTGCCAACTTTTCGTCCATCGGGATTTTATTGGGAGGATTGGGTGTGTTAGCGCCCGAAAAACGCCCGATGGTGGCTCATTTGGGTATCCGTGCGATGCTGACAGGCGCAGCTGTATCTGTCCTCTCAGCTACGATGGTGGGGATGATACTTGGGTAGTTTGAGAATTAAGAGTTAAGAACTAAGAGTTGAGACCTCCCCCTGCCCCCTCCAGAGGGGGATATGAATGGCGAATGATGACTTCGCAATAACCCCTCAAAAGGGGGATAATAAATGGTATATGGTAAATAGTGGTTTTTTTTACGCTCCGGATATTGAGACGATTTCTGTTCTTCCTGAAGAAGAATCGGAACATGCTGTTCGGGTATTGAGGTTGAGGGAAGGCGACGAGATCAATATAACTGACGGAAAAGGGTTTTTCTATCGTGCATCTATTTCTCTTGCGCATCCTAAGCGTTGCGAAGTGAATATCATCGAAACAATGCTAAACACATCTCTGCGTACATTTAAAATCCATATTGCCTTAGCTCCCACCAAGCAAACCGACCGGGTGGAATGGTTTGTTGAAAAAGCCACAGAGATAGGGATTGACGCCATTACCTTTCTGAATTGCAGGTATTCCGAACGGCGCGAGATCAATACCGGACGGATTGAAAAAAAGATGATCAGTGCGATGAAGCAATCGCAAAGCCCGCTATTGCCTCAACTGAGCGGAATGATTGCGTTTAAGGATTTTGTCGGCAAACAGTTTGACGGAGACAAATTTATTGCGCATTGTGGAGAAGGTGAAAAATCTTTCCTCCAACAAATCTATGCTGCCGGCGAAAATGCGTTAATACTGATTGGGCCGGAAGGCGATTTCAGCGCCGAAGAAATTTCTTTAGCCATCGCACAAGGTTTCAAACCGGTCACGCTCGGCCAAAACAGGTTGCGTACTGAGACAGCGGGGTTGGTGGGTTGCCATACGATACAACTGCTTAATCAACTGGAATTGAAAGAAATCGATTGAAATAGATAAGAATCGACAAAAAATCAACTGAAATCGACAAAACTCGACTGAAAACGATAAAAATCGACTGAAATCAACTGAAATCGACAAATTCGACTGAAATCGACTAAAAAACTTCAAAACACAATAAATCATGCAAACTTGCATTACCAACACCACAATTTATTCGGAGACTGAAATCATCCCGCACGGGACGATTGTGATTGAAAATGAAAAGATTACGGGTATTTATCCGACGCCTGTAAGTTATGAACATGCAACGATCATCGACGGGACAGGCCTGTCGGCTATCCCCGGTTATATTGATACCCACTGTCATGGGGGCGACGGTTTTGATTGCAACGATGGAACAATCGGGTCGGTTAACGGAATGAGGGATTTTTACGGACGTCGTGGCGTGACCACGCTCTTTCCTACGTTGGGCGCCAATGCGATACCGGCCATCGTCACAGGATTGGAAACCATCCGTGCCGCCATGTTACAAAACAAGCCGGGTCGTACGGAAATCTGCGGATGTCATCTC
>Ga0082212_10012415_pt1 | contig 10732 bp, 6 predicted proteins | sample TergutNt197P3_FD_71548 | JGI IMG/M metagenome (GOLD analysis project Ga0082212, IMG submission 71548) | Neocapritermes taracua P3 segment gut microbial communities from Petit-Saut dam, French Guiana - Nt197 P3 | ecosystem: Host-associated > Arthropoda: Insects > Digestive system > Gut ...
TAATTCTTCAATCCTATTATGCGCGTGAGGCTGGACTCATTTTCTGCGTGACGGTGGACCCGTCATGCGCGTGCGCGTGGCCCTTTTCACGCGAAATATTCAACAAAAAAGCAAAAACAAATTCTGTCTGCTTTTGGCGCTAACAAAGACATTCTAAGCAGTATTACATAGCAAGTCTGTCTACGCTAATTACGTGCGGGATTTATGGTAAAAATATTTCGGGGGATAGTGGTGTGGCCAATTTCTTATTGTCTGGTGGTTGCTTTTCTGCTATAATAAATCTTGCTTTGTCGGCGTTGATCGACAGGGCAGTTTGCAATTAGAATTGGAGGAAACCTTATGGACACACAAACACTCATCGAAGCCCTGCGCAATCTCTTACCGGATGAATTTGAATGGAAGTTCGCGCTCTACAGTACCCGCAAAAGCCGTGACGGGTTGGAACTGGAATGGTCTCTGTGCAAAATGAAAAATATTACCGACTGGGTGGGTGCGTTGAAAACCACACTGCTGGATAAAACGACAACCGATAAAACTGTAACGGATTATTCGCCGTTTCTATCAGACAAGGAAAACATAGGCGCTCTTGATAAATCTAATGATTTGGTCCGTGCTCAGGTTACAGATATTCTCCTTAATATTCAAAACGGCACTTACTGCATCCCGAAGGACTTTGTCTCCGGAGACGCGCCTAAGCCGTCTGGCTTTGCCTTTTACGGTGAGCGCAAGGACGTGGAAGGAAAAGTGATTAAGCAAGTTTTGTTCATGCGCCGGGGCAACCCGTTCCTGGCCGGGGCAAAGGTTCGCATCTGCACATCTGAGGGCGATGAGATTATCACAAGCGATAAACCACTACTGAAATTTGCTCCGGCTACGGACTTTTTGTTGATCAACGAAGTATGTTACTTTCTCTCTGCCGCTATTGAAAAAGATTTTGAGATGGAGAACCGGCATTTTGCCATTGCAAAAAAACGTATGGGCATGATTGCGAATACTGATATCGTCAGCGATTATAGCGAGTTTGAGGAGGCGGCCCTGACCGCAAAGAACGCTAAGAAGTTTGTTGACTTTGATACCAAAGTGCTAGAGTATATCACCCGCTTACCTATTGTGGATCGTGGGGAGTTTCTGACAAAATACGGCGTTATGGTTGATCGCAACGGACGAGTTAATACATATGATCCTGAGCAGTGCGACTTGATTATCGATCTGCTTTGCTGCCGTAGCTGCCTTGATCCACTCGGCCGGTTATCTGTAGCCAGCGGCATTACTCCTAGAGAGTAGTGGTGTTGAACCGTTGTATGCAGTATTTTACCTGCACTTTACGAAAGACGGCTTGCATCACTCGTTTGTGCCAATAAGCCCACTAATCCCTAATCCCAGCCTGCGGACAGGCGGGCTCGCTGTACCTCGTCAATCACATGCTCTAAGTTTATGCCCAAAATGCCGCCATCGTTAAACTCGTAGCAGATCCCCCTGCGGTATAAACCTATATAATAAATTTTTCAGAATTTACCGAATATATCAGAAGGCATCACCTTCTCAACAATATGGTATTTTTATAGCGGCTTTCGTCCTGCCAGAGCCAAAGATAAGGTAGCCTCGTCCGCATACTCAAGATCGCCGCCCACTGGCAGGCCGTGAGCGAGGCGGCTGACCGTTATGCCCAGGGGACGTATCTTCTTGGCCAGATAGAGGGCCGTGGCTTCCCCTTCCACTGTGGGGTTGGTGGCCAGCACCACCTCGTGTACCTCCCCGCCTTGCAGGCGGGAGAACAGCGAGGCCAGTTTAAGCTGCTCCGGGCCCACTCCATCTAAAGGTGAGATAGCCCCGCCCAGCACATGATAATGGCCCTCGAAACAACCTGCCCGCTCCATGGCTGCGATATCCCGCGCCTGTTCCACCACGCAGATCAGCCCGGTATCGCGGCGCAGATCCCTGCAGATATTGCAGATATCGTCGTCGGTGAAATTGCCGCAGCGGGGGCAATGGTGTAGGGTCTTGCGGGCGGTAACGATGGCGTCCGCCAGGCCAACGGCATCCTCTTCGGTTACGTTAAGCAGGAAAAAGGCCAGTCTTTGCGCGCTCTTGGGGCCTATGCCGGGCAGTTTGGACAAATAACGTATAAGTTCGTTCAAGCTGTGGGGATAACGGTAAGCCATGGCTTAGAACATGCCGCCCGGCAGGCCCATGCCACCGGTGACCTTGCCCATTTCCGCCGCAGCTACTTCCCGGGCGGCGGTCAGGGCCTCCCGTGTCGCGGCCAGCACCAAATCCTCCAGCATTTCCTTATCCTCAGGGTCTATGACCTCCGGGTCGATAGAAATACTGACAATCTCCTGAGCGCCGTTAGCCGTTACCTTAACCACACCGCCGCCCGCTTGCCCCTCCACCAGCTTTTCCTTTAACCCATCCTGCACTCTAGCCACATCGGCCTGCATTTTTTGGGCCTGCTTCATCAACTTTTGCATATTAAAACCCATCGTAGTTACTCCTTTCGTAAGTATTGAGTCCTAAAGATAAAATTAACAATTGAATACCTCTATTAACCCGTCATTGCGAGCCGCGAAGCGGCGTGGTAATCCAGAAAGAGCTGCTTTATTGGCACCCTGGATTGCTTTGCTTCGCTCGCAATGACGGGTAGCTTAGTCACTAAGGTCCTCCCAGCGTAAATAAAAAACAAGTTGTTTGGGGCAGTAACTATGTCTGCATTGGTTGCGGCCCTGGCCGCTTTAGGTTTTTAGAGGTTCTCAATTGATTGCCCTTAAAACAGGCTGCCCTGATCCGCCTCCGGGGGTGTTGCCGGTGGTGCTTCCTCCTGGGGTGGAGCCAGCGTTCCTTCTAGGCTTAGTTTGCGGCCGAACAGGGTTGTTATCTGCTGTTCTACCAGTTTACGGGCTTCTCCTTGGCGGCAGATACTATCCATAAACATGGCATATTCCGCACCAAAGCATAGCAGCAGCTTGTTTTTTTGTAAAGATAGGGGGCTGGACTCGGCCAAATAGGCTCCGGTACTGTGATTGGCCCGGGCTACCTCTCGAATTATATCAGGCCAGAGCTTTCCCAACCGCTCCAACTCATTTGCGGTATCTTCCGCCGTCACGGGGGAGGCGCTATCACCGCGGGCAACCGGGACGCCCGCCCCTACATCGCCGCTTGTTGGCGTTTCTTTTTTTGCCCTTTGTTTGCTCCGTAGGATGTCTTCTTCTGGAGATTCCTCTGGAATGCCGCTAACCGATAACAATGTAAGCTCAAGGGTCAGGCGGGGTTGCAGGGAGGTGCGCAGGCGGGCTTCGCCTTCCGCCAAGGCGGAAAGCAGTTTTAGCAGCACAGCAGGCTGGACGCCGGCCGCCCAGCCAGGCAGGTTTTGCCGGCGGGGAGAAAGCTTGGCGAGCAGTAATTCCCGCTGGTAATCCAGCAGATCGTGGAGAAATTGGCGTAGATCCCGCCCGGAGGAGTACAAATCGGCCACCCCGGTCAATAGTTCCGCCGTAGCCCCTTGTATCATATAGCGGGTCATGGCCTCAATAAAATCGCGTCCGGCCGCCCCGATCAGCATTTGCAAGGTCTCGAGGGTTATCTGTCCGTCCCCCGCTCCGGCGCATTGGTCAAGCAGGCTCAAGGCGTCGCGCAGGCCGCCTTCCACCTTCCGTGCTATGCGGGCCAGGGCTTCCGGCTCCGCCCGATATCCCTCCGCCTCCGCCACCCGCCCTAAGTGTTCCTCTACCTCGTTGTCGGCGATACGGCGAAAATCGAAGCGCTGGCAGCGGGATAACACTGTCAGAGGTATCTTGTGGGGCTCGGTGGTGGCCAAGACGAACAGCACATGGGGCGGTGGTTCTTCTAAAGTTTTTAGTAGGGCGTTGAATGCCGGGGCAGTCAGCATATGCACTTCGTCTATAATATATACCTTATATTTTTCCAGCACAGGCGCGTATTTAACACGCTCGCGCAGATCCCGTATCTCGTCGATGCCGCGATTGGAGGCCGCGTCGATTTCTAAGATATCGAGGCTTTCCCCCTGGGCATTACGCAGGCAGGACGGGCAGGCGCCGCAGGGTTCTCCTTCCTCGGTGGGGTCGAGGCAGTTGACGGCCCTGGCCAGTATCTTGGCGGTGGAGGTTTTACCGGTACCCCGGGGGCCGCAGAATAAATACGCATGGACAAAACCACCTTTTGTGACGGCAGCGGCCAGTGTGCGGCTGATATGGGGCTGGCCCACCAAGTCACCGAAATATTGGGGACGGAAACGGCGGTATAAGGCTGTGTAGGTCATAGATTATCCTCATTTATTGATTGTACAGGGTATTAGTCGCATATTTAGCGTCGCAGGTGAAGTTTAGCCCTAAGCGGCGGAGCATCTCCTCATCCGAGCTACCCAACATCACGGTAGAGTGGGCTTCGCAGCCGGAAAGTTCGGATAAGCCTTGCATAGCCAGTTCCACCGTGGGGTTTGTGGCCGCGCATAAGGAAAGAGCTATCAGGGCATCGGCCAGATTTAAAGCCGTGGCGCGCGCTTTTAAGGTCTCGCGCTTCATTTTGATGATCGGCTCCAGTATCACGGGGGAAAGCAAGTGTATGGGGTCGGCAATGCCGGAAAGCTCCTTTATGGCATTGATCAGCGCGGCTGCCGGGGCGGTCAAAAGTTCGCTGGATTTACCCGCCACTATGCGCCTGTTGCCCAGTTCTATGGACATCACCGCCACCTGCTTGGTTAGGGCGGCGGTGCGGGCCGGGGCCACCACGGCGCGTCCTTCCTCCTGTAGATCCAGTTGCCGCATGATCATCTCGATACGCCCTTGAATATCATCGTCGGCCAGTCCCTGGCGCACCTCGCAGCGGGCCTTGAAATAGCGGCGGATGATCTCTTGTCCGGCGGCTTCGCGCACCGCCTCGTCGTCGGTTATGGCGCGTCCGGCCATGTTCACGCCCATATCGGTGGGGGATCTATAAACTTCGCCGCCGCCTATCTTGGCCAAAACGGCCTTGAGTACCGGAAAGGCTTCTATATCCCGGTTGTAGTTCACGGTGGTCTCGCCATAGGCATCCAGATGATAAGGGTCTATGGCGTTGACATCACGCAGATCAGCTGTGGCAGCTTCATAAGCCAGATTTACCGGGTGTTTTAGAGGCAAATTCCATATGGGGAAAGTCTCGAACTTGGCGTAACCAGCCAAAATACCGCGTTTATGCTCGTGATATATCTGCGCCAGGCAGGTAGCCATTTTGCCGGAGCCGGGGCCGGGGGCCGTCACCACCACTAGGGGGCGGGTGGTTTCTATATAGGGGTTAGCCCCATAACCATCCTCGCTGACGATGGTTTCCACATCGGTGGGGTAACCCTTGGTCAGCTCGTGTAGGTAAACGCGGATGCCCCGCCCATCCAGCCGTTTGCGGAAAGCCGCGGCTAGCGGCTGGCCGGTAAACTGCGTTATCACCACCGAGTTGATGGCCAGCCCTAAGGCAGATAGGTTATCTATCAGGCGCAGCACGTCCATATCATAGGTTATGCCTATATCCGCCCGGATCTTTGAGCTTTCTATGGCCGGGGCAGATATAGTGAAGATTATTTCCGCAATATCCCGTAACTGCTGCAACAGCTTAGCTTTGCCATTAACGTCAAAGCCGGGCAAGACCCGCGCGGCGTGGAAATCGTCGAAGAGTTTGCCGCCAAATTCTAGGTAGAGTTTGTTATCGAAACGTTCGATACGTTCCCGGATATATTTGGTCTGCAGCTCCATATATAGGTTTTTGTCAAAACCGATTGTCTTCATTGGCACTCCTTACGGGCTTTTTGATCCCGGGCTTTTAGGTGTCTACCCAATATATTTATTATATCATAAGTGGAGGCGAAAGAAAAGATAACAATTCGCGCGGGTGCGGCATTTATTTTGCGATCTATTTTGCTGAAATTGAACAAAACTAGATTGATTTAAAGACAAACAGCCAAGGAACTGTAGGATATTTGCGCAAGTTTTTATCATAAATAATCAAAAATTGAGTAATAATTCTTGTATGCGTAGATGTTTTTGACCAGCTTGTCCCCGTAGTTAAGGATGTGTCCTGTTGCGCCGTAAAATTGCGTTGTACTAAAAAATAAATCTTTAGCACATTGAAGCAGATGCTCAAATAAATAAAGAACCGCCATTCCTTGTATTGGCATAGTTGATATTTAATATATATGATATCAATAAAATTCTTTATTATCAATAAAAAAGTATTTCTTGCGAGCGTACTGTGAGTGAACTGTGAGCGCCGCGGTGTAGAATAGTCTTGGTAAAATAGGATAGAATTATTAAATGCCCCATTATTATGTAAGCATTTTGGCTGTTTGCTCAAATGTACCAGTAATGCTAACAGGTTTATGGATTTTTTTCAAGTACGCTTGAGGTTTTTATGCTGCGAAGGTTACCCGATATCTTTTGATGACGTTTCCTCCGGTTTTCTGGGTTGCGGCACTCTTTTACAGGTGGCGATATGCCGGAAAAACGGTGGGATGTCAAATAAATTTCTCTCGGAAAGCGTTTATATCATTACCGCTGGAATCTTCAAGTTTCCATACTGGCTGATTTCAAGTAAAAGGAAGGAGGGACCCTGATTCATAAAGAAGCGGCATCAAGGTTTTGTTACGTTCTCTCGCTTTTACTTTAGTTTATGTACGGCTCCGGCAAACGTAGTTTCGTAGCGATTTCCTACCGGAGAGGATACGGCGGCAATAGCCCTTTCGAGAGAAATATCAAAGCTGGAAAAAGTAGTTTACACCAGTTTGCAACTTCTAAAACAAGAGAAAGGAAGGTATTAATGTTAGACAAAAACAAAAGGTTTGCGTTGCCACTATTGTTTGTTTTTGCGCTGGTCTTGGTATTCCTGCCGGTTCAGGAGGCTTTGGCGTATGAACCGCCTATTGCCGACGTGCCTACAGGCGTTTACGGCAGGACTCTATCCGCAAGCAGGGCCGGCGATACCTCAGATTGGGTCGAGATCGCGCGAAACGGCGGCTATTCCCTAATCGTACGCAAGGACTGCCTTATGGACTTGGGCAGAGTTTGGTTTGCCAATATTGAAACCGACAGCTATCAGATATCACATGTGCGCGGCCTCGTCAACAATTGGTTCAAAAACACGCTGAGCAGCACTGCCAGGCTGCGTAACTTTTCAGTGAAGAATAACGCTTTGCAAGACCTTGGTAACTTTACGGCGATGACCTATGGATTAAGCAAGCCGACTGCCACGGCCGCCAGCACAGGAGATGACGTGGCTTTTCTGCTGAGCTTTGCCGAAGCTGCCTCTTTTTGCAGCCTGCAATACGCGAACCCCGGGGGCACGTCCTTTACAACCAGCTCCGCGTTAGCTAGGAATAATTACTACCTATTAAATAAACCGGGTCAGGGTATTATGCAGGACTTCTGGTGGCTACGTTCCCCTGGGCATTTCACCAACCAGGTTAGAACTGCCTGCTCTGTAGGTACACACGGTGGTATTATATCCGAAGGTTCTGTATACACCAGTTCGGCGCGGGCTGATTATCCCTATGTTCGCCCTGCTTTGTGGGTGGGGTCAGGCATTTTTGACGATACCACGCCAAACACCTTTAACCTCTCCTACGACGCTAACGGCGGCAGCGGCGCGCCTCCAGCCCAAACAGGGATCACCCCCAACGCCTATGTTGCCATCAGTACTATAATACCCACCCGCACGAACTACACCTTCGCTGGCTGGGCGCTTAGCGCTACGGCGACAGCCCCGCAGTATCAACAGGGCGGCAGCATTTTCATGGGTGGCAATATCACGCTGTACGCTGTTTGGAAAGGTCCGCAGTCAACCGGCGGGCCCGAAGGGGTAGATGGCAGGATACTGACCCCGGCCAAGAGCGGCGATAACGTCAACTGGGTCGAAATAGCGCGGTACGGCAAATACTCTTTGATAGTACGTTCGAGCTACATCAATATATATGCCGGCAGCGGGCGCTATGGAGATCCCTCCTGGCAATTTACGCCCAGTTACGGAGATACTAACGTATATATATCCTCCAATGTCCGTAAGAGTATCAATGCCTGGTTCAACGGCACCGGACCAACGACGGGCGATAATTTGCCGGTAAACGCACGTATGCGCGAATACACAATGCAAAATAACGCGGCGTCTACTCCCGGCACCGCCAGTACGGTGGCGGGACTGACCAACGGTTTCAGTTTGCCTTCTAACACCTATCTTTCCACGGGCAATGATGTATCCTTCGCCTTAAGTTACAGCGAAGCGGCCAACTTCTGCTCCATTACACATCAGGTGAGAGGTCTTAACCCCGAAGCCCAGGAGAGCAACGCCATAGCCAAGCTCAACTATGCCAAAATCACGATCCCTCCCCAATACCTATATGCCGCATGGCTGCGCAGCGCGGGCGACTTGGCTCATACAGCCGGCGCTTTGAGCACTGTGATAAATGCGGAAAGGGGCCGGGCTTTCCAATGCATTATTTACGCCAACGCATCAGCGGAAAAAGGATTGGTATACCCGGCGCTGTGGGTAGATTCGGCGGTATTTGACGACGGCACGTTTATACTCGCCTACGATGCCAACGGCGGTAGCGGCGCGCCTGCTCCACAAGGGGTGCCCGCCAATACTAACGCCACCATAAGCCCAACAACCCCAACCCGTGCGGGCTTCAGCTTCTTAGGCTGGGCGCTCACTGCCTCGGCAACATCCCCGCAGTATCAGCCAAACGGCGTAATTTTCATGGATGGCAATAAAACACTGTACGCCGTATGGTCGCCGCAGGTGACAGATGGGCTCGAAGGAGTGGACGGCAGGATACTCCCTCCGGCAAAGAGCGGCGATAATGTCAACTGGGTCGAAATAGCGCGGTACGGCAAATACTCTTTGATAGTACGTTCGAGCTATATCAATATATATGCCGGCAGCGGGCGTTATGGGGATGCGTCCTGGCAATTCACCCCCAGTTACGGTGCTACCAGCGCATATGTGTCTTCCGGTGTCCGTAAGAGCATAAATGCTTGGTTCAACGGCGCCGCACCAACTACGGGCGATAATTTGCCCGCTAATGCAAGGATGCGCGAATACACGATGCAAAATAACGCGGCATCCACTCCCGGCACCGCCAGTACGGTGGCTGGGCTGACCAACGGTTTTAGCTTGCCTTCTAATACTTATCTGCCCACAGGCGACGACGTCTCCTTTGCCTTGAGCTTCAGCGAAGCCGCGAATTTCTGCTCCTTTGCCCACTTTGTTCGGGGCCAGATACCTGAAACCCAACAGAGCAACGCTATCGCAAAGCTAAACTTCGCTAAGATCACCATTCCCGGCGTCACACCTTCTTATACTTATGGCGCGTGGTTGCGCAGCCCCGGTGATTACACCGGTCCGGCAGGCACAACAGCCGGTTCTTTGGGTTATACCGGCATAGCTTTCCAATTCTACCTCAGCTATTTGACAGCAAACCAAAGCGGGCTTGTTTACCCGGCGCTCTGGGTGGATTCGGCCGTATTTGACGACGACCCTGTCTATACGCGTACTGTTATTGGCTATGTCGCGCCGATGGCCGGTGAAAATGCTGACAACTTCCTGCTGAAGCATGATATTGTGGTAGAGTTGCGGGCAACATTCAGAACGCCTGCCTCGGCGGAGCTGAGCACCTTAGCGGTACGGCAGGCCGATGGCATGGGTAAGTTTATACTTGAAAACGTCCCCTTTGGCGAATACGTTTTGTACATCAAGCGGCCCGGATTTTTAGCCAGGTCTATGATGGTGACGATCTCGGCTTCCGATCCCCTTGTGGTTGAGCTTTCGCCTCCCAACGGTCCGGTTTTCGATATTTGGTTTGGCGACTGCAATGACGACGGGCGAATTGACAACGAAGACCTTTTGATGATCATAGAACTTTGGGTCTTGGGCGTCGATTCTACTTCTCCCCTCTATAATCCGGCCTGTGACTTGAACGCAGACGGTGTAATAGATGAACGCGATGTCGATCTTATGATGCAGATGTGGGGCAAGATCATCTTGGATTACCCCGGAGCGGAGAATGTTAATGTCTTCATCTGACAAAACTCTGATGGCATCGCAATTGACCCTGTAAGGATAGCTCAATGTTTCCCGTTACCCATAGTATTGCTGTACAATATTTATTTTTAAGAATAAGGAGTGAAATGTAATGAAGAAAAGCACCAAGTGCAAACTGGCATTGACCATCTTTTTGGCCCTGATTATGATTTTCTCTATGGTCCAGGCGGCTATAGCGGCGGAAACCAACTTCCCGCTGAAAGCATTGAACGGGGTTGATTATGTAGCTACCGAGCACAGCCAATACCTCGCCCTCTTGGAGCAGGATCCGGTAACAAAATTGATCACAGCCACCATACAGATTAAGAATAACGAGCCCGCAGGCGGCATACCCATTGTTATCGCCGGCGTGGGTGTGGAGATCACTTATACTAACCGGATCGCCCCCTATCAATATATAGAAGGCGGCCCCAATAATTACGATATGACCCGTATGTTTACGGGCGGCCCGACAGATAGCCTGGCGGAATTTGCCAAATATTGCTTCCCGATCACCCAGGGGTTCAAAACTGTAGGATCCGCCGCCATACAAAATAACAATGACGAAAGATTTATCGGCGCCAAGATTTCCACGGCTAAAGAAGACGAGACCATCACCTTAGTCCCCGGAGGAACCGCTACCATAGCCAAATTCTATTTCATGCCGGCCAATGGC
>Ga0082212_10012416_pt1 | contig 10732 bp, 5 predicted proteins | sample TergutNt197P3_FD_71548 | JGI IMG/M metagenome (GOLD analysis project Ga0082212, IMG submission 71548) | Neocapritermes taracua P3 segment gut microbial communities from Petit-Saut dam, French Guiana - Nt197 P3 | ecosystem: Host-associated > Arthropoda: Insects > Digestive system > Gut ...
ATCTGCATGGATAGATACAAAACCTGATATGCGTCTCTGGGTACTGGATTATGCAAAAAGCCGTTACGGGATACGAAACGAACAAACAGAAAAAGCATGGGATATATTATATGAAAAAGTGTACAGTTCAATAAGAACTAATTTTGTAGGCACTACAATAAATATTATGTGCCGTCGGCCTAATTTAAAAATGACAACAGTAGTCTCTGCCATTCCGTATTTTACCAATGAAGATATAACTGCCGCGTGGGATGCAATGCTGGCAGCTGCTGATGTATTAGGAAACAATGACGGTTATCAGTATGATTTGGTAGATTTGACAAGAGAAATATTAAAAAACTGTGCTTTTGAACTTTATCCAAAAGTGATTGCTGCATATCAGCAAGGTGATCGTGTGTTGTTTGACCGTTTGTCAGAACAATTTCTTGATTTGTTTGACGACATGGAACTGATCTTATCCACACGAAAAGAATTCATGGTCAGTTCGTGGATTGAAAGACACCGTAGCTGGGGAAAAAATGAGGCGGAAAAGAACTATCTGGAAAGGTGGGCGAAAGCAATGATTACTGTATATGGAAATAAAAATGTATCTGAAGCCGGACTGCGTGATTATGCTGGCAGAGAATGGTCAGGTACTATGAAAGATTTATACAAAGCACGGTTTGAAAAATATTTCAGCGAGTTACGTAAGACAACTGATAAAAATGCCGAGCCTAAAATTGACTGGTTTGAATTTGATGAAGCATGGACTAAAACGGTGCACAATTATACGACAAGGACTTCATGTTGTCCTGTTGATGCTTGTAAAATTATACATAACAAGTATCGTAATCAAATTTTAAAATAGCCCTAACAATCTAAAAATGAAATTACACAAATTATCCATAAAATTATTTTTCTTTCTGGCAACAGCCTTATTGTTTGTGAGTTCCTGTCAATTAAAATCCAAACAACCTCAAAGCATTGTAGCGCTTGCTGAAAGAGTACAAAACGGTTTGTCGGAGCATTTCATTTTCGAGCTGATGGAAAGCCCGAATGAACAATTCGAGATATCGAATAAAGGAAGTAAAATTGTCGTTCGGGGCAGTACGCTCAATAGCATCACCGCAGGTCTTGGCTGGTACTTAAAGTATTACTGTAATTCAGGCACTTTCTGGACAGTAGAACGTAACCCGATTTTTGTCCCATTACCGAAGGTTGATGGGAAAATCGTACAACAAACTTGCATGAAACACCGGTATTATTTCAATTACACCTGTGACAGATACAGTTACCGGTATTGGGATTGGACGCGCTGGGAACAGGAAGTGGACTGGATGGCTTTAAACGGCATAAATATTGCCCTGATCATCATAGACCGTGCTGCTGTCCTGTGGAAAGTATGCGAGAGTTATGGCGTTCGCGAAACGGTCAACCGTTATTATGGCAACGACAGACTCATGCCTCATGGTCAATGCTTTTTCCAGTTGCACCAGTATGAGATGTCGCAATTGGACAGTCGTGTGCGGTTGCAGCAAACAGTCATCGCACGAATGCGTGATCTGGGCATTAATCCATTGCTGGACGGTTTCAAAGGTATCGTTCCGAAACAACTTACGGAAACGATGAAGAATGTCAAATTTTTTGACGGCGGTGTGTATAATAACACAACCAAAGAACCTGTTATTGATATATCAGACCCGTTTTTTGAAGAGTTTGGCACAAAATACTACCAATTACAAAAGAAACTGTATGGCGATCAGTTATTTATTGATGCGGATCCTATTATTGAGGGTACCGGTCCGGCAGTTGATTTTGGAGACTTGGGGCTTAAAATTCAAAACCTGATTCTGAACACATATCCCGATGCCACATGGGTGCTTCAGGGATGGGCAGGTAATCCCCGCGACGAACTGTTGACGAAAACCGATGCGGAAAGAACCCTGATTCTGGATTTGGCATGTGAATACCGTCCCCAATGGAATAAAAGAGAAATTCATTCAACTACGCCGTGGGTATTCAGTTTACTTAATAATTATGGCGGAAAAACAGGATTGTATGGCAATTTGGACAATATTTTCGATCAACAGGCTGAAGCGAAATCGTTACCACCGGGAAAATTTCTTCACGGCGTTGGCGCTCTGCTCGAAGGAATAGAAAACAATCCTGTGGTTTGGAATGCATTATTTGAATCGGCATGGATGGATGCAAAACCTGAAATGGATCGCTGGATACAGGATTATGCCAAGGGTCGCTACGGTAAACGGAACGATCATGCAGAAAAGGCATGGGATATCATTTACAAAAAGATTTACAGTACAACCAGAAATCAGGTGGTAGGAGCTACTGAAAATATCATGTGCGCCCGTCCAAAGTTAGAATTGGACAGAGTATGGCGAGGCTGTACGTCTGTTCCCTATTTTACCAATGAAGATATATTTACCGCATGGGATGAAATGCTTTTGGCCGCTGATGAATTGGGCGTCAGTGACGGTTATCAGTTGGATTTGGTAGAGTTGACAAGGGAAATTATAAGCAATTATGCATGGGAACTGTATCCAAAAGTGATTGCCGCGCATCAGCGAGGAGATAAGATGATGTTTGACCGTCTGTCTGAACAGTTTCTGGAATTGTTTGACGATATGGAACTGATTTTATCCACACGAAAGGAATTTATGCTTGCTACATGGATTGAAAGACACCGCAGTTGGGGACGAAATGAACCGGAAATGAACTACTTTGAGAGAGCAGCGAAGTCCATACTTACCATATATAGCGACATACCAACATTAGAAACCAGATTACATGATTATGCCCATCGGGAATTGTCGGGAACCATGAAAGATTTTTACAAGCCACGCTTTGAAAAATATTTCAGTGAATTACGAAAAACAACCGACAAAAATGCCGAACCCAAAATTGACTGGTTTGAATTTGATCATAAGTGGACTGTAACGCCATCCAACTATATGACAAATGCTTCATGTTGTCCTGTAGATGCTTGTAAAGTAATACATGACAAATATCGCAACCAAATAAATTAATAATTAAAATTATCGTTAATGAAAATCCATTATCAAATCATTCAAAAAAGAAAATCCAAAGCAGTTGGCGGAGTCATATTTATATTTTTTCTGGCAACAGGTTTATTGTCCGCAAACTCATGCCAATCAGCAGACAAACAACCTCAGAGTATTATAGCGCTTGCTGAAAGAATACAAAGCGGTTTGTCGGAGCATTTCATTTTCGATTTGATGGAAAGCCCAAATGAGCAATTCGAGATAATGAATCAAGGAAATAAAATTGTTATTCGGGGTAGTACGCTCAACAGCATCACTGCAGGTCTTGGCTGGTATTTAAAATATTACTGTAATTCAGGTACTTTCTGGTCTGTAAAACGCAATCCGATTCCTGTTCCTTTACCGAAAGTCGATGGGAAGATTGTACGCGAAACTTCAATGACATACAGGTATTACATGAATCATTGTGTAAGCAGGTATTCCTATTGGTTTTGGGACTGGACACGATGGGAACAGGAAATAGACTGGATGGCATTGAACGGGGTAAATATCGCAATGCTGTTTTTAGACCGGCAGGCGGTCATGCATAAAGTTGTCGAGGATTATGGCGTTCACGAAACCGTTAACCCGTTTTACGGCGATGACATCATACCGCAGACGCAGTTTATCTATCAATTAAATGAAATTGAAAGGCTGCATCTCGACCGGCGCATCAGCCTGCAGCAAGACATTATTGCACGTATGCGCGAGTTGGGTATTCAGCCTGCTCTGGATGGTTTCAAGGGAATAGTACCGCGGCAATTGGCTGACGTGGTGAAAAACGTTCGCTATATTGATGGCGGGAAATGGCACGCACATACCAAAGAACCCGTTATTGACGTATCAGACCCGTTTTTTGAAGAATTTGGGAGAAAGTATTATCAAAAACAGAAAGAATTATACGGTGAACAGTTTTTCATCATTTCCGATCCTATTATCGAAGGTTCCGATCCTAAGTTAGATTACAACGAACTTGGTTTGAAGATGCAAAATCTGATCTTGGAAGCATATCCCAATGCCACTTGGGTACTTCAGGGATGGCTAAATAATCCGGAAGATGAACTTTTAAAGAAAACCAATCCTCAACGAACGTTAATATTAGATTTGGCTTGCGAAGCAGATCCCAAATGGCGCAGAAGAGAGATTTTTTCCAACTATCCATGGATTTGGTGTATCCTCTATAATTATGGCGGCAATTCGGGAATGTTTGGTAATTTAGATCAAATTTTTGATCAACAGGCTGAGGTAAAATCCCAGCCACAAAGCAAATTCCTTTGCGGGGTAGGCGCTCTTATGGAAGCAATTGAAAACAATCCGGTGGTATGGAATGCATTATGGGAATCTGCATGGATGGATAAAAAACCCGACATGAACCTCTGGTTGAAGGATTATGTCAAAAGTCGTTATGGCAAACAGAACGAACATGCTGAGAAAGCATGGGACATTTTGCATCAAACGATTTACAGTGCGGGTAGACTGCATGTACCCTTTTCGCAAGGTAATCCGAGTCTAAACAGGATGGCAAGGACTAATGAAGGCATATTCCCCGCATGGGATGAAATGCTGTCTGCTGCAGATGAATTAGGCGACAATGACGGTTTTCAATTAGATTTGGTGGATTTAACAAGACAGATATTAAGTCATTATACATGGGAACTGTACCCAAAGGTGATGGCTGCGCATCAGCAGGGAAATCAACTATTGTTTGACCGCCTTGCCGGAGAGTTTCTTGAATTGTTTGATGATTTGGAACTGATACTGTCAACGCGAAAGGAATTCATGATAGGTACATGGATTGAAAACCACCGTAACTGGGGGCAAAATGAGCAGGAAAAGAATTATTATGAGAAATTTGCGAAGGTATTGATTAGTACTTATGATGAAACGCCTCTTACCAATAGTGATTATGCTAGTCGGGAAAACTCAGGAATCATGATAGATTTATTCAAGGCTCGTTATGAAAAATATTTCAACGAATTGCGAAAGATGACCGATAAAAATCTCGAACCCAAAGTTAATTGGTTTGAATTTAATCATACTTGGGCTGTAACGCAACACAACTATACGTCAACACCTTCAGGTTGCCCTGTAGATGCTTGTAAAGCCATATATGACAAATATCGCAACAACTCCAAATTTGCCGAAACGTTAAATTCCGAAATGTTAGACAATATTGCTTTGGAAAAACCCGTTAGAGCCAGTAGTGAATATGATGCGACATTAACTGCGGATAAGGCTGTTGATGGTAATAAAATATCTCTCGATGGAAGATGGTTAACATCAAACAACGTTTTCACTGAACACTGGATCGAAATTGATTTGCAGGGTTTCCATACGGTCTCGGCGTTCAAATTGTTGCGCCATGCACTGACCGAGTGGGTCAACGTGTATGGAGATGTCATGAAGAGTCAGCAACAGATGCGGAAGTGGAGATTTCAGGTCTGGAAGAATGACAAATGGGTAACCGTTGTTTCCGAGGACAACTGTCCCGCAGATGTATATCCTTCATATTTCGGGAAATTTGATCCCGTATTAACCAACAAAGTCAGATGGTATGTTCCGGCATACGAGGACAACATGGTACGTTTATTCGAGATAGAAGTGTTCAGTAATAACAAATAACAAAAATGATGAAACAAAAATCATGGTATAAATGGGAGGTTTTAACCCTGTTGTGGATCGCTTTTTTGGTGAATCAAGCCGACCGGCAGGTTTTCAATGTCGTTCTTCCACTGATTAGAGAAGACTTGCATTTGTCGGATGTGCAAATCGGTACCATTGCCACCATTTTCAATCTGGTATTTGCCTTTCTCGTTCCTATGGCTGGATATGCTGGCGATGTGCTCAGCCGGAAATGGATTGTTACCGTCAGTATCATTTTCTGGAGTGTCGCTACCATGCTAACAGGGTTGAGCAGCGGTATTATCATGCTGATTGTGATGCGAAGCATCGCTACGGGCGGAGGTGAATCTTTCTATGGTCCGGCTCAAATCTCCCTGTTGGCGCAATATCACAAAAAGTCACGCGCGTTTGCCATGTCGCTGCATCAAACTTCTTATTATATTGGCGCCATCCTTAGCGGTTTTCTGGCCGGTTACGTTGGAGAGCGTTTGGGTTGGCGAAATACATTTTATATATTCGGAGCAGTTGGACTCGTTCATGGCATCGTGCTTATATTCAGATTGAAAGATAAGAAAATTGAAAAAGCTGACAAGTCTGACACAAAAGAAAAGATTGGATTCCTTGACGGCTTCAAATGGGTTTTCGGGACGCCAACCGCCCTGGTACTTACTATTTGTTTCAGCGGATTGATTTTCGTATTGACGGGCTACCTGACATGGATGCCCACCTACCTGTACGAAAATTTCGGCATGAGCCTGTCGAATGCCGGATTCCATTCCATGTTTTATACGCATTTGTTTGCTTTCGCAGGCATCCTTATCGCAGGAAAACTATCCGACTATATTGCAAAAAAGAATCCTACACGCCGGATGATGTTGCAGGGATTAGGGTTATTAGTTGCCGCTCCGTTCATTTTCATGATGGGAAATTCAACCATTCTGCCTGCCATATATATTGGTTTTGCAGGCTTTGGTTTTACACGCGCATTTTTCGACGCCAACACCTATGCCGTACTTTATGATGTGATTCCTCCTAAATATCATTCTTCCGCTTCCGGCGTCATGATCATGACAGGATTTGGCGTGGGTTCGCTTTCCCCTGTCATATTGGGGGTTATAAAGTCGGGTGCGGGACTTTCTGTTGGAATTTCCTCATTGGCGGTCATTTGGCTGATATGCGGTCTATTGATGCTTTTGACAAGTAAATTTCTTTATATGAAGGATTATAATAAAATAAATCATTAATATTAACGTATGATCTTAATTGTTGACAGCGGTTCCACTAAAACGACCTGGTGTGTGGTTGGACTTGACAAAAGCGCCGACACCTACATTACCGAAGGTATCAATCCTTTTCTGTTGGGGTCGGATGAGATATTACATTTAATGGAATCAGAATTAACGTTTCCTCGGACAGATATTTCAAAAATATGGTTTTACGGGTCAGGATGCGGTATTGCAGACAAAAACAAAATGGTACATGACGTCTTGTCACAATTTTTTAAAGCGCCTGAAATACATGTGAACAGCGATTTACTGGCTACTGTACATGCACTTTGCAGTAAGCAGCCGGGTATTGCCTGTATCCTGGGTACAGGTTCCAATGCGTGCTATTTCGATGGTCGTGACATCATTCAGTTTGTGCCGTCGCTTGGGTATGTTCTAGATGACAAAGGTAGCGGATGCGCACTTGGCAAAAAACTATTAACCGATATTTTTAAAAAACAACTGCCGGAGGACATCCGAAAAATCTTTTTTGACACATACAATGTTACTGCCGGTGAAATATTGGATAATATCTATTGCAAACCTTTCCCCAACCGTTACATGGCGCAGTTTGCAAAATTCATTGCCGCGCATGTTAATTATCCGGAAATCCGAGCGCTGGCAAACAACTGTTTTCGCGAGTTTTTCCAACGCAACATTGTACAATATGAAGTTGCCAAAAAGCTACCCATACATTTTACGGGTAGTATTGCGTTTCACTTCTGTGAGATACTCAAAGAAACAGCCGGCGAGTTTGGTTTGACTGTAGGAAAAATCATGAAGGAACCGATGCCGGGATTGATAGCATACCATATAGAAAGTTAGAAATTATTTACATTAATATATTAATTATGAATCGAATATTATTATTTTTAGTAACAGGAACATTGTTCATTAATTCCTGTAGAATGGAATCAGAGCAGCCTCAGAGTATCGTGGCGCTTGCCGAACGAATACAACCCGGGTTATCGCAGTATTTTACGTTTGAACTCATAAATAATACTGTTGAAGGGTTTGAAATAGAGACTGTTGATAAAAAAACAGTGATTAGGGGCAGTACGCTGAACAGCATCACTGCCGGATTAGGATGGTATTTGAAATATTATTGCAACTCGGGAACTTACTGGACAGTAACCCGTAATAAAATATCAACGCCATTACCAGCTGTTAAACCGAAGATTGTCAGGCAAACGTCTATGCCACACCGTTATCATATGAATCATTGTGTAAGCAGGTATACCTACTGGTTCTGGGATTGGTCTCGATGGGAGCAGGAGATAGACTGGATGGCGCTGAATGGAGTAAATATTGGAATGATTTTTTTAGACCGGCAAGCAGTCATGCATAAAGTCGTTGAATCTTACGGCGTACATGAAACTGTCAACAAATATTACGGCGATGATATCATACCGCAGACGCAGTTTATTTATCAATTGAATGAACATGAAAGGTTGCATCTTGACCGGCGTATTCGCCTGCAACAAGATATTATCGCACGTATGCGCGAGTTGGGTATACAACCTGCATTAGACGGTTATAAGGGAATCGTGCCCCGACAACTTACTGATGTAGTGAAAAACGTCCGCTATATTGATGGCGGGAAATGGGGTACGCATACTAAGGAACCTGTTATTGATGTAACAGACCCGTTTTTTGAGGAATTTGGGAGAAAGTACTACCAAAAACAAAAAGAATTATACGGAGAGCAATTTTTCATTATTGCAGATCCTATTATAGAAGGTTCCGGCCCACAGTTAAATTACGGTGAACTTGGCTTAAAAATGCAAAATTTGATTTTAGAAGCCCATCCCAACGCTATCTGGGTACTTCAAGGATGGCATGGGAATCCAAGGGATGCACTTTTAGAGAAAACAAATCCCGAACGCATTTTAATATTGGATTTGTATTGCGATGTCGATCCGCAGTGGAACAAAAGAGATGTTTTCACCAAGAACCCCTGGATATGGTGTATCCTCTATAATTTTGGCGGTAATTCCGGAATGTTCGGCAAATTAGATGAAATCTTCGATCAACAGGCTGAAGCGAAATCCAGTCCACAAGGTAAATTTCTCCGTGGCGTTGGCTCTCTTCCAGAAGCTATTGAGCACAATCCGGTAGTCTGGAATGCATTATTCGAATCTCCATGGATAGATACAAAACCCGACATGCGCCAGTGGGTAAAGGATTATGCAAAAAGTCGTTATGGCAAACAGAATGATCATGCTGAAAAAGCATGGGACATACTGCATCAAACCATTTACAGCGCGCCAAGATTACATTCATCTATTATGCAAGGCAGACCGGGTATGAACAGAGCGGGAAAGACCAGTGAAGGCATATTCCCTGCATGGGATGAAATGCTGCTTGCCGCTCAGGAATTGGGCGACAATGACGGTTATCAGCTGGACTTGGTAGACCTGACAAGACAAGTATTAAGTCACTATATTTGGAGGCTTTATCCAAAGGTGATTGATGCACATAAACAAGACGATAAAATATTGTTTGATCGTCTTGTTAATCAATTCCTGGAATTGTTTGACGATATGGAACTGATTTTATCTACAAGAAAAGAATTTATGGTCGGTACCTGGATTGAAATGCACCGTAGTTGGGGTCAAAATGAATCGCAAAAGAATTTTTATGAAAAATTCGCAAAGGTTTTGATAACTACGTATGACGAAACGCCCCTTTCAGAACATATGGGATTGATTGATTATGCTTGCCGGGAATGGTCAGGAATAATGAAAGACCTGTATAAGGTACGGTTTGAAAAATATTTCAGCGAATTGCGAAAGTTGTCCGATAAAAATATTGAACCGAAAATTGACTGGTGGAATTTAGAACATACTTGGGCTGTAACACCGTACAACTATACGGCAATTCCTTCCGGCAGTCCTGTAGATGCCTGTAAAGCCATATATGACAAATACCGGCACAATCCCAAAAAAGCCGACATGTTTACTGTTAATATGATAAATAATCTTGCTTTGAACAAGCCTGCTATTGCCAGCAGTGAGTATAATGGTAATTTAACTGCAGATAAGGCTGTTGATGGTGACAGATCATCTATGGATGGTAGATGGGTAACAAAAAATAATGTTTTTACTGAACATTGGATCGAGATTGATTTACAGGGCTATTTTACTATCTCAGCTTTCCAGTTATGGCGTCAGGTATTGTCTGAAGGAGTCTCGTTGACGGGGCAGGCCAGGCCGAATCAACAACAAATGCATAAGTGGAGATTTCAGGTCTGGATTGACGACAAATGGGTAACGGTTGTTTCAGAGGATAATTGTCCTGCAAATAAACATCCTACATATTACAGGAAATTTGATCCCGTAAAAACCAACAAAGTCAGGTGGTATGTTCCAGCATACGAAAATAACATGGTACGATTATTCGAGATTGCAGTTTTTGAAGATAGTAAATGATGTCAATTAATTCAATAAGTATTACCGAGGCGCCTTCTGTTTTTGACCGCCTTGATGAAATGTCAGTACGCAGTATCCTTATCGGCATGAATGGTGAGGACATGAAAGTCCCGCTAGCTGTCGGCAAAGCCATTCCGCAAATTGAAGCGCTGATTGACCGCATCATGGAGAAATTACCCGTCGGCGGGCGCGTATTTTACCTGGGGTCGGGAACCAGCGGACGATTAGGTGTGCTTGATGCTTCGGAGATACCGCCAACCTACGGTGTTAACAATGTCATCATCGGACTGATTGCAGGCGGCGACACCGCCTTGCGACGTTCGGTAGAACAAGCTGAAGACGATCGTGAAAAAGCATGGCAGGATTTACAAGCATT
>Ga0082212_10012417_pt1 | contig 10732 bp, 12 predicted proteins | sample TergutNt197P3_FD_71548 | JGI IMG/M metagenome (GOLD analysis project Ga0082212, IMG submission 71548) | Neocapritermes taracua P3 segment gut microbial communities from Petit-Saut dam, French Guiana - Nt197 P3 | ecosystem: Host-associated > Arthropoda: Insects > Digestive system > Gut ...
TGGATAAGTTTATTACACCCGCCGCCTTTTTTGCTTCAAGGCGGTTGTTTTCTTTATAGGCACTAAGGTTATTAAGGTTTAGCATGATTTTTGCCCCTAATCCGCCTGTTCCGGAATAATCACCGCCGCGATGAAGTACCCAAGTACCCCCATGCCCGCTGTAATGAAGCATAGGATCACCCAGAGTAAACGGATGACAACCGGGTCAATGCCCAGATACTCACCAATCCCGCCGCACACGCCGCAGATCGAGCGGTTGGTTTTTGAACGCAGTAAGCGTTTTACATTATTATCATTCATTGTTAATCCTCCATTTTCATTTTACGATAACGTATGTTATTTAATTGCTCTTGGGTTTCCATTCTTGCAAATATGCCGTCCATTTTTCTTCATGCTTTCGCCGGCGACAAAACACGGCCAATCAGCTTAAAGCACGCCATGCCGATGGGGATGAAAATCACCGTGCAGCACAGGACCCCGCCAACCAAAAGGAGCGGCAAGCCGATGACAAAGAAAAACAAAAGCTTTAGCAGCCATCCCAGCACCTTGAAACTGAACCCTAATATCAGTATAGTAAGGATTAGAAAAAAAATCAATATTCCGTGAATCATACAATCTCCTTTTTGCCATGCAATGCTATTGCTAGTGAGGGTTTCCGCCCACTCGCCTGAAAAGTAACACTATACTTTTTAGGCGAGTAAGAGTATTTCGCAGGATAGTCACATCTAAACTACAATATGCAGTATCCTAGTAAAATTTCACATCGATGTTCCCAATCGAACAGTCCAGGCGCATTTTTTTGTCGGCATTGTTGCCGATTCTGCTTTCGTTGGCGAGGGCTGTGTACGAATACCGCCCGACGGTAACATTGCCAAGCGCGCAATTAATTACGTAATCAAAATCCTCATACTCGCCGTTCAGCCGGAGGCTGACGCTGCCAATGCTGCATTCCACGCTGATATCTCCGTTTACCTCACCTTTGAACGTCGTTTCGCCAACACTGTTCGTGAGATTCAGGCGGTTGACCACCATGTCAGTCATCGTTAAGGAACCAACGCCCGCATCCGTATTAAGCTCCTCAGCCGCCAAATCCCTGATATCCAATGCGCCGACCCCGACATTGATTTTAATGCGGTCATATGTGACATCTGCGGGAACATATAAACGAAGCTTATTATTACCGTTATTGATATTCACCGTGTTCCAGCCGTTTAAGTCAAAACCCTCAACATACAAGGTCGCACCCTGGCTATAATACTTGCATTTGCCGACCCCGTCTATTTCAATCTGGAAATAATCGTTTTCCCAAGGAATGATCCGGAAATCGCCGATGCCGACTGTAATATTCAAGCTGCTGATGTCCACTGCCTTAATAGAGGACTCATAAAGCTGTCCCGATACCTTGCTGTCATTAACCGTTAAGCCAATATTGCCGCCCGAATTATTGTTTCCTGACCAAGACCACGAGCTGCCGCCCCAAGACCAGGACCAAGGCCAGCCAAAACTCCAGTCCCATAACCGCAAGCCGCCGGGGCCGATGCTTGCGACCCCCTCGCTCGCTGCGTTGCGGATGATATTGCGCCCGCCAACCGCCGTCACAATCGTGCCGACGAAAATACCTAAACTAATCATGATTGCTGCGGCTATTAAACAAAATTTTGCAAATTTACCCATTTTTCACACCTCTCTTTCCACCAAATATGCTTTCAACTAAGTACCCAATTCCCTTAAACAATGCCGGCAAGACTTTTGCGACAATCAAAACGGTCAGCAAAAGGAACAGCAAGCCGAGCCCGGCCAGTATTAATCCTGCGCTCATCGCCGCAAACCCAGAAAGCGGCCCGAAAAAGACCCGGAAAAAACCGGCAAATATGAGGATGACCCCAACAACTAAAAAGACGAGCGAAATGATCCCAAATGACAGCAGCAAGCCAAACAAAGATGCAAAAATGGTTACCATCAAGCCAAACAGCGCCGCGCCAAGCCCGATAATGACCGGCGAGAAAATCACGCATAATACAACGATCAAGGCAATGGTTCCGCCGGACATTCCGCTTTTCGCCTGCGGCGCTGGCGCTGTTTTTTCCGCATAGGGCTTGGGGGCCTGATAATGGGCGACCGGATTGGCACTTGGATTCACATTGCTCTTAAAGCCTGATTCGGTGAACTCGCCGGGATTTCCTTCCAGGCCATCCTTAATAATCGCGGCCACTTGCTCCGGCGTGCCTAACGACGAAAGGACATCCGCTTCATTTTCGCTTCCGCCATCGTTAATATAATCATTGTAATACTTTAATGCTTCTTCGCGTTCACTGGGGGAAATATCGGCAAGCAACTCCTCCAACTGGCGCATAAATTCCCATCTACTCATGATTTTTTTCCTCCCTCAAACATCATTGTGATTTTCGCTGAATAATCCAGCCATTCGCCTTCATATAAGTTAAGCTGGCGGCGGCCTCTTTCCGTTACCTGGTAATAGCGGCGGTTTCGCCCGGCATGCTCCTTATCGTATACGTCCAGGCATTCGTCTTTTTGCAAACGCCTCAGGACCGGATAAAGGGTGGACTCTGACAACTCAATCGCCATGCGGACTTCCTGGGTAATCTTGTAACCGTAGGTCCCTTCCGGTTCCCTTGAAACAACGGCTAGGACGATGCCATCAAGGAGTGCCGCTCCTGTGTTAAATACCATAAACATATCTCCTTTCGTTCGATTTTAAGAACGGATAATGGCTCTGGCACCATTTTTCTTTTATAATACTATACGCGCTATAATATTGTTCATAATCATACTATATACCGTATAATATTGTTTGTCAATAGATATTATGAAAAAATTTGAAAATATTTTTTTGAGTTGCCATTTCACTTAATCAGGGATATAATGAAGCTATAATCAAAAAAATATAATTGCTTTGCTATAAAGAACGGAAAGATTATGAGCGATATAGATATAAAATTGCTAAGGGAATTATGGACTAATGACAATATTAAATGGACAACGCACGCATTAAAACGTATTAGAGAAAGAAAAATAGAATCTTCTTTAGTAGAAAAAACGATATTTTCAGGCGTAATTATTAAGCAATATCAAGATGGCAAGCCTCATCCGAGTTGCTTGATATTTAACAAAGATTATGATAATCCGCTTCATATTGTCGTTAGCACGGACAAGATAAATATTTTTATCATAACAGCCTATTATCCCGCACTGGATGAATGGGAACGTAATTATGAAATAAGAAAGGTGACAGTTTGATGTGTATTTATTGCCAAGGCAAAATTGAGCCAGACAAAACTGACTATATCGAAAAAGTGGGAAATCATGTTACATTGATTAAGGATGTCCCTTGTGAAAAATGTAAACAATGCGGAGAAATTTACTATAGCAATAATATAGTAAAAGCGATCGAAAAAATCATTAACAGTATTCAGCAAATTGCCAGTGAGCTTTCGTTGACGGTAATTGACTATAATAAAAATGCTGCTTGAAATTGTGGTATGTATTATGCTGCATAATTAGACGCACCGTAAGTAACTCGCATATGATAGCAGATTTATGTCCAAAATACGGGGCGAAAAAATCAGCCCTTACACCCAATCACCGTTCCCATCTTCACAATCGTTTCCACATTAACATCCGTATTTTCAAAAATAACCCCCTCCACTTTAACCGCTCCCTTTTTAAAAAGCATCACCACCGTGGAGCCGCCGAACTCAAACATCCCTTTTTCATCCCCGCGCTTAAATTTCTGGATGCCCGGATTATTTTTGATCCGGCCAACGAAAAGCGCCCCAACCTCCATCTGGATGACCGTTCCGAAATTTTCCGTATTCAGCACTGCGTACTCGCGGGCATTCCGCTTATAAATCCGGTATTTTTTCAGCGCAATCGGGCGGACGGTATGAAGCACGCCGCGTATTTTCTTCCGCGAAATGACCTCGCCGTCGTCAATAAAACAATAACGGTGATAATCATTCGGCATCAGGCGGAAAATAAGGCATGTCCCATCCGTAAAATCCTCCGCCAGCTTCTTGTCTTTTAACATGCTTTTCAAATCATAAACCGAATTCTTAATTTCAAAAATGCTGTCGGCCGTTATTTTGTACGCGGTCAGTTTTCCGTCGCACGGTGAGATGACATCCTGCGGCTTCAGCGATATCGGCCTGGTTCCCTCTTTGGCTTCCCTGATAAAAAAGGCATTAAATGACTGGTATTTTTCATCTTTATAATCGGATAGGTCAATATTATTTTTTTTGACAAAGCGGGGAATCAGATGCCTTGACAAACCGCTGTCCATAATCCGGCCAACGAATTTCGAGTTCGCCGGCCTGATCAGCAGCTGGAGCAGCAAACGGCCCGGCAAAACCTTATACAGGAAAAAAATGCTGAAGCTGTCCTTGCTGTTCATATTATAGGTTTCAAATGTTTGTTTTTCCATTTATACTCCACGTAATCCTACACCCCAGTAAACAGAATGTACAAAATAACCGGTATCCCTACGATGCACATGATAATCTGCGCGCGCATGCTCGGCTTCGGAATCCGGATCCGCACCACAAAAAATATCGCGATGACCACAAGCAAGATATTATAAAATGGCAAAAAAGGTTTTTCGATGATATTCATGAACGCATAGCTCACCGGAACCAAAACGGCGACGCTCGTTGTTGGCAAGCCTTCGAAATAAGTACGCTTTCCCTGAGTGTGATGCATTTCCATTTCCACCGCGTTAAAATAGGATAACCTGACCAGGGCCGACAAGACAAATACCGCTGCAATGACCGCGTTTACCCAGCCAAATGAACCCGCTTCCTTTGCCGCAGCGTGCCCGATTGCCGCCGGAAGGACCCCAAAGCTGATTAAATCCGCCATCGCGTCAATCTGCATCCCGAAGTTCAGTTGCCGTTCATTCCTTTTCGCGGTACTGGCGACCCGCCCATCAAAGGTATCGCAGATTCCCGATGCAATCATGCATAAAATCGCATTTCTTAAATTTCCGCCGTATGCGAAATAAATACCCAGCCCGGCGGCCAGAATGCTCATATAAGTCAAGAACACCCAATACGCATAATACCCAATTAACGGTTGCTTCATTCTTAATCCCACCATTTCGTAAATTCTTGTGAAAAATCGGTTAAATAAACATATTCGCCCATCTGCGGCGTAATAACCCCATACCCGCTTTCTTCCTGTAAGGCCGCAACGATATCAAGCGGCTCATGCCACGGATGCCGGGAAAGGACAAAGCGGGAATTGTGCGTCATAAAGCTCCGCTTCGCGCCCAAATCATCCATCACCTGCGCGATTTCATCCGGCATGATATGGCTGTCGCGCCATGCTTCATTATACTGCCCGAACTCAATGATTGCCAAGTCGATCGCAAAGCGCGCGCCAATCTCCGCAAAATGCGGGCCATAGCTGGTATCGCCGCTAACATAAATCGTCGCCTGCGGGGCTTCAATCAGAAAGGAGACCCATAAGGTATTATCGGCGCCAAAAGATGCCCGTCCCGAATAATGCCGGGCGGTAAGAGCATGGATGGTAATATCATTAGCAATTTCCCTACGCTCATTCCAATCAAGTTCAATAATATCTTCATCCGCAAATTTCCAGTGCCGAAAATGCGCTCCCGTCCCTAACCCGCCAACCACTTTACCGGTTCGCTCTTTTATCTTCTTAATCGTCTGATAATCCAAATGGTCAAAATGATCATGCGTAATCAAAAGATAATCGATTTCCGGAATATCATCCGCCGAAAATTCCTCAGCCGCCGGATAAGGCCGGTTAATAAAAAAGACCGGCGAGCCGCTGACCAAAGCCGGATCCACCAAAAAACGGATCCCATTCACTTGAATGAATAAAGCCGAATGCCCGAACCAAACTACGATATCTTCATCTCGCTCTAACGAAAATAAATCAATCTTGACGGCCGGCAATGGCATATTCGGCCGTAAATCTACCGCCTTTTCCAGCATCGTCCGCGATGCATCAGGATTCCTGGCTGAACGAGGGACGAAATTATGAAATCTGCCGTCACGGTAATGAGGGGAAGCCTCTAACATCGCAATAAACTCCCCACTCGGCGCCCTACCAAACCGCGGTGTCCGCAAAAAACCCCAAACGCCCACCGCCAAAATAAAAACAACAAGGGCAATGATCAACAATACTTTCATCTTCTTAGTCACTAAATCCCATCACTTCATAAATATAAACCGCGCCGATATAATGTCTATGGAACCGTAGGTTCCTTTCGACATTATATCGTGATTTGCTTCGCAAATCATGACCCTCCGGGGGATGCGCACTAAAACCGCGCCGATATAATGTCTAGCGACATTATATCATGATTCATACATACAGTACAGTAAATCATTTATTTTTTACCGTCCCTGTCAACATAATTAAATTGACCAAATCGGTATTTTTGCGAATTGAGCATTTTTTACTTGCAAAGCAAAAAATAAATAATTTATTCCCTTTCCCAAAGAAATCCCCAGTTTCCACAATGTTATCCACAATGACACTCGTGTCATATTCGGTGACTGTACCGTTTTTTTTGCGAAAAAATGACGTCATTCCCCCACTTTTACCATCATTTTCTCGTTTATTGGCCGTTTACATAATTTTTACACAAAAAATCATCTTTTGCTATCATTGCACTTGTTATCTTATCCACAAACACTAAAGCCAATCATTCCAAAATTTTTCAACCCGCCCGGCAATCTCATTTATTGAAACAGACTCGATATTCCGCCATTCGTGGGGGAAAAGCTTCCGATACTGACTCTGCTCGAACCGCTCATCTAAAAGTGCTACGATGCCGACATCATCCTGCGTCCGAATGACTCGCCCGGCCGCCTGGAGAACCTTATTCATTCCGGGGAGTTTATAGGCAAAATCAAAGCCATTCTCACCCCGCTCATCAAAATAAGCCTTCAAGATTTCGCGCTCCGGGCAAACTTGGGGTAGGCTCGTCCCCACGATGATCGCGCCAATCAGATGGTCATTTTTCAAGTCGATTCCTTCACTGAAAATACCACCGGAAATACAAAAACCCAAAAGACTGCGATCGCCTTCGTCCGTATGCGCGAACCGCCTTAGAAACTGCTCCCGCTTCTCTTCGTCCATAAACCCTTCCTGCAAAATGCATTCCATCTCATCTTCACGATAAAAATACTCGCGATAGCTCTGATAAACCTGACGCAAGAATTGATGGGAAGGAAAAAAGATAAGGTAATTACCATAGCGGTTTTTCGTAATTTCATAAATATACCGGGCGATATTATAGTACTCCGTTTCATTCCTCCGTGTATATTTGCTGGTTACGTCAAGGGCAATAAAAAGCCCGCATTTATCCGGATTAAAAACTGATTTCGCATAAACGTCATAATCAGTATCATTCGCACCAAGCAGTTTTTTATAGTATCGAATCGGCAAAAGCGTCGCCGAAAAAAGAATCGATGAACGTCCGCGCTGCATATATTCTCGTAATTGATCAGATGGATTCACACAAAACAATTTCACGAAAAATGCGCCATTTTCTTCCACTTGGGCATAAACGACATAGTTTTCATCCAGCTTTTCTTTCACATCGCGAAAGTTTAGCACCTCAAAATAAAACGTCTGCATCTCCTTTTTCACCGGACTATTTTCATTATCTTCAAGATATTTTTCCATCGCCGCCGCCAAACGTCCAAGCGACTCATTAAACAGCTCTAAATAGGGTTCTACCCGATAACCTGTCGTTTCCCGCTTCAAAGTAAGTAATTCACGATTACAACGGTCTAAAAGCTTGGCAATATTCGGCGCATACGCTTTAACAATTTTCTTAAGCGCCAAAAAATCCTCTTTCCGAAGCCAGGCACTATACATTTCCCGCCCTCGTTCAACCAGATTATGCGTCTCATCAATCAGAAAAATAAAATCCCGGCGGTTACCTTCGGCAAAAAACCGCTTAAGCGATGCCTGCGGATCAAAGAGGTAATTATAATCACCGATAACCCCATCGGAAAAAAGACTCATATCAAGCCCCATCTCAAAAGGACATACCTGAAATTCCTCCGCATATTCGCTAATCCGCTCCCGCGTGAAGCTGTCTGACTCGGTCAATAATGCGTAAACCGCATCATTAACGCGGTTATAATGCCCTTCGGCATAAGGGCAGGCAACCGGATTGCACTCGGGTTCATTCATGAAACAAATTTTGTCTTTCGCAGTCAATATGACGGTTTTGAATTGAAGCCCCATCGTGCGGAGAAGATTAAAGGCTTCGTCGGCCACAGTCCGGGTAATCGTTTTCGCCGTCAGATAAAAAACCTTTTCCGCCAACCCCTCCCCCATCGCCTTAAGCGCCGGAAAGATGGTCGCGATCGTTTTTCCGGCTCCGGTTGGGGCTTCGATATAGAGCTTACGACGATGATAAATGGTCTGGTAAACGTAGGTGATTAACTCCTTTTGACCATCCCGGTATGGGAACGGAAAAGTTAGATTCTGGATTGACTGACGGCGTTTTTCCCGCCATGTAAAGTCGAAGTCAGCCCAGCGACGATATTCACCCATTAGATTCTCAAACCAGGCTCTTAAATCGCGAAATAAATATTCTTGATGAAAATATTTAATATCTTCGGTGATCATATTACAGTATGTCAAACGAATCCGGATCTGATGAAGATGATTCTGCGCCGCGTAAATGTAAGCATAACACATTGCTTGTGCCATATGGATAGATAGGGGTTCCTTCATCCTAAATACTTCGCGGTAAGTACCCTTGATTTCATCAATGGTAATGAGTGGTTCGGCGCGGAGTTCCGCGGTATCCGTGTCAATTAATGGAAGAATATGTTTATCGAATGATTGATTCACCGCCGGAATAATCACCCCATCAATGCGGCCATCGATGACGATCACATAATTTTCTGTCTCGTAACGAAACTTCACCGGAACTTCGGCATGATAATCCGAACCCATCCGCCGCTGAATCATGCGGTGGATGCGCCCTCCCTCCTGCATCGCCGTTTCTACCATCGTAAAGCGGCGGTTATCTATATCTCCGCTCCGTAGAATGAATTCAACCAGCCCTCTGACTGATATCTGTATTTCCATGCTAACTCCCAATCAGTTGATAAAGGCAACATGCCTTCTTTTTATATTTTAGTACATACGTTCGTCTTTTGCAACTGTAATTTAGATGTAATGTAATCACTTTAGAGCCACTTGTTTGTTATTATATTTGAATTATGTTAAGATTGATATATTAAGAGTGTCCGATTAACAAGTCAGGAGAACAAAATGCTGAAAGTAGCAATATGTGACGATCAAAAGGCAATTGTCAGTCAAATTAAAAAACTAATCCATTGCATCAGTAAAGATGAAAAATTATCCGTTGATGTAAAATCCTTTTATAGCGGCGAAGCCTTAGAAAAAGATATCCTTTCCGGCCACCGATATGATTTATTATATTTGGATATTAAAATGGGCGGAGCCAATGGTATCGAAGCGGCAACTAATATTCGTAAAATTGATGAAGATATGTTGATAATTTTCGTATCCAGTTACGACAGTTATTACCGGCAATTATTTCGGATCGGCGTTTTTTCATTCATAAAAAAACCGCTTGAGAAAGATGAATTTACGCGGATATTTCATGAAGCCAATAACTTAATACACGATAAAAACCGTTATTTCACTTTCCATTTTCGTTTCAATGAGTTTAAGATTCTGCTAAAGGATATCTTATTCTTTGAAAGTGGCGGCAGAAAAATTACTGTCCATCAGCGTGATGGGAAAGAGGTCGCCTTTAATGCAAAGTTAAAAGATATTGAAAAAAATCTCACCCCGAGTAAAATTCCTTTTCTTCGCATTCATCAATCATATCTGGTGAATTTTCATTTGATTAGGTCGCGCTCGCGAAATTTTGTGACGCTAATTAATGAAGTTGAATTACCCATTAGCGAAGATCGGCTTAAAATGTTCAATAAAGAATACGCAAAACTGCTGGGAGATGAAATTAATGTCTGATTTTTATTTGTATCTGAAAGCAAATTATGATGCTTGGTTTATCGTTTTGGAAATAACCATGTTAGTTATTCAAGCATGGTGCATAGTAAAGTTTTTGGGTGCTTTTCTGGAAAAAAAGCAATGGAATTTGCGTTTAATAACCGCCTTATTGCTATTCCTGATCTTTCAGTTTCTAGGTTCCATCGGGATTCTAAGCAATATGAACTTTATTATCGGCCTGGGTTTTGTTGTTGGTTTGATACTATTGATTGCGGTCACCGGTTTTGAAAAAGCTGGTTTAAAAAAATTATTTTTATCAATAATGGTGTATGCCCTTTGGTTATTAGTTAGTATTACCGTTACTTTTATTACGCAAAATATGCCCATTTTCATGTTCTGGAAGGTTATTGCGACATTGGTCATGATAATTGGCGTTAATTTCGCTCCGCTATTAGGGAAAAATAAGTGGTTAATTCCTCTAAGATACTTTGATTTATTATTGGTGGTACCGCTTGGCAGTTTATTCATTGCTATTAATGCTGACCGCATCGGCTTTAATGTATACTTTAGCGGTTTGGAAACGCCGCAATCGAAACTCACCCTTGAAATCCTTCTCTTCTTGCTCTTATTATTCAATATTATTATTTTCCATCTATATGCCAAACTGGGCGAGTATATGGTGATTGAAAGAGAAAAAATCATTTTTACCCAACAGATTAATAGTATTTCGCGT